>ERZ773087.1671-NODE-1671-length-13348-cov-44.786278_pt1 | contig 13348 bp, 10 predicted proteins | sample MGYA00511375_ERZ773087 | MGnify/ENA primary metagenome ERZ773087 (study PRJEB29015, sample SAMEA2737995) | human oral metagenome | biome: human oral; feature: human-associated habitat; material: dental | place: China | collected 2063 ...
CGGGTGCCGGCTGGCTGCTCGGCGTCGTTGTCGGCGCAGCGCTCGGGGCCGCCGACGGCGACGGCGTCGGGCTCGGTTCCGGTTGAGCCTGGTTGCACTGGTCGCCCACCCAGCTCATCGTGAAGTTGCGGTACCAGATGCCGCCGTAGTTCCCGTCCTCACTGAGCAGTCCGATGCTGCCGTCGGACTGCACTGCGATCGTCGTGTAGCCGACGAAGTTCTCGTTGAAGACCTTGCTGGTCTTCCAGGAGGCGCCGTCGTCGCAGGACATCGAGATGGTGCCGCGGTCACGCGACCACGGCTTCGGGTTCGGCGAGTGGCTCAGCAGCAGCACCTTGGCGCGCGGGTCGCTCGGGGCGGCGTTCGGGAAGGCCCTGATGATCTGGGCGTTGTCCACCGAGTCGGGCAGGTTCTTGTCGCTGGCCGGCTCGCTCCAGGTCTGCCCGCCGTCGGTGGACCTGGCCACCTTGCGGAAGCCGGAGCCGTCCGAGGCGCGCGAGTTGAGCATCAGGGAGCCGTCGGAGAGCTCGACGACCTTGTTCTCATCCATGCCGGTGCCGGTCGGCGTGCCGGCCTGCCAGGTCTTCCCGTGGTCGTCGGAGTAGACGGAGACCGCCTGCACCGTGCCGTCGGCGGTCCTGATCGTGTACTGCTGCACCAGGCGCCCGGCGTGAGCGCCGTGCTGGATCTGGATGCCCTGGCCCGAGGCCGCGAAGCGCGCGGTCCAGGGGTTGTCCTTCGTGATGTCCGCGGTGATGGTGCGGTGCGTCCAGGTCCAGCCGTTGTCGGTGGAGGTCGACACCTCGGCCTGGATGATGCTCCGGTTCTCGGGGTCGGTGCCGGCCTTCGAGCCGCCCCAGCCCTGGTCGTAGGACTTGACGTGGAAGTTGAAGATCGTGCCCGTCTGGTGGTCGACGACATAGCTCGGGTCGGAGTAACCGACCTTCTTGCCGGTCTCCGTGCCCTGGTGGATGTAGGTCGGTGCCGACCAGGTCTTGCCGCCGTCGGTGGAACGGCGCTGGACGATGTGGTTCGGGTTGGGGGCGTCACTGCCGCCGTTGCCGTTGTCCTTCGGTCGCTCATCGTAGGAGACCAGCAGGTCCCCGTTGGGGGCGGTGGTGATCGCCGGGATGCGGTAGTTGTCGGTGGCCGTGTTGCCGGCCAGGTGCTGGGCCTCACTCATCGAGGCGGGCAGCTCGGTGCTCGCGTCGGGCGCCGGGGCGGGCTCGGCCTGCGGGTGCTGGCCGACGACGCTGATCGGGTTGCCCGTGGCGGTGAGCGTCTGGAGGGCGGCGCCGTCGGTGCCGGTCGCCGTCAGGGTGATCGACGGCGTCCACCGGCCGGCGTCGACGTCGGCCTGCGTGATCGTGTGGGTGAGCGGCTTGCAGTTGTAGACGGCGCCCTTGCCCGGCCTGAGGTTGCCCCAGTGGCACTGGCGGGCCAGGTCGTCGAAGGAGGAGCCGGTGGCGGCGACGTTGATCGTCTTGTCCGACACCGAGCGGATGCGCACCGTGTAGCTGACGGTGTCGCCCAGCTTGTAGGTCTCCTGGTTCGACGACGGCGTGAAGGACTCGACCCGCAGTGAGGCGGCCTTGACCGGGCTCGGCGCGCCGCTGATCGTCTCCGGGGTGTTGAGCGCCTGACCGGTGTACTCCACGGCCTTGACCTCGTAGGCGATCTGTGGGGTGAAGCTGCCGGCCTTGAGGTCCTCGGCGGTCACCGTGTGCGTGGCCAGGCCGGCGCAGTCCGTCTTGGTCGCTCCGGCCGGGACGTTGCGCCACCGGCACTTGGTGACGTTCCCGGACAGGTTCGTCGAGGCCGGGGCGAAGGAGTGGGCCTCACCACTGGTGTTGGTGAGGGTGATGTTGAAGGTCATGACGTCACCGACGGCGTAGAGGCCGTCCTCGGGGGCGTTCACCTGAGTGATGACGATATCCATGAGGCCGTCGGCCGTGGGAGTGGCATGCGCCGGGGGCGCGACGGCGATCATGCCGGTGACGGCCAGGGCCAGGGATCCCAGGAGGGCGGACAGGCGCCCCAGGGAGGAGGGATTCTTCGATGTCATACGTGATCCGTTCGGGAAGGCGAGGCAGCCTTGCCTGCGCCGGGGGAGTGGCGACGACAGATGTCAGACGTCTCACGATAAGGTAACGGATGGTTGCGATTCTGCAAACTCGGGCGAGTCGTCGGCGGCGCGCATAATCTGCCGCACGTTGAGTTTCTCCCCCGTGGGATCGTCGTTTCCGCGAACGACTCTGTGCACACACTTCATATGGAGAGCGGTGCTTGAGATTACGAGTCTCTCACGGTCTGTTGTGAGAAACGTGCATGCGTCTACACGAATTGACCTCGCTCCGCCACCACTTGGTTTCCCCACTGCGTCAGAGCCTGTAAGGCAGGCAAAAAAGTTCGACCGAATTCTGTGAGTGAGTAAACCGTTTTCAGGGGCGGTTTATCGCCAAATACTTGGCGTGATACGAGGCCGTCTACTTCTAGTTGCTTGAGCTGGAGGGTGAGTGTCGTGTCGGTCGCTGAAACGAGGTCGTTCCGTAGTTCGTTGAAGCGCTTCGGCTCATATTGCAGGTGATAAATGATGACCGACTTCCATTTCCCTCCAACAAGATTCATGGCCACGCTGATCGGGCAAGGGTAGGTCTTGTCGTTGAAGCTGACAAACTCGCTGATGCATTCGGTCTTCATGTGTTCAGGCCTCCGTGTTGTGTGGGACTATCTAAGAAGATAGTTCTTGACGTGGCAGTCTCGCGCCTGTGACGCTGTCCTGTATCAGCCGGTGTTCGTTATGATTCATGGAAGAGAGCGTAACATGTTGGACACTCCAGTTATTGCCGTTGTCGGCGCAACCAGCAAGCAGGGGCGCAGTGTCGTGAGGTCCTTGCTGCGTGGCGGAGACTATAGGGTGCGAGCAATGACTCGGGATCCTGCGTCGCAGATGGCGAAAAGTCTTGAGCGTCAGGGCGCTGAATTGGTGACGGGTTCGCTTTCGTTGGGGAGCGATGACGAGTGGATTGACGCCTTTTCTGGCGCTCGCACCGCCTTCTTGGTCACTCCTCCTACCCCTCCGAAGGGATCGCGCGAATACGAGCTAGGGTGTCGAATCGCCGATGCTGCAGTGAGAGCGGGGGTCGAGCACATTGTGTTCAGTACGCTTGAGAACGTCGATAAGATTACAGGAGGGAGGATATTCGCTCCTCACTTCACCGACAAGGCGCGGGTTGCGGACTACATCAGTGGGCTGCCTGTAGCCAGCACTTTTGTGATTCTTTCATTCTTCTACACCAATTTGATGGAGTACTATGTTCCCAGGGTTGAGGGTGGGTCACTCATCCTCCCCATATATCTTCCTGAAGATTTTCGGGCGCCGTTCGTCGATCCCGTCACGGCCACTGGTCCGGCTGTGCGGGAAATCATCAGTAAGCCGGAGAAGTATGATGGGGAAACGCTGCCGGTTGTGGGTGATATTGTCTCCCCGCGTGAGATGGTGAGAATTTTTCAAGATGTTACTGGACTGAAGGGGGAGTATCGCGATGCGTTCACGTATGATGGGTTGGCGTATAACTTTCCTGAGTTGGTTGCTGATGATCTTCATGCGCAGGAGATCCTGGGGATGGTCAACTATGCTGTTGAATGCGGTTATTTTCGACCGGATCGCGATACGGAGTGGAGTCGCAGCATCGACCCGGAAGCGCTCACGTGGGAACAGTTCCTCCGTGTCACGGGCTGGTGTGGAGAACCGCGTTCTTATGGGATGCAATCATGATATTTTCCAGAGAGGTGATGTATGAGGTATTTGCCTGTGCGACGATCGTCACGTCGACTGATGCTCGACTGCGTCATAGTCGGGCTCCGGGATATGTGACTGAGTTGTTTTGCTATGGCGATACTTGCACTCTCAATGTGACTGGACTCTCTTGCTGCGGTAGCGCCAGTGAGCCCTCTCGAGGAGGTCGAAAATATTGCTGTTCGAGATGGTGAACCCTGAGGGGTAAATGACGGACCGGGCGCTTCTTGTCCAAGGTGATGAAAGAAGAAAATACTGTTTTCGGGCTGCGGGGGCAGTGTCAAGAAACTCTTGTCGACGTTCTCTTCCGGTGTCGGTGAGGTGGTAGGAAACGGTTTTTATGATCTGCAAAGGAGATTGGGATAGTATTGGAGTGAACTGATCGATGTCGCGCCATCTCGCTTTTTCAATGACGTCGCCGTCCTTGTTCTCGAGCCTTACCTCTTCGGACGTGAGTGTCAGTCGGATTCCCTGCGATACTTGTCGATGGGTGGCAGCTGCAGTCGTCCCAGAGATGATCACGGATATTATTCCGCCAACGATGAGAGCGGGAGCTGCGGCAGGGCTGCTCCCGCTCAAAAGTGGGGAAGCGATGAGCATGGTACTGATCGTTAAGAAGATGAGGCAGATCGCGAGTCGGAGCGTGAGTCGAATCTTTGATGAGGGGATGATCAGGATATCATCACGTTCCAGTGTCTCGAGAAGGCGGGCCACTCGTTCTTTCTTTTGTGGCATAGGCTGTTTCACCTCTCCTGGTGTGTCGCGCGGTCGGCCTCGATGGCGTACTGCCGGTAAAACGTCTCCGCGGCGACGCTGACAACCGCCTTCTGTGTCCTCCTCCTAGGCGTGTGTGCCGTCACCGCCTACGACCTTCTAACGGTCTGAACGAACTGTAGGCGCCGCCGGGATGTGTGATTGGGGACTAAACCACCTGGGTTCTTTGATCGTCTGTCACGTACTCGATGGACAGATGTCCTCCGACAGCCTCCAGGTATAGCCGGATAGTGCCGATCTTCGAGTCCTCCTCAAGGTCGCCACGCTCAATTTTTGACACCTGACACTGCCGGACGCCAATCTGATCTGCTAACTGTGCCTGAGTGAGTCCAGTCTGCTCGCGCAACTCACGCAAACGATACGCGCGGATATCGGTAAGCATCCGCTCCTCATGGGGATCAACCTGTTCTCTGTCTACCGGATGCTCTTCTAAGAGCTCTGTGATCGTCATGGGCATGGTGGCTACTTTCCTCTCAACTTTTGCAAGTACTCGTCGAACAAGTCGTCGGCTATGGGGATGTTCCGCTTGTACCAACGGATCCAATTGTCGGATTTGTCTCCAGCAATCAACAGGATTGCCTGACGTTTCGGGTCGAAGACGAATAGGATTCGAAGCTCGGATTTCCTTGTTGATCCTGGTCTCAGTTCTTTCATGCTCTTGTGACGAGAGACCTTGATGGTGTCCACCAGCGGGCGATCGAGCCGAGGTCCTTGTTTCTTCCAGCAGTTCGATGGCCGCAACGAGTTGCGCCCGCGAGCCACTGTCCAGCGAAGTCAACTAATCTGTGATGAGTTCGATGTTGACGTTCCGCACAGTAGTACGATAGTACCTGTACGGTCTGAAAGGGTGTGCCGAGTCTTGCCGCAAGGCGTCCATGATACCGGTCTTCGCTGCGACCTCGGTGGTGGGCGGGCTGCTCGGTAGGCCGATATGGCGTAGGATCGTCTCTCGACGCAGATTGACGCCATTCATTACCCTGCGGCAGATGGTACGAGGCTCGACACGCCGCACAGGTCGATCGGCCGGCTGAGATGCGTGGCAGCATCGGTGGTATAAGCAACGAGATGGTACCTGAACAGGCCAGCACCTACGATGTCGTTTTTATCGGTGATGGGCCGGGGGAGTGTCGCTCAGTACACCACGAGGGCACTGACCTGACCGCGATCCTCGTCGAGGGCGAGCTCCTGGGCGGCGAGTGCTCGTATTACGCCTGCATGCCCAGCAAGGCGCTCCTCGGGCCCATTGAGGTCGCCGCGGCGTCGGCCAACCTCAGTGGCCTGCGCCCCTCCGAGTTGTCCGCGCCAGATCTGCTCGCGCGCCATGACGAGTGAGTCTCCCTCCGCGCCGTCATTCTCGCCACTGGCGCGGAGCCCGTCGTGTCTGCTCCGCTCCAGGGCCTTGAGGCCTGGGGCTCGCGTTGCGCCACCGGTGTGCAGGAGATCCCGCAGCGTCTCATCGTCGTCGGTGGGGTCGTCGCCTGTGAGGCCGCCACCTGGATGTCCTCCCTGGGCAACGACGTCACCATGCTGGTGCGCGGCCCCGCCTCCTGTCGGCTGCGGAGTCCTTCGCCTCCCGATTCATCGAGAAGGCTCTCGCCGCCCGTGGCATCATCGTCATCACGGATGCCCAGGTGGTTGCCGCCGAGCGGCCTCAGGCCAGTGACACCGGGCTCGGTCGCGTCCACGGCGGCCCCGTCACGGTCACCTGCGCCGGTCGAACCATCGAGGCTGATGAGATCCTGGTCCCCACTGGCCGTCGCCCTCCCCTCCTGACCGGCATGGGGCCGAAGGTCGTCGGCCTGAGCCCGACGACGTCCTGGCCAGCTGCCTGCCCGACTGGCTTTACGCCGTCAGCGACGCCAGCGGCGAGGCCCAGCTGACCCACATGGGCAAGTACTGCGCGCGCGTCGTAGGGGGGAGGATCACCGCCCTCGCTGCCGGCTGTGAGCCCGAACCAGTACCCGAGAACGTCCCGGTCCCACAGGTTGTCTTCACCGCCCCCCAGTTCGCCTCCAGCGGCCTGACCGAACAGCGGGCCCGCGACCCCGGCCAGGACGTCGTCACTGCTCAGGTCGGCTACACCTCGGCCGCCGGAGCTGCCCTTCTGCACGGCGACGTCGACGGTGAGGCCAAGCTGGCCGTCGACCGGCAGACCGGTGCCGTGCTGGGGGCCACCTTCGTCGGTCCCGGTGCGGGTGAGTTCGTCCACGCCGCCATCGTCGCCATCACTGCGGGGCGTCCCGGTTCATCGGCTGCGCACGCCGTGCCCGCCTACCCCACCGCCAGCGAGATCTGGCTGCGACTCATCGAGTCTCTTCCGAGCGAAATCCTTCGTATATACTTCAGTTGTTGAACGAAAAACGATGTTTGCGAAGCTGGCGCCCCGTGGCTGAGTCTCAAAGAAGTGACTTCACGGGAGGAACGCGATCAGGAAAGTAGTGATTCCTACAAATATGCTTGTTCAGGTTTGTGTACGTATTCAAACTTTCTGATCGGTTGTCAAGAACGCTCTGCAAGACTTCTGCTGCGGCTAACGTGAAGACGTCCCGTAACTCGTCTTGGGAGAGAGACATGATCGACGGCACTAAAATTCGTGTATTGGTTCCCGACAACAACACAGGTGCCCTACACGATCGAACAGAATCCATTGAGTGGGTCAATCCTGACAATGGTATTGTAAGAGTTCAATTTAAGAATGGTGGTCAGTCGTTCCCGTATCGACATCCAAGGGCACGTCTTCTCGAGAATGTTTCAGGTTTTCGCTCTCTCAAATCGACCGAGCTGATTAAAGTGAAAGGGGAGGTGTGGTATCCCCCGCTCACAATTGCGACTTTCACTGATGTATACGACGGATCGTATTCAATTGTTCGATTCTATCGCGACAACAAGGTGATTGGGAAAAGTCGCCTGTATCGTCCCGATGACCTCACATTACTGGCGTCGTCCGCGTCCGCGGGAGGTGGTGCTGACGTCTTTAAGTACTGGAAAGAAACCGCATTCATGCTGGAGGATGATGATCCGACTCGTCCGGCATTTGAGTCGATTGAGTTTGTTCATCCTGACAGTGCGTTGTCTGCGTACATGGAGGGATTAAACTCACGAACGTCAGAAATTCGGTTGCCAATTATTCTACCGTTTCAGAGCAACGAGGATCAGAAGATTGCGGTAGAGAGAGCACTCTCTCATCGGGTTAGTGTTATCGATGGCCCTCCTGGGACTGGAAAAACAGAGACCATTCTCAATATCATCGCCAATATTCTCATGATTCCCGGGGCGACGGTTGGCGTTGTGTCTTTTGGTAACGCTGCTGTTGAGAACGTCAAAGACAAGCTCGATGAGGCGGGATATGGATTCGTGGCAGCACGCATGGGTAAAAAAGAATACGTCACCTCCTTCCTGGCCGATCAAGGGGCGCGAGCAAGCAGCATCGTTCGTTGGCTGAACCAGGTGTCTGTGAATGATGCCGTGCGGTCCGCTGGAGGGCAGGCGGCGGATAATCTTGAGCAAATAGATAAACAGCTGCATAGGGTATGGAACTCCTGTCGAGAACTTGCAAAGGTGAGCAATAAAATAGAGGAATACTCTTTGGAAGCTGCTCATCTGGAGCGCCGAGCAGACGGTGTCGTCTTTCCTGATCTAAGTGAGCTGCCTCTGCTGCGCAAGAGTTCTGGGCGTATCCTCGACTATCTGGCTGAAACTACTGTGCATCCGGATCCTCCTGAAGGCATCATGGGGCTTGTTCCTCGTATCCGCAGATACTTCAAGTACGGTAGAACGAAAGATCTGGATACGAGAGATGCCAATATTATCCTTGGTCTAGAAAGAGCCTTTTATTCTAGGCGGATCGAAGAGCTGAGACAGAAAGAGCGACGTTGGCGGGCCGAGGTCGGCGATCGTAGTTCCGAGGCAATCAGGGGAAAATACCAAGAGATTTCTCGCGCGCTTCTGGATCTAGCACTGTGGCAACGCTACGCGAATAGTGCACGCCTCGTATTTGATGAAGATAATAAACCGATCTGGAAGCACACGCCGGAGTTCTTGTCCGAGTACCCAGTGGTTCTTACGACCTGTCACTCGATTCGGCGTAACCTGTCGGAAGGCCATCTTCTAGATTGGGTGATTATTGACGAGGCCACTCAGACGAATCTACATGCCGCTGCTTTGGCTATGAGTAAGGCAAGAAATGTTGTGGTGGTCGGTGATCTTAAACAGCTTGGGCCGATTTTCGATAAAAAGTTGGAATCGATGTCGATCTCCCCACCACTTCCCGCATACGACGTTACTGCGCACTCCATTCTTTCGTCTGTCACCGAGCTCTACGGTCGAGAACTGCCTCGAACAATGCTGCGCGAACACTACCGCTGCACGCCTGAGATCATCGAGTTCTGTAATAAGATGTTCTATGACGGCGAGTTGATTTCCATGAAGTCTAGAAAATCTGACGACCAATGGCCTGCCTTAATGGTTCGTAAGACGGCTCCAGGAAATCATATGCGCACCTTGCGTCGAGCCCTTACTAAAGGTACGTACAGTCAGCGTGAGATCGACCTTGTCGAGGAGTTCCTTGGGGGTGTTGTTGACGGTGTAGACTTTAGGAGCGTTCTCGAAGGTGAAGATTCGGGAAGTGATTACGCGTTAGGTGTCACAAGCCCGTACCGGCTTCAGGCTGACCGTCTCGGTGAGGCTATTAACCGTACAGGTGCTGCTCCCGAATTCAGTTCACTGAGTGAAACTATACATAAATTTCAAGGACGTGGAGCAAATGTGATGGTTCTTAGTACGGTTGTTGACGAATCTCGGAATGGTCACATGAAACTAGGATTCGTTGACGATCCACGAATGATCAACGTTGCGGTCTCGCGAGCCAGAGAGAAGTTTATTCTTGTCACCAACCATAACGAGGTCCCTCGGAGCAAGGTGATTAAAGCGCTCATCGACTATGTCAGATATCAAGATCCTGATCGGGTGACCGAAAGTGGAGTACTTTCAGTCTTCGACCTGCTCTACCAGGAGTACTCTGAGCGTCTCAGCGAGTTCGCTTCGCAAGTTCACGGGGACAGCAAGTATAAGTCGGAGAATATTGTGTGGACCCTTCTGAAGGATGTTCTCAAAGATCCTGATTATGATCTTCTGGAGGTGGTTTCGCAGGTGAGACTCCGCGACCTGATGCCTGATACCGATCGATTGAACGAGCGGCAGAAAAAATTTGTTCGTTCTACATCTGCTGTCGATTTTGCTATATATCACAAGGTGAGTAAGCGAATGCTGCTTGCGATTGAGGTCAACGGAACTGAATATCATGAAGACAACCCCGAGCAGCAAGCGCGTGATGAGTTGAAGGCTCAGATCATAAGCGTCTACGGGGCCGACATGCTTTCGTTGAGAACCAATGACAGCAACATCGAATCGATGATCAGAGATAGGCTCGATCGAATTTTGGTCTAATTGAATAAGAGTGGGAGTAAGGTACAGTTGCAGACATCGAGTGCTCCTAGGGATGGTTTGGGACAATCGTCCGATGCGCATCGCCGGCATTGACCATATCGAACCGACGGTCCTCCATTAACGCGAGCGTCGACTTCTGCTCGTGGGTTCTGGACCTGGAGGTTGTTACCTTTGGGCAGGAGCGGACAGCGGTGTGCTTCGGTGACCGAGAGATTAACCTCCGTGTGGAGGATGACCCGATCGCTCGCACGCCTCATCCCGTTCCCGGTATTGTGGACCTGTGTCTTGTCGGCGATGGCACGATCGATGAGGGCCGCGAGCATCTTGCCTCCAGGGCGCTTCCGGCGCCCTTCGCCGTGATGGCAGGAGTCCTGGAATCACACGAAACCTCGTAGGGGTCGCCTTGCGTGACGTGGCCTGAGACACTGGGGTCATGCGAATCGCCATCGGTGCCCCGGGCAACGGAGCCCTTCTGAAGGACGCCATCGAAGAGCGATTGGTCGAGGACGTGCGCGTGAGCGACGTCGTCGACCTGTCCGCACCGGACATCACCTACCCGGAGGTCTCCTTCCGGGTGGCAAGAGCGGTTGCCGAGGGGCGGGCCGACCGCGGTGTGCTCATCTGTGGGACCGGTGTGGGAACCGCCATCGCCGCCAACAAGGTGCCGAGTGTGCGCGCGGCGACCGCGCACGACCTGCTCACCGTGCGCGGCTCGGTGGAGAACTATGACGCCCAGATCCTGTGCATGGGGCAGAACGTGATCGCGGCACCCGCCGCCTGGGCGCTCATCGACATCTGGCTCGACCTGCGCCACGACCCCGCCAGCAGCTATGGCCCCAAGGTCGGCGAGATCGAGGCTTACGAGGCGCGCCTCCACTCCTGACGGCGGCCCCGCGCGAGCGGATGGGTGCCCATGGCACTATCTGCAGCCTTTACGTGTGTGACCCCGATCGGAACCTCATCGAGGTCGCTGTCTGCGAGAGTGCCTGAGTTTCGCCCGGCTCCTGGAGGGGAGGCTTGTGTCCAAAACGGATACAAAGGAGCCTGAAGTCCAATGTGGCTGCTGCCTGAACCGCGGAATCATGCGGTTTCTTTCTGTGTGTCCGAACTGGGGGCGAGTCTTTGTATCCGATTTGGACACCGTTCAGCACATCTTGGCCAGTCTTGCTGTGAATGGGGCCTCGGTGCCCGGTTCGCGGCCTTCGTGAGGAATCTCGCGCGACCTTGCATTGAGTGCAAGGCTGCACTGAGTGCACGATGAGCGTGTGACCGGAACCGACCTGCGCGCCACCCAGGCGCAACGCACCCGCGCCGCCATCCGTGCTGCCGCGCTCACTCTGACCAGGGAGCGCGGCTACTCCGCCATGACGGTCGACGACGTCGCAACCCTCGCCGGAGTCTCCCGGCGCACCGTCTTCAACCACTTCTCCTCCAAGGCAGACCTCCTCGTCGTCGGCCTGGAGCCCCCTGAGCCCGAGGCCGTCGAGGCCTTCATCAACGGCTCCGGAAGCCTCCTGGAGGACCTTGGCGTCCTGCTCGCCTCCGGTGCCGAGGCCGTCGAGTCCGAGCGCGGTTGGCTCCTGTCCTTTCCGGAGATCGTGCGAGACAACCCGGAGATTGAGCGAACCATCCACGAGCGCCTGCGCGCCATCGCCGTCTCCCTGACCGACGCAGCCAGCCGCCGCCTGGGCACGGAACCTGATGACTCGCGCGCTCGTGCCGTCGTGGCCCTGGCCATGGCGATCCAGCGCAGCGCCATGGACCTGTGGTGCGGACGCACTCATCCCTGGGAGCAGCGCCGGGAGGAGGCGCAGGCACGAGCCGAGGCACCCGAAGCCTCGGTCCAGCGTCCCGAGGTCCGCTTGGCGGACGCCGTCCGCGTCATGGTCAAGGCGATCTCCGACGTCGCTGCTCACCCTCGATCCGCTGAAGCGGCCTCCGGCGCTTCCGACGGCCCGACGCCGTCGCACTCACCGGGCTAGCCGCGCGCTCGGCTCTCTCAGTCCTCCTCACTGTTCGTTTTACCCGCCTACCTCAACCGTAAAGGTCGTATCCGTGACTCAAAGCGCCTCGACGCCGGCCCCCGCCGGCATCGCCCTCCACGAACCGGGGGCGGACTTCCGCCCCGACCGCCGTTTCTGGGCGGTCTACGCCTCACTCCTGGTGGTCATGTTCCTGTCCGCCATGGACCAGACGATCGTCGGCACGGCCCTGCCCACCATCGTGGGCGACCTCGGCGGCGCCGCCCACATGGCCTGGGTCCTGACCGCCTACACCCTGGCCATCACCGTGGCCATGCCGGTCTACGGCAAGCTCGGCGACCTCGTGGGCCGCAAGAACCTCTTCCTGGTGGCCATCGCCCTGTTCCTGATCGGCTCGGCCCTGTGCGGCACCGCCGACACCATGACTCAGCTCATCATCTACCGCTTCATCCAGGGCCTGGGCGGCGGCGGCCTCATGATCTCCTCCCAGGCGATCACCGGCGACCTCATCCCGCCGCGCGTGCGCGGCACCTACATGGCCCCCATGGGAGCCATGTTCGGCATCGCCTCCATCCTGGGGCCCATCATCGGCGGCTGGCTGACCGACTCGGTCTCCTGGCGCTGGACCTTCTGGATCAACCTTCCGCTGGGTGTCCTCGCCTTCGTCGCCATTGCCATCGTCCTGCGCCTGCCCAGTCACCGCCTGACCAGCCCCATCGACTGGTGGGGGCTCGCGCTCATGGACGCCGGCGCCGTCGCCATCGTCCTCATGGCCACCTGGGGCGGCAACCAGTACGCGTGGACCAGCCCGGTCATCATCGGCCTGGGCGTCGTCGGCCTGATCTGCTGGGGGCTGTTCGGCTTCGTCGAGACGCGCGCCGCCGACCCCATCCTGCCCTGGACGATCCTCACCAGCCGCACCTTCATCGTCTCCACGCTCGTCGGCATGCTCGCGATGGGCGGCATGATCGGTGTGCTGAGCTACCTGCCCACCTACCTCCAGATGGTCTACGGATACTCGGCCACCACCTCCGGCCTGCTCCTGGTGCCCATCACCATCGGGATGCTCATCTCCTCGATCCTCTCCGGCGTGCTCGTCTCGCGCACCGACCGCTACAAGATCTACCCGGTGGCGGGACCCCTGGTCGCCGCCGGCGCCGCCTTCTGGCTCTCCCGCCTGTCGACGACGTCGCCCGTCTGGCAGATCTCCGCGGCCACCTTCCTCATGGGGGCGGGCATCGGGCTGTTCTTCCAGCTCCTGGTCACCGTGGTGCAGAACGCCCTGCCGGCCAAGCACCTGGGCACGGCCACCAGCGGCAACAACTTCTTCCGCGAGGTCGGCGTCTCC
>ERZ773087.1672-NODE-1672-length-13342-cov-67.820878_pt1 | contig 13342 bp, 13 predicted proteins | sample MGYA00511375_ERZ773087 | MGnify/ENA primary metagenome ERZ773087 (study PRJEB29015, sample SAMEA2737995) | human oral metagenome | biome: human oral; feature: human-associated habitat; material: dental | place: China | collected 2063 ...
TAACGCGAGCTAACAGCGCCTTAACGTTTTCGGTACCGATATCAAGTGCAACGATGTAGTCATCGTGCTGTTCGTCGGACTCGCCCTTTAGATTATTTAGCTTATTGCGTAATCGCTCTAAAACCATAACTACATCTATTATATACTATTTTTGCTTATGGTTGCTAGATTTTGCCAAATCATAGGGGCTTACAAGGATTAACTCAAAACCGCTTTAATCCGGCGAATTCCCGCCGAGCTGGACTCCTCCTTGGTGATTTTGAAGCGCTTACCGCCTTCAGCCAAAACACCCGTGTGCTCGACGTGCGGACCGCCGCAAACTTCGAAACTAACGACATTGTCGCCTTCGCCGATGGAGTAGACTTTCACTTCATCGCCGTAACGTTCGCCAAAAGCGCCGATTGCACCCATTTTTAGCGCCTCATCAGTCGGATAGACAGCAAAACTGACTGGCAAATCAGCATCGATCCATACATTGACCTGATCCTCCACCGCCTGCTTTTCCTCCGACGTCAATTTATCGTGATTAAAATCGAAACGCAGGCGCTCAGCAGTGATATTGCTGCCGTGCTGCTGCAAATCCGGCGCATTCAGCACTTTGCGTAGCGCCGCTCCCAACAAGTGCGTTGCCGTGTGATACTTGAGATGAATAGGATCGTGGCCCTCCAGGCCGCCGCTAAATTGCCCTTTGCGTGCTGTCTTGGAACGTTGGCGTTGCTCATCCATCTTAGCATCAAATTCGGCGCGCCAATTTTCCGACAAGTCAATGCCTTGCTTGTAAGCCTCCTCGGTACTCAGTTCTACCGGAAAACCAAACGTATCATACAGCGTAAATAGCTCTTCGCCAGTCAAGCCGTCGTCGATATAATGCTGCATTTGCCTGAGACCTTTGCGTAGTGTCTGACGGAAAGCTTTTTCCTCTTTGACGAGGACAGCGATAATTTGCCCACGATTCTCCTTAACTTCTGGAAAATCTGCTTCATATAAATCAGCGATCACCGGCACGACCTCCTCTAGGAAATTCTGCTCGATCCCTAAGTCAAAGCTATAACGAATCGCCCTGCGCAGTAAGCGGCGCATCACGTAGCCCTGCTCTTTGTTGCTCGGCACGCAGCCGTCGACCGCCAAAAATACCGCTGCCCTTAGATGATCGGCGATCACTCGCATTGATGCGGTATGCGTAGCATATTCCTTGCCGCTTAAACTTTCTAGCTTTTTAATAATTGGCTGTAGTAAGCTGATCTTAAAGACATCAGGACTGTCAATTGCTGCCGCGGCAATCCGCTCCAGGCCGCCGCCAAAATCAACATTCTTACGTTTCAGCGGCTCAAAGCTACCGTCATCCAGCCGGCGATACTGCATAAACACTTGGTTACCGATTTCCATAAATCGGCCGCTATCGCTAGCCGGATGCGCCTGGCCGAAGCTGGCATCGTGATGCTGCTCACCAAAATCATAAAACACCTCGCTATCCGGCCCGCATGGATCGCCAATCGGCGTGCTGTCAATACCGCCGCCGCGACTCCACCAGTTTTCTTTATCGTTGTAAAAGAAAATCCGACCGCCCTGCATACCCAGCTTATCGCCATTTTCAGCGCTATCCAGCTCGACAATTTTAGCCTCAATGCCTTTTTTGGCAAAAACTTCTTGCCAAATTTGCGCCGCTTCATCGTCGCGCGGAATGTTGTTTTTCTCATCGCCGATAAAACAGCTGACATAAATCTTGTTCGGATCTAGCCCGACTATTTCTGTCAAAAATTCGAAAAACCACTCAATCTGCTGGCGTTTGAAATATTCGCCCATACTCCAATTGCCCAGCATCTCAAAGAACGTCGTATGGCGATTATCGCCAACATCCTCGATATCCTGCGCCCGCAAACACGTCTGGCTATCAGCTAATTTCGTACCCTGCGGATGATCCTGGCCCAGCAAGTACGGCAGCAACGGCTGCATGCCCGAGCCGGTAAATAACGTCGTTGGGTCGTTGTGCAGTATAAGCGGCGCCCGCTCAATAATAGCGTGGCCGTTCCTTTGACAAAATTCGAGATATTTCTGGCGGATTTCTTGTGTGTTCATAGAGGTAATTATAGCACGAAAACCACCTGCTTAGCGACCAACAGCCCGTCATCTCTACGACAAACTAAAGACCTAAAGGACACAGCTCTTAATATATGTCATAATCTCAGCAAAATTAGCAAAATCATGGTGATAGTCTTGTACTTTATCAAATTCTACAAACTCCCTGGCTGATGATTCGTGCGAAGCTACAAAATCATCTATTCGTTTTACATCAGCCAGAAAAAGCAGCTGATATGCCCTATCAGGGTATCTATCGTTATATTTAGAATGAAATAATTTTTCAATATACCAAGCACCAATCAATTTTAGAGAATTTAGTTCAACGGATGTTTCCTCGTACACTTCGCGTCGCGCACAATCTTCTGGCGTTTCTCCTAATTCCATACGACCACCTGGCAAACCCCAGCCACGCGGTGGCTTGGCCAAAAGTATTTTATTTTCATGAACTACACAAACCATACACGATGTCACAAGCGAAAAGTCAGGAATGGTTTCACACGGATAAAATTGAGACTTTGTTGATTTGTCTTTACCCCAGAAAATAAACGGAAAAATATCGTTAACTTTCATAATACAACCCCTTCTTTACATTTTATGATAACATTTGACACACTTATACCATAATCTGACATATCAATTATTGAGGTCCGAATAACGTTTTGTTGTTAACGACGTCAATATCATTCTGTACAGCCTTAGGTATTTTGCTAAATTTATACAACGCGTCTATGGTATTCAAAAAGTTATATTTTGGATATAGGCTTAACCCCAAAACTACCCGCATCCTTTCAGCAAAAATAATATTGACCTATGTAACAACATTAGACTACACTAATCAATAGAGCATAAAATATCTAGCAATTTCTATCTGGAATGTTACAGAGACTATAAACTGCCATGTAGCTAGCGGCACAAAAGAAACGCCAACTTGAAGCGCCCAGTGTTGCGCGATGCCTAAAGGAAAGGATTAATTCTTGGAAATGAAACGACACATCATTGACCTACATACCCATACCGTCCACTCTGACGGAGTATTAACGCCAATTGAACTAATTGATCGAGCATATGATAATGGCGTATCTGTATTGTCGATCGCTGACCACGATACGTTAGGCGCATATGAGGACGAATCAACATTTGAACAGGCTAAGAAACGTGACATTCGCCTCATCCCCGGAGTTGAAATTTCAGCCAAGTATCGATCTGTCGGTATTCATGTTTTGGGACTTTTTATTGACCATGAGAATGATACTCTACATAACGTCTTAAAGAGGCAGCATAATTTTAGAATTGAGTATATGAACCGCGTTGTTGATATGTTTGAAAAAGACGGCTGGGCGATTGCTTCAAAAGAAAGTTTACTTTCGTTAGGATCAGTTACTAAAGCTCACATTTCTCAAAGTATCGTCGAACACGAAGAAAATTTTGAACGTCTAAAACAATTGTTTGGCCAGATTCCTACCCGCGGTATGTTTATCTAGGCTATGATGAACGAAGGTTGCAAGTATTTCCTAGAACGTGAAACACTATCGCCGGCAGAAGCTATCCAAGCAATTCACGACGCACATGGCGTTGCAATCTTCGCCCATCCTATTGCCAGTTTGTACGAAGATATGGATATGACAGCTCTCCGCGATGTGATTAGCAACACTGATTTCGACGCACTCGAAGCGTTTTATTACTATCATGACCAATCCAGAGGCGGAGCAATGATAACAGCAATTGATCAAATGACAGAACTTGCTCAAGAGTTTGGGCTTGCTGTGAGCGCTGGTTCTGACTACCATGGACCAAATCCAGCTCATGGCCGTCAGACCGATGTAGGGTTCAAGGGAATGCCAAAGAAACCGGGATTGAAATACCTTCAAGCTTTGGAAGAAATAGCCCTCAAATATGCTTCTTAGCAGCAGCTAGCTTAGTAAATAATCCCGCCGCCCAAACATTCCTCGCCGTCATATATCACGGCTGACTGACCCGGCGCAACGGCGCGCTGCGGCTCGGACAAGACGACCGTCACTTTCTCGCCATCATCATACTTCACACGCGCAATCTCCGCATTAATTAGCGGTGCCCGATGCCGCACCCGAACTTGACAGGTATCGTCTTTTGGCGGCTGGTTAATCCAGTGAATGCCAGCTAGTGTCAATTCTTTCCGCCACAATTTACCATCATCAATTGAGCGGGACACGTAAACTTCATTCTTAGCCATATCTTTGCCGACGACATAGTACGGCAGGCCACCGCCAATATTCAAACCGTGCCGCTGCCCCAAGGTATAGAAAATTGCCCCGTCATGCCGGCCAACAACCGCGCCCGTTGGCTTATCAATGATATCGCCCGGGCTAGTCTCAACATATTCTGACAAAAACTCACGGATCCCCACTTGCCCGACAAAGCAAATCCCCATTGATTCCTTTTTACTAGCTGTCCACAAGCCCCGCTCTTTGGCCATCTGGCGCACTTCAGCCTTAGTAAAATCGCCGAGCGGGAACATGGTTTTGGCTAACGCCTCGGACGTCACACGATACAGAAAATAGGTTTGGTCTTTATTGTTATCGTGAGCCCGGAGTAAGCGTGCAGCACTGGGTAATGATGGCGCTTTGACGAGCCCAGGTATAAGCGTTGATTCGTCCTGAATCGCCGAGGACTGTCTGAACGCAGTGAGTTCCGCAGGCGACAGTGACGGATCAGCGTGAACACCATGGCGTGAGACAACCGCGCCAGAATTACCCAATACTGCACCACCTACTACATGTTTAACTCGTGCATAATGCCCCGTCGCAATATACTCCGCACCCGCCGCCAACGCCGCCTCTAAAAACAACTTAAACTTCACCTCTTGATTACACATCACATCAGGATTTGGCGTCCGACCCGCTTGGTATTCGCGGATCATATAGTTAACGACATTTTGCTTATACTCTTTCTGGAAATCAAACACCTGAAAATCAATTCCCAGCCCCACCGCCACTCGCTTGGCATCAGCCACATCTTCCATCCACGGACAATGCATACCCGGCAAATCCTCCGACCAATTTTTCATATACACGCCAGTCACCTCGTGGCCTTGCTCGACCAATAGCGCGGCCGCTACCGACGAATCCACGCCGCCAGACATGCCAACAAATACCTTACTCATCTTGACAACCCCACAGCAAATAGACCAATTCTTCCTAACTCACCTAACGCCAGCCACCAACCCCATGGCGTTAACCACCACCAGGAATTCCAGTGTTTATCAGCCATAACTGGGTGGCTTCGAATTTTTACATCAGTAAACTGCGCCGAGAATTCCAATTGTGCACGACGCATATGATAAGCGCTCGTTACTAGGATAACATCTTTAATCTTCCGTGTATTAATAATTTTCTTTACTTCAGTAGCGTTCTGTTTAGTAGTTTCAGAAGACTCTTCCATAACAATGGCACGCCTTGGCACCCCATTATCAATTGCTTGCTGATACATAGTCTTTGCATTGGATGGGCCAGATTTGTCCGCAGCTGCGCCCGATACAATAATTAATGGCGCCCACCCCTCTCTATATAATTTAATGGCTTCATTAGTTCGCGCATTAGTGTCACCCCCGCTCACAACTACAATCGCATCAGACTTTCGACAACTTTCCTCTCCTGGACTCTCGCATTTATCCAAATCATTTGGCGACAAATAAACACCAATGCCAAACACCAGTAGCACCGCAAAAATCACTAGGCCAATTATCTTATGAATCATCGCCGACTTCTCTCCATCTCTGCACGTACCGCTTCAATTATCAGTCTAACAGCTCGATTGATATTTTCTTCATCATTCAACTTGCCGAGCGTCAACCGCAGACTACCGTCAATTTCCGCCTCACTCAAACCGATACACGTCAATACATGTGAACGCGTCCCGGAGTTGGCCGCACAAGCGCTGCCCGTCGCCACTAATACACCGCGACTCTCTAATAAGAAAATCAGACGCTCAGCATCCAGCCCAGGAAATGAGATATTCAGAAAGCTTACTAGGCTTTTTTTCATGTCCGATGATATAGTCATTTCTGGAAAAACCTGACGCAACTCCTTCACTAGTTTCTCTCTCAGATATCGCAAACGCTTAATTTCCGCCGAACGTCGTTTTTGGGCCAGCTCTAAGGCCATCGCAAACCCCATCACGCCAGCCACATTTTCTGTACCACTACGCAGCCCCAGTTCCTGTCCGCCGCCCAAAACATTAGCAGCCAGTGTAATGCCTGGCCGCACCCATAGCAGACCAACCTGCTTTGGTCCATAAACTTTTGCCGCAGACAGCGTTAATAAATCAACGCCTAATCGTTTAATCTTCACGTCAATTAAAGCAGCAGCCTGCGAAGCATCAGTATGAAAAACTAGCGGCGTTGACTCGCCACTTCCCTGACGCCTAAGACGCTCATCTTTGATAATTTCTGCAATTTCTTCAATTGGCTGAATATAGCCCAACTCATGATTTACTAGCGCAATACTGACAAAACTAACATCTGGCGTCAACATTTTTTTGACAGATTGCGGATCAGTGCGTCCATTTTTCATTGGCTGGATTAGTTTCACTTCCGAACGTGCTTTTGCAGAATTGATAACCGAATCGTGTTCAATGGCCGAAATTAGACTTATACCATTTGCTGCGCCAAAAGCCAGATTAACCGACTCCGTTGCACCCGCCGTCATCACCAATTCGTCAGCCATCACCCCCAAACATCGTGCTAAGCGCGATTTTGCTTGTTGATATTCACGCTTCACAAAAACTGCTGGCGCATATGGACTAGACGGATTGAAAAACTTTTCAGAAAAATATGGCAGCATTACCTCAACCACCAGCGGATCCATTGGCGTAGCAGCAGCATGATCAAGGTAAATATAATCGCTATTCACTTCTTTATTATATCAGAGAGGCTGACCAGTTTGCGGATCTCGCCTATATAGCCGCCGAGAAACTCGCTCATAATATTCTTTAACCGCCAGTACAAAGTTATTAAGTTCGTCGCCCTCTAGGTAGCTATAATGGTAGTTAGGCTGAATCTTTAAAATGCCTTTCGCCTGCACTTCATAGCGCGTCGTCAGTTCCTGTTTTTTACCATTTTTATCAGTGACTTCTTCATACCAAATCCAAGTATCTTTGTCTAAATTAAAGAATTCCCGCCGCGTCACATGCGCTGGCTTCTCACCAAAAATCGTCGCACCAATTTCACTTTCTAGCTGAATTAATTCCCGCTCAGTAAACTTCTTCAGTGGGCGATCCTTTTTTCGCAGTTTTAATAATGACGCCGCGCCGTTGTCATCTGCAAGAACTAAACTCAGGGCTTTTTTCAGAAGGCGAGCCATTACGACCTCGGATTATTAGCTGCTTGTTCACGAAGTGATGCAAGTGATTTGCCAATACTTAAAATCGTTTCAATAGAGTTTTTGACCGGGTCAGTCTCAAACTTTTGTCGATAGTCAGGAAATGCAGTGTCGGTATTATGAATATCAGTCCCATCAGCCCGCCCGGCTAAAGCTGCTCCGCCAATTTCTGGATATTGTTTTGCAGAATTACCTTCAGGGTTTTTTTGATTTTCTACTGCAGTAGCAAAAACTTTCTCGATTTTTCCGCGAGCTACACCAACTGAATTTTTATCTAAAAATTCACTAGAATTCATTGTTCTCCACTTTTAAATGCCAAAAAGATTCTTGGTATTATGAACGGTGACTTTAGTCAGATTATCAAAATCAATATTTCGTTGCTCTGCCCAATACTTTGCCACCAACTCCACATATTCTGGCTTATTCATCTTACCACGAAATGGCTTTGGTGTCAAGAATGGCGCGTCGGTCTCTAATAATAACCGCTCCAACGGAATAGAAGCGAACAATTCCTGCTGCACTTGGTCTTTAGTAAAAGTGCTAATTCCATTCAAACCAACGTACAATCCGCGAGCAAACCCCTTTTCTAAATTGAGGCGCGTATCCGTAAAGCTATGCAGAACGCCGCGCAGGCCATGGAAATTATCAAAAATCGGCCAAAAATCATCCCACACTGATACTTGGCCAGCTGCACCATCACGAATGTGAAAGCTAACTGGCAAATCATAATCTATTGCCAGCTGCAGCTGCGCCTCCAGCGCCTGAATCTGCACATCGCGCGGGCTATGATTATAATAATAATCAAGACCGATCTCGCCAATCGCCACAATCGGCGAATTATCCTCTCTGCTTTTAAGCAGTTGCTCCACCTCATTCCAGCCATCTTTGCTGTCATGCGGATGAACGCCAACTGCCGCCCAAGTATAGTCGCGATTCGCGGTAAACTCCACTGCTTGACGGCTGCTGCGCTCGTCAGTGCCAACGCAAATCATGCCGATACCCGCCGCGATTGTTTGCTGATACAGCTCCTCGCGATTGTCCGCGAAAAATTCGGTATCATGCAAATGACAGTGCGAATCGATCAAGCGTAAATCCGTCACCGCGTGATGCTCCGCTACTGAATTCATGGTTATTTTCCCTGGTCTTCTACTTTTGGTGCGCGCGGATCGGGTGTATGAAGATATTTGCGCGGGAATAATGGTGTCAGCTCTGACGGCACGACACCACTGGCAAACATGTCGTGAATTTTCTCGGCAGTTTGCGGCATAAATGGACGAAGCATATCAGAGACCTGCAGCAATGTGCCGCAAGCATGTGCCAAAATCTCGCCCAAATGCGCTTCCGCCTCTGGATCTTTATCGCGTTTTTTAGCAACTTGCCATGGTTGCACGCGCTCAATGTATTGATTGAGCGAACGGATAATCTGCCAAATCTCATCTATCGCTAGATTGAAATTCAACGCTTCCATATTAGCACGGTACGGCCCCATGTCGTGCTCAGACTGCGGCGCATCGCCAATAACGCCAGCTTGATAATTCTGCACCATCTTTGCCACCCGCTGCACCAGATTACCCAGATCATTACCCAGCTCGCCGTTATAAGCCGCTTCAAACTTCTCCCAAGTAAAGTCACCGTCATCTTGCGTCGGCACGTGGCGCAGAAAATAATAGCGAAAGGCCTCAACGCCGTAGTGCGGGATGATATCAACCGGACCAACACCGTTACCAAGGCTCTTACTCATTTTGGTGCCGCCAACGTTGATAAAGCCATGAACTAATAGCACCTTTGGCAGTGGCAAGTCCAGCGCCATTAACATCGCCGGCCAAATCCCGGCATGAAAACGAAGAATATCCTTACCGATCACCTGTACATCCGCAGGCCAAAACGCCTGCCATTCATCAGCTCGATCAGGATAACCAATGACCGTGATGTAATTACTCAGCGCATCCAGCCAGACATACATCACCTGCGTGCCATCGCCTGGTACTGGCACACCCCAGCTCAAATTTTTGCGCGGACGCGAAACCGACACATCTTTCAATCCGTCCTTCATCAATTCCAAAAACTCTTTTTTACGAAATTCAGGCACAATTTTCATCTTGTTTGATTCAATCGCCTGGCGAATATGATCTGAAAAGGCACTGGTTTTGAAATAATAATTTTCTTCGCTCAGCCGCTGGTACGGCGCTTGGTGATCAGGACAAATGCCATTATTTTCAGCCGCTTCTTTGTCGGTGACGAACGCCTCGCAACCTTGGCAATACCAGCCCTCATAAGTACCTTTGTAGATATAGCCAGCCGCAGCAAGCTTCTGCCAGATATACTGCACCGCGCTAACGTGATGCGGGTCAGTTGTGCGGATAAAATCCGTCGCCGAAATATTCAACTCGGCAATCATATTTTGAAAATTACCATGCATTTGGTCAACATAGGCTTGTGGTGTCTGATTTTGGCTGGCAGCCTTGGCAGCAATTTTATTGCCGTGTTCATCCACGCCCGTCTGGAAACGCACCTCACGGCCGTTTTGCCGCTGATATCGCGTCCAGACATCTGCCAACATATAGTCCATGGCGTGCCCGATGTGCGGCAAGCCGTTGACATAAGGAATAGCAGTAGTAATGTAGGCGTGTTGTTTAGTCATAGATGAATTATAGCAAATTAAACAGAGTATCTCCACTGTATGGCTATATTGCATAATATGCTACAATGGTAATTACAATGATACTTAGGAGGAGTAATGAATAAACTTATTAAAAACTTACTTATAGCGGCGGCTATTAGCGTTGCTATAGTTGGCGCCTACACACCAGAAACAGCAAGCGCCAACGGAGGAAGCTGGCAGAGAGACTCAGTTGGATGGTGGTATAAAAACTCCAATGGAAGTTATCCAAAGAGTGATTGGCAACGAATAGATGGCAAATGGTATTACTTTGATGGGCGTGGATATATCATTCACAGTAAATGGGAATATATAAACGGACATTGGTACTATTTTAACACTAGCGGACACATGACAGAAAATGCCTGGAAGATGGTTGGAGATAAGTGGTACTACTTCGATACTAAAGGTCACATGCTGTCCAATCAATGGATTGGCGACTACTACGTCGGTAAAGATGGCGATATGTTAAAGAATACCGCTACACCCGATGACTATGTAGTCAATAACGACGGAAAGTGGGATAGGCGTTTTTCCAGAGAATTGGTAAAGAATTTTAGGATTAAGGATCTTTGCGGAGACGCTCATTCTAAGGCGTCAGCCTTAGACGATATGGTAAATATAAGCAAACTAGCTAGCTATGATACAGCACTACAGCTATATGAAACACTCTGCCCAAATTACAACCCTGTCGATAACGCAAAAAAGATAATAAAGAGACACGTCAATCAGTACTCTACCGCAGAGGGTCTGTATATATCCCGGAATGCATTAACAGAGAAGCTCACCAGTTTTTACAAGCTACCGGAAGAGGCAGTGAAAAAAGCATTTGACGAATTAAACCATGAAGTTGACCTCCCTACGTTCTTTAAGAATCAAGCCACAAAAGCCCTAAAAAACAGGAACTCTACAAACACCATGTCAAAAGCATGGCTGAACGAAACACTCACCGCTATGCTTAAATTTACTCAAGAAGAGGCTGATAACGCATTTAGCACATTAAACATTGACTTCGCAGGCAACGCTCAACGACAAGCAGAAAGACTACTGAAAGACTATATGTCTGGATCTTCAAAATCGCGCATCATAAAATGCCTGCAGAATGAGTACCACTTCACTAAAGAAATAGCAGAAGAAGGCGTCAATCGTTTAAACTACAACTTTAAGGATAATGCACGTCGTTGGATCGAGGAAAACTTTCTATCCGATGCCCAGAACCACCAGGAAGGAAGGTTATCTTCAAAGAAACAGATAATAGATGATGCAGCAACGGTTGGCTTTACAGAGTCGGAAGTTGTAGAAGTGCTAGCAGAATACAACATCAACTATACCGAACGAGCAAAGCTGCGCGTCCTAAGAATTTTGAAAGGCGGAGGATATTACAGAAGAGATAGCTTGATACATAGCCTTGTTAATTTCTGGGGGTTCACTAAGGAAGAAGCTACCAACGCCGTTAAGGATTTAAAGCACGAAAATCTGATTGATTAATTAACCTTTAATCATAAAAGCGACTCGGTTTAAATACACTGAGTCGCTTTTTATTACAAATAACTGTCGATGGTCACTATCGCATACACGCAACGACAACAAACCTGCCGCCAGCATCACCCGATGAGTGTGAAAAGTATTGTAGATCATCCGCTGTATCGATTGGCGAGATGAAAATATTTTCATCAGGAACGCCCGCCTGGATAGCCAACAAACGATTAAATCCTTGCATGTCCAGATAAATTCCGTCAGCCGTTTGACGGCAGAAATTTTGCCAATTCATATCATTTGTATGATTAAAATAATCCATACGGTAATTTTTCTGGGTGATACTTGGCGACATCCAAATTTGCAAATCTTTTGCCTGACTACCACGCTCGGCAAAATACTGGACTGCCCTTGTCATCAACTGTGCGACCGTTGAATGTCGACCCAGATGCGCCAACATCAGCGCCCGACGTTTTGGGTCATAAATGACCGTAGCGATACAGTCCGCCACTGGCAAAAATAAACCGACACCAGTCGCTTCGGTATATAATGCGTCAGCAAAAATCCCCTCGCTGTTATATTTGACCGTATCAGACTCAGCAACTTCGGCGATATTATCAAACGTTTGTCCTTGGTCATATGAAACCACTTGATAAACAACGTCGTCATACTTAACACCGATTTGATCGCAAAACCGCCGCCGATTTTCCAGCACCTCAGCTACGTGGCGACCGCGAATACGGTTGAGCATGGTGCCGTCGTCTTTCGATGAAACCGCAATGAGCAGATTAGAGGGAAAACACGTCGGCTGATCTGCTGTAATCATTGCGTCCGCCACTCACTCAGTAGCCGCCGCCAATCGTCAATTGCCAAATCTTCGGCACGGACATCAGGTGAAATACTAGCCGTTTTCAGCAACTGTTCGGCGGTGTCTTTACTAACACCCAGTCCACCGCTCAGACTGGAACGTAGCTTCTTACGCTTGGCCGAAAAACCGGCTTTGACGATGCGGAAAAAATCTTTTTGGTCTTCAGAATCGACTAGTGGTTCGGTGCGGGTTCTCAATATCACCACCTGTGAATCAACTTTTGGCGGCGGCGTGAAAAATTGCCGCGGCACTTCAATGTCGAGTTCTGCCTCGGCAAAAATCTGGGCACTCACTGCCAAAATACTCATCTCACCAGGCTCCGCCGCGATGCGCTGGGCGACTTCTTTCTGTACCAACAGTACCGCCAAACTTGGTTTATTTTCCGCCGTCATCAACTTCTCGACAATTTTACTAGTGATATAGTAGGGCACATTAGCGACCGCTTTATAACCAGCTGGTAGTTGGTTCAAATCAAATTGCAAAATATCTTCATTGATCACTTCCAGGTTTTTACCAGGAAATTGCCCCGGCAACTTGCGTGCCAAATCCGCGTCAAACTCCACCGCCACCACGCGCCCGGCTCGCGCTAACAATCGACTAGTCAACGTGCCAAGTCCCGGCCCAATTTCCAACACCACATCATCCCCACCAAGTTCCGCCGCCTCGGCGATCTCCGCCAAAATCTCTGGGTCGCGCAGCCAATGCTGGCCTAATTCTTTTTTCGGCCCACGAGCTGACGCCATCTAACGTCCGTCCCCATTCGTCCAGTCAGTCGCCAAATCAAACCCATGCGGATGCCGCGTCGCAAAACCGCCAGTATCATACACTTTGCCAGGGCCCATACTGGTTTCCACCACTGAACAACGCGGATAATTACCGTAATTTGCCGCCACCAAAATATAACCG
>ERZ773087.1680-NODE-1680-length-13287-cov-11.468712_pt1 | contig 13287 bp, 10 predicted proteins | sample MGYA00511375_ERZ773087 | MGnify/ENA primary metagenome ERZ773087 (study PRJEB29015, sample SAMEA2737995) | human oral metagenome | biome: human oral; feature: human-associated habitat; material: dental | place: China | collected 2063 ...
CCGCCTGATCGACCTTCGTCATCAGGCAGACATCGGCGCGGTCGATATGCGAGAGTGGCTCGCGCAGCGTCCCGCGCGGCAGGAGATAGCCGTTACCGAAGACGTTCACCGCGTCGACGAGCAGGATGTCCATATCGCGCGCAAGCTGCCAGTGCTGGTAGCCGTCGTCGAGAATCGCCACCTCCGCGCCAAAATGCTCGATGGCATAGCGTCCCGTGACGGCACGCTGCGGTCCAATGAGCACAGGCACGTTGGGCAGATGCTTTGCCAGCATAAACGCCTCATCGCCCGCCGTCTCCGCGTCCATCTTCAGCGTGCGCCCGTCGGAGACAATACCGACCTCGCCGCGCCACTTCGCACGGTAGCCGCGGTTCAGAATGACGACGCGGTAGCCCATCGCGTCAATCGCACGCGCGAGATGTTGTGCCGTCGGCGTCTTTCCCGTGCCGCCGACCGTGACGTTGCCGAGGCTGATGACAAAGCAGGGCAGCTGCTCCTTCTTGATCCAGCCCCAGCGGTACATTGCGAGTTTCAGATTCACCAGCTGCTCATAGATGAGCGAGAATACGTAGAACACGCCCATGATGAGCCTGCGCGAGATACCGCGCACCTCCTTGTCATGGACGAGATCGATAAAGTAGGTCTGGAAATTCGCGACCTTCTGCGTCGCCCGCACGCGATGCTTGCTGATTCGCTCCTGCGCGCGCAGGGCACGACGCGACTCATACACCGCGAGCATATCGACAAGGATCTGTGCCGACTTCGCCGACGCCCCCTTGTTCTCGTTGATGATCGCAAGCGTCTCGCGCTCAAGGCGTTCACGCTCGGCATCATCGCCAAACAGGCGTAGGGTCTCGCGCGTAAGTTCCTCCCCGTTCGTGACGGTCACGACGGCATTGCGGTTGCGGAAGAGCGCGTGAATGTCCTTGAAGTTGAACATCTGATTGCCGACGATGATCGCCTTGCCGTGCGCCGCAGGCTCGAGTATGTTGTGCCCGCCGTGCGGGATGAGGCTGCCACCGATGTAGATGACATCGCCCAGCCCATAGACGCGCCCAAGCTCGCCCACAGTGTCAAGGATGACAATGTCCTCGCCGCCCTCCGCGCCCTTTTGCAGATTTTTGCGCGTATTGACGGTAAAACCCGCCTTGCGGCAAAGGTGCTCGACCTCCATCGTGCGCAAGACCTCGCGCGGTGCAATGATGAGCCGCACCTTCGGGTCACGTTCGCGTACGGCGGCAAATGCCGCTAACACCAGCTCCTCCTCACCGCGGTGCGTCGAGCCCGCAATCATGATATGGCTCGCGCCAGAAAGTCCCAGTTCCTGGATGAGCGCCGCCCGCTCCTCGGGGCTGACGCTCGTATACGCCTGATCGAATTTCGTGTTGCCCGTGACCGTGACGAGCTCGCGCGGCGCTCCGAGGCGCATGATGTAGTCTGCATCGATGCGCGACTGCATGGCGAAGCATTTCACCGTCCCGATCATCTCGCGCAGCATGCCGAGCAGATATTTGTACTGCTTCACGCTGCGGTCACTGATGCGCCCGTTGACCATCATGACAGGCACGTCGAGCTGCTTTGCCTTCTTGAGGAAATTCGGCCACAGCTCCGTCTCCACGGGTAGGAAGACGCGCGGACGGATGCGCCCCACGACACGCGAAGCGAGGAAGGGCAGGTCGAGCGGGAAGTAGATGATCGCGTCCGCGTCCTTGATGATGCGGTGCGCCATCTCGTATCCGCCCGTTGTGACGACGGAGACGAGGATGGGGCTGTGGGGGAATGCCTTGCGGAATTCGCGTATGAGAGGGCTCGTCGCGACAATCTCGCCAACGGATGCCGCGTGCACCCAGATCGCATTTTTCCCCGCGACCTTCTCAATCGTCTCCTTCGGGTAGAAACCGAAGCTCTGCTTGATGCGCTCGACAAAGCCGCGCTCCCGTGTGGCGCGCAGCATGAAGATCGGTATGATGATGGTGACGATGAGGATTGCCGCTAGATTGTAGAGAAATCTCATGCTCACTCTCCCCGAAACTGAATATCATAGAGGTGCTGATAGAGCCCGCCCTTTGCGAGCAACTCCTCGTGCGTTCCCTGCTCCACAATGCGCCCCGCATCGATGACATAGATGCGGTCGGCGTGAAAGACCGTCGAGAGGCGGTGCGCAATGACGAAGCTCGTGCGTCCGACCATGAGGTTGTCGAGCGCCGCCTGCACGATCTTCTCGCTCTCCGTGTCGAGTGCGGAGGTCGCCTCGTCGAGGATGAGGATGCGCGGGTCTTTGAGAATCGCGCGTGCGATGGCAATGCGCTGCCGCTGTCCGCCCGAGATGCTGACGCCGCGCTCACCAATTTCGGTATCGTAGCCGTGCTCGAGCTCCATGATGAAGTTGTGGGCGTTCGCCGCACGCGCCGCCTCCTCGATCTCCGCATCCGTCGCATCAAGCCGTCCGTAGCGGATGTTCTCACGGATTGTCGTCGAGAAGAGCATCGTCTCCTGCGGCACGAGCCCGATCTGTCTGCGCAGGGACGCGAGCGTCACGTCGCGGATGTCGTGTCCGTCGACGGTGATTGCACCGCTGTCCACCTCGTAGAAGCGCGGAATGAGGTTTGCAATCGTGGACTTGCCCGCACCCGAGGGACCGACAAAGGCGATCATCTCGCCCGGCGCCGCTTCGAGCGAGATACCGTCAAGCGCGGGACGCCCCTCCTTGTAGGAAAATCTCACATTGTCAAAGCGCACGCGCCCCTCCACAGGCGGGAGCGGCTGCGCATTCGGGCGATCCGTAATGCTCTCCTCGAGATCGACAATCGAAAAGACGCGGTCGACTGCAGCCATTGCCTTTTGGAGGTTGCCGTAGATGCGCGAGAGGCGCTTGACAGGATTTGCGAGGTTGACGGCATAGGTAAGGAACGCAACGAACGCGCCCGCCGTGATATCGCCGTTGACGACCTCATAGCCACCGAACCAGACGATGAAGGTGACGGCAATCGCCGCGAGGAATTCGACGGTCGGCGTCAGCATGCTCGTCTGCTGGACGTTCTTCATCACCGCCTCGAAGTTACGCTGATTGCTGTGCACAAAGCGGTCAATCTCGTAGTCCTCGCGCACAAAGGATTTCACCACGCGCGTCGCAGAGAAGCTCTCCTGAAGGAGCGCCGTGATTTCGGCAAGCCGCTGCTGAATCACATTACTCGACTTCTTGATCTTACGCCCGAAAATTTTCATCGCCTGCCCGACCATGGGGATGACGACGAGGGTCAGGAGCGAGAGCTTCCAGTCGAGGTAGAACATGAGGGCAAGCGAACCGATGAGGATGCAGCCCTCCGTCACCAGGTCGATGAGGTTGTCCACGAGCGCAGACTGGATCGCCGCAACATCGTTTGTGACGTAGCTCATGATCTCTCCCGTCTGGTGGCGGTCGTAGTACGCGAGCGGCATGCGCTGGAATTTGCGGAACATGACCTCGCGCACGTCGATGATGACCTTTTGTCCAATGTAGGAGACGAGGTAGGACTGCCCAAAATAAAAAATCCCGCGCAGGAAAAAGATGACGACGATGCCGATGCAGATGGCGTTCAGGAGCGCCATGTTCTTGTCGGCAAGCACGTCGTCGATCATGTCCTTGATGATCCACGGGACATAGAGGTTCGCCGCTGAGGCGAGGATGATGCACACGATCGCGAGTCCGAATTTCTTCACGTACGGGCGCATATAGGCAAGCAGTCTGGTGTAATTCTTCATAGTTCTCCTACTGGAAAATTCGGCTATATTATGTCATGTGCAAGCTCCACGCGAACGCTTAGGAGCATTGTACGTTCTCATCAGCTGCTCGTCCGTGACTTCTCGCAAGCGCAAGAATCTTCTCTGCGACACGGCGCGCGGCGTTCGGCTCTCCGAGCACAGCGACGGCGCGCGCAAGGTGCTCCGTCACATAGTCCCGCGCCGCACCGTCCGCGATGATGTCCTCCATCGCTGCCGCAATGCGCTCAGGCTGCACCGCATCCTGCAAGAGTTCGGTCTCGAACGTCTCTCCGAGCAGGATGTTCGGCAGGGAGAAGCGCGGCACATCGACAAGTAAACGCCCGACGAGATAGGAAAGCGCGGACATCCGATAGAGGACGACGGCGGGCAGCCCCATGATTGCCGCCTCCATGATGACTGTGCCCGACGCTGCAATCGCCGCGCGCGCAATCCCCATGAGCGCATAGCGCGCGTCATGGGTGAGCGTCACCTCCACGGAGGATGCCGCAAGATGCCGCTGAATCTGCGCTGTATCGACACCGCCTGCAACGGGCAGGAAGAATCGCCGCATGCTGTCCCTTGCAACAAGGATCTCCGCCGCACCGAGCATCGGGGGGAGCAGCCGCTCGATCTCCTCGCGGCGGCTGCCCGGCATAAGGAGCACGGGGATCTCCCCATCTGTGACGCCGAAGTGGCGCCGCGCCTCCTCTTCGCCCATCTCCGCACGCACGGTGTCGATGAGCGGATTGCCGACGAAGGAGATGTTTGCGCCCGCCGCCTCATAGGGTGGCAGCTCGTGCGGGAAGATGGCGACGATCTCGTCCGCAACTCTGGCGCAGGACTTTGCACGTCCCTTGCGCCACGCCCACGCAGAGGGCGGAATATAAGAAAAAACGGGGATGCCCCGCTCTTTCGCCCGCGCCGCGAGCCGCCAATTAAAGTCCGGATAGTCAATGATGACGAGGACATCCGGCCGCTCCTCCTCCATGAGCCGCGTGAGGTCGTCGAGGAGGGCGAAGATGCGTCGGAGATTCAAGAGAACCGCCGAGATCCCCATGACGTTGTAGTCTGTATAGTTCTGACGGAGGACAACGCCCGCCGCTGCCATCTCCGCACCGCCAAACCCAATCAGGGAGACGGTGGGGTCGAGCACACGCAGTTCACGCGCGAGCGCCGCCCCGTGGAGATCGCCCGAGGTCTCCCCCGCCGAAAGCATGATTTTCAAAGGGAAGCTCCCCTACATCGCCGCAATCGTAATGCCGTTTGCCTCGGCAAGCGCAACTGCGCGTTCCTTGTCAATGAAGAGGGTCTTGTCCGCCTCGATCGCGAGCGCCGCTGCCTTTGCGGCGACCAGCGACTCAATCGTATCAAGTCCGACCGCCGGCACATCGAAACGGCTGTCCTGCTGCGGCTTCGCCGCCTTTGCAACGACCGCGCCGCCGCCCGCGAGCTGTCCGCCGCGTCGGATGCACGCGTCCGTCCCCTCGATTGCCTCGAGCGCCATGACCGCGCGATTCTTCACAACGGCGGTCTGCCCGACATCGAGACGCCCGATTTCGCGCGCCATCTGGAGGCCATACTCCATATCTGCACGCTCGGCGTCCGTCGGCTGACGGCTCGTCAACACACCTGCCGCCGGCATCAGCGGACGGATGAGTGCCGTCTGGTCAAGCGGGGTCACGCCGACCTTCATCAGGGCGCCGACGAACATCATCATGATTGTATCGTCGTTCTGGTTCGGCAGCTGCATGAGCATCCCACGCAGTATCTCGTCGGGCTGGATTGCGCCCGTGAAGAGCAGTTCCTTCGTCACCTTGCCGATCATCGTGACCTTCTTGATCTCTTCCTGCTGCAAATACGCAAGAATCGATGCAATCGAGCCGATGCTGATCTCACGATAGACCGATGCCGCATCCTTCAGCTCCGGATCGCAGTCCGGCAGGAGCGCAATCACATGTACCTCGAAGCCCTGCGCACGCGCCGCACGCGCGCACGCGGCGGGCAGATGTCCGACACCCGCGAGCAGACCCAGTTTTTCCATTATTACCCCTCACTCATCCTCGTGACGTTCGCGACAGATTCCACGCTCCGCATTGCGGAGGAAGCGCAGCAGATGGTCGATCTCCTCGCAGGAGTCCACCTCCTGCTCGATGACCGCAATCGCCTGCGTGAGGTTCAGCCCCGAACGATAGAGAATCTTATATGCCTGTTTGATGCGGCGGCGCACGTCGATGGGAATGCCCGCACGCGAAATACCGACACTATTCAGCCCCACGGCACGCGCGGGATGCCCGTCCACCATCGTGAACGGCACGACATCCTGCACGAGCTTCGACGTGCCGCCAATCATCGCATTGCGTCCGATCTTCACGAACTGGTGCACGCCTGCCATTCCACCGATCACGACGCCATCCTCGACAATCGCGTGTCCCGCAAGCATCGCCGCATTGCTCATGATGATGCGGTTGCCGAGTATGCAGTTGTGCGCGATGTGCGTATACGCCATGAGCAGGCAATCGTCGCCGATGCGCGTCTCCTCACCCTCGCCCGTCGCGCGGTGCACGGTCGCGCACTCGCGGATCGTCGTGCGGTCACCGATAAACGTATAGCTCTTCTCGCCCTTGAACTTCAGATCCTGCGGCACCTCACCGATGGATGCGCCCTGGAATATATGGCAGTCACGGCCGATCTGGGTCCACTCCTTGATCACAACGTGCGGGCCGATCTTCGTCCCCTCACCGATCTGGACATGATCCGAGATGACCGCATAGGGGCCAATCTCCACGTTCTTTGCGATGCGTGCTGTCGGTGCAATCACCGCCGTCTCATGGATGTAGGCAATAACCTTGCTGCTGCCTGTCATCTATTTCAACTCCTTCAGCCCCAAACGAATTCAGGGCAGACATTTTCCACTCTCTCTTATCATCCGGCAGGAAGGCTGTGTATTCACCTCGGAAAATCAGCCGCATTCGCCGAATAATCCTGTTTATCGGTGGATTATGTCCGGTTTTCCTGCATTTATAGCTCAGTTTTTAGAGCTCATCCCCGTTTTTCAGCGCGAATTTGAAATCCGCCGAGGCAACGAGTTCATCCTCGACATAGGCATCCGCGTGCAGCACACCGAAGACACCGCGCACGCGCACGAGCTCCGCCTTCGTCACGACGACATCGCCGGGCACGACGGGGCGCTTGAACTTCACATTCTCCATTCCGCCAAAGAGCGCGATCTTGCCGCGATGTTCCTCGGGGTAAAGCATGGTGACGCCGCCCACTTGCGCCATCCCCTCGAGGAGAAGGACGCCGGGCATGATCGGATGTCCCGGGAAATGTCCGAGGAAGAACGGTTCGTTCATCGTCACGCACTTGATCCCCGTCGCCGATTTGAACGGCACCAGATCCGTAATCCGATCCACGAGCAGCATCGGCGGACGATGCGGCAGAATCTGCTGAATCTCATTGATGTCCAAAGTCATGCTATTCCCTCTCCTCTGCAATCTGTTTCGCCAGCGCCGTATTGAGTGCGTGCCCCGACGCAACTGCTATGATATGACCGCGAATCATGCCCGCCAGACGCAGATCCCCAAGCACATCGAGAATCTTGTGCCGCACGAGCTCGTTCGGGAAGTTCAGCGGATTCATCCATCCCTCATCGTTGTAGACGATCACCGTCTCGAGCGAGCCGCCGAGACCGAGGCCGTTCGCCTGCAGCGCTGCGACCTCCTTCTCATAGGCGATCGTCCGCGCGGGCGCAATCTCCTTCTCATACGCCTCGGGCGTGACCTCGAGATCGTAGTACTGCACGCCGATCAGCGGATGATCGTTCAGCGACGTGAACGAGACGCGCAGCCCGTCATAGGGCAGAGCCATGATGAAGTGACTGCCGTCGTCCACGCGATAGATGCGGTCAATCACCGTCACCCGCCGCTCTGCATCCTGCTCCACCGTGCCCGCCTCCGCAATCAGGCGGAAGAATGTGCGTGCACTGCCGTCCACCACGGGCGGCTCCTCCGCATCGAGCAGAACGAGGCAGTTGTCTACGCCGTGCACGTGCAGGGCACTCATCAGATGCTCGATCGTAAAGAACTTCAGCGAGCCCGCACCGATCGTCGTTGCACGCAGCGTCGCCGTCACATGTGCCGCTGTCGCAGGGACGGGCACAGCCTCGGGCAGATCGGAGCGCGCGAACAGTATGCCCGACCCCGGCGCCGCCGGAGCGAGTTCCATATGTACCGGCTTTCCCGAGTGCAGCCCGATTCCATCGTAGACTACACGCGCAGCCAGCGTTCTCTCTTTTTGCAAGTCATATCCTCCTCGGACACTGACATAGACTCATACATTTACATGATACTAAAATTTTTTCCATCTTGCAAGGGATTTGACAGATTGTATTCGTTCTGCTATTATATGGACAAGCGCATATGCTTCCATTATCGGGGATGTAATGGTCTCGACGGGGATGGGCGGTATGTGGACAGCGAGCCGGGGGGTCATCACCCCGTTAGTAAGGTGAAAACTTTTATTAAACATAAAAGCAAACGAAGACTACGCTCTGGCGGCTTAAGCCAGCCCCTTTCCATCTGCCTCCCGCACGGAGGGATACAGGGGTCAACTGCGGGATACCTGAGAGCCATCGCACGATAACTTTCACGGGAACTTCATCGTGATCGGCGCATCGTACCCTGTCTGCGGGGGACGCCGCGCCTAAAGCAAAGCACAGACTGCGCTCGGAGAAATCCATGTAGTATTATCTTCGGACAGGAGTTCGATTCTCCTCATCTCCACCAACTCGACTGTATGAGCCGCCCATAGGGGCGGCTTTTTCATGCAAAATAAAAGGCACCATCGAATCCGTTCTGATGATGCCCTTGGGCTTACAGATTATTCTTCAGTTTTTCCAGATCGGGGAAGAGATCGCCGATCGCGTCGGAGAGCCCTTCGCTGGGTTCTAGGATTTCGAGAACGGGGCGCATGGTCTCGCGGAATTTCGCATCATCCTGCATGAGTGCGAGGACGGCGCTCGTGTTCACGGCGTCGGCGAGTGCAGAGTGCTGACTGCCCTCGAATCTGCGCCCCATCGCGCCGAGTGCATGCTTCAGCGCAAGGCTGTTGTGCAGCCCGAGGCGGTCGTCGAAGGCCTGTTGCAGGTCAACCCAGCGCGCATCGAGCCAGCCTACATCGAATGCGGGCAGCTTCAGGCGGCATTCCTTGCGCAGCTGCTTGATGTCGGACATGCTCCACGAGTAGATCTTCGTCTCCGCCTCGCCGATCCATGCGACGAACGAGTGAAAGCTCTCAGAGAATGCGGGGCGTCCTGTGACCTGCTCCTGCGTGATGCCTGTGAGCTCCGTGATGTGTTTCTTCACCATCCCGTACTCGGGGCAGACATAGCACTGGAATTCGTCCTCCTGCTCGAAGTTCTCATTCAGGCGGACGGCACCGATCTCGATGATCTCCCCGTTGAGTTTTCGGCGTACTTCCCTGTGCTCCTTCGAGACAGGGTTCATCTCAAGATCTACGACGATGTGTTTCATGAGCAATCCTTACTTTCGAAAAAATCTGCCGCAAATGACGCACGGCAGACGGTGTTGCGGTATTTTGTGGCGCGGCTCAGCTGACGCGCGTTTTCTGCATGAAATGTTTCGTGTTTGTATTACTATAGCACAAGATTTTCAGAAAATCAACGTCTAGGTATTTTGTCCTATCGTTTTCCTGTTTCATTTTCCTCAAAACGTGGTAGAATACAGAAGGGGAACTAGGGGAAGGAGAATCTGCTCATGAATTGGAAAGTCGTCCTCGTGCTGCTGACATGCAATGTGCTCTTCATGTCCGCGAGCTATACGATGATTATTCCGTTCCTGCCGATGTATCTGACGAGCGAGCTCGGCGTTGACGATGCGACGGTGAATCTCTGGTCGGGCGTGGCATTCTCCGTGACCTTCTTCGTCTCGGCGGTCATGGCGCCAATCTGGGGGCGCATTGCCGACCGCAAGGGGAAACGCCTCATGGCAATGCGTGCGAGCCTCCTCATCTCCCTCAGTTACTTCCTCGGCGGCATCGTCACCTCGCCCGAGCAGCTCGTATTGGTACGCATCTTTCAGGGATTTGCCTCGGGGCTCTGGCCGATGGATCTTGCAATCATGACGCTCTATGCGCCACGCGAACGGCTCGGCTTCTCACTCGGCATCATGCAGGGAACGCTGACGGCGGGCGGTGTCGTCGGGCCTCTGCTCGGCGGCGTGCTCGCGGAGGCGTTCGGCATGCGCGCGAGCTTCTACATCGGCGGTATCGCGCTCTTCATCAACTTCCTCGCGTTCACCTTCATCATCAAGGAGCCTCCGATGCCGCAGGAGAGCGCGCCGCTCACAGCGGAGGAACAAAATCCGTGGCATCTCTGGCGCATCCCCATCCTGCGCACAATGATGATCGTGAGCACGCTCGCGCAGATGGTGACGTTCATCCTTATGCCCGTCATCACAACTTACATCAAACACCTCGCGGGAGACATGGAGAATATCGTGCTCGTCGCGGGCGTTGTGTTCTCGCTCGGCGGCATTGCGGGCGCGATGTCCGCGCCGCTCTGGGGCATCTTCGGCACACGGCGCAGCTACTTCGTCGCCATGTGCCTCGCGATGTCCTGCGCGGGCACGATGCTCGCACTGCAAGGCATCCCCGAGACACTGCTCCCGTTCGCTGCGATGCAGTTCGGTGTTGGGCTCTTCCTCGCGGGGATTCAGCCCTCTCTGAACGCCGTAATTGCGCAGCACACGCCCGCGCAGCTGAAAGGCAGCGTGTTCGGCATGCTCTTCGCCGCACAGCAGGTCGGTGGGGTTACGGGGCCGCTCCTCGGCGGCGTGGTCGCAACCTACCTTGGCATGCACTACCTCTTTCCAACGGCAGGGTCGATTCTCCTCATACTCGCACTGTTTGTCTGGTGGAGGTATATACACAAGAGAGGCGCAGAAATATAAAAATGCGGTACGAAGCTGTTTTGACTTCGTACCGCATTTTTCGTTGGCGCGCTCAAGGCGCCCCTTCCACCATGCTGCGCATGGTCCCCCTCCCCCGTTTCGACGGGGGAGGCTGTTGGAGTACGGTATATTAGCTTCCCCCGCCGAAGCGGGGGAAGTGGCGAGTGAAACGAGCCGATAGGGGCGCTCCTTACAGATGCGTGAGCACAGCGTCGGTCATCTCCGTCGTACCGACCTTTGTGCAGCTCGTGTCCGCGATGTAGATGTCCGCCGTGCGTTTGCCGTCTGCGAGCGCGGCATCCACCGCCGCTTCGACAGCATCCGCCGCATCCTCCTCATGGAGCGCGTAGCGCAGGAGCATTGCCGCCGAGAGGATCGTCCCGAGCGGGTTTGCGATCCCCTGCCCCGCAATGTCGGGCGCGCTGCCGTGAATCGGCTCGAAGAGGCTCGTGCCCGTGCCGATGGACGCGGACGGCATGAGCCCAATCGAGCCGCCGATCACTGCCGCCTCATCGGAGAGGATGTCGCCAAAGAGGTTACCCGTCACGATCACATCGAACTGCGTCGGACGCACGGCAAGCTGCATGGCACAGTTGTCAACGTAGAGATGATCTAGCCTTACATCCTCATACTCCTCGGCGAGCGCCGTCACCGTACGCCGCCAGAGGCGCGAGGTTGCAAGGACATTTGCCTTGTCCACAGACGTGACCTTAGAGCGTCTGAGACGCGCCGTCTCGAATGCAAGGCGCGCAATGCGTTCCACCTCGGGCACGGAGTAGTTCTCCATATCCCACGCGCGTTCTGCGCCGTCCACCTGCTCGGACTCACATTTCTCACCGAAGTAGATGCCGCCGATCAGCTCGCGCACAATGACGAGATCGACACCGCGCACAAGCTCAGGCTTCAGCGGAGAGTGTGCAATGAGTGCGTCCGCGACCTTCACGGGGCGCAGATTCGCGTACAGACCCAGCCCCTTGCGCAGTCCGAGGATCGCGCGCTCGGGACGAAGCGCTGGCTCGACCGCATCCCACTTTGTCCCGCCGACCGCACCGAAGAGCACACCGTCCGATGCCTTGCAGACCGCGAGCGTGTCCTCGGGCAGCGGCGTTCCATATTTATCATATGCCGTGCCGCCCGCGTCGCGCGTTTCATACGTCAGGTCAAGCCCGAATTTCGCATCGACGGCTTTGAGGACGCGCACAGCTTCCTCGGTGATCTCCTGTCCGATGCCGTCGCCCGGAACGACTGCAATCTTATACGCCATGGAAGCCTCCATTCTCGCGGATGTAGTTCAGCAGACCGCCCGCACGCGCAATGTCCTGCACAAAGCCCGGCAGGGGATGTGCACGGAACGTATCGCCCGTCGAGAGGTTCTCGATCGCCCCCGTTGCCGTGTCCACGCGCAGATGGTCGCCCGCGCTGATCTTCTCCACAGCGTCTCCAATCTCGAGCAGCGGCAGGCCGATGTTAATGCCGTTGCGATAGAAGATGCGCGCAAAACTCGCTGCAATGACGACGGGCACGCCCGACGCCGCAATCGCAATCGGCGCGTGCTCACGCGAGGAGCCGCAGCCGAAGTTCTTGCCGCCGACCATGATGTCGCCCGCGACAACTTCTTTCGCGAAGGTCGTGTCGATGTCCTCCATGCAGTGCGCCGCGAGCGCCTTTGGCTCGAACGTATTGAGATAGCGCGCGGGGATGATAACGTCCGTGTCGATATTATCGCCGTAACGCCAGACCTTTCCCTCGAACATCACGCCACCTCCTCGGGGGCTGCAATCCGCCCCAGTATTGCACTCGCCGCCGCGACGTGCGGCCCTGCGAGATAGACCTCACTGTCGACGTGTCCCATGCGCCCGCGGAAATTGCGGTTCGTCGTCGAGACACAGCGCTCGCCCGCCGCGAGTATGCCCATGTAGCCGCCAAGACACGGCCCGCAGGTCGGCGTCGAGATCGCAGCACCCGCCTCCATGAAGATGTTGAGATAGCCGCGCTTCATCGACTCCTGATAGACCCACGGCGAGCCGGGGATGACAATACAGCGGACATTCGGGTGCACCTCATGTCCCTTGAGTATTTCAGCGGCAATCTCCATATCCTCAAGACGTCCGTTCGTGCACGAGCCGATCACGACCTGGTCGATCGCAATTGGTTCTGCAATGTCCATCACGCGCTTCGTATTCTCGGGCAGATGCGGGAACGAGACGACGGGACGCAGCTCGCTGAGGTTGATCTCTACCGTGCGCGCGTACTGCGCATCGGGGTCGGCGTGCACCGGCTCAAACGGCGTCGTCATGCGACCCTCGACGTATTCCCTGCACACATCGTCATAGGGAAAGATGCCGTTCTTGCCGCCCGCCTCAATCGCCATGTTTGCAATCGTCAGACGATCCGTCATGGAGAGATCCGCAACGCCCTCACCCGTGAATTCGAGACTCTGATAGAGCGCGCCGTCCACGCCAATGATGCCGATGAGCGTGAGGATCACGTCCTTGCCGCTGATGTCGGCAGGCTTCTTCCCCCTCAGATGCACATTGATCGCCTCGGGCACCTTGAACCACGCCTCGCCCGTCGCCAT
>ERZ773087.1682-NODE-1682-length-13286-cov-6.082307_pt1 | contig 13286 bp, 6 predicted proteins | sample MGYA00511375_ERZ773087 | MGnify/ENA primary metagenome ERZ773087 (study PRJEB29015, sample SAMEA2737995) | human oral metagenome | biome: human oral; feature: human-associated habitat; material: dental | place: China | collected 2063 ...
TTTAAATATTTTTAAAGATTTTAGAACCCTGCGACTTTAGTCGTGGGAGGTTCAGGAATGAGAACTTTTTTAAGCATATTAATATAAAAAAAGAAAATATAAATATTCTAAATGGATGTGCTGAAGATTTAGAGGAAGAATGTCATAATTATGAGGAAAAAATAAAAAAATCTGGCGGGATTCAGCTGTTTTTAGGCGGAGTTGGAGAAGATGGGCATATTGCATTTAATGAGCCAGGTTCATCGCTTTCTTCGCATACACGTGACAAGGATTTAACTTATGACACAATTTTGGCAAATTCCAGATTTTTTGACAATGATATTGAAAAAGTACCAAAATCAGCTTTGACAATTGGTGTGGGGACGCTTATGGATTCAAAGGAGGTTATGATCCTTGCAAATGGGTATAAAAAGGCTCGTGCGGTTTATCATGGAGTAGAAGGCGGAGTTAATCATCTTTGGACAATTTCGGCTTTGCAGTTGCATAGAAGGGCTGTGCTGGTGATTGATGAGATGGCGGCTTCGGATATAAAAGTTAAGACTTATAAGTATTTTAAGGAAATTGAAGCTAAGAATTTGGATTTAGAAAAATATAAAAAATATTTAATAGAATTGGCAAAATAAGTTATTGTTAATGAATGTTTTTCTATAGTTTTTATGTTTTTTCTTTTTTTCAAAGCAAGGGAAATCAATTGCCATTTCCCTTGCATCCCTGGCTTGTCTAAGTACTTTTTTGAAACAAAATTGAAACTCGCTTTTTGATAATAGTTATTTCATCTGTTTAAAGATTATTAAAAAGCTCAAACAGTCAATTTTATTCCAAAAAAATCACGATATTTTTAATTTAATTATAATAGCTGTTTTAAAAAAACATACTAAGTAGAATAAGAAAAAACAGTTATTAACTAAAATATTCTAAAATAAAAATAAAGAGAGGAGCTATTGTTAAGATGATTATAAAAAATGCAAAGATATTTGATGGGGAGAAGTTTATTGGGGAAAATGCGGTTGTTTTGAAAGGGAAATTTATAAGAAAGATAGTGGATTTTTCTTTGATTGATGAAAAAGAGCTGGAAAATCAGGAAGTTATTGATGTTGAGGGGATGGTTTTGTCGCCTGGATTTATTGATTTGCAAATTAATGGGTGTGGGGGAGTGCTGTTTAATGATGATATTTCTAGGAAAGCGTTGGAAATAATGAATGAAACTAATAAAAGATATGGGTGTACTTCGTTTTTGCCTACGCTCATAACTTCTCCAGATGAGAAGATAGAAAAGGCCATTGAGCTTGTGAAGGGAATGGAAGATAAGGAGGAAATTGGAGTTTTGGGACTTCATATTGAAGGACCTTATATAAGTGTGGAAAAAAAGGGGATTCACCGTTCTGAATATATAAGAGTTTTGTCGGATGAGATGATTGAGAAAATAGCTAAGGCAGGACCAGAAGTTACTAGAATAATAACGATAGCACCTGAAAAGGCTAAAGTTGAACATTTGAAGAAATTGAGGAATACTGGGATTAATGTGGCTATTGGGCATACGAATGCAATTTACAAAGAGTGTGTGGAAAAGAAGGAATACTATAACTGCGGAACTCATTTGTATAATGCAATGAGAGGACTGGATTCGAGAGAGCCTGGGGTTGTTGGATTTTTATTTAATAATGATACTACGAATTGCGGGATAATAGTTGACGGGCTTCATATAGATTTTGCTTCTGTGGAAATTGCTAAGAAGATAATGAGGGATAGACTTTATCTTGTGACAGATGCGGTTAGCCCTGCTGGAACTGATAATATGACAGAATTTATGTTTGAAGGGAACAGAGTTTTATATAGGGATGGAAAATGTATTTCTCCAGAGGGAACTTTGGGGGGATCTTCGCTTGTTATGATAAAAGGAGTACAAAATCTAGTGGAAGAAGTTCATATTTCGCTTGAGGAAGCACTTAGAATGGCAACTTCCTATCCTGCTGAAGCGGTGGCTATTGATGAAGAATATGGATTTATAAAGGAAGGTTATTTTGCAGATTTGACGTATTTTGATGAAAACTTTAATGTGAAGGGGACAATAAGTAAAGGGAAATTGACTAGATATTAAGGATATTTGTATAATAAAACTTAAAATTTTAGGAAAAAATTTTTAAAATTATAAAATATAAGTGGAAAAATTTGAAAAAAAGTTTGTTTTTTGTTATACTTTAATTGAAAAAAAGTTTGATAAAAAATTACTTTAAAACAGAAGAGAGTTTTTTTGTATATTTTTTATTTTGCTAGCTTACTTGTGGCTTGTAATTTGAAAATTATGTGGTTATCAGGCAAGTTTATTATGAAAATGCTTCAAAATCGAGATATTAAATTGAAATTATGAAGATTTATTTTTGTTCGATTTTAAGGTTGTATTACTATGTATAAATAAAAGTTTTTTGATTTTCAAAAAATTTAGGAAATAAAATTGTATTAGGAAATTGTAAAAGTAATGGATATAAAATTTAAGTGATGAGTTTAAAATCTCTTGCTAAAAAATTGAAATGGAAGATTAAAACTGAGAAAACCTTTATTAATGGAATTTTATAAACTTTTACAAAGGACTAAAATAAAATTGTATATTAAGGAGATAAAAAGAATGAAATTAAATTTTAGCTATCAATTTGCAAAAAATTTTTTTAAAGAAGATGAATTAAAACAAATTAAGCCTTATGTGGAATTGGCAAACGAAGTATTGACTTCAAAAACTGGAGCAGGAAACGACTTTTTAGGATGGGTTGACTTGCCTGAAACTTATGATAAAGATGAATTTGACAGAATTAAAAAAGCGGCTGAAAAAATTAAAAATGATTCAGAAGTTTTAGTTGTAATTGGAATTGGAGGGTCATATTTAGGAGCGAAGGCTGCAATTGAATTTTTATCACACAGTTTTTACAATAACTTGCCAAAAGATAAGAGAAAAACTCCTGAAATTTACTTTGCAGGGACAAATATGAGCGGTGTTTACTTGCAACATCTAATAGAAGTTGTTGGAGACAGGGATTTTTCAGTAAATGTAATTTCAAAATCTGGAACTACAACTGAGCCTGCAATTGCATTCAGAGTATTCAAAAAAATACTGGAAGAAAAATATGGAAAAGAAGAAGCTGCAAAAAGAATTTATGCTACAACAGATAAAGCAAAGGGAGCATTAAAAACACTTGCTACAGCTGAAGGATATGAAACTTTTGTTGTACCTGACAATGTTGGAGGAAGATTTTCTGTATTAACTGCAGTAGGACTTTTACCAATCGCTGCGGCTGGAATTGACATTGATGACTTAATGGCTGGAGCAAAAGATGCGATGAATGACTTTTCAAACAAAAATATGGATGAAAATCAAGCTTTACAATATGCAGCTGTTAGAAATATTTTACATAGAAAAGGAAAAGACTTGGAATTAATGGTAAATTATGAGCCAAGAGTTCATTATTTGGCAGAATGGTGGAAACAATTATTTGGAGAATCTGAAGGAAAAGAAGGAAAAGGATTGTATCCAACTTCAGCAGATTTTTCAGCTGATTTACACTCATTAGGTCAGTATATTCAACAAGGGCAAAGATTATTTTTTGAAACAGTAGTTTCTATTGGAAAACCTGAAGTGGAATTTGTTATTGAAAACGACAAGGAAAATCTTGATGGATTGAACTTTATTGCTGGAAAAACATTAGATTATGTAAATAAAAAAGCAACTGATGGAGTAATTTTAGCACACGTTGATGGAAATGTACCTAACCTGGGGATAAATATTCCTGAAGTAACTCCTTATCATTTGGGGTATACATTCTATTTCTTTGAAAAAGCATGTGGAGTAAGTGGATACCTTTTAGGTGTAAATCCATTTGATCAGCCAGGAGTAGAAGCATATAAGAAAAATATGTTTGCATTATTAGGAAAACCAGGATATGAAGAAGCTGGAAAAGAATTGGAAAAGAAATTAAAAGAAGTTAAGTAAATTTGATATTTAGATAAATAAAATTAAATAAATCGAAAAATTAATTTAGTTTGGAAAGAAGGTGGCTGATTCGGGATATTTTTTCAAGCCACCATTTTTTTTGTTATTTTTTATTTAAATGTTGGATTTATTAGATCTGTTCGATAACCACGCAAAATTAGAATTTAATAAAATAAAAAAACTTAGGTTGTCGTATATATCTATTATGTCTTTATTATAATTGAAACTTTGGGAAAGGAAGTAAAATGACAAAGGAAAATTTGTGGAAAAGTTATACAGATGAACAAAAAAAAGTAATATTTGAATTTGCTGAAGACTATAAAAAATATTTGGATTTGGCAAAGACTGAGCGTGAATTTGTAGATTTGACAGAAAAAGAGCTTATAAAAAATGGATTTATCGATATTAATAAAAAAAGTGAATTGAAAAAGGGGGATAAAATCTATTTTAAGAATAGAAATAAAAATATTATTGCGGTAATTATCGGAAATGATATAAAAAACGGGATTAATATGATTGTTTCCCACGTGGATTCTCCAAGACTGGATTTAAAGCCCAATCCAGTAATGGAAGATGAAGAATTTGCACTATTGAATACACATTATTATGGTGGAATTAAAAAGTATCAATGGGCTGCGACTCCATTGGCATTGCACGGCGTTGTTTTTCTAAAAAGTGGAGAAAAAGTTTCACTTTCAATTGGAGAGCATGATGATGAGCCTGTATTTAGTGTGCCTGATATATTGCCGCATTTGTCGTATAATGTGCAGGATGAAAGAAAGGCAAGGGATGTAATAAAAGGTGAAGAATTAAAATTGTTATTTGGAAATATGCCTTTAAATAATGAAAATGTAAATAAAAAAATAAAACAGTTTGTGCTTGATAAATTGAAAAAAGATTATGGAATAGAAGAAGATGACTTTTTTACTGCAGAGCTAGAAGTTGTGCCTGCTGGAAAATTGCGAGATGTGGGGCTTGATCAGAGCATGATTGGAGGATATGGACAAGATGACAGAATTTGTGCATTTACTTCACTTAGGGCTTTGCTTGAAATAAAGGAAACTAAAAAAACTGTTATGATTTATTTGACAGATAAGGAAGAAATTGGAAGTGAAGGTTCGACAAGTTTGAAATCAACATTGCCTGAATATATTGTAGGGAAAATGCTTTTACTTACAGAAAAAAACTATAATGATCAGATATTAAGGGAAACTTTGTGGAATTCCAAAGCCTTGTCGTCAGATGTTACTGCTGCGATGAATCCAGTGTTTAAATCTGCCCATGATATTGAAAATGTGGCACGGTTGTCTTATGGACTGGCATTTGCTAAATATACTGGAAGCCGTGGAAAATCTATGGCAAATGATGCTGATGCTGAGTTTATTCAAGAAATAAGACAGATATTTGATAAAAATGAAATTAAATATCAATCGGGCGGATTTGGAAAAGTTGACGAAGGTGGAGGAGGAACTGTTGCGAAGTTTTTGGCTTACTACGGAATTAGAACGATAGATGCAGGACCAGCACTTTTATCAATGCACTCTTTATTTGAAATTTCATCAAAAGCGGACTTGTATGAAACATATAGGGCATATAGAGTGTTTTTTGAACTAAATTAGGGAGCAGGTAATTAGGAGAAGAAAATGGGTTATAAATTAATAATTTACAAAGATAATAAATTTTATAGAGAAGAGAATTTAAAGCAAAAATGGGAAAATTTTATATATAAATGGGGAAACGTTGAATCAGGAAGCTATTTCTTTGAAATAAAAGATGAAGAAAATGGCACAATAAGCGGTGTAACTTATAGCCATACAGCTCCATTTGCCAAAAAATTTGAAGCTGTGGTAGGTGAAAATTTGCCACCAAAATCAATAACAGGATTTCAAAAGGGAATAGATATTTATGTAGAATATTCTCCATCAAAAAAGTCATTTTCAATGACTAAAATGAAATTTTACAGAATGAACTTGGATATTGCTGATTTTGGATTGGAAAAGGCGGATAAAGTTGAGATTGCGGGAAACTTTAATAACTGGAAGCCCGATACTGAGCCAATTCACCATTTTGAAGGAACAAATTACGAAGTGACACTGGCTTCGCCTGAAGGAGTTTATGAATACAAATATTTGATTGACGGAAAATGGTATCCTGAAAATGAAAATAAAAAACTTATAATAGGAGAAAATGGAGCGTTATTTGCACAAGGAGATTTGGGAACTGGAAAATTTGTTTATGAAGCGATTGATAAAAATACAAATTTAAAGGCGATTGTTCATAACTATGATAGTTTGCAATATTTTAATAAATTGTCTGACAGTGAGTATGAATTTAAAATAAGAACACAGATGAATGATGTGGAACGTGCTTACATAAGCATTGTTTTACATGAAGAAGATAATTATGAAATGATTTATGAACTTGAAAGATATCAAGATAAAACAAATGGATTTGACTATTTTGAAAGAATTATAAACTTTGGAAAAGAAGCAACAAAACTATTGTATTATTTTATTTTGGAAGATAACGGATCAAGAGCTTACTTTAATGGAAAAACATTGAGTTATAGCAAACCTAAAAGACTCGTTGTAAATACAACTTCTAAAGACATACAGTTGTTTAACGTACCAAACTGGGCAAAAGAAGCTATTTGGTACAATATTTTTCCAGATAGATTTTACAATGGAAATCATTACAATGATCCGATTTTCAATGAGTTTGGACCAGAGGCATTTAAGCCTAACAGACTTCATGAACAGAATTTTGTAGAAGAATATAAATGGGAAAAAAGTAATAATGTGATTAGTCATTTTGACAGAAACCGATGGACGGCTGATTTTAAGGAACAGGTAATATGGGAAAAGCTGGGAGAGCGTGAAATTGACTACAGCTTGAAATATGCCAGAATGTATGGTGGAGATTTACAGGGAATTAAGGAAAAGATACCATATATGAAGGAGCTTGGAATTAATGCTGTATGGCTAAATCCAGTATTTTTCTCGTATCAAAATCATAAGTATGGAGCAAATGACTTTAGACATATTTCGCCAGATTTTGGGACAATAAAGACAAGCGGGTCAACTCACGGTGTGGAAATTAATAGAAATAATAAATATGGGAATAAGTCATACGTGGATGTGCTTGGAAACAAGGCTACGACAAGCAGCGAGCTAAAACTTCTGGAAGTGAACTTAAAGGGTGAAAACAGAGGAAAAAATGGATATGGAGAAACAGAAGATCCAGCTACTTGGGTTTGGACAGAGTCAGACTTGATAATGGTTGACTTGATAAAGGAATTTCATAAAAATGGTATTCGTGTAATATTTGATGGAGTTTTCAATCATAGCAGCAGTGAGCATTGGACATTTAATATGGTGCTTGCAGACGGTGAAAATTCTAAATATAAAGATTGGTACAAATTTACAGATTTTGGACAGCATGTTCCGATTACAGATGATATGAGTGATGAACAGGCATTTGAAACATTAATTGCAAATAGAAAGAGAACTATTTATAATGCTTGGGGTGGATTTGATTCACTTCCTGAATTTAACACTTTTAATCAGGAATATAAAGAATACATTTTTAACATTACGAGAAAATGGATGTGTGGACCTGATGGAAAAGAAAGTGAAAACTGGATGGAAGATGACGGAATTGACGGATGGCGTTTAGATGTACCAAACTGCCTTGAAAATCAAAATTTCTGGAATGAATGGAGAGAAGTTGTAAAAGGCAGCAAGAAAGATTCCTACATAACTGCCGAACTTTGGGGAAATGCTTCAGGAGATATTAATGGCGGAAATAAATTTGACACTGTAATGAACTATGAATGGTTAAAAACAGTTATTGGATTTTTCATAAATCAAAGCCGTGAAGGTGGAGTAAGGTATAAATTAAAGGCACAGGACTTTTTCAATGAACTTCGAGAAAAACGAACTTGGTATCCGTATCAGGCGTTACAGGCGAGTCAGAATCTAAACGGTTCACACGATACCGACAGGCTTTATTCAAGAATTGTAAACGATGTAATTGGAAGAAATCTGGAAGAAGGAAAGCAGTTAGAAAAAGGATACAATGGAATTCGTCCTGACTTGGCTTCAAATTACCATCCAAATACAACAATAGATTGGCGAAACAGCCCAATTAAGCCAAAAGATATATTAAAATTAATATCAATATTCCAAATGACTTATATTGGAGCACCAATGCTATTTTACGGCGATGAAGTTGGAATGTGGGGAGCAACAGACCCATACTGCAGAAAGCCAATGTTATGGAAGGAATTTTTATACGATGATGAAAAAAATCCGTCACACATTAACCAGAATGAAGTTTATTCACAAAAAGTCGACAGCGATTTATTTGAATGGTATAAAAAATTAATAAGAATTCGTCTTGAAAATAAAACTCTTATTTACGGTAAATTTAGAGAAGTATTTGCCGACAATGAACGAGATGTAATTGCATACGAAAGAGTAATCGAAGATCAATTAATCATTGTTGTAATAAACAATTCATTTAACAGCTGGGAAAACGTGGAATTTGAAACAAATTATCAAGATGAAAGATTTATCGACCTGGTAACAGAAGGCAGAACATTTAGAACAGGTTCAAATGGAAAAATTAAGTTGGATCTAAAGGCGAAAGAAGGATTGATTTTACGAAAAGTAAGGATAGATGGGGATTATGAGTAAATAGAAGTAGGGAGCTATGTTTGACGGCTCCTTATTTTTTTGAAATTTAATATTGATGTGGTATACTAAAAATGGAAAATTGTATTTTTGATTAGAAAGATGTAAAATGGATTTAATTTAAAAATATTTAATTAGATTAAAGTAGAAATGAGGAGATTGGAATGGGAAATTTATTTGGACATAAAAGATGGTATGAAGTTAGTGATAGAGGAGATAATAAAATAAAACGGAAAGTAAAAGTTAAAAGGAACTATGATGGAAACAAATACATTTTAAATATTAATGAAAATAATAATAAAGAAAAAATTGATAATAATAAATTTATTAGAAAATATATTAATTACAAAAAAAATGATAATATTCTTAAAGAATTTAAAAGAAAATTTCATGCAGGAAATATTCTGTTTAAGTTGAAAGGTAAAGAAAAAATCAAAAGAATAGAAAATAATGATGATTTTTTGGAAACAGAAGAAGTTGTATTAGATAAAGAAGTATACGGACAGTCTGAAAAATTAAAAAATGAGGAAGGGATTACAAAACAGTATATACTAAAAGATATAATCAACAAAGGAATAGATAAAAGTAATGATAAAATTTTAGTGAAAACAAAATTTGGAAAAGAAATAACAATAAATTTTACTGATGAAGCTAAAAAAAATAAAAATGAATATCAGATAACATTAAAAATAATACCAGAAAATGAATTAAAAATAAAAAGAGAAGTTTATGATGTTTTTAAAATAATTAATATGGATCTATATCAAATAATTAAAGAAATAATTGAAAATGAAGTAGAAAAAGTATTCAAAAATCGATATTATGAAGAATATTTAAAAGAAAAATTATTGGAAGATAATCAAATAAATGTTATTTTAACTAATTTTATGAAAATAAGAGAAAAAATAAAAAGTAATCCGGAAATTATGGGGTTTATAAAATTTTATCTTAATGTTGATGGTGATAAAAAGAAATCTGAAAATAAAAAAATGCTTGTTGAAAAAATTTTAAATATAAATGTAGATTTAACAGTAGAAGATATAGTTGATTTTGTTATAAAAGAGTTAGAATTTTGGAATATTACTAAAAGAATTGAAAAAGTAAAAGAATTTAATAATAAATCTCTTGAAAATAAAAGAAATATAACATATATAAAATCTTATGTACTATTAGATAAGCACGAAAAATTTAAAATAGAAAGAGAAAATAAAAAAGATAAAATTGTAAAATTTTTTGTAGAAAATATAAAAAATAATAGTATAAAAGAAAAAATAGAAAAAATTTTAACAGAATTTAAAATAAATGAATTAATAAAAAAACTAGAAAAAGAACTAAAAAGAGGAAATTGTGATACAGAAATTTTTGGAATATTTAAAAAACATTATAAAGTTAATTTTGATTCGAAAAAATTTTCAAAGAAATCTGATGAAGAAAAAGAACTATATAAAATCATATATCGATATTTGAAAGGAAGAATTGAAAAAATATTGGTAAATGAACAGAAAGCCAGATTAAAGAAAATGGAAAAAATAGAAATAGAAAAAATTTTAAATGAAAGTATATTATCTGAAAAAATTTTAAAAAGAGTTAAGCAATATACGTTAGAGCATATTATGTATTTAGGGAAATTAAGACATAATGATATAGTTAAAATGACAGTAAATACTAATGATTTTTCTAGTCTTCACGCTAAAGAAGAATTAGATTTAGAATTGATAACTTTTTTTGCTTCTACTAATGTGGAATTGAATAAGATTTTTGAAATAAATAAAGAAAAAAATGATTTTTTTGGGGATAGTTTTAAAATTAATGATACAAAAGTTTTACTAAAAAACGAAGTTACAAGTTCTAAGTTATACATCTTGAAGAATTTAAATTTTATAGATAATGAAAATAAAGTAAAAAAAGAAGAATTTATTAGTAAATTTATAACTATCGGAGTAAATGAAAGAAATAGAATATTACATGCAAATAGCAAAGAAATAGCTCCAAAAGGAAAACAAGATAACTATGATAAAGTTATAAATATAATTAAAAATTTAAAAATATCAAATGAAGAAGTGTCGAAAGCGTTGAATTTAGATGTAGTATTTAAAAATAAAAAAGATATAATTACTAAAATAAATGATATTAAAATTTCAGAAGAAAATAGTAATGATATTAAATATTTACCATCCTTTTCTAAAATACTTCCCGAAATATTAAATTTATATAGGAATAATCCTAAGAATGAACCGTTTGATACTATAGAAACAGAAAAAATAGCATTAAATGCTTTAATATATGTGAATAAAGAATTGTATAAGAAATTAATTTTAGAAGATGATTTAGAAGAAAATGGAAGTAAGAATATATTTTTACAAGAATTAAAGAAAACTTTAGGCAACATTGATGAAATAGATGAAAATATTATAGAAAATTATTATAAAAATGCTCAGATTTCTGCTTCAAAAGGTAATAATAAAGCTATTAAAAAATATCAGAAAAAAATAATAGAATGTTATATTGAATATTTGAGAAAAAATTATGAAAAACTTTTTGATTTTTCAGATTTTAAAATGAATATTCAAGAAATTAAGAAACAAATAAAAGAAATTAATGATAATAAAACTTACAAAAGAATAACTATAAATACTAGTGATAAAAGTATAGTAATAAATAATGATTTTGAATATATAATTTCAATATTTGCCCTTTTGAATAACAATATAGTTATAAATAAAATTAGAAATAGATTTTTTGCAACATCAGTTTGGTTAAATACTTCAGAATATCAAAATATTATAAATATTTTAGATGAAATAATGCAAATAAATATTTTGAAATCGGAATATATTACTAGTAATTGGAAGGAAAATTTAGAAGAATTTATTAGAAAAACAAAAAATAAAGAAATTGAACTTCATCAAAGTAAAAAAGAATTTTTTGACAATAATTATAAAGAAATAAAAAATGATATAGTAAATGGATTTCAAGATAACGAAGAAATAAAAAAAATATTTGATAATAACTTAAAAGAAATAATAGATTTTAGGAATAATGGTACTATGTACTTTAAAAATTTGAAGGAATTAAGCCAAATAGAAAGAAAATTTATATTAGACAATAAAAAAATATTTGGAGATAAAATTGATGAGATTATTATAAAAAAACAGAAAGAAATTAAAGAAGAAATTTTATCAAAAAAAATATTTAATTCAGAATTTTTAGAAAAATATAAAGAAATAATTGATAACTTGACAAAAAATGAAAACAAATTTGAAAAAATATATTATCCTAAAGAGCATAAGAATGAATTATATATTTATAAAAAGAATTTATTTTTAAATATTGGAAATCCAAATTTTGATAAGATTTATGGATTAATTTCAAAAGATATAAAAAATGTTGACACAAAAATATTATTTGACGACGATATTAGAAAAAATAAAATATCTGAAATTGATGCAATATTGAAAAATTTAAATGATAAATTGAATGGATATTCTAACGATTATAAAGCAAAATATGTAAACAAATTGAAAGAAAATGATGATTTTTTTGCCAAAAATATACAAAATGAAAATTATAGTTCATTTGGAGAATTTGAAAAGGATTATAATAAAGTTTCTGAGTATAAAAAAATAAGAGATTTGGTAGAATTTAATTATTTGAATAAAATAGAAAGTTATTTGATAGATATAAATTGGAAACTTGCTATTCAAATGGCTAGATTTGAAAGAGATATGCACTATATTGTAAATGGGCTAAGAGAATTAGGAATTATTAAGTTAAGTGGCTACAATACTGGAATAAGTAGAGCTTATCCTAAGCGTAATGGATCTGATGGCTTTTATACAACAACAGCATACTATAAATTTTTTGATGAAGAATCTTATAAAAAATTTGAGAAAATATGTTACGGATTTGGAATTGATTTATCTGAAAATTCTGAAATTAATAAGCCGGAAAATGAAAGTATTAGAAATTATATTTCACATTTCTATATTGTAAGAAATCCTTTCATTGATTACAGTATTGCAGAACAAATTGATAGAGTTTCTAATTTACTATCATATAGTACACGTTATAATAATTCAACTTATGCAAGTGTATTTGAAGTATTTAAAAAAGATGTGAATTTAGATTATGATAAATTGAAGACAAAATTTAAACTTTTTGATGATGAAAAAAATGATGATATTAAAATATTAAAAATTGAGGATTTAATAGAATCTAAAAAAGTTTCTGTTTTAGAATTAGAAAGTTATAATTCTGATTATGTTAAAAACTTGATAATAGAACTTTTAACAAAAATAGAAAATACGAATGATACGTTATAAGAATGAAATTTATAAGGAGTATGATTAAAATGCCCAATATAATTCACATAACAAAGGCTGATGATTTATCAATATCGAATAATCAGCTTGTGATGATTGATGAAGACAATAATGATGAGAAAAATAAGATTTCTTTGAATGATATATCTGCGATAGTTATTGAAAATTGTCATTGTAAGATTAGTGCGATTTTACAGTTGAGGCTGGTGGAAAATAATATTCCGATTATTATTTGCAATGAGAAACATCAGCCTGAAATTCATTCGCTGGGATTATTTAATCATTTTCAAG
>ERZ773087.1689-NODE-1689-length-13233-cov-84.939065_pt1 | contig 13233 bp, 15 predicted proteins | sample MGYA00511375_ERZ773087 | MGnify/ENA primary metagenome ERZ773087 (study PRJEB29015, sample SAMEA2737995) | human oral metagenome | biome: human oral; feature: human-associated habitat; material: dental | place: China | collected 2063 ...
CGATGATTAATTTCTCACCATCGACCAGCACTTCGCAGTACGTCATCTCGGGATTAACGGCCAACATCAAGTTGGCTGGCAGTGTCCATGGGGTGGTTGTCCAGGCCAGGACAGAAACAGAGCTTTGCGCATTAATAAACGCTTCAATCGCCTGCTGAGTCACGCCCGTCACAGGGCGGCTCAGCAGGTCTTCTGGTGTGCCAACAGCAAAACCTGCACCCTCATGTATTTTAAGTTTTTCAGCGTCAACGCCAGTCACAATGTAGATAGAACATGCGACATTTGTTCCATTTTCATGCTTGACGGTTTGTAACAAAAGATTGTTCGAATTTATTTCAAGCTCAAGCTCCTCCTGAAGCTCACGACGCAGCGTTTCAACTGGCGACTCGCCCTCATGGCTCGTCCCACCAAAGAGGCTCACCATCCCCGGATTCGTGATTCCTGGCTTATCGTCTCGTTGTTGCGCAATGAGCTTACCATTCGTATCCACCAACAAAGCACCAACATAACTCCTCTCGCACTCGTCGAAACCTGCTGGTTTCTGTGTAGTATCATCAACTATTTCACCGTTCAAAAGTTGCTTTACTCGCTGCTCAATCTCATCACGCGCTATCCGATTTTTTTCGGCACTCTCGTTACGTGGATCAGCCACACCCCACCAAATAACATTATCGCCCCTGAGCCAGTCCGGCGTCTGGGGTCTCTCTGCTAGATTAACGATCAAATCATAATCACCCAGCTTGTCGGCGGTAAGCAGCTGCCGCTTATGTCCAGTGATATCAATACCCACTTCTTGCATCGTCTCACTGCTTTTGGCTGGCTTGTGGCTCATGGTTTCGAAATCACTCAATATTGGAGCTTCGTCCCATCTTTTCTCTGGATTCAACCCAGCCGAATCGGCATTTTGAGAGCCAGAATAGTGGTTATAAAACCCCTGCGCCATCTGCGAGCGAGCAGCATTTGCATTACACACAAACAGAACTTTTGAATGCTCGTTTAATACTATTTTGCGGCTCGTCTTACTATCTTTTAACTTAAACTTCACATACACACTCGGATCAGTCACCGTTTGGTAGGCATCGTTATCCATAGTTACCTCGGCCTTGCTCACTGGGGTAGCGAACTTAGTGTCGTACATCAGCACCTTTTCGCCTTCGTAGATCTTGCCCGCTTCGTAGAGCTGCTTAAATGCCCACCAGACCGACTCCATAAAGTCCTTGTCCATGGTGCGATAGGCGCCCGCAAAGTCTACCCAGCGACCAATGCGGTCGATCACGCCCTGCCACGTCTCGCTATTCGCCACCATACTTTCGCGTGCTTTGTTGATGTATTTTTCTAGGCTGATGGTTGGCAAAGGATTGCCGTCCTTATCCAGAGGCGCTGACTGGTCGCTATTCGTCACAATCTGCCGCCGATCCATAATATTCATCTGCTTTTCGACGAAATTCTCTGCAGGCAGGCCATGACAGTCCCAACCCCAGCGGCGCTCCACACGCTTACCTTTCATCGTCCAGTAGCGCGGCACCGCGTCCTTAACGATTGAGCTCAGCAGCGTACCGTGGTGCGGCACGCCAGTGATAAACGGCGGCCCATCATAAAAGACGTAGGCGTTATCCACCGGCCGCTGCGCCACTGACTTTTCAAACGTCTGGTCATTCTTCCAGCGCTGCACCCAGTCCTTCTCATATTCTGCTGCGCGGCGGCGTGTTCCGTGTTTGAATTTCATATTTTTCCTCCTTGCTTTTTATCGTCATATTCTATATAATGAGAGTATTCAATATTGAAAATCCCTCGCCGTGGTTTGTCCCTGCGGGGTCTTTTCATCTTTTTAGCCCCTTTCTGCGCTTAACTTTTTGCGAAATCTCCTGCATAAAGGTAATATGGCTACCGACCGCCTTTCTGAGCAAGCTTGAGGCATACTTCCTATTCGGCGCGATAACGCGCATAAACTTATCCTTATCCTGCAATATTTTTACCAACGGCGTAAAATCTCCGTCGCCAGTAATAATAATTGCCTGCGAGTATTCCTTCTCTCGTCGCCAACACTCGACAATTAACTCAGCATCGACATTACCCTTGACCTCGCCAGCACCGTACACTACAACCGGCTTAAATACCAAAATATAACCGCTTTCTTGTAGTAATGAATATAAATCCTGATACTGCGACATATATCCGATAAAAATAAATGCTTTCTCTACCCGATACTTATCGCGCAAATACACGCGGAACTTGCGCCAATCCAGTAACCAACCATCACTCTGTACGCCTTTATAGACGTTTTGCGCATCAATAAATGCATAAATCATTTTAATCTCCTTAGTTTATCAACCTTATTTATTAACATTCTCCTCTAACTCCTTCATCGCTTTCACTAGCTCCTCATGCACCACACCATTACTAGCAATTGCTCCGCAGATATCCTGATCATAGAAAATACTGATATTGGCAATTCCATTGCAAACGACGCTGTTCCGCCAATTGGATCGCAAACCCAAACATATTTTGAACCACGGCGCTGGCTCGCTTCTTCGCCGTCAATATCGTGGGCTGGATATCGCTCAGCTACCCGCTTAATGACGAGATCGTTAATCTCCTCATCAGCAACAGTCACGATTGTATTGTTTGCTTTGAAATGAGAGTCTGGTTTCTTACCAAAATATTTTCGCATAATATCGCCCGCCTCCAGCGCCACGCTTTTCGCAAAATCCAGCCATTCTTGTTGCTGATCAGCCATGATTTGCCTCTGTTCGCAACGATTTTGTCATCAGATACAGCTTGTAAGCCTGCGGATTAGGCTTACCGAAGAGAAAATCATATGTATCGCTACCGCCTACCTGCTGATAACTATAGCCTAGTTTCTCGTACAGTCTTTTCGCCGGTTCATTTGAGATTTCAACACCCAGCCCAATCATAGAAAAACCTTGGCGGCGAGCTTCATTTTCTGCCGCCGTAACAAGCATAGTTGCCAAGCCTTGACGTCGATAATTCTCATTAATCTCCAGCGCATTGATTTGCGGCAGACCCGGAAAATCCTTTTCAATGATAGAGGTTTCATCGCCCCAATCATGCCGCAAGGTCACCCGGCCGACATAGCGTCCACCCGCCTCTACCGCCAACACCACCGCCTTTTTCTGTTTAACTAGATCACACAGCTCCGCCTCATAATCATCAGAGATATACATCTCCTTTTTAAGGCAAGTAAATGAGCTGCTGTCGGGCGACACTACCTCAATAACAGGCGTATATTTATTAGGATTAAGCAAGCATTCGCCGTTGGTATCTTTAAGCAACTCTTGTTTGCTAGCTGGCACTAGTATTATTTCCTTTCAAAAAAATCACCTCTTTTGACTTCGAGAATCCGCTGGAGGTGTTTCAAACGGACGGTACCATCTCGATTCCAAAAGAAGTGATTCTTCGCGGGCTTTGCCGAGTTGAGCGGCATCCACGCACTCTTTTAGCGCTTAATCGTTCACTTTGTCGCAGCGAGTCGCGGCGGGGTCTAATCTCAGCTGATAAAAACCGATTTCTTCCCGCAGGCTTCGCGGTTGATAGCCGCTCATTTTGCGCTGATCCTATCAGAGAAAGACCTCATCAGACACACGCAAAAACGCCCTACTCACATTGTAGCGCGTTTTCACCAAAATCCCAAGGGAATTATTTAATTTCCAAGCCACCCAGGACGCATTCACCCCTCAGGTAGATTGTCTTTTTGGCAGAAGGCTTTGGTACAGTCTTATCATCGCTGCCGCCCAAAACACCACGCACCTCGTTTTTGACGATCACATCATCAGGCAAGTTGATATTAATGCCACCGCAAAACGTAAAGACATCAATGATTGCGCCATCCTTAATGTTTGCCTGACGCAAATCTAAATCGACGCCACCAAATATCGCTGTTGCTGAACCACCAGTATAATCACCTCTCACTCGTGACTGTTCACCGTAAAAAATTGCCACTTTTTCATTATCATCAGTGCCCGACTTTTCAGCTCGCTTGCGATTTGCGGACCCAATACTGAACACCATCATCAAACCGACAGTGATCAACACCACTGGCCAAAACAACTTCCAGATGCTAACATCGATGATTCCATATGCATTCAAGCCAACCGATACGCCAGCGGCCATCAATAGCAAGCCCCACGCCCGCGTTAGCAATCTCTGGGAACTGACTATTGTCACCAATCCCGCCAATACTAGGCCAGCTGCCCAAACCGTTCCCCAGAACACGTTCCAGCTATCAAACTTGATGATTTCGAGATTCCTGAGTAACAGAATCCCGCCGAGCGCTACAATGGTAACACCAAAGAATGCTCTGACAAGAAAGTTTTTCTTCATACCTCTCATTATGACACATGGTCACGCGTTACCAAAGTAAAAAATTTTTGTAATAATGTTTTCGTAAAATAGGGCGATACGTCTAGAACAACTGATCACCAAACTTTGCGATTATCGCCATCATGGCAAGAACCACTAAAACTGCTGCAAATAACATATCATATCCGCGATCAACAAATTTACCCAGGGTCTTACCAGGTATATTCTTAACCAAAACATTGTACCGTGTCATACCAAAGAATATCAAAATCATACCAAGGTCCAGAGTCAAGCACCACGGGCACAGTGCACCAATCACCAAATAGCTCATACCAAACATCCAGAAAGCAAAGAGCAGCCCCGCAATCACCCCGACTTGCGCGCATTGCATAAACCATTTTGGAAACTTTGTCCCCACCAACAAAGCAACCGCTATAGTGATCATCACCGGCAAAGTTGCCAGGCCAATAAAACTGTTTGGGAAACCAAAGATTGCCGCCGACCAGTGGTTGGCAACTGCCGAACAACTCAGTGCTGAGTTTAAGTCACAACTAAGAACTGCTTCTGAATTCTTGGCTAATACCAATGATTCAATCGATAAGGCCAGCGATGCTAACAGTCCCAATCCGCTTCCGACTAACAATGCCAATGCCGACATATGCCGTCGCTTCAAATCCTCGTGAAATAACCAATTTCGTACCTTTTTAAACATAAAAACTTACCTCGCTAATTGTTGGCAGCGGAGTTCCCCGCCACATATTTTGTAACTGACCGCTGTCACTCAACGCAATAATCGTCGGGTATTCCACAATGTCGTATGTCCTACAAAAATCACTACCAGCCGCCGAATCTGGATTGACTTCCTCCAAATCATGCCCTGTCTGATTTTTAAAATCCCTGAGATAATCAAACACTGCGCGAGCGTGGTCGCTCTCTGTTTTATACACAACAACAACGCGCATATCTTAATCCCTTTTCTCTCGTTGCTGAGCTAAAATTTTCTCAAATTCATCCAATGTCTTGAAATCATAATACACACTGGCAAATCGAACATACGCTACCTCATTACGGTCAGCCAAAGCGTCCAAAACTGCATCACCAATCTGTTTTGATGGCACTTCAGACTCTCCCAACGCATACAACGCGTCTTCGACAGCACTCACGATCTGCTCAACTTCTTCTTCCGACTTGAAGAACTTGCCGACTGACTGATGCACTGCTGAAGATAGCTTAAATCGGTCAAATAACTCTCGACGTCCACTCTTTTTGAGCACTGCCAAGTTTGGTTTTTCAATTCGCTCGTACGTCGTAAACCTTCTACCATCAGCCGTTTCCCTACGACGGCGAATTGCCATACCGCCAGCAACTTCACGCGACTCAAGCACCCGACTGTCACCAATATTCACTACTACCATAAACTACTCCCTGTTCTTCTTGCGACGGCGTAAGAATGCTGGGGTATCGTCTTCATCATCGTCCTCTTCTGGCGGATTGTCCCAAATGTTTGTGTCGTCTTCAGCAGCAAAATGTTCGGCAGCCTCTTTATGTTCTAGCTCCATGTCGATATTTTGTACCATTTCTTCGTCCAGATTGTCAGAATTGGTCTCGACTGGGCTCACATCAAGCGTTACGTCCCTGTCGTGGAAGGTCTCGCTGTCAAATCCTGTAGCGATGACCGTGATCACCAAGTCATCTTCCATCTCTGGCTTCAACGTCGCACCAAAGATGATGTTTGCATTTGGAGATACCGCACTAGTGATGATTTCAGCCGCCTCCTGAATCTCTGCCATGCTCATGTCGTAGCCACCAGTAACGTTGAACAGCACGCCCTTAGCACCGTCAATCGACACTTCAATCAACGGCGACTCAATTGCCTGCTGAGCCGCCTGAGCTGCTCGGTTCTCACCGCTCGCCCGACCAATACCCATCAACGCTGAGCCAGCATTACTCATGATAGCCTTCACGTCAGCAAAGTCCAGGTTAATCAATCCGTGCTCGGTGATCAGTTCAGAAATACCTTGCACACCCTGACGCAGTACATCGTCAGCAATTTTGAAGGTTTCCAACAGTGGAGTGCGTCGATCAATAGTTTGCAATAAGCGGTCATTTGGAATAGTAATCAACGTATCAACTTGTCGACCCAAGTGAGTGATTGCCCAATCAGCATTCACTCGACGTTTTTCACCTTCAAAGCTAAATGGTCGCGTGGCAACACCAACCACCAAAATACCCAACTCACGAGCAATCTCAGCAACCACATAACCAGCACCAGAGCCCGTTCCGCCACCGGCACCAATAGTCACAAACACCATGTCAGCGCCTTCAAGAGCGGCACGAATTTCTTCACGTGACTCATTAGCAGCTGCCTCACCAACCGCTGGGTCAGCACCAGCACCAAGACCATTGGTCGTTGAATGTCCTAGATGGATTTTGACGTCGGCTTTTGAGTTATGCAACGCTTGTGCGTCGGTATTCATAGCGATGAACTGCACACCATTGAGGCCAGCGTCTTTCATGCGGTTAACTGCTGAACCACCGGCGCCACCAACACCAACAACTTTGATGCTAGCAAATGTCTGAACTTCGCTTGGTTGTATTTGTGGCATTATCGTATCTCCCCTCTAATCTCTATCCAGTATATCATCTTTGACCCTGGAGTGGTCATATTTATTTGAATTTCGCGAACAACCCACCTAAAAATCCGCCAGCTTTTTGAGCAACTTTACTAGCTTTTTTACCATGAGTTTCTTCAGAGCGGGACAGATTGGTGGACATTGCCAGCATCAATCCTATCGCCGCTGCATATTCTGGATCTTTGATGTCGTCAGTCATGCCAGCATAATCCTGCGGTTTGCCGATTTTCACCGCCAGTCCAATCTGTTCTTTGGCAAATTCAGCTAGGCCTTTTACTTTAGCGCCACCGCCAACTAGCACGGCTCCACTTGGCATTTTACTGATACCGCCTGCCTTTTTCAGCTCTTTAGCTACCAGTTCGAAAATTTCTTCATAACGCGCCTCGACGATTTCTGCAACTTCTGCTCGGTGGAAAACCTGCGTCTCTTTCTCATGTTTGATGTCAATCACGCCCGTGGTTTCACCGCCCAATTCACCATGTTGCAGTTTAACCTTTTCGGCAATTTCCAAATCAACCTTAAGGCCGATTGCCAAATCGTTGGTGACGTTCTGCGAGCCCATTGGCACGACTGAAAGATGTTGCAAATCACCCTCTTCGAACACCACCACGCCCGTTGTGGAAGCCCCGATGTCGATCACAGCCACACCATTTTCCATCTGAGATTCATTCAGCACCGCCTGAGCGCTCGCCAACACCGTTGGAACTATTCTGACAGCATCGATATTAGACATTTCCGCCAACTTGTGCAAATTCCCCAGGTGTGGCACCAATCCAGAAACAACATTTGCTCGTAGTTCCAGCCTCGTCCCGGTCATGCCAATCGGGTTTTTGATATTATCTTGCCCGTCCAATCGATATTCGTACGGAACCACTTCCAAAATCTCACGATTTGCAGGAACTTTTCCAACCGTCGCTACATTCTCCAGACGCGCTACGTCATCCTCTGTCACTTCGCTACTACTCGCATTAACAGCAACCATGCCGTCTACTTTAGTACTAATGATATGTACGCCATTAACACCCAAAGCGGCCGTACTTACTCGATGACCACTCATTCGCTCAGCCGCATCAAGCGCCGTATCAATCGCTGCCGCTGGCCCATTCAAGTGCGTGATCACGCCCTTACGCATCCCGCTGTTGGGAGCCTGTCCCACTCCAATAATTCTTGGCACACCTGTTGTTTCGTCAATATGTCCAATAACACATCGCACTTTTTTCGTGCCGATATCAATTCCTACCGCATAATGAGATTGTTCTTGCATATGCTTACAGTATATAGGAATATGGGGTCATTTTGCAAGCTGTCAAAAAAGCATAAGCATGATACACTAGACACATGAAACGTAGTACTTTTTCTCATAAGCCTGGGTTTACTTTAGTGGAGATGATCATCATCATTTCTGTTATTGCTATCCTCTCAACAATTAGCATCATCGCCTATCAATATATCAGGCAAGATGCTTATGACGCAAAAGCCAAAACTGCACTACAGCAAATCGAGACAGCGTTTAAGTCTTATATAACCGCAGGTAATAAGGTACCGATGCGTTATTACAGTCCGTATGGTTTTTATACTGATCCAGGAGGCGGATCAACCGAACAAGGCATTCCAATCAATAATGGGGGCGGCATAGGCAAAGCCCTAGTCAATGCTGGGTTCTTATCGAGCAATTTGCTGGACAGCCTCAAAAATGGCCCCCAGAAGAATACCGCTTTAAAGAACAGTATCGCTTTTGCACAATGTGGTAAAAATAAGGCATTCTTCTATATCGAAGTATACCGAAAAGGTATGACACAAGCGGAGCTTTGGAATAAGGTTCACTCATTGGAGTGTGAGAGGAAGACTAAGGACGATTGGTATGCAGAGCATGGATTAAGTCCTTCGCTCAGTATGGCTGCAACTGGCACAGTCAACGGTCCAGCGCGCTATATACTAGCAGAGATTGATTTCACCTAATATTCTGTTACAGTTTCGTCAAGATTTCTGTACCCGTTTCAGTAATTAGTACTGTGTGTTCAAAATGTGCACCCAGACTGCCATCTCTCATGCTAATCGTCCAGCCGTCATCCTCAGTAACAATTTTCTCACCACCGAGGCTCGCCATCGGCTCGATAGCGATAGTATCACCAGCGTGCAGCACTGGACCAGTACCGCGCTGACCATGATTTGGAATCTCTGGACTCATGTGCATTTCCAGCCCCACACCGTGACCAACCAACTCACGAATGATACCCAGTTTCGCTTTTTTCAGCACCGCTTCAATGGCTGCTGAAATATCACCAACGCGCGTCCCATCACCGGAAATTGCATCAATTCCAGCATACAAACTCTGCTCCGTTGCGTGCAGCAAATGCTTTTTAGCACCGCGCGGCTCTTCGTCAACCACCATAGTAAAGGCGCTGTCCGTTTTCATGCCGCGGTAGCCAATCACCAGGTCAAAACTCACTACATCGCCCTTCTCAAACACATAGTCTGTCGGAAATGAGTGCACCAATTGCTCATTAGTCGACACGCAAATCACCCCTGGAAATTTCACCTCATCCGTCAAATACGTCGCTTCCGCACCAAAATCCTTGATCCGCCCAGCCACGAACTCATTGACATCCAACTCGCTCATACCAGCCGTTACTTTCTGGCGCAATTCATTATAAATCGTCGCCAACATCCGCCCACATTCACGCATATCCTCCATCTGCTGTGGCGTTTTTTCGCCGGTGATCAATTGGCTCATTTGGCACCCTCAACAATGCCGCGACTAACCAGCTCTTTTTCAATCTCATCATGAACTTGCCCCACTGTACCCACACCACTCATATGGATAATTGGGATATTATTGTCATTCAGATAGTCCAGGATTGGATAAATTTCACCCCGGTAAATACTAAGCCGCTTATCAATTGCCTCTGGCGTGTCGTCAACGCGACCACGCACTCGCAAGCGTTCTAAAATCTCATCTCGTGGCACTTCCAGCACAATCACCAGCTTCACATCCTGACCATGATGCGGTCGCGACTCAATCAACCACTTAGCCTGCTCCAACTGACGAGGATAACCGTCCAAAATCACACCGTTAATGTCCTTAGCTTTATTCAACGCCTCGCCCATCAACCCATTGATAATCTCCACCGACACCAGTTCGCCAGATTGCATACGATGAATCAATTCACCATCGTGCGTGTCGCGCAGCAGCTGCCCTGCACTCAGCCAACGCCAACCATGTCGTGCTGCCAAAATCTGCCCCTGCACACTCTTACCAGCACCAGCCGGCCCAAAAAAGATAATCATGTTCCCTCCTATTTTGTCAGTTTTTCTTTAACAATTCTTGCAATCAACGCACCGTCAGCAGCATTGCCAACCTTCTGTTTCACTGCGCCGATAACCTGGCCCATCTTTTGCATGGAAACGTCATCCATACTCGCCACAACATCTTCAACGATCGCCACAAGCTCTGCTTCACTCAACTGTTCTGGCAAAAATTCTCGCAAAATTTCCGCCTCTTGCTCCTCAGGCTCCGCCAATTCCGCGCGACCATTACTGCGATAAAGCTCCGCACTCTCAACGCGTTTTTTCACCTCACGAGCCAGAACTTTTTCAACTTCGGCGTCATTCAGGCCCTCGTCACGCTTGCCCAGCGACACTTCCTCGTTCAAAATTGCTGCCTTTACATTACGCAAAACATCACCACGAAAACGATTGCCGCCCAAAAGAGCGGCTTTCATTTCATCAGTGATGCGCGCTTTTAGCGCTGACATTAACGCACTCCCAGGCGCATTTTTGCCGTTTTTTCAGCCCGACGTTCACGACGAACGATTGCCTTTTTACGGCGCTCGGCCTTTGAAATTGGTTTCTCAAAGCGCATAACATTTTTAGCGCGAGCCAAAACACCGCTCTGCAAAACCTTACGGTTGAAACGACGAATGATGTTTTCGTTCGCTTCCTTCTGATCTTTACGTGTTACTTGTACCATACTTTCTGCATTATAACAGATGAGAGACTATTTGCCAACTGAATTAATTTTTGTTTTCTCTATTTATAGAAACGCCGCCAATAATGTTGCCATCAGCGTCAGAGGTGATTGAGTAACGTAATATGCGAGCGCTACGCAAAGTACGAGCGTTCTCTTGAGCCAAAAATTCCGCAACGTATAAGCCATCCTCGTTTAAGGTTAGAGTTGCATCAGCCAAAGATGGGAAGACTTTCTGATCATAGGTGGTGGTTTTTGTTTGCACACCATCTTCAGTAACATATGCTTCAGCCGAACAGTGTACTAAGTCAAGAGCTACATTTCTGTCTAGCTCTCTCATCTGTTCTAATAAGGCGAGTCTTTCGTCAAATAGTGGATTTAACTTATCTTCCAGCCTCATACTACGAATTAGAGCCTTAGCCTGCTCATCCGAATGAAGGACACCACCAACATAACGTCCCAAAGTATTACCAATGTCATTATACCTTTTCTTCAGCTTTATGTATTCTGCTTTGAGCTTCGCCAAACCCTGAGGATTACCGCCAGGAAATTCTTTAGCTAATATCTCACCTTGCGTAACTGTTTTTTGCTCGAGCTCCTCGGCAGCCCGGATAGCCAACTCCCCTAAAGCAGCCCTTACAGCATCCAAAGTTGATTCTTGCTCTGGACCGCGCTCATTCGCAGTCGAATAGCCACCAGCACTGTTTTCATATTTTGCCATATTATCACACCTCCTAAAATTGCATTTTATGCAAAATTATTATCACGGTCTGATAATACTCTCTCTCTGGATTTTGCAAGTTTAAGCAGAGCTCACATGCAGCAGTCGCCCCTCAACCGTCCGTGCCCCCTGCCATTCATTGATCGTCGGCTGAAACCACGCCGCTACCTCGTCGCCCGGCTCGCAGAAAAACTCCTCTGGCGCGTTAAACGCCAGCATTTGCAGCGCCGTGCCATTTTTGTCGCGTAAGGTCAGCTTGACGTGCTGCCCGTCCGCGCCCATCCGCCGCACGCTCAGCACGCTCGCCGCGGTAATTTTAAGCACCGGCTCGGGATTGCCATTGCCAAACGGCTCCATTTTCACCAGATTTGCCACTAACTCCTCATCAATTTCTGAAAAATCATCAATTTCCACATCAGCCCGCGGCAACAAATATCGCTCTTGATTTGTTAGCTGCAGCGAATCATAAAATTCATTCACCCGCCGGCGAAAATCGTTAATTCTCTCGGTCGCCAGCGTCACGCCCGCCGCCGCTCCGTGACCACCACCCTTAATAATGATGTCGTCAGCCGCGCGAACCGCGTCAGCCGCGGAAAAATCACCAAAACTGCGCGCCGAACCCGTGGCCTCCTCGCCACGTTCGCCAATGATAAATACTGGCTTTTTATATTTTTCCACCAATTTCGACGCCACAATACCAATAACTCCGTGATTCCAACCACCACTGCTAACCACCAGTACCCGGTCATCAGCCAACTCCTCAGCTTGCACGCATGCTTCCTCAAAAATCGTATCCTGAATGCTTCGTCGCCTACCGTTCAATTCCTCCAGCTTCTCACTAGCCTCCAGCGCCGCCAAGCCATCACGTGCCACCAGCATATCCAACGCGTGCTGCGCTGTTTCCAAGCGCCCAGCCGCATTCATTCGCGGCCCCAAACCAAACCCCAAATGCCTGGCATTAACCCGCCCCGGTTCAATACCCGCCACTGTCATCAAGGCTTTCAGCCCTGGGCGTTGTTGTTTTTTCAACACTTCTAAGCCCCAATAGACGTTCGCCCGATTTTCATCAGCCAACGTCACAATATCGCAGACTGTCCCCAGCGCCACCAAATCCAGCAGCCATTTTTCATATCCATCAGGCAACCCATCCAGTTCAGTCTGCAGCGCCTGCACCAACTTAAAGGCCACGCCCGCACCGCACAAATCACGAAACGGATAAGTATGCCCCGGAAATTTTGGATTCACCGCTGCCACGCTCGGCGGCGGAGTCTCGGCCACGTTGTGATGATCCGTCACCACCGTATCAATCCCTAGGCTAGCGGCATACGCAATCTCCGCATGGCACAAACTGCCGGTATCCACTGTCACGATCAAATCTGCGCCCATATCGCGCACCTTGTCCACCGCACCCATAGTCATGCCATAACCCTCAACAAAACGGTTCGGAATGAAAGCATCGACGTCCTCAAAACCAAACTTACCAAACGCATCCAGCAGCAGCGCCGTAGCGCTCAGCCCATCAATGTCATAATCGCCATAAATGACGATTTTTTCGCCCTGCTCCCGCGCCTGTTTCAACCGTGCCACTGCCT
>ERZ773087.1690-NODE-1690-length-13228-cov-30.045775_pt1 | contig 13228 bp, 11 predicted proteins | sample MGYA00511375_ERZ773087 | MGnify/ENA primary metagenome ERZ773087 (study PRJEB29015, sample SAMEA2737995) | human oral metagenome | biome: human oral; feature: human-associated habitat; material: dental | place: China | collected 2063 ...
GAAGATTACCACGGTTGCGCCAACGATGACGAGCAAGAGAACGAACCACACGGGCGAGGCGAAGAACATGCGGTTAGACTTCAACATCACGGCTGGACCTTGCATGATGGGGCGGATGTCTTTGTTCTGTTCATCTTCGAACTTGCTCATTTCCGAGGTTGTTCCCGTTCCTTTCTCTATGTTGAGGGTGAAACGTTGGGTGCGAATGGTGCGGTATTGTTGGGTCTTGGTGTCGTAGAACACGAACTCGGTGGGCGGAATTTCGTACTTTCCAATCTGTTGCGGCACAGCCAAGAAGTCGTAAATCATGTTTCCCTCTATGCCGTTGGTGGTCAGTTGGGTCTTGTCTGTTACCTTTACGTCGTACTTGTCGAAACTCTTGGGGAAGTTTACCGTAGGTGCTTTTAGCAGTTTAAGGTTTCCTGCGCCGCTCACCACGATGCGTAGGTTCAGCGGTTCGCCCGTTTTCACCTCTTTTTTGTTTAGTTGTGCCGAGATGGTGAAGTTGCCCACGCCGCCAGAGAAGTTGGCAGGGCGTGCGGGTAATGGGTCTACTTGCAAGGTAAGTCCTGGTGCTTCAATCTCTTTCTTCACTTCAACATATCCTGCTCCGCCGTTAAAGATGGCCTCAAAGGGGTCTACGTTGCGGTTTCTCTGCACCACAATGCCGTCGAACTTGATGCTGGGGATTTTCAGTTCGCCGCTCATTTGGGGGTACATCACGTATTGGCTCCATGTAACGCACTTGTAGTTTTTGCCGTTGAGCCTTTCCATATGGAAACTTTTTTGCGTGGGCAGCTTCACTTCTTGGGTGTGGAAACCGTTTAGGTCGGGCATTTTTCCGTTGAGTTGTGTCAGCTCTACCAGGCTGTACACCTTGTAAGAAAGCAGCACGGGCTCTTGCTCGCGCACCCTTTTTTTGCTTGCGCTCACCTTAATAAACAGGTCGCTACCCGAAATCTTGCTGCCAGCGGCTCGCATGGCATCCTCGTCGTTGTCGTAATCGTGCATCTTTGGCGCGCCGCTAGCCGAGGGCTTGGCCGTTCCCACCACGTTAATCTTCACGGCAGGCGACATAATGGCCTTGCCGTGTACCATTGCCTTGGCGGGCGAAATGGTGTAAGTTCCGTTCTTTGTGGCATAAAGCGTGTAGGTATATGTCACCGACGAACTTGAACTTGTGTGCCCGTTGGTCATCTGGTAGCTCGATTGCGACGAGGTGTAAGGGCCGGCAATCACCTCGATTGCCGACGGAATGCTACCCGCTTTGAAGTCGTCCACGTCTTGTGTGTTGATGGTATAGGCTATTCGGAAGTTCTCCCCGGCGGCCACTTTCGAAGGAGCCGACACCGTTAGGCGTTGTGCTGCCACGAACATGACGTTGGCCAAGGCCACCATCAATAGGATATGTCTCTTCATTCGTTTCATAGAACCAATTGTTTTTTAGGTGAGTGTGGTTAACCGCATCGTTACCAATTCTTCTCAACCGTTCTTCTCGACGGCTGTTGCATTGCCTTCTTCAGCCTTTGCTGTGTGGCTTTCTCATCTTGTATGGTAGCATTGAGCAGCTGTTCGGCATTTTCCTTGCTCATTTGCTCCTTGGGTTTGGGTTGTTGTTTCTCTTTCTCCTTTTGCTGTTTTTGCTGTTCTTGTTCTTGTTTTTGTTGTTTTTGTTGTTTCTGTTGGTCTTTGTTGTTCTTGTTCAACCGCTTGCATAGGGCCAGGTTATAGCGCGTTTCGTTGTCGTTGGGGTTGTTGCGCAGAGCCTCTTGGTAGGCTTTGATGGCATCGCCGTATAGCTGATGCCTTTGGCAGATGGTGCCAATGTTGTGGTAGGCCATGGCCTTACGGGTTTTGTTGGTTTCCATCTTGCCTGCATTTTCTAGCTGTGCAATGGCCGCCGAGTCTTTCTGTTGCATCATCAACGCGTTTCCCAAGTTGTAAACGGCGTGCGCATTGCTGCCGTTTTGCGACATGGCCTTGCGGTATTCCACTTCGGCTTTGGCGTAGTTCTGGTTGCGATATAGCTTGTTACCCGTGCGTATGAAGTGCCTGTCGTTTTGTGCGAAGGCCAATGTAGGCGCAATAAACAGGAGCAACATGGCTGCGTTTTTCTTCGAACCAAAGAGATGGATATTGCGCCACTTTGGGTTTTTGATGTCGAGGATGAGTATTTCGGCGATGAGCAAGATGATAACGATGATGCACACGGCCTGGAATTGCTCGCCATATTCGCTATAAATCACGGCTTGCGTGTCTGCGCGTTGCAGCTTGGCCAGTTCGTTGTTCAGCTTTTCTTGTGCGTCGTTGGTGTTGTCCACGTGTATATAGGTGCCGTTACCTGCCTGCGCAATCTGTTTACACATGCTTTCATTCAGTGCTGTGAGTACCGTCTGTCCGCTGCGGTCAGTGAGATAGCCTCCTTCGGACGTGGGGATGGGCGAGCCCTTGGTGCTGCCGATGCCTAGGATAAACACGTGGATGCCCCGTTCGTTGGCAGCTTTGGCCGCTTCTAGTGCGCCTCCCTCGTGGTCTTCACCATCAGTAATCACGATAATTGCCTTGCCGATGTCCTTTTGTTGGCTGAAACTGCGCATTGAAAGGTTGATGGCCTTGGCGATGTCGGTTCCTTGTGTGGCGATGAGTGCTGGGTCGATGTTTTGCAAGAACATTTTCGCCGAAACATAGTCGGTGGTGATGGGCAGTTGCACGAAGGCGTCGCCGGCAAACACCACAAGCCCTATGCGGTCGTGTGTGAAGTTGTCTACAAGGTTCTCGATAAGCAGTTTACTTTTCTCCAAGCGCGATGGCACCACGTCTTGTGCCATCATCGAGTTGCTGATGTCTACGGCAATGATGGTCTCGATGCCGTTTCGTTTGTCGTGGGTTATCTTCGTACCCATCTGCGGACGAGCCAACATCACCACCAACAAGGCGAAGGCAGTGGTGGCCAAGCCCAGCTTTACCCACGGGCGGTAAGTGGAAACGTCGGGCATTAGGTCGTTAAGCAGTTCGGGGTCGCCAAAGGCTTTGAGCTGCCTTCTTTTCTTGCGGTGTGCCAAGAGGGCCACTAATGCCAGCACAGGCACTAGTAGTAGCAACCATAGGTATATAGGGTCTTCGAATCTAAACATTTCTTTTTCCGATTAAATGGTTTTTGTCAGGTGACGGGTTGACGATTTTACAAGTTGTCCTGGCGTTAAGCGAAGCCATTTTTTCACCTTTTCACTTTTCACCTTTTCACTCTTTCACCTTTCTTTTACGGTATTCGCCTTAGCACAGTGGTGCGCAGCAATATCTCGGCAAGCAATGTGATGAGAGCCAAGATGGCGAAAGGTTGGTAAGCCTCGTAGAGTTTAGAAAACTTCTTCACACTCATTTTCGACTTCTCCAACTTGTCGATGTCCTTGTAAATCTGTTTCAACTCTTGGTTGTTCGTTGCGCGATAGAAGTTTCCGTCGGTGGTGGCTGCAATGTCTTTCAATACCTTGGTGTCTATTTCCACAGGCATGTTTACATATTGCACACCCCCCGCCACGGGCATCGGATAACGCGCCACCTTGTTCGTTCCCACACCAATGGTGTACACCCTTATGCCTAGACTCTTGGCGATGTTGGCACTGGTCATCGGCGAGAGGTCGCCCATGTTGTTCGAACCGTCGGTAAGCAATATCACCACCTTGCTTTTGGCCTTGCTGTCTTTCAGTCGCGACACGGCGTTGGCCAGTCCCATGCCAATTGCCGTACCGTCTTGGATGAGCCCTTTGGCCGCAATGTCGGTCCTAACGGTTTGCAGCATGTTGAGCAGCGATGTGTGGTCGGTTGTCATTGGGCACTGCGTGAACGCCTCACCTGCAAAGATGGTGAGCCCGATGTTGTCGTTTGGCCTGTCGGCAATAAACTCTGCGGCCACGTCTTTGGCCGCCTCCATGCGGTTCGGCGTAAGGTCTTCGGCCAGCATCGACGTAGAAACGTCCATCGCCAGCATGATGTCGATTCCCTCTACTTGCTTGTTGCCCCACGACGTGTGCGTTTGTGGCCTGGCCAAGATGATGACGGCCAGCGCAAACGTGGCGCACCTAAGCAGCACGGGCAGGTTCATCAGTCGCATTCGCCAGCTTTTAGGAGCGTAGCGGTATGCCCTGGTGTCGCTCATGCGCAAGGTGGGTTCGCCCCTTTTCTTATAGATGAAGTACCAAAATATATAAGGTACTAGGAGCGCAAGCAGCAGGAAATATTCTTTGTTTGCAAATTCCATATTGGTATTTATCCTTGAAGGTTTGTTAACCCAGCACGTCGTAGAGGCTATACACGATGTAAACCATGATGGCCGCCACGCAGATGGCGATGGTCCATATCACGGTTTTGAGTGCCACACGCGTTTGTTTGGTTCGCTTGTCGGCCTCGGTTAGTTCGGGTACGATGCGTTCCGTGTCGGGTTGGTTTTCAATCTTGGTCTTGTCGATGAACTGGATAGCGTTCACCAAGTTGAGGTCGTTCTCGTTAATCAGCGTGGCATATTTGGCGAATTTCACCAAGTCGGCTGTTTGGAAAATCTCTTTCAGTTCGTTCATCATTTCCTGATTACCGTTAGCGTTCAGGTGTTCGATGATTTCGGCACTGGTCATTTCCATGGCGTTAAAGCCAAAACGTTCGTTGATATACTGCCTTAGCGCATCGGTTAGTTGGGTGTAATACTCCTTTTGGTTTTCCGATGCGGTCATCTTCTCGGCTTTTATGCGCTCGATGGCCGTCATGGCCTTTTGATGGGGCAGTATTTTCTTCACAATACGTATGCGCGTGATAACAGGCTTGTTTTGTTTGAGCCTCACAAGGAGGTAAACGCCTAATGCGGCAAGCAACAACATCAGCACACTAAGGTAGAACATGGACGCCCAAGGCTCTTCTGTCCACGAGAAAGGGTTGTTTTGTACGTCTTTCGGGGGGAAGAATTGATTGGGGTGAAGCGTGTCTACGTCCATCGTAACCACTTTAAGTGCCAAGATGTTAGCCTCGTATTCCTTGTTGTTCACCTTTACTTTCAGTCCAGGCAGCGAGTATAGTTTCTCGTCGAACGAGGTAAGCGTGTAGCTTTTCGTGGTTTTTTGCATGCCATTGTCTAGCTCGGTGGTTTCCTCCTCGCTGGCTTGCAGCACCTCAATGCCTGGCACCATTTCTTGCGAGGGCTTGAAATTGGGAAACACCACCGTTTGTCCTTTCGGTGCCGTTACGCTTAGGCGCAGTGCCGTTTGCTGTCCGATGTAGATGGCGAACGAGTCTATTTTCTGTTCAACGGACACCTGAGCCTTGGCTGCCACAGCCAAGAGCGCGACAATAAGCAGCGTTATGTGTCGTTTAATCATCTGTTTTGTCCTCTTTGCATAAATAAAAGCATCATTGCCTTAACATAGTCTTCGTTGGTGGCCACCGACACCCAGTCTACGTTGCTTTGCGCGAACGTTGTTTTGAGTGTGTTCATTCTTTCGAGCCAATATTCGGTATGCGCGCGCCTTAGCTTGGCGCTAGCCGTGTCGATGAACATTTCGTGCCCTGTTTCGGCATCTTTCACTTTCATCAGCCCCACGTTGGGCAGGGTTTTGGCACGTTGGTCGTACACCTGAATAGCCACCACGTCGTGTTTAGAGTTGGCTATTTGCAGTTCTTTTTGGAAACTGTTTTCGGCGTAGAAGTCGCTCACCACGAATGCGATGCACCTGCGTTTCATCACCCTTGTGAGATATTCGATGGCCGCGGCAACGTTTGTCCGTTTGCTTTCGGGCTTAAAGTCGAGCATCTCGTGGATGATGTACAGTATGTGTTTACGTCCCTTTTTTGGTGGGATGTATTTCTCAATGCGGTCGGAAAAGAAGATGACACCAATCTTGTCGTTGTTTTGTATGGCACTGAAAGCCAAGATGGCGGCCATCTCTGTGGCCATTTCGCGTTTGGTTCGTTGCGTTGTTCCGAAGTCTAGCGAGCCGCTCACGTCGATGAGTAGCATCACGGTGAGTTCGCGTTCTTCCTCGAACACCTTGACGAAAGGTCGGCGAAAGCGTGCCGTTACGTTCCAGTCGATGTCGCGCACGTCGTCGCCAAACTGATATTCGCGTACCTCCGAGAAGGCCATGCCTCGTCCCTTGAAGGCCGAGTGGTATTGTCCCGCGAAGATGTTACTGCTTAGCCCGCGGGTTTTTATTTCTATTTTCCGTACCTGTTTAAACAGTTCGAGCGCATCCATTAAGGCACCTCCACCTTATTAATAATCTTGCTGACGATTTCTTCGCTGGTTACGTTGCTGGCTTCGGCCTCGTAGGATAGGCCGATGCGGTGTATCATTACATCGTGAACCACAGCGCGTACGTCTTCGGGTACAACATAGCCGCGGTGCTTGATAAAGGCGTAAGCCCTGGCGGCCTTGGCGAGGTTGATACTTGCACGTGGCGAACCGCCGTAGTTGATGAGCGGTTTTAGTTCGGCAAGCTGATAGCGTTCGGGATAGCGCGATGCGAAAACGATGTCGGCAATGTATTGCTCTATCTTTTCGTCGATATACACTTGGTTAACCACTCCGCGCGCCTTCATGATGTCGTTGGCCGTGGTTACGGGCAACACCTGTGGCAGTCCGCCGTGTATGTTTTCGCGTATGATGAGCTTTTCTTCTTCCAGTGTGGGATAGTCTATCACCACTTTAAGCATAAAGCGGTCTACCTGTGCCTCGGGCAGTTGGTAGGTTCCTTCTTGCTCGATGGGGTTTTGCGTGGCCATCACAAGGAAAGGCTTTGGCAAGGGGAAGGTTTTTTCGCCGATGGTTACCTGATGTTCTTGCATGGCTTCGAGCAGTGCGCTTTGCACCTTGGCGGGCGCACGGTTAATTTCGTCGGCCAGCACGAAGTTGGCAAACACGGGTCCTTTCTTCACTTGGAAGTTCTCTTCCTTTTGCGAGTATACGAGCGTACCGATAACGTCGGCCGGCAAGAGGTCGGGTGTAAATTGTATACGGCTGTAATCGGCGTCTACAAGTTGCGCCAAAGTTTTAATTGCAAGTGTCTTTGCCAGTCCAGGAACACCTTCCAAGAGGATGTGTCCGTCGCTGAGCAATGAGATGAGCAACGAGTCGATGAGGTGTTTTTGCCCCACGATAACGCGGTTCATGCCTGTTGTCAGGTTGGTGATAAATGCGCTTTGTTGCTCGATAAGTTGGTTTAATTCACGGATGTCTAAAGATTCTGCCATAATGTATTACTTTTCTAAAGTATTAATTTATGGCAAAAGTACAACTTTAATAACAGATTTCATCATGTTGGTATCTAAATAATATTAAATATCGTGTGGTTTTTGCATAAGTCAATCGCAATTGTGGACAATTTTGCTATTTTTTCGTACAAATAGTATTGTTGGAAGTGTTAAATGAAAGACTGATTTAAGCGGATGATTAGTTTTGTAAATAAGATTGAGGGGGAAGGGTTGATGTTGTAAACTTTATGGTATAAATTTTAACATTATGAGCGGCTTGTAATTCACCAAACGTTCACTCGGGCGCAAATAATCAATTCTCGCGAGCGTTCTTTTTGTGCAAAATGGCGGTTGTTTATAAGCACTGGCAAGGCATTTGGTGTTGCATAAAATTGCAACTACAACACGAGAGAGTGTTGTTTGCAGCAAAAAACGCAGTGCATTTTGGTGCAAAACGCACTTCAATTTGGTGCAAAACGCAGTGTGATTTGGTGCAAAACGCAGTGTGATTTGGTGCAAAACGCAATGCAATTTGCTGCTAAATGCAGGACTAAATGAATGAAAATGCGCTGGGTGTTGTGGCTTAATGTATTTTTATTAGATAGAATACTTGTGCCTAACATGTGCAAAAGTAGCTTTAAAGGTGCTTATTTGGGTGAAAATAACTGGTTTTTGGCAATGATTTTTTTGCGTATCGGGCATCAACTAGAAAGGTAAAGTGGTGCAAAATGCACTTTTTGTTCTTAATGTTGAACAAAAAGTGGGGCGTGCCAAAGAAAAAAATGGGTCAAATTGCATGTTTTGGCCCTTTATTTTTCCTAGAATGGTGTGGGATGAAGATGGTGTTTTGTAAAGATTAAGTTAAGGATTTAAGTTTTGGGTTGATGAGTTTTTGAGTTTTTAAGTTGATGGGCTTTTGAGTTGATGAGCTTTTGAGTTGATGAGTTTTCGAGTTGATGAGTTTTGGGGTTGATGAGTTTTGAGGTTGATGAGTTTGTAAGTTGTTGAGGTTACTTGTGGGGTTTTCTTTTGGTGTTTCGGTTGAAAAATGCTAGCTTTGCGGTTGAAACAAAGCATGACGAAGAAACAAAACATGAGGAATGAAACAATGGAAATAGCACTATTGCAAACCGACATCGTTTGGGGCGATAAGGAAGAGAACCTATTGCGGGTGGAACGGCTGATGGACGAGCATCCACAAGCCCAACTGTTTGTTTTGCCCGAAATGTTTGCCACGGGGTTTATGGTGGGCGGAGATGTTGTTACCGAGCCACAAGAAGGGCAAGTGCATCGTTGGATGGTGGATGTGGCCAGGCGTAGGGGCTGTGCTGTGGCTGGAAGTGTGGCGGTGGAAGTGGACGGAAGGCGGCATAACCGCTTTTATTTCGTTACGCCCGACGGCGCGACATGGCATTATGACAAGCGACACCTTTTTACATACGCGGGCGAAGACAGACTTTACACTAAGGGCGAAGACCGCGTTGTGGTGCGCTATGGTGGTTTGCGGTTTCTCTTGCAGGTGTGTTACGACCTGCGTTTCCCCGTGTTTAGTCGCAACCGCGGCGACTACGATGTGGCCATATATGTGGCCAATTGGCCCACGGCGCGCCTTTTTGCTTGGCAAACGTTGCTTAGAGCGCGCGCCATCGAGAACCAATGCTTTGTGTTGGGCGTTAACCGCGTGGGTAACGACCCTGCTAATGCTTACAGTGGCGGCACCATTGCGCTTGACCCACAAGGGCAAACGCTGGCCGAATGTAGAGCAAACGAGGTGGATGTGGCACGCACCACGCTCTCGCTAGAATGTTTGGAAGGACTGCGCCGCACGTTCCCTGTGATGAGGGATGGGGATGTGTTTATATTGTAAAAGGGAAAGAGGAGTTAAGGAGTTAAGGAGTTATGGAGTTAAGCCAAATGCTTTGTTGCAAGACGATAACGTCTTGATAAACTCGTCAACTTGTTATCTTGTCAACTCGTAAGCTTGTGAACTTGTCGACTCGTAAGCTTGCCAACTAGCCACCCTTTGTTTACGTTTCGAGTGTAAGCATTGCGGGGGCGTTGACTAGGTGGTATTGGTCGTCTAATACTGCGCCGTTGGAAAACACGGTATTGCCAAATACGTCTGTGCCATACGACTCGTGGGCGTGACCGAAGAGGTGGAACTTGGGTTTAACTTCCATTACGCGATTGCGGAGTGGCAGGTTACCCCAATGTGTTCCGTTAGACTTGTCGCGTATCATCATGGGTGGTTCGTGGGTGATAAGCACGTCAACGGCGTTGGGTATAAGTCTTTCGGAATGGTTGTAACCTAGTCCGAAGAACTTTACACCCCCAATCTCGCATGCCTTGTCTTGAAGAAACAGCACGTTTGGGGGTAGGTCGTCTATGTCCTCGGCATCCCAAAGGCAGAGGTCGTGATTGCCTGTTACGAAGAGTTTGTGCGGATGGGGTAGGGCGATGAACCAGTTAAGGAAGTCCAACGCCTCTGTTTCCGTTCCCCTGTCAGTGAAGTCGCCGCAATGAATCAGTACGTCTGCCATTGGCATGTCTTGCAATAGGCCGTGACGATTGTGGGTGTCGGAGATTTGTAGGATGGTCATATTGTGAGGAGTTAAGGAGTTAAGGAGTTAAGGAGTTAAAGTAGTAAAGTGGTAAAGTAGTAAAGTAGTAAAGTAGTAAGGAGTTAAGGAGTTATGGTGTTATGGAGTTAAAGGAGTTAAAGGAGTAAAGGAGTAAAGGAGTTAAAGGAGTAAAGGAGTTATGGAGTTAAAGGAGTAAAGGAGTTATGGAGTAAAGGAGTTATGGAGTTAAGGAGTTATGGCGGTAAAGGAGTTGTGGAGTTAAGGAGTTAAGGAGTTAAGGAATTAAAGGAGTTAAAGGAGTTATGGTGTAAAGGAGTTATGGACTTATGGTGTAAAGGAGTTATGGTGTAAAGGAGTAAAGGAGTTATGGCGGTAAAGGAGTTATGGGTAGGGAGTAAGGAGTTAAAGGAGTTAAGCCAAATGCTTTGTTGCTTGGAGGTATGTGCAGTTAACGAGTTAATGTTTTTAGGATTAAAGAAGTGGATGAGTTGAAAAGAATGTTTGCTACTCTGCAACTAGGCATTTGGCTTAACTCCTTAACTCCATAACTCCTTAACTCCTTAACTTCTTACTCTTCAAGCCATTTATTTGCTGAATCCAATCTGCGAAATGCCATAAGTTTCTTTGCTTTCGTTCTCACTGCATTTGCAGAGAGTGGCCAGCTCTTCTGTTGGTGGACCATAGAGAATGGTGTTGATGGCATACCTGCGCGCCACGTTTTCTATCTGTCCGCCCGACAAATTGTAATGACTGGCTAGCCAACTTGCGCTTTCTTCGCTTATTTCGGGCATGATGGTTTGCCAAATGTGGCGGCGCGTTTGGATGGAAGGGGCGTTGAACTTCACCTTATAAAGGAACCGACGCTCGAAAGCCTTGTCGAAGTTTTGCACCAGATTTGTTGTGGCAATGAGTATGCCGTCAATCCTTTCCATCTCTTGAAGGATAATGTTCTGCAACGCGTTCTCCATCTTGTCTGTTGCCCGTTCGGCACCTTTATGGCGCATGCCAATAACAGCATCGGCCTCGTTGAAAAGCAGTATGGGAGCTAGCGATTGGCTTTCCACCTGGTTGCGGTAGTCGTCGAAAAGAGCTTTGATGTTCTTTTCGCTCTCGCCCACCCACATGCTTTTAATCTGTTCTACGTTCACTTGGATGATGTTGCGCCCCGTTTTACGTGCCAACTGCAACACTGTTTCTGTTTTGCCAACGCCAGGCGCACCGTAGAATAGGCAAGTAAAGCCACAGCGAAAGCCTGCCTCCTTCATTCTGCTGTGTATCTGTTGATAGCGTTTTTCATCTAGTAGGCCTTCCAGTTCGGCAATCTGCTGTTGGGTGTCGTTCTCGTAGAACAGTTGTTTGGCAACAATGTCTTTCGCTTTTATCATGCCTTTGCAGACTTGAGACATGCTCGTGAAGTTCAACTCGCTTAGCAGTTCGCGCTTGGCCATCCTGGTAAGGCGGAACGTTTCTCGGTCTGCCAGCCCGTTGTCATTCCCATATTCTATCAGCTGCAAGTATTGTAAGGTGTGGCATTTTGCGTTAAGCATGCATTTAATTCTGTTCCATTGCCTTTTTGGGAAGAGAAACTCGATGTCGTGAAATCTTATTTCATCGTCGTTGTTGTTTGCAAATAGATGACAAAAGAGAATGAGCAACGTTTGGTCTTCCTCGTTTAGGGCATATTCCCGCAGCTTTCTCGAGAACGCCAGGTTCACGTTGTTCTCCAGTAGGCATTTGGTTTTACTGGCGGTTTGTTCGTACGACAATTCCTTGTTCCCTCTCATATCGAAGACAGTTTCTAGTTCCATCATCAGCTCAGAAGCAGAAAGGTTGGTCTTAGTCTTCACTACAAACGCCACGTTGTTCCTAAGTGCCTCGATAACATCTGTGGGGACACGAAAAGACAGTTGGCGGTCGTCTTTTCGTTTGATGATGTACTCGCGACAAACAAGTTCGTCTACATCGTTCATGCACTTGATAATTTGGATGGTTGTGCATTGCAGAAACTCTGCAATGTCGCTTGCAAGTATGTTTTTGCTGTCGCTGTTGTCGACGAAAAGCGACAGCATCACACTCTGTTCTTTGCTCAATTGCAACTTATCGGCAATGAAACAGATGTATTCGTCGGCCTTGTTGTAGAACTCGTCACTTAGTCCCGACCCCTTTGCCAATGCCACAATGTGTTCCATTGCTTCAAGCAAATTCATGTCCTTCATTTCTTTCTTTGCTTCCATTTTCTTGTTTTGATATTGATTGATGGTGCAAAGTTAGAGTAAGGCTGTGCCGAATAGGGGCACAGCCTTGGGGAATGTTAGGGAATATTGAGAATAAAAGCGACTTTATTCTTGCATCTTGATAATGTCTTCCAATAGATTGCAGAAATCTGTGACACAAGGATTAATACCTACATCTTTGCAATAGTATTCTCTGTTTGCATTAGGCGTAGAGGCATTATGGGTTTTATATGAACTCCAATCTTCTTCCATTGCATAAACATTGTTGTCATACCAGTATACGAAGTAGTATGTCTTGTCGCCGAACAGATAATTAAAGTAAATACCCCAACCTTTAAGCATATTACAATTAGGAATTTTTTGCTCCGAGTAAATGTTTATCTTGCCAGCTGTCTCGCATTCATTTAGCAACTTGTTCCTATGAAAATCATTTTGGTCAGGAATGAAACCTTCGAGTCTTGGTGGGTAGATAGCCCATTTGTAGTGAATGTTCCTGATGCGGTATCTCCTTTCTTGGTTGGCGACAAAGTTAAGAAGATTGGTAGTATACAAGTCTTTATAGATTTCGAAATCACCTTCACGAACAGTTATATTGAGATTATTCATTAAAATTTGATGTACTGCTGTAGCCCATTGACTTCGAAGGAGAATTCTATTTCTCCATGTCTCAGCAGTGTTGTCTAATACAAACTTATCGCCCTCTATTAAGCTTTGGTAGTCTTTGGCTTGGTAAAGGACGGCTTTCAGAACTAGAGCTTTCGACTTGTACTTATATTCCTCGGTGTCTTTAACCCCATTCTTATCGAAAAAATTTTGGGCATTAATCCATTTCTCATCGAAGAAGCCCACTGTCCACTCATCAGCATTGTTGCGAATTAGGAAACGAATACCACCATCAAAGAATGCAAATTGCTCCGCTTCTTTAATGATTTCTTCCCATGTGGTATAGTTGCTTCCGTCCTGCTTGCTACAACTTCCTTTGTACAAAGCAAGGCTGTCGTCGTCGGCAAGAATTATCTTAGCTTTTTCTATTTCTTCTATAAGTTGTCTTCCAAATGCGTTGTTTGGTGCAGTCTTATCGTAGTATTTAAGCTCTTTGTAAATATTATGTGCATCGAACCCTGATGTAACTATTCAGCGATACCCGATATATACAGTGCATACCAATTTATCAAACCT
>ERZ773087.1693-NODE-1693-length-13189-cov-28.127836_pt1 | contig 13189 bp, 12 predicted proteins | sample MGYA00511375_ERZ773087 | MGnify/ENA primary metagenome ERZ773087 (study PRJEB29015, sample SAMEA2737995) | human oral metagenome | biome: human oral; feature: human-associated habitat; material: dental | place: China | collected 2063 ...
TTCGTTTGCTTGTCGGCATCTTGTCTGTCTTATTCTCTTGACGTAGCCCGCTACGTCTTTAAGAATAAGGCAGACAATATGCTCAACAATACACAAAATTTGCACAGGCTCTAACGACCGATTTGGGTTCAAAGGTCGCTTACAAGGCCACTTCTTCGTTTTGTTCAGCTGTTACTGCTGGTTGTTCGGTTGCCAAATCGCGCTCCTCCATGCCGTCGCGCAGATGAATGGTGCGGTCGGTAAGCTTGGCAAGCTCTTCATCGTGCGTGACAATGACGAACGTTTGGTCGAACTTGTCGCGCAGATCGAAGAACAATTGGTGTAGTTCGGCCTTGTTCTTCGAGTCCAGACTGCCCGAAGGCTCGTCGGCCAACACCACAGCAGGCTCGTTAACCAGTGCGCGCGCCACGGCCACCCTTTGCTTTTCGCCCCCCGATAGCTCGGCAGGCTTGTGGTTAGCACGGTCGGCAAGGCCAAGAAAAGAGAGCAGTTCGTTAGCCCTTTGCATGGCCTCGCTCTTCTTCTTACCTGCGATGTAGGCTGGTATCATTACGTTTTCGAGCGCCGTAAACTCAGGCAGCAGCTGGTGAAACTGGAAGATAAAGCCCAAGTGTTGGTTGCGGAAATCGCTCAACTTCTTACTCGATAGTGTGCCAACGTCCACACCGTCCACCACCACTTCGCCGCCGTCGGGTCGGTCTAGCGTACCGATAATTTGTAACAGCGTGGTTTTTCCGGCACCGCTAGGTCCAACGATGCTCACCACTTCGCCCTTGTTGATTTGCAAGTCGATGCCTTTAAGCACTTGCAACGAGCCGAAACTCTTGGTTATAGATTTTATTGTTATCATAATGAATTATATTTTTAGTAGTAAAGTCGTAAGGTAGTAAAGTAGTAAGTGCAAATGCTTATGAGGCAGAGTGGCAAATACGCTTGTGAATTCGTTAACTTGTAACCGCGCCAGCTAACCCCATAAAGATATTGGCTAAATTCCTCAAATAACTCCATATTGCTTTACCACTTCCTCCTCATTGCTTAATACTTACTTCTTTCTCCTCATCACTTACTACTTCCTCCTTGTTCCCTTACTACTTACTACTTTCTCCTTACTACTTCTACTTTACAACTCAGACTACTTCTTCAACTTCTTCACCCACTTTCCAACGTCCTCGTAGGCGCTAGTTCCCTCGGTATGTTGTGGCTCGGCAAAGGTAAGTTCCTCGATGCCGTCGCCATATTGGTCGGGGAACACAATCATCAGATTGGTTCCAGAGAAATGTCTGGTTATCTCATCTGGCAGTCTGTCGAGCGCAGCTTTATAGCTAACGGTTCCCTTTCGTGCCGTAACCACCACGAAAAGATGGTCGGAGGCGATGGTGGCAGCCAGCGAAGGCAGTTCGTTCCAGTGGTTCATCAGCGCATATTCGGCACGCATGGAGGCGTGGCGGTTGCGAACAAACTCGTTGATAAGTGCCAACGTGTCTTGACGACCGTGGAAAACGATGCGGCATTCGAGGTTCAACACCACGCGCGCCAGACGTTCTAGCCAGCGATAGAAACCCGGTTCATACTGCGCACGCGACGGAACGGCCACTTGTATGCGACGGATGGTGCTTAGTGGCTGGTTCAAACGCGCCATGATAATCTGCCGATTCAGACCGTTGAATAAGCTTTGGTGGAACTGCCCCCAAAACTTTGGCGACACTTCCTTATGCGTATGCAAGCCGATGATAATCTCCGAGGCATGAAATTCGTTAAAGGCGTGCTTAATGCCGTTGGCAATGTTGGCCGCTATGCGCACCTGCGTTTGCGTTCGCACGTCGGTGGCGGCGGCGTATTTCGACACTTGGTCTAGCAGTTGTCGCCCCTTTTCTTGGTTGGCGCGCATGTTCTCGTCGTCGTAAACAAGGTTCAGTGCGATGATACCGCGGTTTAGTTTGGGGTTGCGCATCATGATGGCCAAGCCCATAAGTCGGTTGGCGTACTCTGGATATTTCACGGGTACGAGCATACTTTCGTCGTCTTGCTCGCTTATTTCGCTTGCTGGTATGTTCTTTTCGCTAAGAATAAAGGTCTTGGCAGCCCGTTCGGTTGTCACCGAAGAAATAATGCTGGTTATCAATATCATGATAACCACGGCATTAAGAATGTCGTCGGTGATGAGATAACGGCCTGGTTCAACCTGTAATTGCATGCCGACCATCACGATGGCGATAGCTCCAGCGGCGTGGGCAGAGGTAAGACCGAACATCATTTGCCCAGAAGGGGCGGGCATTTTGAAACGCCAACTGGTGATGTAGGCCGCAATGGCCTTGCCCAATGTGCCAACAAGGGTGATGGACAGCACCACCCAAACGATGCCTTGCCCTTGAAACAGCAGGCGAAGATTGATGAGCATGCCCACACCGATAAGGAAATAGGGAATGAAGATGGCGTTGCCGATGAACTCGATGCGGTTCATCAGCGGCGAAAGTCGCGGCACGTAGCGGTTAAGAATAAGGCCGGCAAGAAACGCTCCGAATATTCCTTCGAGCCCAATGGCCGAAGAAACGGCCGCACTAAGGAAGAGAATGGCCATCACAAAGATGAATTGCATCACGGCATCGCTGTATCGGCGCAGGAACCAACGCGTTAGTCGGGGGATGAAGAAGGCCATTGCCACGCAGAATCCCACCACTTTTACCACGAACCAAAGCCAAAACAGCTCGCCTCCGCCTTCGTTGTGGGCGGCCACTATCATGGCCAACACCACCAAAGAGAGGAACAAGGCAATCATGGTGGAGCCTACACTGAGCGATACGGCCGAGTTTCGTTGAAGTCCGTAGCGGCCAATGATGGGGTAGGCGATAAGTGTATTCGACGCCATGAGCGTGGCCAAGAGCAGCGAGGCAGGCATGCTGTAATGTAGAAACGTTGTTCCCAAGAGGTAAATGAGCACGAAGGGAACGATGAACGTGGCCAAGCCGAACACCATAAAGCGGTATTTGTTGCGTTTAAGGCTGCTGCTGTCCATTTCGAGAGCGGCCAAGAACATGATGTAATAAAGGCCCACGCGCCCGAAAAGCTCAAAAGAGTCGTCGCGTTTCAAGATGTTGAACCCATATTCGCCCACGGCAACGCCTGCCAACACCATGCCGATGATGTGGGGAATGCGCAATTTGCCCATCACGATGGGGGCAAAAAGGATGATGAGCATTACGATGAAGAATATCAACGTGGGGTCGGTTATGGGGAAGGCAGAGAACATTTTTCTTTCGCTTATGGGTTTTTTGGGGTTGATGATGCGGGGCGTTTGTAGCTAGAAAAGCTAGTTGTGCTAGGTTTTCTTGGGTACATCCAGACGGCCTGCGCCATGCTTTGGCAGCGGCGTTGCTTGTCTTTATCACTGCAAAGTTGCAAAAAATATATCAAAAAGATGCGTATAAACGTGGAAAGTTGTACATTTGCAATGCAATATATCATTATTTTAAAAGAGAAGGAAATGAAAGTAGCAATTGTAGGCGCAAGTGGCGCGGTGGGTCAAGAGTTCTTGCGGATATTGTCAGAGCGTGCCTTTCCCATCGACGAACTATTGCTTTTCGGGTCGGAACGCAGCGCAGGGCGCACTTATTTGTTTAACGGCAAGGAGCATGTTGTTAGGCTTTTGCAGCACAACGACGACTTCCGCGGCGTGGATATCGCTTTCGTGTCGGCTGGCGGAGGTACATCTAAGGAGTTTGCCGAGACCATTACGAAACACGGAACGGTGATGATAGACAATTCAAGTGCCTTTCGTATGGACCCCGAAGTGCCACTGGTGGTACCCGAATGCAATGCCGAAGACGCATTGAACCGCCCACGCGGCATTGTGGCCAACCCCAATTGCACCACGATTATGATGGTGGTGGTGTTGCAACCGCTAGAAAAGTTGTCGCACATCAAGCGCATTCGCGTGTCTAGTTACCAAAGCGCAAGTGGCGCAGGTGCTGCTGCTATGGCCGAATTGCAAACACAATACAGCCAATTGGTTAACGGCGAAGAGCCCACGGTGAGCAAGTTTCCGCACCAACTGGCCTATAACGTAATTCCGCAGGTAGACGTTTTCACCGATAACGGCTACACGAAGGAAGAGATGAAGATGTATAACGAAACGCAAAAGATAATGCACACCGATGCCAAGTGCTCGGCAACGTGTGTAAGGGTGAGCTCGCTTAGGTCGCATTCAGAAAGTGTTTGGATTGAAACCGAACGTCCGTTGTCGGTAGAAGAGGCACGTAAAGCCATCGCCGCCGCACCTGGTTGCACGCTGAAAGACGACCCATCGCACGGCGTTTACCCCATGCCGTTGGAGACGGGAGGTAAAGACGACATCTTTGTTGGCCGCATCAGAAAAGACTTGGCCGATGAAAACGGACTGACGTTGTGGCTAAGCGGCGACCAAATTCGCAAGGGCGCAGCACTCAATGCCGTGCAGATTGCCGAATATCTGATGAAAAATGATAAGACGCTGACGAAGGGATAATACGCCTTTGTTTGGCAGAAAGTTATAGCAAAATACATCTGTTGCACAGCTAAATGGCAGTGTGGCAAACTTATTGGGGCGCGTTTGTGCGCCCCTTTTTTTTTGTTGTGCACATGAATTAGTCAATATGCAGATGGTGTACTTAGTTTATGTCTTATGGAAAGGTGAGCCACTGGTATTTATGCTTTATGTAGTTGGTGTTATATTTGTTTCTCTTTTTTTGTCCTATAAAAGAATAATGATATGGACGGATTTAGCCAAAAAACGTTAACGGTATAACAATTTGCTTTTATTTTTACTTATTGAGTTGTAATTTTCAATATATTTGCAGTCGAGTATTATTATTTATAACCTTCAACTAAACAGTTATTAATTATGAAAAAGATTAGTATCCTTGTTATGGCGGTTCTGGCATTTTGCATCACCGCTTGTTCTTCTGATTCTGAAGAGACACAAGTTCCAGCTTTACAGAGTAATGAATTAATTACTCAGGGGGAAAAGTTCGCTAGCATCCATAATGATTGCTTAGCAAGTATTTACAGTTCTTTAATTTCTTCTAAAACGAGATCTTCTTCTTTTAGTCCTGTAACAAGTCAGGAAGTCGTTGATGCCGCAAAAAATACATTGCAAGGCACATGTCGAAAACGCGAGCTAATACGAATGAAGCTTATGTGAAAGAGGAAAGCTACAAAACGACAATTGAGGACATCAGAAACCAAATGTCATCATGCGAGTTAATGTACGTCAATAAAATCTTATCTGACGACAAGAATGGCGATGCAGTCCTTGAAAGTATCTCTAAGGATAACAATCTAACAGAAATTCAAAAAAAGGCTGTAATATGTTTTGCTACAACATACAAGGCCTCGTCCGAATACTGGCAGCAAAATATTGATAAATGGGAAAAGAACTTGAAGAACGTTCCATCAACAAGAGCGGTGAGATTTCATTGGAAAGAAGTGGCATTGGCCGACGCTTATTGGGGGTATACCGGAATGCTTTCTTCTGGCTTAAATATTTGGGTAGGAGGTGGAGCCGCTGCTCTCGGTTCTGCATTTGCTTGCTTAAAGTAAGAAGTGATAAGTATGAATAAACATATTAAAAACGGAATAATATCCATGATAGCATGGATATTATTCCTTGCAATTCTTTTTGGGTCTTATCTATATCTAACAAATTCGCCATTTAGTTATTTCGTAGATGAGGAAACAGGCGGGTTTATTTCGAGTGCCTTTTTCCTAGGATGGGCACTTGTTTGGTTCGGTATAGGTAGACATTACAGTATTGATTACGAGGCCAAGAAACACATCTTTATAGAAAATCATGAAGGCATAGACAGGTCTATCGTAGATAAGGCCTTCAGAAAGGCCTACTTTTCTAGTGGGGCAAAGGTGCTGGCAATCGTGTGTTTTATCTCTGTTCCTTGCTATGTTGCAGCCAATGTGAAGGGTGAACCAACCTTAAAGGATTGTATATTGATAGGAATGCTAATGCTGGCCTCTATCATTCTATACGCCTATTACAAAAGAAATAGAGCCGCTGGGGTTACATTATGATTCTTAGATCGAACATTTAACGTGTTTCTCTGCTTTCTCGAAAGGCATCAAAGAAATCTAAAAGTAACATCATTGAAGGGATTTTCTCTGTACGCAATGTTGAGGACAAAATATGAAATAGTGCGATGAGAGAAAAACCTTCAATGGTGTTTCTGGTAACTATTCAGCGAGAAGGCGAACAAACCACTATTGATTTTCAAGAAGTTACATAAACAGACACATACAAATTTTGGTAAAGAATGTCATTATGAGCCTTTTTTCGCAATATCACGTTTATAAGTTTTTGATATTCAACGTTCATTATCGCTGAATAGTTACTGTTTCTGTTAATAGTCTTAATATACCTTGAATAAATTTCAACCCCTTATCTCCTCATAAACTCACAAACTCACCCCCTAACAAACTCGCAACCAATGTTTGTAGGTATGGCTTATTTTGCGTATTTTTGCAAGACAAAGGCAAGAAACGGTGGCGGCAGTGTGCCATTGGGCATGCTAGCCACGCCCGTAGGGGCTGCAAGCGCGAGCCCGAAACTTGCCCTTTGGCCACTTAAAAACCATTATTAATAGAGCGACATGCCCATAAATCATTCCCTCAAACCATCTTTTGCGCTGCGTACCCTTGGTCGTTACGGCCTTTGTGCGGTGCTTTTGCTTTTTGCTTTCTTGCAGTCTGGCAGGGCTAAGGCCGAGAAACAGCCGGTAGATTACGTTAACGCCTTTATCGGAACAACCAATTTCGGCACCACAAACCCAGGTGCAGTGTGTCCAAACGGCTTGATGTCGGTGGTACCTTTCAATGTGATGGGCTCTGCCAACAACAAGTTTGATAAGGATGCGCGTTGGTGGTCTACGCCCTACGAGTATCATAACGTTTACTTCACAGGCTATTCTCACGTAAACCTTAGTGGCGTTGGCTGTCCCGATTTGGGTTCGCTACTGCTCATGCCCACAACAGGTAAGCTCGAAGTAGACTATAAAGAATATGGCAGTCCCATGATGATGCAAAAGGCGTCGCCAGGTTATTACACCAATTTCCTACCTCGTTACGATGTGCGCACCGAGGTAACGGCTACCCCGCGCACCTCGATGGCACGCTTTTGGTTTCCCAAAGGCAAGAGCAACATCTTGCTTAATCTTGGTGAAGGACTGACAAACGAGTCGGGGGCGATGGTTCGCCGCGTGAGCGAAACCGAATACGAGGGCGTGAAACTGCTGGGAACGTTCTGTTACAACCCACAGGCTGTGTTCCCCATTTATTTTGTTATGCGCGTAGACACCAAGCCCACGGCAGCAGGATATTGGAAAAAACAACGCCCCATGACGGGTGTTGAGGCCGAATGGGATAAGGATAACGGCAAATATAAGCTATATACCAACTACACGAAAGAAATAGCCGGCGACGACATTGGCGTATATCTCAACTTCCATAGCCGTGGCAACGAACCCGTTGTGGTGCGTATGGGCGTATCGTTTGTTAGCATGGCCAATGCCCGCGAGAACCTCGATGCCGAACAAAAGGGCAAAGATTTCGACACGATAAAGGAAGAAGCGCGCAACGCTTGGAACAAAGACCTGTCGCGAATAGAGGTGGAAGGCGGAACAGAAGACCAGCGAACGGTGTTCTACACGGCCCTATACCACGCCTTGTTGCACCCCAACGTCTTGCAAGACGTTAACGGGCAGTACCCAACACTTGAAACGGGCGAGGTGAAAACCATGCGCGAAGGCAACCGTTACACCGTGTTTTCGCTGTGGGACACCTATCGCAACGTGCACCAACTGCTTACTTTGGTTTATCCCAACCGCCAACGCGACATGGTTCGCACCATGATCGACATGTATCGCGAGCATGGTTGGCTGCCCAAATGGGAGCTATACGGCCGCGAAACCTATACGATGGAGGGCGACCCAGCCATTCCTGTTATCGTAGACACGTGGCTTAAAGGGCTGCGCGGCTACGACATCAACACGGCATACGAGGCTATGCGCAAGGGCGCAACCACTCCTGGCCCCCAAAACTTGCTTCGTCCGGACAACGACGACTACCTTTCGCTGGGCTATGTGCCGCTGCACGAACAGTACGACAATTCTGTTTCGCACGCGTTAGAGTACTATATCGCCGACAACTCCCTCTCGCGGTTGGCCACCGCCTTGGGAAAGAAAGCTGATGCGCGACTGTTCTACAACCGCTCGCTGGGTTATCGCCACTATTATAGCAAAGAATACGGCACGTTCAGGCCCATTTTGCCCAACGGCAAGTTCTTTTCGCCCTTCAATCCCAAGCAAGGCGAGAACTTCGAGCCTAGTCCGGGCTTTCACGAAGGCAACGCTTGGAACTACACTTTCTATGTTCCGCACGACGTAATGGGGCTTGCCAAACTGATGGGTGGACAAAAAAACTTTGTGGAAAAGCTGCAAATGGTGTTCGATAAGGAGCTATACGACCCTGCCAACGAACCCGACATTGCTTATCCACACTTGTTTTCGTACTTCAAAGGCGACGAGTGGCGCACGCAAAAAGAACTTCATCGGCTGATGGCCAAGTACTTTAAGAACGCGCCCGACGGCATACCAGGCAACGACGACACAGGAACGATGTCGGCATGGCTCGTGTTTAACATGATGGGCTTTTACCCCGACTGCCCCGGCGAACCAGCCTACACGCTCTCATCGCCCGTGTTCAACCGCGTAACCATTCACTTAGATAAGGAACAATGGGGACGAAACGAGTTGGTTATCGAGGCAAAACGTCAACTGCCCACCGACATTTTCATCAACGCCATCACCCTTGGCAACAAGCCATTTAAAGGCTATCGCGTGTCGCACGAAGAGCTTTTGAAGGGTGGCAACCTAACGTTCGAACTGAAAAGCGAACCATCTCGTTAGGTCGAATGTTTATTTTAAGATAAAAAAAGCCAGCCTTGTGTACTGGTTAACTCCATCCATTTGCCCCACGTTCCGCAAGGTTAACGTGCGGCAAATGGCATTGTATTCACAGCATAACGCCATCAACAAGGCACGTTGATTTATGGCATGTCCACTTAATCTTTACCACTTACTCCTTATTAATATACGCACGCGCGAGGCAAAACGCTGCTTTTGCCGCATGGCTATCAAAGCTAAGCGGGTTATAAAAAACGCCTTAAAGGTATTTTTATAACCCGCTTAACAATATATTTACCTTTACTTCGAGGCCTATTTCTTCTCTTCTTCCTCCTTCTTCTCTTTTTCTTGCGGCAAGCAAAGGTTAAGGGTTATGCCCACAATGGCCGATAAGCCGATGCCGCTAATGGCGAAGTTGCCGTAAGAAAGCACGGCACCGCCGATGCCCATAGTGAGCGTTACGGCAATGATAATGATGTTGCGCGTTTGGTTTAGGTCTACTTTGTTGCGCATCAGGTTGAGCAAACCCACGCTGGCAATGGTGCCGAAGAGCAACAACATGATGCCACCCAGCACGGCTTGGGGAATACTTCGCAACAACGCACTAAGCTTACCGATAACCGAAAACACGATGGCCGTGGCTGCGGCGATGCGTATTACGGCAGGCGACGTTACTTTGGTGATGCTCATTGCGCCCGTAACTTCCGAGTAAGTGGTGACGGGAGGGCCTGCCAACAATGCACTAGCAAGACATGCAGCACCGTCGCCCAAAAGCGTTCGATGCAATCCTGGGTCTTTGGTAAAGTCTTTGTCGGCCACGGCACCCACCACATACACGTCGCCAATGTGCTCTATCACAGGCGCAATGGCCACGGGAATCATGAAGAGTAAGGGTTCCCAGCTAAATTGCGGCAACGAAAAGTGAGCCAAGCTAGCAGGTAGGGCGAACCATTGGGCGTCTATCACTGGCTGAAAATCTACCTCACCCATGAAGAAAGCCAGCACATAGCCCACCACAATACCGCTAACCACTGGCACAAGTTTAAGCAGTCCGCGCCCAAGGGTTAGCACCAAGATGGCCGTTACCAGCGATGCAAGCGCCAAAATCCAATTGTTTTTGGCCATATCTACCGCTGCTGACGAGAGCGAAAGGCCGATAAGGATGATAACCGGACCGATAACTACGGGCGGGAAGAGCTTACGCAGCAGGCGTTTGCCTTGCCAACGCACCAAGGCGCTCATCACAAAGTAGACTAACGACACGCCAACAAGGCCCGCCAAGGTGCCAGGCATGCCCCATTGTTTGCTTGCTGCGATGATGGGCGCGATGAAAGCAAAGCTCGAACCAAGAAAAATGGGAACCTTACCTTTCGTTAAGAAATGAAAGATAAATGTTCCCAAGCCTGCTGTGAGGAGCGCAGTTGAGGGGTCGAGCCCCACAAGTAACGGCACTAATACCGTTGCACCGAACGCCACAAAGAGAAATTGAACGCCAACGATGATGCGTTTGCTTGCTGTGAGTTGTATTTGTTCCATTATATATTGATATTGTTCGCATAAGAGAAAAAGGGTGAAGTGGGCTGCACACTGCTACGGCATGGCCGCCGATTATGCGCTGTCGGTCGCCAAAAACCTTGCCTGCAACATCGCATGGGGTTGGCTTAGATGGCACTACAAGACAACTTTCTTCACCTCGATTGCACGTTATCCATTGCAAAGTTAATACATTTCCAGCATTTTTGCGTACATTTGCACAAACGGCAAACTTAATTATTTTGAATAAGCGAATGGCAAGAATAAAACTAGGAGATTATAACCAACTAGAAGTTGTAAAGGAAGTGGAGTTTGGCATGTACTTAGATGCAGGCGACGAAGGCGAGGTGCTTTTGCCCAAGCGTTATGTGCCGAAGGGCTGTAAATTGGGCGATAAGCTCGATGTTTTTCTTTACCTAGACCAAGACGAACGCCTTGTGGCTACCACCGAAACGCCATTGGCCAAGGTGGGCGAGTTTGCTTGCTTAGACGTTTCGTGGGTAAACCAGCACGGCGCGTTCTTGAATTGGGGACTGATGAAAGACCTCTTCTGTCCGTTTAGGGAGCAAAAGCAACACATGGAAATAGGAGAAAGCTACGTGGTGGCCGTGTTTATAGACGAAGAAAGCTATCGCATAGCAGCCTCGGCTAAGGTTGAACACTTCTTCGCCACCGACTTTCCGCCATACCATTCGGGCGACGAAGTAGACCTCTTGGTATGGCAACCCACCGAACTTGGGTTCAAAGTGATTGTCGATAACGCCTATCCAGGACTGGTATATCGTTCGCAAGTGTTCCGCCCATTGCATGTTGGCGACCGTCTTCGCGGCTATATCATGGGCGTAAGACCCGATGGAAAGATAGATGTGAGCTTGCAACCACAGGGGCGCAAGCAAACAATGGACTTTGCCGAAACACTTTTGCAATACCTAAAAGACAACGGCGGATTTTGCGATTTGGGCGACAAAAGCCCTGCCGAAGACATTAAACGCCGTTTCGAGGTGAGCAAAAAGGTGTATAAAAAGGCAGTGGGCGACTTGTACAAACGCCGTCTGATAACGATAGAAGAAGGCGGCGTGCGGCTTGTTCAAGGCTAGGCTGCACGCCCCCTTCTTGCCCAACGCTTTTGATTTAAGCCCTTTTCTTACTGCTATGGCTGGGCCTTCGCAAGATGATGTAGCCTACAATTCCGCCAAGAATTGATGCTGCGAAGATGCCAATCTTAGATTGTATGGCATGTTCGGGCGAGGTGAAGGCGAGCATGGTGACAAACATCGACATGGTGAAACCTATGCCCGCAAGAAATCCTAGACCTAGAATGCGCTGCCAAGTCATTCCGCGCGACCGCTTGCCAAGCCCCAATCGCTCGGTAACCCATACGGCGAAGACAATGCCAGCAGGCTTGCCAAGCAGCAAACCGGCCAAAACACCAATGGCCACACCATTAGAAAGCACCGCGCCGAAATCTAAATCAACAAACGAAACGCCTGCATTGGCAAGGGCGAAGATGGGCATCACCACGAACGAAACAAAGGGATGCAAGCCATGTTCGAGCCTTTGCAGGGGCGGAATGGCCCTAGACGAGTCGGCTTGCACGCGCGCCAGTATCTCCACTTGTTCGGGTTCGAGGGTTCGCACGTCGTTGGGTGCGGCGTTTTCAAATTGGCGTGTCAGCTTTTTGATGCGTGCAATGAAGGCCGTCTCGGGTATTCGTGCATCGGCAGGAATAACCATTGCGGCCAAAACAGCCGAGATGGTGGCGTGAATGCCCGATGTTAGGAAGGCCACCCACACGCCGCCAATGCCCAACACACCATAAAACCACACGCTTTTTACACCCAAACGGTTGCCTGCAAGCATCACGGCCAGCACCACAAAGCCAATGACTAAGCTGGCCAATGAAATTTCGGTGGTATAAAATAGGGCGATGATGACCACCGAACCGAGGTCGTCGACGATGGCCAACGTGGTAAGAAACACCTTGGCCGACATGGGAACGCGATTGCCCAAGAGTTGAAGTACAGCCAAAGCAAAGGCAATGTCGGTGGCCATTGGTATTCCCCAACCGTGCGCAGTGGGGGTGCCGGCATTGAATAAAAGGTAAATGGCGGCGGGGAAAAGCATGCCGCAAAGGGCTGCAACCACGGGGATTGTTACCTTGCGCAGGTCGCGAAGCTCGCCACCGATGAACTCGCGTTTCAGTTCTAGCCCCACAACGAAGAAGAACATCGACATCAGTCCGTCGTTAATCCAATGCTCTAAACTGAAATCAAGATAGTTTTGTCCGTTTACCGAGAACCCGAAATGATGTTCAAGAAAATGGGTATAGGTGTCGCGCAGGGGCGAATTGGCCAACACCAAGGCCAACAATACGAAGATGCCAAGCACAATTCCGCTTGAACGTTCGCGGTGAAGAAACTGCAAAGTGGGTATGACAAGCCTGTTTTCTAACTCTTTTTGATAATGTTGCCTCATTTGTTTTTTATTGAAAAATCTAATGAACTAGTGGTGCGTTTCATTGTTGCGCGTTGGCTATGTGGTGCCTTGGAGCAACTAATTTGAAAAGAAAAACCTGTTTTTCTTATTGCCTAACGCAGCTTAACTTATGCAAAAGTACGAAAAATAATGCGTTTAACGAAGTGGCCAAAGCATGTTTTTTGAACGTTTTCGTTAAGCCAAATGAACAATGTCGAGCTTGCTCGGACATTGTCATG
>ERZ773087.1694-NODE-1694-length-13187-cov-90.132348_pt1 | contig 13187 bp, 19 predicted proteins | sample MGYA00511375_ERZ773087 | MGnify/ENA primary metagenome ERZ773087 (study PRJEB29015, sample SAMEA2737995) | human oral metagenome | biome: human oral; feature: human-associated habitat; material: dental | place: China | collected 2063 ...
CTTTGATGAAAGATAAAAATGATCGGAGAATTATATTGCATGACGTCGTGGCGTACTTTGATGGCGAGCAATTAAAGCTGTTTATATCCGACCAAACTGGCGTGTTTATAAACCAGCCGCGCGGCGAAGGAACATCAATGAATCAGGTTGTGTCGATGGAGGATAGCGACGGGTTAACAATTGCTGAAGAGTTTGAGCTCCGTCATGACGGCGCGGAGATTAACCCTTCTCATTTTCAGCATTGGCAGAAATTTGGCGAATGGTTTACTGCTCGCGACAACGATTAGCTACCGCAATGGTGTATAATTCATCGTATGAATAAGTTTAAGAAGCTGAAACTTTACTGCTTTTCGCCGCCAGTGATGCTGGCAACGCTAGCGATTGAAGTCGCTTTGGCAATTTATACGTTTTGGCGTTATAAACTAAACGCTGTGACGAGGATTGCTATGGCGCTATTAATCTGTCTGGCGCTATTTCAGTGGGCCGAGTATAATGTCTGTGAAGGTACGATTTTTCTTGACAGTCTAGGTTGGGCGAAGCTTGGTTATGTGGCGATTACTATGCTGCCGCCTCTGGGTATTCATTTGATTTATCAACTTTCTGGCGATAAAAGGCGCTGGATTCCAGTTCTAGGTTATATTCTGGCAGCACTATTCGTCGGTTATTTCTTATTGGAAGCTGACGGTGTAAAAGCTGGCGCTTGCTTAGGCAATTACGTAATCTTTGAGAATCGCGATGAATTTTATCCGATTTATGCGGGATACTATTATGGTTTGCTGATTACTGCTATTGTATACGCTTATATCCAAAGTAAAGCTGCGGCGAAAAATATTCGCCAATCTCTGTACTCGCTAATGATTGGCTATATCTTGTTTATGGTGCCGACAACCTTTGTCAATATCGTAGATCCATCGACAATTTCCGGCATTCCGTCGATTATGTGCGGCTTCGCGGTGCTGTTAGCGGCAACTTTAGCGGGCAAGGTCTTACCAGAATACTTTGATAAATAAGGCTGCGTGATATTGACGAGTTGTAGCTAGACGTGCTATAATAGTAGATGTAATTCTATTACGCGTAATATTAACTATAGAGACTCGCGCGAATTGGCAAGTCCGGGCAACGGATACTACCAGCCGCCGAGGCTTTTAAATGGGAGCAAGAGGGCAATGAAAGCACTTTTCGGTACCAAAATTGGTATGACCCAAATCATTGGCGAGGACGGCACCACTATTCCGGTGACGCTGATCCAAGCCGGCCCGATGACTGTGACTCAGGTCAAGTCTGTCGAAACCGACGGCTACAACGCAGTCCAGGTGGCATATGGTACGGGTAAGAACCTGAGCAAGGCCGTGGCTGGACATGTCAAACCAGCCGGTGTGACCCCGAAAAAAATCGGGGAAATTCGCGTTGACGAACTTGGCGAAGTCAAGGTCGGCGACACATGGAACGTCTCGGAGTTCGAGCTCGGCGACGTTATTGATGCTACCGGCATCAGCAAGGGTAAAGGTTGGGCTGGCACTATCAAGCGGCACAACTTCAAACGCCACCGCAAAACCCACGGCGGCAAGGGTAACACTCGCAAAGTCGGTTCAATCGGCAGCATGTACCCGCAAAAAATATTCAAAGGCAAGCGTATGGCCGGACACATGGGCGCCGAACAGGTCACTGTCAAGAACCTGAAGGTCGCTTATATCTCGGTTGAGGACAACTTGATTGGTGTCAAGGGCGCAGTGCCAGGCCCTAAGAAGGGCTTAATCAAATTAGGAGGTGCTAAGTAATGGCTGAGTCAACCAAGCCAGCAAAAGCAGCCTTGCCAAAAAGCGTATTCGAGGTTGATATACCGAATCACGAGCTATTAAAGCTCGCTTACGACGCGTTCCTCGCGAACAGCCGCCAGGCAAGCGCTACCACCAAAACTCGCGGCGAAGTTCGCGGCGGCGGCAAGAAACCATGGAGACAAAAAGGCACCGGACGAGCTCGTTTCGGCTCGACTCGCAACCCGATTTGGCGTCACGGTGGTATCGTTTTCGGGCCGCGCGGCAACGAAAACTACAGCAAGAAACTATCCAAGACTAGCAAGCACGTCGCTTTGCGCCAAGCTTTGACACTCGCCAACCAAGATAAGAAAATCTTGGTCAGCGATATCAAAACTACCGGCAAAACCGCTGAAGTCGCTAAATTCCTCGCCGCCAAGAAATGCAGCGAGAAAGACCGCGTTCTACTCGTCGTCGACGAAAAGACTCCAGAACTGATGCGCGCTACAAATAACTTAGCCAATGCCCTCTTGGTGCGCGCGCAATACCTCAGCGTTTACTACATTTTAAACGCCGACAAAATCGTTATCACGCCAGCCGCCGTCAAGGCAGTCGAGGCGTGGCTAGCAAAGGAGGCGAAGTAATGAAACTCGTATTAGTCACTCCGCGCGTTAGCGAGAAAGCTTACCGGCTAGTCACCAACGAAAATACTTACATTTTCGACGTGCCGATAAGCGCTAACAAAAACGAAATCAAAGCAGCCGTCGAAGCGCAATTCGAAGGCGTCAAAGTCGCCAAAGTAACGACGCTAGTCCAAAGCGGCAAAGCTGTTCGCTTCTCGCGCGGCAAGAATCGCTACCCGGGCACTACCCATCGCCAGGATAGCAAAAAGGCTTACGTTCGCCTGAGCGAAGGTAAAATCAAAGTCTTCGAGCAAGAAGAAGTCAAGGAGGATAAGAAGTAATGGCTGTCAAGCAATACAACCCAACCACTCCTGCCCGTCGCGGTATGACTTCGCAGGATCTCAGCGAGGTAACTACTCGCAAACCTTTGAAAAGCTTAGTTAAAGCTGGCAAGCAAAAAGCTGGCCGCAACAATACCGGCAAAATCACCGTGCGCCATCGCGGTGGCGGTGTCAAGCGGCATTATCGTTTAGTTAATCATGCTATGCCAGCCAATATGACTTTGACTGTCGAAGAAATCGAGTATGACCCAGGTCGCAGCGCTCGTATCGCCCGCGTCAAGGATCAGCACGGCTTGTACCACTATATTTTGGCAGATACCGCCATGACTAAAGGCGCAGTCATCAAAACTGGCGTTGACGCTCCTGTCGAGGCTAGCAACCGCATGCCGCTAGCTAGTATTCCAGTTGGTACGCAGATTTACGCTATCGAGATTAATCCAGGCCGCGGCGCCCAAATGGTTCGTTCAGCTGGTACTAAGGCTCAATTGATGGCCAAAGAAGGCAATTACGCCATGGTGCGTATGCCGTCAGGCGAGGTTCGCAGGTTCCGCTTGGAATGCGAAGCTAGTCTCGGCGTAGTCGGCAATGTCCAGCATCAGAACGTCAAGCTTGGCTCGGCTGGCCGCCGCCGCCGCATGGGTTGGCGCCCAAGCGTCCATGGTAAAGCCATGAACCCAGCCGATCACCCAATGGGTGGCGGTGAAGGCAAGACCGGCCCTGGTCGCATCCCGAAGACGCCGTGGGGCAAGCCAGCAATTGGCTTCAAGACCCGCCGCCGTAAATCAACTAATAAGATGATTGTCCGCAGTCGTCACGAAGCTAAGAGGAAGAGGTAATTATGAGTCGTTCACTCAAAAAAGGCCCATTCGTCGACGCGAAGCTTGCCAAAAAAGTGGCAGCGCTGAAAGTTGGCGACCGCACCGTGATAAAAACCTGGGCACGCAGCAGCACGATCACACCAGAGATGGTCGGGTTCACTTTTGCAGTACACAATGGTCGCGTACACGTACCGGTGCTTATTACTGAAAATATGGTTGGCCATAAACTCGGCGAGTTTAGTCCGACCCGCAAGTTCCGCAAGCACGGTGGAAAGGATAAGAAATAATGGCCGAAGCAACTATTCACACAGTTCGCGCGATGATCAAAGGTATCGACCAGGCACCGCGCAAAGTCAGTCTAGTCGCCGCCTTAGTGCGCGGCCGTAGCGTTGCCGACGCCGAAGTTATCCTTGACCACACGCCGAAGCGCGCCGCTCTGGCTGTCAAGAAAGCCATCAAAAGCGCCGCTGCTAACGCCGTTGAGAATCACGGCCTAGACGCTCGCAGCCTGCAAATCACTACGCTTAGTGTTACCGCTGGTTCGCGCATGCGCCGCTACAAGCCAGCTTCGCGCGGACGTGCCTTGCCGTTCGAGAAAAAATCGAGCCACATTCTGGTCGAGGTCTCGGGCGTCGAGAAAGTTATCAAGAAACCTGCCAAGAAGACTGAAGCAAAAGCTGTTAAGCCAGCAGAAAAAGAGGAGAAGAAATAAATGGGACAGAAAGTTAACCCGTTGAGCTTCCGCCTCCAGACCAGCAAAGCTTGGAATTCGCGCTGGTTCGCCAGCAAGAAAGACTTTGCGGTTTGGCTAGCCGAAGACGGCAAGATTCGCAGCTTGATCGAGAAGAAATTCTCGTCGCGCCCGACAATCGCTAAAGTCGAAATCGAGCGTAGCGCCAATCTTGTTACTATCACCATTTACACCGCCAAAGCTGGTGTAGTGATCGGCCGCGGCGGTGCCGGTATCGCCGAGCTCAAGAAAGAAATCGAGAAAATCGTCAGCTTGCCGATTCGTATCAATGTCGAAGAGGTACGCCGGCCAGAATTAAAAGCCAAGCTTGTCGCCGAAAACATTGCGCATCAGCTAGAACGCCGCGCCAACTTCCGACGTGCTGTTAAGATGGCGATTCAAAGCAGCCGCAACGCTGGCGCCAAAGGTATCCGTATCGAGGTCGCAGGACGGCTTAACGGTGCCGAGATGAGCCGCCGCGAAAAGTTTATCGAAGGTTCAGTGCCACTGCATACGCTGCGCGCCGACGTTGATTTTCACGTCGCTCGCGCTCAAGGTCCGAACGGTACTGGTATCGTTGGTGTCAAAGTATGGATTTACAAAGGTGAAAGGAGCTTGAAGTAATGTTATTACCAAAAAAAGTTGCTCACCGCAAAGTCCGCATCGGCAAAAACCGCGGTAACGCCACGCGCTGCAACTATGTCGCGTTTGGCGACTACGGTCTGCAGAGCCTTGACAACGAGCGCATTACCAGCCGCCAGATCGAGGCAGCTCGCCAGGCGATGACTCGCTACATCAAGCGCGGCGGCAAGATTTGGATTCGCATTTTCCCGCACACGCCAGTCACCAAAAAAGCTTTGGGCTTGAAAATGGGCGGCGGTAAAGGCAACCCTGAATACTACGTCGCCAAGGTCAAAACTGGCACGGTTATGTTTGAGATGAAGGGCGTTAGCGAAGAAATCGCTCGCGAAGCTATGCGCCTCGCCGGCCACAAATTGCCAGTCCGCGTCCGATTTGTTAAGAAGGAGGAAGCATAATGGCCGAAACCAAGAAAACCGCCAAGGCCGCCAGCGTCGTCAAGTCAATCGACGAACTGCGCGATAAGCTCGCCGCCAAGCGCCAGCAATTGCTTGACAGCTGCCGCAGCCACAAAGCCGGCGAGCTCGTCAATCCGCGCGCCCTAGGCCAGATTCGCAAAGAAATCGCGCGTCTGCTCACCGCGATCCGTGCGCAAGAGTTAGCAGCAGAACAGGAGAATAAGTAATGGCAAAGATATTGACAGGCGTCGTGACGTCAGACGCCGCCGACAAGACAATTACCGTTACCGTGACATCTCGCGAAACGCACCCGATTTACAAGAAGCAGTACACTGTGACTCGTAAATATGCTGCGCACGACGAGAAGAATGACGCTCGCAAGGGCGATACGGTACGTATCATCGAGACTCGTCCGATTAGCCGCCGCAAGAGCTTCAAGCTCGACGAAATCGTCAAGCGCTCGGTCGGCTCAGTCGAGCTCAAAAGCGACGTCAACAGCGAAGTTAACGACAAGGTCGACTACGATCACGACACCGAGGAGGAAAAATAATGATTCAGCAAGAATCCCGCCTCAAAGTCGCTGATAACAGCGGTGCCAAAGAAGTATTGTGCATCCGCGTTCTCGGTGGTACCCGCCGCCGCTACGCTCGCGTTGGCGATGTGATCGTCTGTTCAGTCAAGGACGCCAGCCCAACCGGCAATGTCAAGAAGAAATCTGTCGTCAAGGCTGTGGTGGTTCGCACCCGCGACCAAATCCGCCGCAAAGACGGCTCGACCATTTGCTTTGATGACAACGCCGTGGTGATTATCAACGATGACAAACAGCCAAAGGCCACCCGTGTCTTCGGCCCGGTGCCGCGCGAACTACGCGACATGGGCTACATGAAGATCGTCAGCCTGGCTCCGGAGGTACTCTAATGACTCAGCGTATTCATAAAGATGACACTGTCAAAATCATCGCTGGCGCCAACAAAGGCACCACCGGTAAAGTATTAGCCGTCTTGCCGCAGCAAAATGCAGCGCTAGTTGAAGGCGTCGGCGTCAAGACTCGCCACATCAAGCCTAGCCAGCTCAATCCGCGCGGCGGCAAAAAGGATATTCAAGTACCAGTTGACTTAAGCAAACTGGCGCTCGTCGTCGACGAAAAATCTGCTCGAACTAGCCGCGTCGGCTACTCAACCAAAGACGGCGCTAAAGTTCGCGTCGCCCGCCAACTTAATAATAAGGAGATTAAATAATGGCAGAAGCTAAACAATCAGCCGTTTACACTCCTCGCCTGAAAGCCTTGTACAACGAAACGTACCTCAAGGAACTACAGGCCGAATTGAATCTCGACAATGTGAACCAGGTTCCTAGCCTCGAGAAAATCGTCGTGAGTGTCGGCACCGGCAAGAGCAAAGACGACAAGCGTATGCTTGCCGCCGTCAAAAATACCTTAACGCGTATCACCGGCCAAGCGCCAGTCGAACGCTTAGCCAAAAAGTCAATTGCTACGTTCAAGATTCGCAAAGGCATGGGCTCGCCAATCGGCGTGATGGTAACTTTGCGCGGTGTTCGCATGTACGAGTTTCTTGACCGCCTAGTCAACGTTAGCTTGCCGCGTGTTCGCGACTTCCACGGCGTCGGCAGCAAATTTGACAAAAGCGGCAACTACAACCTCGGCATCACCGACCAGTCAATCTTTCCAGAGTTGACATTTGAAGAAACTCAGCTAGTACACGGTTTGCAAGTAACGTTCGTAATCAAAAACGGTAGCAAGGAAAATTCGCGCGCATTGCTCGAGAAATTTGGCCTACCATTTGAAAAGGAGGACAAATAATGGCGAAAAAATCTATGATCGCCCGCGACAAAAAACGCTTGAAACTGATCAAGAAGTTTGCCGCTAAACGCGCCGCTCTAAAAGCTACCGACCCTGATGCTTTACAGAAATTACCGCGCAACTCTAGCCCAACTCGGCGCAAATTTCGCGATATGTCTGATGGCCGTCCGCGCGGCTATATGCGCCGCTTCGGCATGAGCCGCATTCGCTTCCGTGAAGAAGCCAGCAAAGGTAATATCCCAGGCGTCACAAAGAGTAGTTGGTAAAGGAAAGGAGAAAAAGATATGAGTTTACAATCTACTGACCCAATCGCGGATCTCCTGACCCGCATCCGCAACGCCGCGCTAGTCGGTAAAACTGAAGTGCGCGTGCCTACTAGCAAGCTCAAGAAAATCGTCGCCGAGCAATTGGTCAAGAATCACTACCTGGCCGACGTCAAGCTTGAGGACGGCAAGCCGCGCGGTACGCTCGTCATCACCATCAATAACAATGGCGAGAACGCAGCTTTTACCGAGCTAGCGCGCGTCTCTAAACCAGGCCGCCGCATCTACGTTTCTAGCGCTGACATTCCAAAGGTCAAGCAAGGCCGCGGCATCGTCCTAGTTAGCACTAGCAAGGGCGTCATGACTGGCGCCGAAGCTGTCAAGAATAAGCTTGGCGGCGAAGTATTGCTGAAGGTTTACTAGCCACAACCCTAAATATAAAACGAGCATCCTTATCATGGATGCTCGTTTTATATTACGTAATAATACGCAGATCTTAACTCTGATGATGAAATCATTATATAATGAGTATATGGTTGATCTTAAAAGAATATCTTACGAAACAGGTAACCGAGAGTTATTCCGTAATGTGAGTTTTACTATCAACGCAGGCGACAAAATTGGATTAGTTGGTCCAAATGGAGTAGGTAAAACTACTTTACTAAAAATCATTAATGGAGATCTTAAGCCTACCTTCGGTAATGTTATTTTGAGTGGCGAGAAAATTGGAATTTTGCCGCAAAACCTAAACAAATGGCTTGACAAAACAGTCTATAGCTTTATTGAAGAAGTAACCGGCGTTAAATCAGCCAGAGAAGAGTTTGCCGCTCAATGCGAACGGCTAGCACAAGACACTAGCGAGAATACACTGTTAAATTATAATAAAGCTCTAGAGCAATACGAGAAATTTGAGGTTGCAAATTTTGATGCAACAATCAAAAAAGCTTTGTCACGAGCTACTTTGCGCGACATTAATCCAGAAAGACGTCTCGATACGTTTTCCGGCGGACAACGCACTCGGATAGCTTTAGCGGCAATTTTTGCATCCCGCTATGATCTGATTTTACTTGACGAGCCAACAAATAATCTTGATGATAACGGAGTGGCCCTACTCGAAGACTTTATTAGCAACTCACCAGTTTCATTTCTGATCGTATCGCATGATCGGCGGTTTTTAAGAAACGCTACAGAACAAATCATAGAGCTAGTTGGCAACAAAGGCATAAATAAATATAACCTTGGCTATGACGAATATATTAAAGCAAGAGCCAAAGATCGTCAGGCAATGATTAATCGCTATGAGCAATACGAGAAAGAAAAAAGACGCCTGCGCCGTATTACACGAGAAGCGAAAATTCGTGCAAATTCGGCTGGATCTAGCGGCAAGAAGTCTGATGGAGATAAATTGAATGATCATTTTCGCAAAGAGCGAGCATCTTCCAGTTTAGCGAGTGCGGCTAGCAGCCTCGAATCTCGTCTTCAGCGACTAGCTGAGCCCGAGAGGATAGAGGACGAAATTGCTATTAAATTTGCTTTTGATGAAGTTTCGTCTAAAAAATCCTGTCTCATTTCCGTGCATTCTTTGAGTATTTCGCATGATGGCGAAAAGGTAATTGGCCCGGTTACCTTTACTGTGCGTCCCGGAGACAAAATACTGATTCAAGGACAGAATGGTTCAGGCAAGTCATCACTGCTTAATTTGATAATGGGTGATTGTATACCCTCACATCATTCCGGGGAAGTAAACAAGAGTGAGGACGCAAGAATAATCTACATTAATCAATCGCAGACATTACCGCTTGAAAATAGCTCGCCTTTAGACAACCTGCAACATTTATCACCAGAACTTGAATTGCATGATGCAATCAACACTTTGATTCGTTTTGGTTTAGATAAACGAACAATCTCTTCGACAAGAGCAGCTGATCTAAGTGGTGGCGAACGAGCTAAAGTTCTATTAGCAGCAATGTCAACAAGTTCACCTGACCTTATTATCCTTGACGAGTCAACAAACAATCTTGACATTCCTACAATTGAAGCGCTCGAGCTAGCGCTAAATCGATATAGAGGAGGTGTGGTAGTAGTATCTCACGATCGAGACTTTGTTGAAAACATTGGAACAACAAAGAAAATTAAAATATAAAATATAAAAAGCCTTGACAGAACCGCTTTTTTTGCTAATACCTAAACAACAGAGGAAGTTCCTCTGTAAGACTACCCGTCTTCGTCATGAAAGGAAAGACATGGGTGGAATCAACTGCCCTCCTACCTTCAGGGAGGGCGAGCGCGAGGAGATCTCCAAGGAGCTCCTCGCTACCTACACCGATAGGCTGGCGCGCTACTGCCACGCCCTGTTCAGCGGATCGGCTAGCTTCTTCGCTGCCAACGTGGCAATCGAGAAGGCCGTGCTGAGCGGGACCGGCAAGGTCTCCAAGGTCTCCGACGCTATCGAGAAGCTCGAGGCTTCGGAGAACATGCTCGGTGAGGCCATGACCAATCTGGGCAGTGTGGCTTCCATGTGGGCGATGATCTCTGACAAGAGCGTCTCCTTCAAGGACCAGCAGGAGCTCCTGGTTATCGCCACGAACAGGGTGCAGATCGCCAAGATGGAGCTCATGGCCATGAGCGTCAAGGGATCGTTGCAGCAGTCTCTGTGGCGTAACTCGGCGCTGACCGAGAGCTTCACCAAGGCGCTGCTGGCTATCAACGCGACCACCGCCTGGCAGTCTGGGTTCGCCCGAACCTTTGCGTCGGTCGGTATCACGGCCTAGTAAGGCCAACGCGACCTCGGCGAGATATATCTTCTCGCCGAGGTCGCCACTCAACTATGTACGATATTATTCAAACACCTTTTTCTGGTATAAAAACACTTCGTTTATCAGAGAGCGATACGTTTCGTCCTTGCTCAACGGGCACAGATCTAGAAGAGATGCAACTACACACCGAAATGGAACGCTATGAGAACAGAACTCTGTCTAAGTTGCGTGATATGGGGATAGCGGCTATAGCCTCCGCAGCTCACATAGAACAGACAAAAGCTAAAGAAAATGCTATAACAGAAGCAGTTGAAAGGGTGTCTTTAGCGTCTTGGTGGACATATAGAAGACAGCCTGTTTATATACTTACTACCTCAGAATCTAAACAGCTTCTGGAAAATGTCGGTATTGATACTCCTAGAGATTTTTCTTTTTCAATTGGTTTAGCACCGTCTAGCTCCTCAGAAAAAACGGTAGCATATTCAATACTTTCTAATACAGCTAGTTATCCTTTCGCAGTACTCGGCGGCGGATGTGACACTGATGAATATGTCGCTATAGAAAAAGCTGCAATTGAATCAGTACAATCATGGGTTGGGTCTGTATGGATGAGTGAGCACAGAGAACCAATCTATTGGGATGTTCACGAACTACTCAATAGAGCAAATTCAATTAGCACAAAGCCTTGCATCACCACTAGCCGCCTACTAGATAAGATTGATATTGATTGTAATAAAGATGAGTTTGCCTATTGTGCAATTGCAACAAGCTCACTTATAACATCAATACGAAGCTATGAATTAGCAAAACTAGACCGTCAACCAGGTGAGTATCCTATGGTTTTTACTGAACATAATTTTTAGATTGCATTCTACTGATTATTGAGACATGAAAAAGTGATAACACACAGAAAACTTTCAAGAGCGTTTTTATTTATTAACTCCTATCTGTTCTGATAGATTTTACCAGCGCGGCGGGCCAGATGCCATTGCAACAGGGCGGCAATTACCACCACGCCAGCCACCGGACCAATCATTGCTAAAGTCGGTATCGTGAAGTCAAAGAATCGGCGTAACAGCGGTACAGCAAAGCTAGTCGACGCTACCAGCAACGCTACCGCTATATACAGCATTCGCGCTGTCTTGGCGCGCCGATCCAGCACCACTCCCAACATTGGCCCCGCCAAAAATACCAAGTATATCCCGAAGAAAGTCGCTACCAACACCGTCATCGTCGATACCGTATCCTGATCGTGCGGCTGCATAGCGCGCAGCATCAAGTACGTTATCGATACCGCCGCACCCGACACAAGCGCAATTGGCGTCACCGCGCCCAACGTATCGCGCCAAAAATTGTGCGGGTTAATTCGATGATGCGACCGCGGCGGGAAGAGCGTCCACATAATCGTCGGCATCGTCACCAAGAAAATATTCAAAAAAGTAATGTGGCGCGGCGCATACGGGTGTATCACGCCCAGCACTAGCGTTACCGCCAGCAGCACCAAACCGTAAATAATTTTGTGGAAGAACAGCGTCGCTATTACCTCGATCGCTTGCATAATTTGATTCCCCAAACGCATACCCAGCGGCAATGAATTAAACGAATTATTAAGCAAGATAATATCCGCTACCCGCCGGCTAGCTGGCGCCCCGGCATACATAGCTACGCCAAGGTCGGCTTTCTTGAGCGCTAGAGCGTCATTGACACCATCGCCAACCATGCCAGTAAATTGATGGTTTTGCTGCGAGAAGTGGGCGATTAGACGTTCCTTTTGTTCTGGTAAAACGCGCGCAAAAATCGTATGCTGGTCGGCAGCTGTAGCAAATGCCGGCTCGTCAAGCTCTGCCAGTTCGGCGCCAGTAATTGCCGTGTCAGGATTGTTAATTCCAGCAGCGCGCGCCACATACTGAACCGTCCGCGGATTATCACCGCTGATAACGCGAATGTTTACGCCCTGGCGCTGCAAAAACGCTACCGTATCGACGACGCCATCGCGCAGCAAATTACGCAGCAAAACTACCGCCAACGGCCGGCCGCTGCCCGACTTTAAAGATTTCAATGGTGTGTTATTATCATCAAACTCCGCCAGCAACAATACGCGCAGACCATCGTCTGTCCACTTCTCAATCTGTTGCTGTTCAGTCGTCGATAGCGGTGCCATCCGCGCCACATATTCCGGCGCGCCCATGATAAGCGTCCGAACTCGGCCATCGACTCGTGCTCTAACGCCAGCAAATTTACGCGCTGAAGAAAACGCTAATATATCATATACGGTATATTCATAAGGTAAATCAAGCGCAGTGATAATCGCTTGTCCAGTAGCGTTACCGCCGCTAGTCTCGTGCGCTACCATCGCCGCCAACTGCTTGACTGGCTCATCGCTACCGCCGAAAGGCTCGACGTGTTCCAAAGTAATCTCGTCGCTAGTCAGCGTGCCCGTTTTGTCAGTACATAATATATTAAGTAGTGCCATCGCCTCAATCGCCGACAACTTTTGCGGCAGAACCTTGGCCTGGGCCAATTTTAGCGAGCCAAACGCTAACAGCAGCGAGCTAGCCAGCAGCAACCCCTCTGGCACGATGGTAATAGCACTAGTAATAATCGTTTTGAGAATCCGCACCGACTCGAAGCCAGCAATACGGTAGCGCGCGAAAACCAGAAGCGACAACACAATCGCGCAATATGTCAAGAAAGTAATCGCGTTCTGAATCGCTTGCTGCAGCGGCGTCAAGCGCGGCGTATACTGCTTGAGTGTAGCACTGATTGCACCCGCCTTGGTGGCATCGCCGACTGCCGTTACTCGCACTCGCGCACTACCCGCTATCACCGTGGTTGCCGCGTAGACTTCATCATGTTTCTTCTTGTCAATTGAAGCTGATTCGCCCGTCAGCATGCTCTCGTTTACCTCTAATCCGCGCGCCGATAAAACTACGCCGTCCGCTGGCAGTTCATCGCCAGCCTCGAGCAAAATCTCGTCTCCAACCTGCAAGGCATCGTACATCACTTCTGCAACTTCATCGCCGCGGACTAATCGTGCTCGCGGCGC
>ERZ773087.1695-NODE-1695-length-13184-cov-34.037855_pt1 | contig 13184 bp, 10 predicted proteins | sample MGYA00511375_ERZ773087 | MGnify/ENA primary metagenome ERZ773087 (study PRJEB29015, sample SAMEA2737995) | human oral metagenome | biome: human oral; feature: human-associated habitat; material: dental | place: China | collected 2063 ...
CGAATACAATTTCTTGTCTTTCAGGTTCTCTGGCACGTCGCCACGCACGATGCGCTCGGCCAAACCTTCAACAATGGCGGTCTTACCCGTACCGGGTTCGCCTATCAATATGGGGTTGTTCTTGGTGCGGCGCGAAAGAATTTGCAGCACGCGACGTATCTCGTCGTCGCGCCCGATAACAGGGTCTAACTTGCCGTTACGAGCATCTTCCACCAAGTTCTTGGCGTATTTCTCCAACGACTGGTAGTTCTCGTCGCCCGATTGCGACTTCACCTGTTGCCCTTGTCGTAGGGCCTCGATGGCAGCGCGCGCATCTTTTTCGGTGCATCCCGCATCTTTCAATATGCGAGCTGCCGACGAATTAACGGCCAGTAAAGCGAGGAAGAGCGGCTCAACCGAGACAAACTCGTCGCCAAGGCTCTTCGATAGGTCTTCGGCCTTCAACAAAACGTTGTTGGCTTCGTTGCTTAGGTAGGGCTTACCGCCCTCTACGCGCGGAAGATGTTCTACTTCCGAGTTGGCCAACGTACTTACCTGCATGGCATTAACGCCAAGCTTCTGGAAGATGTAGTTGGTTACATCGGCGGCCTTTTCAAGCAAGGCCTTGAGCAGGTGCACCGGTTCGATGCTTTGTTGTCCTGCCCGTTGTGCAATGTTCACGGCCTCTTGAACCGTTTCTTGCGCTTTGATTGTATACTTGTCGAAGTTCATTGTTTATATCTTATGTTGTTTATTGTCTGACTTATTATTCTAACGTATTATCTGACTTATTGTCTGTTGAACACTACTCAAATAGTGTGCCGTGACCATTTTCTCTGTCAAATTGTCATCTTTGCGACTATTTTTTATGTAAAACATAATTTATTGTCGGAAAATTTGTCACATAGATTTGTTTTTCCTACCTTTGTCCCGACCGATAAAGCCATCGGCGAAGAAATCAACGTAAACAATCAACCAACGTTAAACCCTTTTAACTAAAAAAAGACATCAAACATGGCAAACAATGAACTTTTGATGAATGCCAACGAGGTGGTGGCGTTCTTGCAAAAACCCTCTTCCGAATTTACCAAGGAAGACATCGTGCGTTTTATCCAAGAAAACGAGATTAAGATGGTGAACTTCATGTATCCCGGGGGCGACGGCAAGCTCAAAACCCTCAATTTCATCATCAACAACTTGGCTTACCTCGACACGATACTCACTTGTGGCGAACGTGTAGACGGGTCCAGCCTATTCTCTTTCATCCAAGCAGGCAGCAGCGACCTCTATGTTCTGCCGCGTTTCTCGTCGGCTTTCGTCGATCCCTTCGCAGAAATTCCTACGCTTTGCATGCTTGCATCTTATTTCGACAAGGACGGCAATCCGCTGGAAAGCTCGCCCGAATACACGTTGGCCAAGGCTGCAAAGGCTTTCCGCGAGGTTACGGGTATGGAATTTCATGCTATGGGCGAACTGGAATATTACGTGATAACGCCCGACGAGGAGGTGTTCCCCGCTGTTGACCAGCGCGGTTACCACGAGTCGATGCCCTATGCTAAAACAAACGACTTCCGCACGCTTTGCATGTCGTACATCGCTAAGGCAGGCGGACAGATTAAATATGGACACTCTGAGGTGGGTAATTTTAGCCAAGACGGGCTGATTTACGAGCAAAACGAAATTGAATTCTTGCCCGTACCCGTAGAAAAAGCCGCTGATGAGCTAATGATTGCCAAGTGGATTATTCGCAACTTGGCTTACCAAATGGGCATGAACGTTACCTTCGCACCGAAAATTACCACGGGTAAGGCCGGTTCGGGTATGCACGTACACATGCGCCTGATGAAAGATGGCAAGAGCGTGATGGTAGAAAACGGCAAGCTTAGCAACACAGCACGCACAGCTATCGCCGGTTTGATGCAGCTTGCAGGCAGCATCACCGCCTTTGGCAACAAGAACCCGATGGCTTACTTCCGCCTTGTGCCTCACCAAGAGGCACCCACCAACGTTTGTTGGGGCGACCGCAACCGCTCTGTTCTTGTACGTGTGCCACTAGGTTGGGCCGCTGGCGTTGACATGATGCACAAGGCTAACCCACAGCAACCCGCCGAAACGCCCGACACGTCGATGAAACAAACCTTCGAAATGCGTTCGCCCGACGGCTCGGCCGACGTTTATCAGCTGCTCGCAGGCTTGTGTGTTGGCTGCCGTTATGGCTTTGAATTGCCCAACGCACTCGAAATTGCAGAGCAAACTTACGTTGATGTGAACATCCACGATGCTGCAAACGCCGATAAGTTGAGCCGCCTGGGACAGTTGCCCGACAGTTGCGTTGCCTCGGCCGATTGCCTGGAACGTCAACGCAAGGTGTACGAGGCTCATGGCGTATTCTCGCCCGCTATGATTGATGGCATCATCAAACAATTGCGCGACTTTAACGACAGCAACCTGCGTAAGGAAGTGGAAAACCGCCCCGCCGAACTGAAAGAGCTTGTTGAACGCTACTTCCATTGCGGATAAGACCGAGGTGGAATAACTAATTAAACTATAAATGTGAGCCCAGAACAAGGGTGGGGTAGTGCGCCCTGCCCTTGAACTGGGCTTTGTTGTTTAGGCTTATGCCATATACTTCACGCATATAAACCCATGTCTAAAAGAAAAATGCGTGCCCTAATTGATGGACGCGCGGCACGCCAACGTAGTTACTGGTGGGGCAAAGTACGCATCACTACGTACATCACGATGGTCATTTTGCAGCTGCTTATTGTTTTCTACGACTCTTTTTGGGGACTTCCGCAGGTTGGGTTTGCCGGATTGCTGTGGCAACTTATTGCTGTTTCCACGCCTGCAATGCTGTTTGTTTACGTAGTGTTGATTATCGTGGTAGGTGTTAAGATGAACCGAATATCCACCTACGAAGAACGGTATAAAAGCTCAAACTTTGAAGAAGAAGAGCGAAGATGGCGCCAAAATGCTGCTATACTTGGGCTGATGCTCGTAGTGCTAATGGCGGTTGCCGTGTTTATTGCTGGCAGCATGGGCGTGTTTAATTACGTGAAGGACTTGAAATGCGGACCTAAAGTTACGAAAATGACCTTAAACGAGGTGTCGTATAAGCATCATGTGGTACGCTCAAAACGCGCATATGCTTGGCTGTTTCCTCAAATTGGAGGCGGAGAATTTACTTTGCGTTTCGCTAGTTGTAATGAAAAAGACAAGTGGGGATTAACAAAATATTATTATTTTGATTTCTCGCAGTACGAAACAGATGTGGTTGACCAGATGCTGAGCGGTGTTTTGGTGAAAGACAAGGCTTTTTCCGCCATGCAGTTTATGAAAGAAACCGATGCCAAGGGTTTGCGCGGGCGTGGTTTTAGAAATGGGGTAATCAATGGCGGAAGGCCCGCTCTGTATCTTGTTAGGTACTATCCACACAGCCATGTCTTTATCAATGCCACGCCTGTGCGGGGCAAACTGCAAGGCATGGGGTGCAAGTAACGAGCCTCTTGTCCACGTCTGCCAGCAGTTTTGTGGCTTGGGCAATGTCTTTTTCAATAGGGTTTGCGTGCCAAAGAAACGTGCCAGCGAGCCTTATGGCTCGTTTTGTTAAGGTGACGTGAGGCATATTCCCATGTTTGGCGCGGATTTTGTAGCGAATTAATACAACATAACCATACATAAGATGAAAGAAATTAATTATAAGGAGATGCAATTTAATCCTTTCAACCTGTTGGGAAAGGAATGGATGTTGGTGTCCGCGGGTAATGAGCAGGACGGGTGCAACACGATGACCATTAGTTGGGGGCACTTAGGTTGCCTGTGGGGACACAACGACCCCACGGCAGTTATCTATTTGCGCCCATCGCGTTACACAAAGACATACGTGGATAAGGAGAGGTACTTCACACTCTGCGTTATGGATAGCGACTTTAAAAAGCAAATGGCCTACCTGGGAAGTGTGTCGGGGCGCGATGAGGATAAGATAGCCAAGGCAGGGCTTACCAAAGTGTTTGCCGATGAAACGGTATATTTTAAGGAGGCCAAGCTTGTGCTTATCTGTAAGAAACTATATGCCGCTGAATTGCAGCAGAGTGGTTTCGTGTATCAGGAAACACTCGATGAGAACTATCCTAAACGCGATCTCCACACGATGTACGTGGGAAAGATAGAGAAAGTGTTGGTGCGAGATGATGAATATGTGGGCATGGATGCCCCCTTTAAGAAGTAATCGGCATCTGACTAGATAGTACCTAAAAGCGCTACCCAAAGTTGCTTTTTTAGAGCCAGCTATTAATGTAAAATTGTTTGGGGATGAAAGCGATAACGTTTTTGGCCTTGTTAGCCTTGTTGCTAATGCCCCTTTTTGCACATGGCCAGCATGTGCAAGGGCCTTGTTATGTAGTTGATGGTAAAACTTATGCCTTTGTTTCGTCAACCAACGAACCGGTCATAGAGAAAGAACTGAGCGAAAACATCGCCCAAAACTTACCCATGATATTATATGATGGAACGTCTTTTCGGTTTGTTGTGTCTGCCACGATAGGCAAGCGGGGCCGACTTAAACGAGTAAGTCTGGTAAACAAAAAGAGTTTTAAGGGCGACATGTGGGTTTGGAAAGACGTAAAAAAGATGCTGAATGCCGTTCAATTTAAACCTGCATCGTATGGTGGAAAGCCCATTAGCTATTCTTTCGTGTTTCATATAAAGGTGGATTTCACAACTTGGCGGTAGGCATTGATATGGCCCGTAGAAGTTTTGGCCTGTGGAATATCTTACGAAGGCATGACGTTTTGAAAGCTGTTTGCCACAAAGTGGCCATTATCGTGCAGCTTTCAGTGCTTTTGTAACGAATACTTTTTTGTTAAATGGGGTATTTATATTTTACAAAACGCGCCCTGCTCGCCGCTCTGTTCTAGCGTAAATTAAGGCTTTTGTGTAGGCTATTAACGGATATTTGTAGCCTTACGTGTTTCTTTTTCTGTCCGTTTTTTGGCATATTACCTGCATTTTGCACCATTTTGCCTTTCTATTCTGGTTGCCAACTCGTATTTTTCAACCCCCAAATACCCACGTTTTATCCCTAAAATCCTACTTTTTAACGACTATTTTGCTCTTTCCGGCCATGTTTTTCATGGTTCGAAAAGGGTTTGTTTATACAATTGCTGTGGATGTTTATGCTTTTCATCTTGCATTTAGCACCATTTTGCACTGCATTTAGCACCAAAACGCACTACATTTAGCGACAGATAGCCCCCAAATGGGTGTAAATGGCGGTTATCTTAAATAAAAATTCATTTTGCCTGCATCGCATGTTGGCCCCTTTTTGCATCCAAACAAACCTTCGCGAGAATCGATTATTTGCGGCCTGGTTGGAGTTTGGAGGGAAAAAAGGCACTCATAATGTTAAAATTCATTCTTAAAAGAAGACAAAGGCTGAAGGGTTAACGGGCAAGTTGGTTAACAAGTGGGCTAGCTTATTAAACCCTTACTAAGGGCTTAACAATCTCTATGCGCATGCCTAGAGCAGTAACCATGTTATAGAACTTGGCCGCACTGGGTATAATGTCTCCACTCTCAACTCGCGAAATGTAGGATTTACTGGCGTGTATGCGCTTAGCCAATTCTGCTTGTGTTACTTTTGCCTCTTTTCGCGCGTCTAAGAGTAGCTGTCCTGTATAAAAAGCGTATGCCTCTTCATCAAATTTTTCGCGTTCTGCAGTGCCTGGTTTGCCAAACTCGCGCTCTATCTCTTTACTGATGCTCGTTATCATTTTTTCTTTTGTACTCATAGTAATCCTCCATTATTTTAATTGCTCTGTCTATTTCTGTTCTTGGCGTTTTCTGGGTTTTCTTTTGAAAACCATTGAACAATACAACAATTCGATTGTTGTCGAAAATAAAGAAGATGCGGTAGATATTGCTCTCGTATTTAATTCTTAATTCATACAAACCTCTCAATAGGTGTTTGATGAATTTTATCGGAAGTCTGTTTTCTCTTTCTAGTAGTGAGAGGACATAAAGCACCTTTCACCGCTCTTTGTCATGCAGCGTTGCCATAAAGTCTTTATATTAACTGCCAAAGGCAACGATTTCTCTTCTCATAGACCTTACATTTAATGCTACAAAGATACGGAAAAGTTTTGATATGTTGAAACTTCTATATTGAAGTTGTCTTGACTTTTAATGTTTCTATAAATTAAGAGGTGCTTGTTCTCTCTGTGATGCCAACACAAGATAAGCACCTTTTCCACACACGAAGTGCAGGACAAATCAACCTACCAACTCATCAACTTATCAACTCATCAACTCAAAAAAACAAAAAAGCACCAGCACATCAACTCAAAAACTCAAGACATCTCCAACTCACCTGCTTTCCAACTCACCAACTTGAAAACTTAAATTGTTAGCTTTTATTTTACAATGTCGCTCTAATTTTCGCTCCGTTCTAGCGAAAATATCGGCCATAAAGTAGGAAAATAGCCCCAGTTTCTAGCCTTTCACACCTTCCGAGATGTTCAATTTTAAGAAAAAGCCCCGCATTTTGTACCATTTAGCCTTTCTAGATTGGTTGAATGCTCGTGATTTTTTAGGCCCAATTACATGCTTTTATCCCCTAAAATCCCGCTTTTTAACCACTATTTTGCCCTTTTCGACCATGTATTTAATGTCTCTAAAAGGTTTTGTTTATACAATTGCTATGGATATTTATGCTTTTTGTCTTGCGTTTAGTGCCATTTTGCCTTGTGTTTTGCACCAAAACGCATTGCATTTAGCGGCAAAACGCACTGCATTTAGCACCAAAACGCACTGTATTTTGCACCAAAACGTAGTGCATTTAGCACCAAAACGCAGTGCGTTTAGCAGCAAATTGCCCAAAATCTGGTGCAAATGACGGTCTTTTTAAATAAAAATTCATTTCATCGCATTCACAAGCTACCCCCGTTTTACATCAAAACAAACCTTCGCGAGAATCGATTATTTGCGACAAGATGAGCGATTGATGGACAAAAAGGGCACTCATAATGTTAATTTTATTGCTAAAAACTGGACAAGGTGGTTATGCCGTAAACGCGTGCGAGTGGTCATCGGCTCCGAAAAACTGTACGCTTGCGACGGCAAGGGGGAGCAGTTGCAGGGCATGCCACTTACACACAGCATGATGTAAACGCAGAAGTAATCTGCTATCGACAAGCGGTTTTCAACCCGTAGAGAGTGTTTGAAACAACTTTCGCCAGACTGCCTTCTGAAATATAACCACGCTTTACCACAAACAAATGGGACTATGTTTCTGGCTTTTGTCGCATCTTTGTCCAGGTGCTTTGTACATGAACGGGGCGTTTGTTTTGATTTTAAAGCACAAAGAAAACAGACTACACTCAATTGGTAGAAATATTAAAGGCCAAGACGACTTCATTGTTTTTTCCAGTTTCTTTTGGCATCCGCTAAAAGTTTAGAAACAGCAAATGTGTTGTTCATATTGCCGAATGGGGGAAATTTGTTTCATCTCGCCAAAAGCAAGTCCCTTTCTGTTCCTCACAAGTGTCTTTTTAGGGCGCAGCCAAAGTATAACAGCGCATAGACGTTTCGAAATTCACACAAGAACTTACGAGCTAAGGCATTCCATATTTTGAAGAATGCAGTTTACAATATATTGTGTTTCAGCTCTCTCATTTTAGCGGACAGCCGATCTGTGGATAGTCTGAAAGGGTGCTTGCTTTTCGAAAAAAAATCCGCAATGCCTGTTGATGGACATTGCGGATAGGGGATATTATTGTGCCGATTTTGAAGTTGGCGGACAGCAACAATGGTTTATAGGTTTCACTTTGACGTATGATGATTAGGACAACCCATACGGGGAAGTCGGGCATTTGCTGAAAGTTGGGTTAGAGCAGTTGCTTTGCCGAAACAACAGTTACCTCCAACACACTTCTTATAAAGGGGTATTTCTTGTACATCATGTCATAATCGGCCCCTTGCGTAAGAAATCTTGCGGTTCCCTCAATACGAAAGCCTGTACCTTGATAGCCGTTGAATCCCTCCACATTACGTGTGCCCAGTGCCAATAGGATACGATTGTTCACTTCTACGTTAGCCTCGGTTTTCTTCATTCCTGCAGCGGGTATCAAAATTCTTTCGTCGTGGGTTACTACCAGATAACTATTCCATGTACAGGTGAGATGGGGTTCTGCGTTTCCCCAAGACACGATGGAGACAACGCCTTCGTTGCCTATAACTTCGAAAAACTTTTCTGTCAACATGTCTTATAAATATTTGTGGTGTTCAATATAATGCTTACAAAGGTATAGAAAATAAATGAATTCCCTCTTTAAGTCCGTTTCAGAAAATAGCCTTCACCGTATTTTTAGAGCCTGCCCATAGATAAATCCCCGTTACAGGCTCAACCTAAACACCCGTGTGGCATGCGGACGAACCTTTGTTGTAAAGCTATGCTTAACGGCGGAAAGCTTTTCGCCCGTCCATAAGTCCCGGCATTGATAGCGTTTGTTGGCATCGAGGGCGGGTATTTGGGTGAAGTGGAAAGTGGCTTCAAGCGGTTTGCCCGACATGTTGGTAACAGAGAGGGCCACATCGCCATTCTCCAAATCCTTGGCAAACATCACAAGGCTGTCTGCATCTGATATGAAGTCGGCCTGTTGCCCCATTCGGTCTTGGTTAAGGGCGATAAGGTGGCGATTGGTAAGTATCTTCAAGTCTTCTTTTGTAACGGTGTTGGCACGTGGATCAAAGGATAATGCCATGGGCGACGACCACATGCACCACAGCGCAAACTGCGTGGCGTACTCGTCTTGCGTCATGCCTGGCGTGCCAAAACATAAGTCGTTCGAGGATTTTCCCTTTCCATGCAGCCCCGTACAAAGCATGTCTGCATCGTTAAAGCGGTTTACGCCTGCATATTGCGCGATGTTTTTCATGGCCTTGATGCTTTCTACCACGCCCGTTCCGCCAGGCTCGCAAGTCCACCTGTCGCGCACATCCGCACTTACGCGCCAGCAACTACCGCCCGATTCTGCGCCCCAAAGCCAAGGCCTTCTGTCGCCCCACTCGCAGATGTAGAGCGTAATGGGGCGTGCAACGGCTTTGAAAGCATAGCCCAAACGGCGGTAACGCACAATGGCAGTGTCTTGTTCGGGCGGCGCATTGCAGTAGTCGCACTTCACAATGTCCACATTCCATTGGGCATATTGCTGGGCATCTATCCGCTCATAGTTATACGAACCAAATGCACCTGCACAAGTTTTGTCGGCTGCATCGGTGTAAAGTCCAAACTTCATGCCCTTGGCGTGCACGTAATCAGCAACAGATCGCAGGCTGTTAGGAAAGCGTTTGGGGTCGGGTAGCGGCTTTCCGTCGTCTGCACGCTTACGTGCTTGCCACAAGTCGTCCATCATCACCGTGTTCCAACCAGCCTGATACAATCCGTTAGCCCGAAACATGTCTGCCACACGCTTAACAATAGCCTCGGAAACATCGCCCTCTACGGAATTCCAAGAAAGCCATCCCATGAAAGGAAGGGGCATGGGCAACTTGTCAGACACGGTTAGCTTGATTTGTTCTTCGCTTACCTGCCCGTTTATGCTAGAAGTTACGGTGTAGGTGTATGTGCCAGGTGCTTTTACCTTGCCTTCAACCAAGTTGCGGCGAGCGTTCCATTGCAGTCCGCTAGGTAATCCCTTCACCCCGATGACCGCATCGGCGTGTATTGATTTTATTTTCTGCATGAAACGCACATCGGGTTGCGTAAAAACGCTTTTGGCACAACGCAATCCGTTATCGGCAGCGGCCACGAGCGGCATGAACAGCAAAAGAAGCGTGGAGATGAGATTTTTCATATTTGCATGTTGCGGGTGTAAAGATGGGGAGAAATGGCTGGATGGGCAAGCCATTACAGGTCGTCTTCGATGGCAGTGCTTTTGGCATACGCCGTACTTTTGGCCTCGAAGAAGTCAGTTTTTACCATGTTGGCGTTGGCATATTGGGCCACCCAGCGCATGTTTTCGGGCTCTTCGATGTTATCCTCAAACAAATTGCCGAAACCAAGACTGCGCCAGCGCATGTTGCCAAGGTAACGAATGTAGTCGTTTACCATCTGTGCGTTAAGTCCTTGCACCTCGTTGCCAATAACATATTGGCCCCATGCAATCTCTTGTCGCACCCCTTCGCGCATCATTTCTTCGTAAAGTTTCACCTTTTCGGGCGTAAAGTATTCGGGTTCTTCTTTCTTCATCTCGTGAATGATGTTGCGGAAGAGCCACAGGTGCGTGTTTTCGTCGCGGTTGATGTAGCGTATCTCTTGCGCCGAACCCGACATTTTGCCGTTGCGCGCCAAGTTGTAGAAGAACATAAAGCCACTATAAAAGTAGATGCCTTCGAGAATATAGTTGGCCATGAGCGTCTTCATGAGCGATGCTTTGTCGTTGTTGGCGTAGAACTCGTTGTAGCAATCGCCGATGAATGTGTTGCGGCGAAGTAGGTGTTCGTCGGTTTTCCACTGGTAGAGAATGTCGTTTCGCTCTTCGGGCGAGCAGATGGTGTCGAGCATGTAGCTGTAACTCTGGCTGTGAACGCACTCTTGAAAGGCCTGAATGTGCAGGCAGAGGTTCACCTCGTTGGCCGTGATAAACTCGGTTAGCGAGGGCAAGTTGGCGCTTTGCAGCGAGTCGAGGAACACCAAAAAGCTCAATATCTTGTCGTAAGCCTTGCGTTCGGCAGGCGGCAACAGCGGATAGTCTTTGGTGTCTTGGGTAAGATTAATCTCTTCTGGAATCCAAAAGTTGTTCATTGCTTGCCTATACCAGTCGCTTGCCCACGTGTAGCGCATGTTGTTAAAGTCGTTTAGATTGGTGGTGTTGCCTCCAATCATGCGTCTTAGTCGCAGGTCGGTATCTCCTTGTGGGTTAAACAAGGCGTTCTTTTTTAGCTTATTGTCCATTTGTGCTGTGTTGAGTTTCGTTTGTGTGTGTAGTGTTGTTGGTTACGATGCGCAGCTTTCGCATTCTTCCACTTCTAGCGATTTACTTCGTACGTAGTAGATGGTTTTCACCCCACTTTGCCATGCCAAGAGGTAAAGGTCGAGCAACTGTCGCATGGTAAAGTTGTTGGTGATGTAGAGATTAACGCTTTGCGCTTGGTCAATATGGCGTTGGCGTATGCCTGATGCGCGCATGCTCCATGCTTGATTGGTTTGGTATGCGCCCTTGTAGAGCCAGAAAGTGCGGTCGGATAGCGCCGGAGCCACACGTGGTAGCATGGCGCCTTTCTTCTCTTCCAAGAAGAAACGCTGCATAACGGGGTCTAGTCCTGCCGTGGTTGCGGCTACAATGCTGGTGCTGCTTGTGGGGGCGATGGCCAAGAGGTAGGCATTGCGCATGCCTTGTGCCTTTACGCGCTGGGCGGTTTGCTGCCATTGGGGCGAATTGTAGTTGCGCTTGTCGAAGTAAGCACCCGTTTGCCAGTCGCTACCCTCGAAGTAAGCGTAAGCGCCTTTCTCTTTTGCCAAGGAAGAACTGGCCTCGATGGCGGCGCGGTTGATGCGTTCGAACACTTGGTCTACAAATTGCAGGTGCTCTTCGCTTTCCCATTTAATGCCTCTCAGGGCTAGTGCGTGGTGATAGCCGCTTACGCCAAGGCCGATGCTGCGATAGCGGTGGTTGGTGATTTGGGCGTATGGCACGGGGTAGAAATTCAGGTCGATAACGTTGTCGAGTGCACGTACAACTGTCGCTACAATGTCGTTGAGATAGGCCTCGTTTTCTAATGGCAGGTTACCAAGCGAAAGGCTGGCCAAGTTGCACACCACGAAATCGCCCGGCTTAACCGTACGTACCACCACGGTATCGCCGTCTTTGGTCAGCACTTCGTTGCTCACTTCTTCGATGGCTTTCATGTTTTGGGCAATCTCTGTGCAGAGATTAGAACAATAGATGATGCCGTTGTGCCCGTTGGGGTTGGCTCGGTTAACGATGTCGCGGTTGAAAGTGAAGGGCGTTCCTGTTTCGACAGCCGAACGGAGAACAAGACGGATAACGTCTTTAATGGTCATGGTTCGGCGCGAAAGGCGTTTGTCGGCCACGCATTCGTGGTATTTCTCCTCCCATGCCTCGCCGTAGAAGTCTTCCAGCGAGTAACCGCGCGTAGTTAGAACTTCGTTGGGGCAGAACATGTGCCAGTCCTGATTGAGGTCTTGTTGCGCCATTCGCCAAAACAAGTCTGGGTAACACACGGCGGGGAAAATGTCGTGCGCCTTCATTCGGTCGTCGCCGTTGTTGGTGCGTAATTGTAGAAATTCGGGCAGGTCTTTGTGCCAAACATCTAGGTAAACGGCCACTGCGCCTTGGCGAACGCCCAATTGGTCTACGGCCACGGCGGTGTCGTTTACCAACTTCATCCACCTAACCACACCACCTGCGGCACCTTTAAAACCGCGGATGCGACCGCCAGCGGCCCTTACCTTGCCGAAGTAAAGGCCCATGCCACCGCCAAACTTGCTGACTTGAGCAAAGTTGTCGATGCTGCGGTAGATGCCTTCAAGGCTGTCGGGCACGGTGTCGATGAAACAGCTTGACAACTGATGGAAGGGCTTACGCGCATTGGCTAGGGTAGGCGTGGCCATAGTTACTTCCAGACGGCTAAGCATGTCGTAGAACTTTTTCACCCAATGCAATCGGTTTTTGCCTTCGTTCATGGCCAGATGTAGGGCAATGCCGAGGAACATTTCTTGCACGCTCTCAACGGGTTTGTGTGCAAACGACCTGATAACATAACGTTTTATAAGGAGGTCGAGCCCCGAATAGTTGAGCAGTTTGTTGCGTTCTTCGTCGATAAACGATGCCGCCTGTTGCAGTTCGTTCTCGGTATAAGCGTCGACAATGTAGGCTCCGTAGAGGTTCTGACTGGCCAAATGGCGCACCTTTTGGGCAAAGGATTGTATGTCTTCTGCTTGTTCGAATGTTTCTAGGTCGCGTTGCAGGCGATAGCTAAGCAGTCGAGCCGCGATAAATTCCCAATTAGGAGCCTCGGCCGAAGTAAGTTCCACGGCGGCTTTTATCAAGGCCGAGAGCTTGTCGCGCCCGTTCATGTCGGCCTTAACAAAGCCCATGAACTTCTCGGCGAGTGCGGCAATGGGGTACAACTCAGGGTCGAAGTCGGCCGCGATGCCTTTCAACACGGGCGCAATTTCGGCTTGT
>ERZ773087.1702-NODE-1702-length-13144-cov-14.575980_pt1 | contig 13144 bp, 15 predicted proteins | sample MGYA00511375_ERZ773087 | MGnify/ENA primary metagenome ERZ773087 (study PRJEB29015, sample SAMEA2737995) | human oral metagenome | biome: human oral; feature: human-associated habitat; material: dental | place: China | collected 2063 ...
GAAATAGAAGATTTATGTAATTTCTTAATAAAAATGGGAGCAAAAATAACAGGAGTAGGAACAAGTAGGCTTGAAATTGATGGAGTAGATAAACTGACTGCTTGTGAATATAGTATAATCCCAGATAGAATAGTTGCAGGAACATATATAATAGCTTCTATCTTATTTGATGGAAGTATAAAAATTTCTGGAATAGTTCCAGACCATCTATCAAGTTTCTTATTAAAACTTGAAGAAATGGGAGCTAAATTTAAAATAGAAGGAGATAGATTAGAAGTTTTATCAAAACTATCTGATTTAAAACCTGTAAAAGTAACAACTATGCCACACCCTGGCTTTCCAACAGATTTACAATCTCCAATGATGACACTTATGTGCTTAGTAAATGGAGCAAGTGAAATAAAAGAAACAATATTTGAAAATAGATTTATGCATGTACCAGAACTTAATAGAATGGGAGCAAAAATAGAAATTGATTCTTCAACTGCAAAAATAACAGGAGTTGAAAATTTCTCATCAGCAGAAGTGATGGCAAGTGATTTAAGAGCAGGAGCATCACTTATACTTGCAGCACTGAAAGCAAATGGTGAAAGTTTAGTAAACAGAATTTACCATGTGGATAGAGGATATGAAAATTTTGAAGAAAAATTTAAGGCTTTGGGAGCAAATATAGAAAGAATTAAGACAGAAGCCTAAGGAGAGAAAATGGAAAGAATAATAGGTATCAATCCAGTTACAGAGGCTTTATTAAATAAGGAAAAAAATATAGAAAAATTAGAACTCTATAATGGTTTAAAAGGTGAAACAGTACAAAAATTAAAAGATTTAGCCTCTAAGAGAAATATTAAAATATTTTATACTGGCAAAAAAATAGAAAATTCTCAAGGTGTAGCAGTGTACATAAGTAACTATGACTACTATAAAGATTTTGATGAAGCCTATGAAGAACTTGCTGGGAAAGATAAATCATTGGTTTTAATCTTAGATGAGATACAAGACCCAAGAAATTTTGGAGCAATAATAAGAAGTGCAGAAGTATTTAAAGTAGATTTGATAATAATTCCAGAAAGAAATTCAGTGAGAATAAATGAAACTGTTGTAAAAACTTCAACAGGGGCAATAGAATATGTAAATATTTCTAAAGTAACTAACCTGTCAAATACAATAAATAAACTTAAAAAGTTAGATTATTGGGTATATGGAGCAGCAGGAGAAGCAAATATAAACTATAATGAAGAAGATTATCCAAATAAAGTTGTTTTAGTTTTAGGAAATGAAGGTAGTGGAATTAGAAAGAAAGTAAGAGAACATTGTGATAAACTGGTTAAAATACCAATGTATGGACAAATTAACTCATTAAATGTTTCTGTTGCAAGTGGTATTCTGCTGTCAAGAATTGTAAATAAATAATGGAGAGAAAATGGAAGATATCAATGCTATTTTAAAAAAAGCACAGTCTGGGGATAATGAAGCGATTAACTTAATCTTAGAAGAATATTCAAAAATTTTATCTTTTAATGCACAAAAATACTATTTAGTAGGTGCAGAGCAAGAAGATTTAGTACAAGAAGGAATTTTAGGTTTATTAAAAGCAATAAAATTCTATGATGAAACTAAATCATCTTTTAGTAGCTTTGCATTTTTATGTATAAGAAGAGAGATGATAAGTGCAATAAGAAAAGCCAATACTCAAAAAAATATGGTATTGAATGAAGCTTTAAAAACTAATGCCATACTTGAAGACAGTGCAAATTTTGATGATGAAGAACATAATATAAATAACTATAAATCGCCAGAGAGTAATCCAGAGGAAGTTTACTTATTGAAAGAGGAAATAGAAGAATTCAAAAATTTTTCTGAGAATAATTTTAGTAAATTTGAAAAAGAAGTTTTAACTTATTTAATAAGAGGTTACTCATATAGAGAAATAGCAAAGATTTTATCTAAAAATTTAAAAAGTATAGATAATACAATTCAAAGAATTAGAAAAAAGAGTGAAGAATGGATAAAAGAAGAAGAAAATATTAAGAGGTGAGAATAAATTGAGAGATTATGAATTTAAGGAAATTGAGAAGAAATGGCAAGAAAAATGGGATAAAGATAATATATTTAAAACAGAAAATGAAGTAGAAGGAAAAGAAAATTACTATGTACTTTCAATGTTACCTTATCCTTCTGGGAAATTACATGTTGGACATGCTAGAAACTATACAATAGGAGATGTAATTTCAAGATATAAAAGAATGAAGGGCTATAATGTGTTACAACCTATGGGTTGGGATTCATTTGGGTTACCAGCTGAAAATGCTGCAATTCAAAATGGAACTCACCCTTCTATTTGGACTAAGTCTAATATAGAAAATATGAGAAGACAATTAAAATTAATGGGATTCTCTTATGATTGGGAAAGAGAAATAGCAAGTTATACACCAGAATACTATAAATGGAATCAATGGTTATTTAAAAGAATGTATGAAAAAGGTTTAATTTACAAAAAAAAATCTTTAGTAAACTGGTGTCCTGATTGTCAAACAGTTTTAGCAAATGAACAAGTTGAAGATGGAATGTGTTGGCGTCATTCAAAGACTCATGTTATACAAAAAGAATTGGAACAATGGTTCTTTAAAATTACTGACTATGCAGATGAACTATTAGAAGGTCATGAAGAAATAAAAGATGGTTGGCCAGAAAAAGTTTTAACTATGCAAAAGAACTGGATAGGAAAATCTTTTGGTACAGAATTAACATTAAAAGTAGTTGAAACAGGAGAAGATTTACCTATATTTACAACAAGAATTGATACTATTTATGGAGTATCTTATGCAGTTGTTGCACCTGAACATCCTATAGTTGAAAAGATTTTAAAAGTTAATCCTTCAATTAAAGATAAAGTAACAGAAATGAAAAATACAGATATAATTGAAAGAGGTGCAGAAGGTAGAGAAAAAAATGGTATAGATAGTGGTTGGCATATAGAAAACCCTGTTAATAAAGAAATTGTACCATTATGGATAGCAGATTATGTTCTTATGAATTATGGTACAGGAGCAGTTATGGGAGTTCCTGCACATGATGAAAGAGACTTTGTTTTTGCAGGTAAATATAATTTACCAGTTAAACAAGTTATAACTTCTAAAAAAGCTGATGAAAAAGTTGAGCTTCCTTTTATAGAAGAAGGAGTAATGATAAATTCAGGAGAATTTAATGGTTTATCAAGTAAAGATGCCTTAGTAAAAATAGCTGAATATGTGGAAGAAAAAGGCTATGGAAAAAGAACATATAAATATAGATTAAAAGACTGGGGAATTTCAAGACAAAGATATTGGGGAACTCCTATTCCAGCTTTATATTGTGAGAAATGTGGAGAAGTTTTAGAAAAAGATGAAAATTTACCAGTGTTATTACCTAATGATATAGAATTTTCTGGAAATGGAAACCCATTAGAAACTTCTAATGAATTTAAAGAAGCAACTTGTCCTTGTTGTGGTGGAAAAGCTAGAAGAGATACTGATACTATGGATACATTTGTGGATTCATCTTGGTATTTCTTAAGATATTGTGATCCTAAAAATATAAATTTACCTTTCAGTAAAGAAATGGTTGATAAATGGACACCAGTAGACCAATATATAGGTGGAGTGGAACATGCAGTAATGCACTTATTGTATGCAAGATTTTTCTATAAGGTTTTAAGAGATTTAGGATTGTTATCTTCAAATGAGCCGTTCAAAAGATTATTAACACAAGGAATGGTATTAGGACCTTCATACTATTCTGAAAAAGAAAATAAATATTTACTTCCAAAAGATGTTGTTATAAAGGGAGATAAGGCTTATTCTCAATCAGGAGAAGAATTGCAAGTAAAAGTTGAAAAGATGTCAAAATCTAAAAATAATGGTGTTGACCCAGAAGAAATGTTAGATAAATATGGAGCAGATACAACAAGATTATTTATTATGTTTGCTGCACCACCTGAAAAAGAATTAGAATGGAATGAAAATGGACTTGCAGGAGCATATAGATTTTTAACAAGAGTTTGGAGATTAGTTTTTGAAAATTCAGAACTTGTAAAAAATGCAAATGATGAAATTGATTACAATAAACTTTCAAAAGAAGATAAAGCATTATTGATTAAATTAAATCAAACTATTAAAAAAGTTACAGATGCTATTGAAAATAATTACCATTTCAATACTGCAATAGCAGCTAATATGGAGCTTATCAATGAAGTTCAAACTTATGTCAATAGTTCAATGAGTTCAGAACAAGCAGCTAAAATTTTAGGATATACATTGAAGAAAATAATAGTTATGTTATCTCCATTTGTTCCTCATTTCTGTGATGAAATATGGGAAGAACTAGGAGAAAAAGGATATTTATTCAATGAAAAATGGCCTGAATATGATGAAAAAATGTTATCATCTGATGAAACTACTATTGCTGTTCAAGTAAATGGAAAAGTTAGAGGAAGCTTTGAAATTGCAAAGGATAGTGAACAAGCCTTAGTTGAAAAAACTGCTTTGGAATTACCAAATGTAGCTAAACATTTAGAAGGTATGAATGTTGTAAAAGTTATTGTAATACCTAATAGAATAGTCAATATTGTTGTAAAACCTCAATAGTATTTTGGAGCTTAGTTATGAATGAAAAATTAAAAGCTTTTTTTAAAGAAATATTAATAATACTTTGCTTAGTTGTTGGAGTAAATTTATTTGCTTTTCTTGCTATAAAATTTGGGTTTTTAAATTCAGAATATTCTATGGCAGGTTGCACTTTTATAGGTGTTGGAGCATATTTAGTATATCTTTATACTCTATATAAAGATAAAAAAAGAAAAAAATAAAAATATTAATTAAAGTAAAAGTTGCTATGCAAAAAGTAAAAAATAACTCATTACTGAGTAGATTTCTTAATGATGAAAAATCAAGATTTATTTTTAATTTGCTAAAAAATATTAAAGATGATATAATAAAAAAAACAGTATAAATGTTTTTAAGAGGAAGAATTATGGATGAAATTGTATTTATAGGATATCATGGAACTGTTAATAAAGATGTTGATAGTGTATTGGATGATATCATAAATAGAGGATTTGAAATTTCAATAAAAGATATAGAATGGTTAGGAAAGGGAATATATTTTTTTGATAATGAATCTGATGCCCATTGGTGGAATAATAATTCAAAGAAAAAAAGATTTTTACAAAAAGGTATAATTAAAGCTGAGATATTTAGTAAAAAAATAAATTTTTTAAATTTAGATAATGAAGAAGATAGAAATAAACTAAAAGAAGAATTTCCAAAGTATTTATCTGCTTTAAGTGAATATGGTCCAGAATTTGATAAAGAAAATATTCAAAAACTTCAATGTATACTTTTAGATATGTATAAAGAAAAGTTTGATATACAATTATTAAAAAAGACTTTTTCATCAGATGATAAAAGTCCTTTAAAATTAGATGGAAAAAAATTGTTATTTAGTATTTTATCAAAGAGTCAGGTACAATATTGTGCAACAGATAATAAAAATATTAGAAATAAGGAAGTTTGTTATTCAAGTAATTTTAAGGAGGGATTAAAATGAAAGATGATAAATATTTAGAAAAATTATTGGAATTTTATAATATACCATATAATCCAAATGAACCAGGAATTTGGATAAAAAATGGAGAAAAAAAAGAAAAATTAAATTTTTTTGAAAATAATTTTGATAAATTATTAGATAAAATGTTTCTTTTTGATGAAATTATAGAGAGTTTAGATTTTTATGAAAATTTACATAAAGAAAAAGAAAGTTTATTTAAAGAATTTGAAGAATGTGAAATAGACTATTCAAGATTATATACTAAATGTGCTTCTATAACTTATGATTCTGATGTTATTTTAGGAAACGAGGCTGCTTAGTATGAATAAAAGTACTTTTTTAAGATTTGAAAATTATTTAGTAGAAAATTTAAAATTTACAGTAAATTATAATTTTGATAAAGAAAGTAAAAATAGAATTATACCAGAGTTGGCTTTTGGACTTATAAAATCTAAGGATGATTCTAAAAAATATAATGTGATTATTGGATTTTCATATAATAAAGAAAATAATCAACCATTTTTGTTAGAAGGAATCCTTAGAGGTTTTTTTACAATAGGTGAAGATGGCAGTGAGGAAATACTCTTAAATGCTTTTGCTATCTTATTTCCTTATGTAAGGTCTTTGATAACAGAAATTAGTAGGTACTCTTCTATTGTACCTATTATAATACCAACTGTAAATATAACAAAAGCTATAGAAGATTTAAATTCAATTAAAATAGATTCAAGTAATTATAGAGAACCATTGTAATAGGAAATTTAGTTGTTTGTCAAATGGTGTTGATGGAAATTTCTTCCATCAACACCATTTATTATACAACCATATTCTTTTACTTTCTTAAAATCTAATAATTTATAATAAAGAATAGAAAGAAGCAATAAAAATTGAGTATTCATTAAGAATTCAAATTTTTTAGTAGTTTTAAAGCTGATTTTTCATCTTCCATTATAGTATAGAGATGCATTAAAAGATATCTTACGCCAAAATTATCACTTTTATATAATTTAAGCATTTCTTCACATTCAGTTATAGCTTTTTTAATCATTCTACATTGTGAAAGCATGTTTTGTTCTCATATAAGAGCAAGTTTTTAATATTAGCCAAAAATCCCCCATATATTCTTTAGTAAAAAAACTTGTTCCTCCATTAATTTGTTACCATGAGTAATAATAGCTTCTGTTTTTTGAAGAAACTCTAATTAAGATTTTGTACTAATATCTGCTAAAAATAATTCAGTATCCAAATTGTCTGGGTCAAGCTCTAAAGCCTTTTTAGCATAACTTTTTGCTTTTGCCTCAGTTTTGGTTTCATATACCATTTCTAAAAAATTATGAGAATTTTCTGAATTTTCAAAATTTGTAACTTTTAATTTTCTTACCATTTCATTTTATTCATATAATAAATTTATTTTAAATTTTTATTGTTTAACACCATTCTTATAAATTTCAGTTTTAGTTAAATTCCCTTTTTCATCATAGAAAAAATGTTCTTTTTCTTGTTTACCATTTATAAAATATGCTTTTTCTTTTATAACACCATTTTCATAGTAAGAAATATATTCAATTTTACCATCATTTAAGAGATTTTTTCTAAAAACTAATTTCTTATTTTTAGAATATGTATCTTGTTGAATTATTTCACTATTTCTAAAAGTATTTTTTATAATCTTATTATCCTTATATACCTCTTCTTCTAATTTAACTCCATCTTTGAAAATAGATTTATTTCTTATTTTTCCATCTTCAAAATAAATAGTTGCTTCTCCATCTAGTTTATCATTTTTCATAAAGTACTTTTCTTTAATATTTCCATTCTCATAATAAAGTATACCTTCACCATTTTCTTCACCATTCTTATATGTATTTTTTTCTTGAATATTCCCATTTAGATAATAAGAAATTGAAGTACCATTAACAACATTATTTTTAAAATAAAAGATTGATTTTATGTCTCCTTCCTCATAATATTCTCTATTTTCACCATCAAGAATACCATTTTTGTTAAAAGTGAAATAAGTTTCTAAAAGTCCATTTGGAAATTCACTACTAACTATTTTATGAGAATTTAGATTATAATTTATATCAGTTAATATGCAAAAACTAGCATTATCTTTCATACTATTAACTAAAGTAGATTTTATAATTTTTCCATCTTTATAGAAAACAGAGCCTGCACTTTTCCCATTTCTAAGAAAAGTTTTAAACTCTCCTTCTCTTTTTCCATCTTTATAATTTCCTTGTACTTTAATATTCCCATTCTTATAATATTCTATATATTTACCAACTTGAATAGGAATTTTTCCTTTTAAAATTTTAAATTCTTTTATATATGCTAATTTACCATTATTATAATAACCTTTATCAGTATTTTTTCCCTCAATACCATAGGTATTAATAGCTAGATTTCCTTCTAAATCATATTTTCTATATAAGGCATAAAGTTCTCCATCAGTTATACTAGTAAGAGAAGAAATTAAATGAAGTTCTCCTTGATTATTAAAATATTGAGTAATCACAGTTTCAGGTTTTAGATCAGTTTTTTTTGAAATAAGAAAACTTTTATCATCTTCTATTTTAATTGTATACTCATTATTTGGTAGATTTTTTCTTTTAAGATATTCATTTTTATAATCTTTTTTTAATTCTTCTTTAACTATTTTATCAACTTGAATAAAAAAATTATTTAATTCTTTTTCATTTTTAAATGTATTAGCACTTGTTATTGAAAATACAGATAACATCAAAAATAAAATAATAAAATTTTTTTTCACAAAAACACTCCTTATACTTAAAGTTATTGTTTTATACCAGCTTTATAAAAAGCTTTTTGTTTTATATTCCCATCTTCATAGTACCAAATAAATTTCCCTTCTTCTAAACCATTTTTGAAATAACCTTTTTGTGCTAATTGTCCACTCTCATAATATTCTGCAAATGTACCATCATATAAGCCTTGCTCATTACATGGAACAAGTCTCATAACTCTACCATTAAGATAGTACATAAGATAGTAGTCATCAAAAAAAACCAAAACAGAAGAAGAAATTTTATTGTTATTAAGATAGTACATAAGATAGTAGTCATCTTTTTTATCTTTAATATCCATTTGAGCTTCTGTTTTGTCAGGATAATTAAAAAATACATCTTCTTTCATATAGTCTGTAAGAGTTGATTTTATCTCTTTTCCATCTTTATAGAACATTGAGCCAGCATTTTTAGAGTTCATTAAATATGTTTTAAATTCACCATCTCTTAATCCATTTTTATATGAACCTTTAAGTTTTAACTTGCCATCTAAATAATATTCTATGTATTCTCCATCAACTACACCATTTTTATAGTTTTTAATACTTGAAATCTGACCATTTTCATAATATATTTTTTCTAAACCATTTTTTTTATCATTAGAAAAATAACTTTCTTTTAAAATTTTTCCACTGTCATAATATTCTTTATATATACCCTCCATTTTTCCAGCATAGAATTGACCAGAAAACTCAAGAGTTCCATCTTCTCTAAATTTTTTAATAGTACCATAGTATTCATTGTCATTTTTCCCTAAGCACATTACTGCCATTTTATAAGCACTTGGATAGTAGATAGTTGAGATAATAAATTTATTATCAAAAACATTTTTTTTAACAACTTTTTCAAATAATCTATCATTTATAGTAAAACGATACTCATCATCTTCAAAAATTCTTATAAAAAAGCTTTCACTTTCTATTTTTCTTAAATTAAATCTTCTTTGCGCGAAAAGCTTTAAGTAATCTTTTTTTAATTCTATATCAACTTCTTTATCTATTTGAGCATAGAAATTTTGAAGTTCCTTATCATTCTTAAAGGGATGAGCATTTGTAATAGAAAATACTATAAATAGCATTAAAATTAAAGTAACTAAAAATTTTCTCATAAAGGCTTCTCCTTATTTATTTTTTTCAATCTTCTTTCCATCTTTCTCATAAAATTCAACAGTTCCTTCTCTTTTATTGTTAACAAAGAAAGCTTTTATACCAAGATTTCCATTTTCATAGTACATATAATAATCACCATTTTTTAAATCATTCTTATAGTTTTCTATGGCAAATTTTTGACCGCTTTCATAGTACATAGTTGCTAAACCTTCTTTTTTATTATTATAATAAGTGTATTCTTCTTTTAATAATCCATCAGGATAGTAATTTTTTAGTTTTCCATTTATTTTATTAGCATAATATGGAGTTTCATTTTTTACTACTCCCCAAGGGTAATATTCTCTGTAAATCCCCATAATACCTTTTGAGTTTTCAATATAAGTAATTGAAATTAAATTTTCATCTTCATCAAATGTTCTAATAACACCTTCTTCTTTATTATTTTCATTTATTTGTGATATAGACATTAAATGATAATCAAAAGCATTATATACTAGTTTATTATTTCCAACTATTTCATCTACTGTATATCTTTTTAAAGAAAAGGGTATTTGATCTTGATTTAACTCTTTATCACTTAATTTTCTTGGATATTTTTTTCTAATAATTGGTTTATTTTTTTCAGCGAATATTTTTTTATCTATTTCAGAATAATAGTCATAAAGCTCTTTTTCACTTTTAAATGGGTGAGCATTGGCAACAGAGAATACAGATAATATTAAAATTAAAATAATGAGAATTTTTTTCATAGAATATTCCTCCATTTATATAAATTAAAAGTTATTTATCAAGTTCTTTTAAATCATAAGGAGTTAGTTGATAAACAGCATTTAACCAATTATGATAAAATAAATGTGCAGTTGTTTTCCAAGTTTGTAAAGGTGTCTTAGTATCATCATCATTTGGAAAATAATTTATAGGAATTTTTATCTCTAAACCTTTATCCTTATCTCTTTTATACTCTCCCAATAAAGTTTCTCTATCATATTCTAAATGTCCTGTAATAAAAATATTTCTTAAATCTTCTGTACTGATTAGTAAAGAACCAACTTCAGATTTTGCTAGAACTTCTAGTTCTTTTATAGAAGCTAATTTTTTTTCATCTATATGGGTGTGTCTTGAATGAGGAGCTAAGAAAATATCGCTAAAACCTCTTATTAAAGGATTACTTGAAATAGAAGTTTTGTGCTCAAAAACTCCAAAAACTTTTTCAGGTTGAATAGTCTTAGCAATCTTATAGTCATTGTATAAACGAGCTTGTGCAGCCCAACATATATGTAAACAAGAAAAAACATGAGTTTTACTCCATTCAAAAATTTCTTGTAATTCTTTCCAATAATCTACTTCCTCAAAGTCCATATGCTCAATAGGAGCTCCTGTAACTATTAAAGCATCATAATAATTATTTTTTATATCATTAAAAAATTGATAAAATTTCTCTATATGACTTAAATTTGTATTTTTTGACTCATGATTTTTTACCATAAGAAATTCAACATTGATTTGTAAAGGTGAGTTTCCTATAAGACGAAGTAATTGAGTTTCTGTTTCTTCCTTTTTAGGCATTAAATTTAATATTAAAATATCTAATGGACGAATATCTTGTGTATTAGCACGAGTTTCCTCCATAAAAATAATTCCTTCTTCTGTTAATTGATTTTTAGCTGGTATATCGTTTGCAACACGAATTGGCATTTTTTGCTCCTTTCAAAATATTTATACAATATTATAATTTATTTTAAAAGAAAAGTAAAACAACAAATAAAAAATGATAATAGATAAAAATATAATTTTTTTAACTACTATCATCTTTTATATAAAACAATATACGAAGGGATCAATTTTTAACAATAATTCTAGCAGGTACTCCAACTGCAACAGCATTATCAGGAATGTCATTAAGGACAACAGCATTTGCTCCAACTTTTACATTCTCACCAATAGTTATATCTCCTAAAAGTTTTGCTCCAGCTCCTAATAAAACATTGTTTTTTATAGTTGGGTGTCTTTTATTACTGTTTGTTTTGCTTGAATTTTTAGAACTAAGTCCACCTAAAGTAACACCATGAAAAATAATACAGTCATCTCCAACAATAGCAGTTTCTCCAATTACTATTCCCATACCATGATCAAAGAAAACTCTTCTTCCTAATGTTGCTCCTGGATGTATCTCAATTCCAGTCAAAAACCTTGCTATCTGTGAAATAAGTCTAGCTAAGAAAAATAATCTATATCTGTAAAGAAAATGTGCTAATTTATGATAAATTATCGCATGGAAAGAAGGATATAATATAATTTCAAATTTGCTTTTTACAGCAGGATCCTTTCTTTGAATATTTAAAAATTCATCTTTAAACCAACTAAAAATGTTCACTATTTGTTACTCCTCTTAACTAAATTTAATTTCTAGATTTTATTTTGTTTGGAATGCTTCAACAGATAGATATTTTTCTCCACCATCTGGAGCTACTGTTACAACAATTTTACCTTTTCCTAATTTTTTAGCAACTTGATAAGCTGCTGCAATATTTGCTCCTGATGATATACCTACAAATAATCCAAAATCATGAGAAGCTTTCTTAGCATATTCAACTGCTTCTTCAGAAGAAATCTTTAGAATTTCATCTACAACAGAGGCATCATAGTTTTTAGGAATAAATCCAGTTCCTATACCTTGAATACTATGTTTACCAGGGTTTTCACCTGAAAGTACAGCTGATGTGCTTGGTTCAACTCCAATAACTTTAGTATCTTTTGATCTTTCTTTTAATCTTTTTGCAATACCAACAATAGTTCCACCTGTTCCAACTCCAGCAACAAAAGCATCTATAACTTTGAAATCATCTATAATTTCTTTTGCAGTTGTTTCATAATGTTTTTCAGGATTTGCTTTATTATTAAATTGTTGTGGTAAAAAATAATTTGAATTTTCAGCTGCTAGTTTTTCTGCTACTGCAATAGCTTCTCCCATTCCCTTAGTTCCATCAGTTAGGATAAGTTCAGCCCCATAAGCCTTTAAAGTAGATCTTCTTTCAATACTCATAGTGTCAGGCATAACAATTACAACTTTATAACCTTTTAGTCTTCCAATTAATGCAAGAGCTATTCCTGTATTACCAGATGTAGGTTCAATTATAACACTACCTTCTTTTAATAATCCTTCTTTTTCAGCTGCTTCAATCATTCCAAGTGCAGCTCTATCTTTAACACTTCCACTTAAATTAAATTTTTCAAGTTTTACATATACATCAGCAATATTCTCATCTTTAAAATCAACTTTTACAACAGGTGTGTTCCCAATTAAATCTAATAAATTATTATATATCATTTGTTCATCCTCCATTTTCTTTTTAAAAATTAATTAATTTTATTTTCTGACTAATTCTATCAACTTACAGCAATAAAAACAATTTAACAAATTAAAAAAAATTAAACTCTAAAAGTATGAATTTAAAAATAAAACTTCTTTATATTTTTCAATATCATTTTATAAATATATTGAACTAAAGCCTTAAATTTGAGAACAAAAATATAGGGCTTGAATTATATAAATAAAAGGAGAAGCATTTTAACTTCTCCCTTTTCAATATTTTGAGGTAATTTTAGTATATTTTATTTAATTTTTAAAAGATGTCCCATTCTTTC
>ERZ773087.1706-NODE-1706-length-13134-cov-8.102454_pt1 | contig 13134 bp, 14 predicted proteins | sample MGYA00511375_ERZ773087 | MGnify/ENA primary metagenome ERZ773087 (study PRJEB29015, sample SAMEA2737995) | human oral metagenome | biome: human oral; feature: human-associated habitat; material: dental | place: China | collected 2063 ...
AATAGTACGGCAAGGCGAGGCAACGCCGTACTGGTTTAAATTTAATCCACTATATTTTAAGCTCTATTGGGCATCGCTGATGTATGCCTAATGCTAAGGTTTCAACCTCTTTGAAAAAGGTCGTCTGAAAGCCATGCGGTTTTTCAGACGACCTTCAACTATCCAAGCGGGACGGTTTTATTTGTCCTGTTTGGCTTTGCGTTCTTCCAGCCAGTGTTCCAGATAGTGGATGCTGACGCCGCCTTTTTGAAAACCGGGATCGCTGAACAAATCGCGGTGCAGCGGGGTATTGGTTTTGATGCCGGTTACGGCAAGCTCGGCGAGGGCGACACGCATTTTTGCCATGGCTTGTTCACGGTCTTTGCCGATGACGCAGACTTTACCGATCAGGCTGTCGTAGTACGGCGGGATGCGGTAGCCTTGGTAAATATGGCTATCCACGCGGATGCCGAAGCCGCCGGGCAGGTGGCAGCTTTCAATCAGACCGGGGCTGGGGATGAAGTTGTACGGGTCTTCGGCATTGATGCGGCACTCGAAAGCATGACCTTCGATTTCGATGTCTTTTTGCTTGTATTGCAAAGGCAGACCGCCGGCAATGCGGATTTGCTCCTGTACGATGTCCACGCCAGTAATCAGCTCGGTAACGGGGTGTTCGACTTGGACGCGGGTGTTCATTTCGATAAAGAAGAATTCGCCGTTTTCATACAGGAATTCAAACGTACCTGCGCCACGGTAGCCAATGCGTTTGCAGGCGTCGGTACAGGCTTTGCCGATTTTTTCGCGGGCTTTTTCGTCGATGAAGGGAGCAGGTGCTTCTTCGATGACTTTTTGGTGGCGGCGCTGCATGGAGCAATCGCGTTCGGCAAGGTAGATGGCGTTGCCGTGTTCGTCGGCGAGCACTTGGATTTCGACGTGGCGCGGGCGTTGCAGGTAGCGTTCCATATAGACCATCGGGTTGCCGAACGCCGCGCCTGCTTCGGCTTTGGTCATTTCGACGGATTTGATCAGGTCTTCTTTTTTCTCGACCACACGCATACCGCGCCCGCCGCCGCCGCCCGATGCTTTGATAATCACGGGATAACCGACTTTGTCGGCAGTTTTGAGGATTTCGGCGGGATCGTCGGACAGCGCGCCGTCCGAACCGGGAACGCAAGGCACGCCCGCTTCAATCATCGCGTGTTTGGCGGAAACTTTGTCGCCCATCAGGCGGATGGTTTCGGCGCGTGGGCCGATGAAGATGAAGCCGGATTGTTCGACTTGTTCGGCAAAATTGGCATTTTCGGCAAGGAAGCCGTAGCCCGGGTGGATGGCATCCGCGCCGGTTACTTCAGCAGCGGCGATGATGGCGGGAATATTGAGATAGCTTTGTGCGGAAGCGGCAGGACCGATGCACACGGATTCGTCGGCAAGTTTGACGTGCAGACTGTCTTTATCGGCTTCGGAATGCACGGCGACGGTGGCGATGCCCATTTCACGGCAGGCACGCAGGACGCGCAGCGCGATTTCGCCTCGGTTGGCGATTAATACTTTTTTCAGCATGATGACCTTTCCTGTGGTTTCAGACGACCTGCTTGTTACCTTTTGCCCAATGCATTGCGGATTTTTTCATCGGTCTTGTATTGGCTCAACGCGTACACCGCCCACATGGCGGCAGGAATCCAGCCGATTAAGGTGAATTGGAGAATCAGGCAGATGATGCCCGCAATCGGACGGCCGATGGTGAAGAATACGGCAAAGGGCAGGAAGATGGCTAACAGCAGGCGCATGGTGGAAATCCTGAGTTGGAAAGCATTTCAGACGACCTGCCCGCAATCCGGAAGGTCGTCTGAAAACGAATTATTCGATGATGAAGAGCGGCTCGCCAAATTCCACAGGCGTACCGTTTTCCACCAGAATTTCTTTAACCGTGCCGGATTTCTCGGCTTCGATTTCGTTCATCAACTTCATCGCTTCGATGATACACAGCGTATCGCCGGCTTTGACTTGCTGACCGACTTCGACGAAGGCGGCGGCATTCGGGCCGGGCGCGCGGTAGAACGTACCGACCATAGGCGATTTTTGCGCGTTGGACAGGTCACGGGCGGCTGGGGCTGCGGGAGCGGGGGCTGCTGCGGCGGCAGGCGCGGCGGCGGGTGCAGGGGCAGGCACCGCTACTTGGGCGGGCGCGGCATAAACGGGAGCCGGAGCGGCGGTGGCGCGGGTGATGCGGACTTTTTCCTCGCCTTCGGTCACTTCGATTTCGGCGATACCTGATTCTTCTACTAAATCAATCAGTTTTTTTAACTTGCGCAAATCCATTTTCGTTCCTTTACGATACGGCCAAAATGTTGTGAAGCGGCCGTGTTTGTTGCGGGATATTTCAGAAAACAACCGGCCTGCGGCAACGGCGCAAACCGGACAGTATTTTGTTGCATAAAAGGGCATTCTCAGGAGCAGAAACCCCGTAAATGAATTTGACTATTTTCCCGAACTTGCCGACAAATGTCTAGCAAAATCTCGAAAAAAGGCGGTTTTTGAACAAAACGGGCAGGTTCGGAGATTTCGCCCGAATGCGTATTTTTTCAACGAGTGTTTATTCTAATTTGTTGGTTTATGAAGGAAAAAGGTCGTCTGAAAATTCAGGCCGGGATGCCGATAAACCATTTTGCCTGCTTTCAGACGACTTTTTGATATTAATAAGGATTTAAGGGCGAGAATTTCTTATGGAGGGGAATAACTGACTGGCCTTCTGGCTTTTTGCTTGTGCGGAAATGAATGGCGACAGTTTGTGCTGTAAGAGATTTATGGTTGCGGTGGTCAAAGGTCGTCTGAAAACTGATTTTCAGACGACCTTTGCATTTTGAATTATTCCCCGTCTTTAACCGGATGATCGGGCAAGTACACATCGAAGCGGGTGCTTTTGCCCGTGTATTGGTAGGCGGGTTTTTCGCCGTTGAAAAATTCGCCGAGGCGCGGGCGTTTGACGACGACGCGTTTTTTGGCGACGGCGCGGGCGGCAGCAAGCAGCTCGGCTTCTTCTTGGGCGGCACCGACGACGCTGTGGAAATACGCCATTTCTTTTTTGACGGCGGCGGATTTTTGGCGTTCGGGGTACATGGGGTCGAGGTACACGATGTCGGGGCGCGATTGAGCGGAGAGTTCCCGCATCAATTCGACGGCGTCGCCGTGACGGAAGGTAATGCGGCGGGCGATGTCTTGAATTTCAGGCTCTTGCAGCGCGCGTTCGAGACCGTCGGCAAGCAGGCAGGCGACGGCGGGATGCTGCTCGAAGGTTTGGACGTTCAAACCGAGCGAAGCGAGGACGAAGCTGTCGCGTCCGAGTCCGCCGGTGCCATCCCAGACGGTCGGTTTGGCCGTATGGTTGACCGCTTTGGCAATCAGTTCGCCGCCGCCTTTGGTGCGCCGGTATTGGGCTGCGCCGCCGCCAAAATCAACGCGGACGCGCCCCTTCTCACCCGCGCGGCACAAGCTGACGCCCTCCGTATCGGCAAGCAGGTATTCGCCGCTATCGGGTGGGCAGGGCAGGGTAGGGAGGTCGAATTGCTGCACTAAAAGGCGGGCGTGTTCGGTGGCGGTGTCGGAGAAATAGACGGCGGGTATGGTGTGGGTGTGCAAATCTTTTGGGGCAGACATTTTCAGACGACCTTTGATTATAAATTGTCAACAATATGAACCGTATTTTTGTTGAATTATCGAATTTTTCACTGCGATTCATTCTCAGATAACGCTATAATATGCCTAAAATTCTTTTGAATCCATCAGCGTTTGTCTTTCCGATGGGCTTTCAGACGACCCTCCTCTTTTTCTTCCCCATTCAGTAAAGGAAAATCATGAGCTTCAAAACCGATGCCGAAATCGCCCAATCTTCCACTATGCGTCCGATTGGCGAAATTGCCGCCAAGCTGGGTTTGAACGTTGACAATATCGAACCCTACGGCCATTACAAAGCCAAAATCAATCCTGCCGAAGCGTTCAAACTGCCGCAAAAACAAGGCCGTCTGATTTTGGTTACCGCCATCAACCCGACTCCGGCGGGCGAAGGCAAAACCACCGTCACCATCGGTTTGGCGGACGCGTTGCGCCACATCGGCAAAGACGCCGTTATCGCCCGGGATTGCAGGGCCAACAGGCGTGGAATGGGCAGCTCGCGCGCCACGTTGAAGGCCTGCGTGACGCCAGCGCGCTGCAGCAGCTCGTCATTCAGGTCGGCCTCGGGTGGGGCGCCCACCAGCAGGATGACCGCGTCCGGATGGCGCTCGGCCAGCATGCGGATGATGGCTGCCCAGTTGTCTTCGGGCCACCACTTGGTGTTGGTGGACATCCGACGGCGCAGGCCGGTGCGCATGGTGCGGCGGTTGCCGGCCTGAACCAGCAGCAGCGGCTTGCCCAGCCATCCCTTGGCCTGCAGCCAGTCCTGCACGTCGGCCTGCATGGTGGCGGAAATGCCCAGGCTCGGGTCGCGGTCGTCCAGGTCCGTCCGGGTTCTCGAGGACGCTGCCGGGGGTACAGTCTGGACGCCCGCTGCTTCCGCGGGTTGGCCCACATGGGGCCCGGACACTTCCATGCGTTGTTCCGTCACTTGCCGCAACGCGGGCGGTACCGTCCGTGCCAGGCGCTGCGAAAAATCCACCAGATGCTCGCCATCCAGTGTGCCCACGGCCTTGGCGCGCACCACCCAGCGCTCGTCCATGCCAGCCTGGGCCAGCAGGGGCACCAGCTTCTCGTCGAAGTCGCAATACCAGACCGGACGCGGGCCTGTCTGTCGCAGCCACTGCAGCAGCTGGCGTTTCTCGGCGCTCAGCCACAGCGGCAGTTTGCGCTTGGCCAGCAGATGGATCTCGCCCACATCGGGCTGCCCCTGGTAGAGCGGGCGCACCCAGCCCCCGGCGGCCAGTAGGTCCACCGGTGCCCCGTAGCGTGCGGCCAGCAGCCGGATCATTGGCTGGATGAGCACCAGGTCGCCCATGGCGCCGAAGCGGACGAGCAGGGGGCGGACGGGATTTTCTGCCGCCGCTGATGAGGTCGCCGCAGCGTGATGGGACACCGAAGGCATGGAAGGGGGGATGGCGTTGGGGGTGTCGGGCATGATGATGGCGTTCCGGACCGATACAGGGCTGGAGGCTGTCGGAAGTGTGGCGATGATAGCCCGTGCGTCAGCGGGATCGTGCAGCAGATGGGGTAGAATCGCCCGATGCACTGCCGATGGCCCACCGGAGCAACCTGGAAAGGCCCATTTATGGCGGCAGGCCTGCAGTCACGTCGGAAGCGTGGCAGAGTGGTCGATTGCACCGGTCTTGAAAACCGGCAACGGGCAACCGTTCGTGAGTTCGAATCTCACCGCTTCCGCCAATATCCCTGCGCCATTTTCCGTTATCTCCCCCTCTGTTTTTTTGCCCGGCGTTGCATGCGCGCTGCATCGGGGCGTTTTGCCCCGAGGTCTTGACATGGATCATTCCAACGATTGGCGGAAACGTTATTTTTCATGCCAAGCGTGGGTAGCCACCGGTGAAGGAGGCCGCCTGTCGCCCGGCGTCTGCAGGTAAAGCACTGCCTGCCGGGGACTGTGCGCTGGATTTTCTGCCGGGATCATGGCATGTGCTTCGACCGTACTGAAATCGTATCAGTGGCAGGCTGCGACCCAGGGTCGGACAAATCAATCACACAATCGGAAGCCTGCGCTAGTTAGTTACTTTCTTAATGGAATCTCTCGACATGGATCGTTTTGTAGTCATGGTGGACGCTGGTTATCTGCTGCATCAGTCGGCAGAAATCGTCAGCGAGCGCGCCTCCACCAAGCGACATCACTTGGAGGTCATGAATCCGGCAGCCCTGATCAATCTGCTGCTGGAAAAGACGCGTACCGCGTTGGGCCTCACCACCCGCGAACTGCTGCGGGTTTATTGGTACGACGGCGTGATGGCCAGCGGGCTGTCGCCGCAGCAACGAGCCATTGCCGAGCTTCCGGATGTGCATTTCCGTTCGGGCATCGTCAACGCAGCGGGCCAGCAGCGGGGGGTTGATTCCCTGATCGTCACCGACCTGATCGAACTGGCCAGCAACGGTGCCATTTCCGATGCCGCCCTGGTGACGGGTGACGGCGACTTCGCCATCGGTATCGAGATGGCCCAGAAGAAGGGCGTGCGCATTGCCGTCATCGGTGTCGAGGACACCGAGCTGGGCGTCTCGCATCGCCAGAGCTTCGAGATCACCAGCCGCGCCGATCGTGTGGCACGCCTGAATGTCTATGACCTGTCGGCCGTCATGCGCTATGTGCCACCGGCCACGCCGATGGCCTCCAGCACGCAGGCCGGTGACTATGAGTACAGCCAGCCTGCTTCCTACGCCAGCGGGCTGGCCGGTGCGGTGGCAGGGGGCGCCGGGGGTTATGGTGCACAGCCGTCGGCGTCGGCCTACCCGGGCATGCGCAATGAGCACACGCCGCTGGATGACGAGAGCCGGCAGCAGATCATCGAGTCTGTCAAGGTCTTCGTCGAGGAACAGGCCGGTCTGTGCTCGGAAATCGATCCGACCAGCCGTCGCATCGACGCGGCCCTGGACCGGCTGCTGATCCATCACATCTATGCTGATCTGGGGCACGGCAAGCTCACCAACGCCGAGAAGAACTTTGCGCGCGACCGGCTGCGTGCCGAGCTGATGAACAACAACTGACGGTGTGAAAACGCCCCGGTGCGGGATGCGCAGCGGGGCGTTCAGGATCTGTCTTTCCTGTCAGGCGCCTTGGGTCGCGGATGCGTGCCGAAGGTGCCTTTTCTGTTTCCGGTGCCTGGTCCGGATCCGGAGGCTCACGACCCGTCATCATGCAGTAGCGATGACGGGCGGATGATGATGCACCGGCCATGGTGCGGCCGGTGTGGTGACTCAGATGTTCTGGGGTGCAGCTGTCGCGGCGTTGCCCTGAGTCTGGGACGGATTGTCCAGCACTTCGGCACGGGGCGCCGCGGAGCCATCGGCGATGTCGATGCGGCGCGGCTTCATGACTTCGGGAATCTCGCGCACCAGGTCGATGTCGAGCAGGCCGTTGTTCATCGAGGCACCGACGACGCGCACGTGCTCGGCCAGCTGGAAGCGGTGGGCGAAGTCACGGGCGGCGATGCCGCGATGCAGATAGGTGGGCTGCGAGGCGGCGGGGCGCTTGCGGCCGGTGATCTTCAGGCCGTCCTGTTCGACTTCGATCTCGATTTCCGAGCGGTCGAAGCCGGCCACCGCCATGGTGATGCGGTAGGCGTTCTCGCCGAAGACCTCGATGTTGTAGGGGGGGTAGCTGGGCTGGGCGTCGTTGCGCAGCGAGTTGTTGAGCATGCGTGCCATGCGGTCAAAGCCGATGGCGGAGCGGTACAGGGGGGCGAAGTCGAACTGGTTCATGGTTTCCTTATCCTCGAATATCAAGCGATGGAATGTGCACGGGCCCGATGATTCAGCGCCCGTGCCCAGAAGATGAGGAGACCTGCGGGAATTTCAAGAGCCGTCTAGTGCAGCGGTCCGCCGTGCGTCACCAGAAACCGCTCGATCATCATCCGCGCGCCTTCGTAGCCGGGGTGCCGGGCAAAGAAATGCACGTCCAGCCAGTCCAGGTGGCTCTGCAGCTCAGCCGGGGAGGCCGTGTTCAGCTGTTCCAGATACTCTTCGTAGTACTCGCGGGCAATGTCGTACCAGCGGTTCTCGTCGAGTCGGCTGGAAGTGCCGGTACTGGCGCAGGCCAGGGTGTAGGCCTCATCGATGACGGAGTCGGATTTCTCCGCAAACGTGGTGAAGGTCAGCAGGGTGGCAAAGGTCTCGGCCTCCCGGCCCGGTTCGATGGGACCGACGAACGCCAGCTGGCTGCCGTCGACGACCAGGGATGGGGTGAGGAACTGTCTGGCCTCCATGGGGGCATGCGCCGTAAGGGAAATTCCATGATCATCCGGGGTATGCGGCAGGTTGTCTGTCGAATCCATCACGTTCTGGACTTCGGCGGAAAGCGTCTTTGTCGCCGATTTGTCGCGCCGACGCATCACCGGGTAGTGCAGGCGGCTATCGGGGCAGGATGGATGCCGGGGCATGGCATGCTTCTATAATGGAGGCGTGCTACCCTGCTGGGATCTGTGTCCCGCAAACCGTCCTTTGGGTCGTATCCCTTTCTGCCCCTGTCAACCTGGGTCACGTCTTCGCCGTCTACATGTCCGATACCTCCCTGCTGATCCATCGTCCGGAAGGTGGCACCGAGACCATGGTCATCTGCCTGTGTGCCGATTGGTGCGGCACCTGCCGCGACTATCGGACCATGCTGGCCGACGAGGCGCCACGCCACGCTGGAACCGCCTTTGCCTGGGTCGATGTGGAGGACGATGACGAGCTGCTGGGAGATCTCGACATCGAGACCTTTCCCACGTTGCTGGTCACGGTGAAGGGCCAGCCCCGGTTCTTCGGGCCGGTGCTGCCGGGAGAGGAAACGCTGCGGCGCCTGCTGCGGGCGCTGCACGAGCCCGGACGGCCGCCTGTGCAGGTCGATGCCGAGGTTGCCTCGCTGGCCGCGCATCTGAATTCACTGATTGGAGTCCAGTCATGATCAAGAAGTTGTCGATCGTCGTCGGCGTGCTGGTGGGCCTGTTGGTCGTGGCCGCCGTCGCGGTCAGTTTCGTCGATGTCAATTACTTCAAGCCGCAGATTGCCAACTTCGTGGCAACGCGCTACAACCGCACCCTCTCGTTCGAGGGCGACCTGAAGCTGTCGATCTTTCCCCATGTTGGGGTCACGCTGCCGGAGGTGCGGCTGTCCGAGCCCAATCAGCCCGAGCAGGAGGCTGCCAGCCTGACGTCGGCACAGGTCAGCGTGGCGCTGCTGCCGCTGCTGAAAGGCGATGTCCAGGCCGACACGGTCACCATCGATGGCCTGAAGGCCAAGGTGGTGCGCCAGGCTGATGGCAGCATGAGCATCGACGACCTGCTGGGCGCCCAGGATGCGCCCGCCCAGGAGCAGCCGGCCGAGCCGGAGGCTGCCACGAAGATTCCGGCCTTCCATGTGAACGGGGTGACGCTGGCCAATGCGCGCGTGGTCTTCGATGACCGCCAGGCCGGTCAGACCTACACGCTGGAGCGGCTCAACGTCGAGACCGGGCCGCTGGCCAATGTCATCGAGACGCCCGTCTCGCTGTCGCTGGGCTTTGGTGCCACCTCGCCCGAGGCGCGTGGCGACTTCAACATGAAGGGCCAGCTCAAGATCGACCTGGAGCAGGGGCGGTATGGGCTGCGTGACTTCAGCGCAGGCCTCAAGGGCGCCATCGATACGCTGCAGGTGCAGCAGTTTGCCCTCAAGCTCAAGGGCTTTTCGTTTGATCCGCAGGGCCCGGTCATTGATCTGAACGACCTGGCGCTGGATGCCCAGGGCCGGATGGGCGCTGATAGCTTCCGTGGCACGGTGGCGGCGCCGAAGCTGGCCATTGCCAGCGACAAGGCGTCGGGTGATACGGTCCAGGCCAAGGTGAGCCTGGGTGACAAGGAATGGCTGTCGGCCGTGCTGACGCTGGCTGGCGTCGGTGGCACCGCCGATGACCTGAAGGTGAACAGCCTGGGGCTGGATGCGAAGCTGACGCAGGACGGACGTACCGTGACGACCAAGCTGGCCACGCCGGTGCAGGCCAGCCTGGCGGCCGGTCGCTATCAGCTCACCGCGCTGGATGGCCAGGTCGACATCGAGGATCCGTCGGTGTCGAAGGCGGCCTCGTCGCTGAAGCTGGGCGGCCAGGTGTCGGCCGATCTGAAGAAGGAAACCGCAGCGGCTGATCTGTCGGCCCTGCTGGACCAGGCGAAGATGGCCCTGAAGGCCGGTGTCAACGGCTTCAAGACGCCGAAGATCACGGTGGCCCTGGACGCCGACTCCCTCAATGTGGATCGTCTGTTCCCGCCGGCCAAGACCGATACAGCGGCTGCGCCGGCTCCCGACTCGACCACGGGCAATCCTGCCGAGACGCCGGTGGACCTGTCGGCCCTGAAGGGACTGACGGTGGATGCGCGGGTGGGCATTGGTCATCTGATTGCACGCGGTCTGGAAATGCGTCAGCTCAAGGCCAACGCCAAGGTTGCCAACGGCCAGCTCGTGCTGTCTCCGGTGACGGCTGCGCTCTACCAGGGCAAGCTGGCGGCTTCTTCCACGGTCACGACCGGCTCGTCGCCTGCGGCCAACAAGGTGACGCTGAAGGCTGATCTCACCGGCATCTCCATCGAGCCGCTGCTGAAGGCGCTGGCCAACCAGGACATGCTGGAAGGGAGCGGCAACCTGAACCTGGCCGTCAACACGGGTGGAGCCACGGTGGAGGCGATGAAGCGCTCACTGGGTGGCAATGCCTCGGTGGCCCTGAAGGACGGCGCGCTCAAGGGCATCAACCTGGGCGAGAAGCTGCGCGAGGCGCGCAACATGTTCAAGGCCAATACCGGTACCCAGAACCAGGCCTCCGACAAGACCCAGAAGACCGACTTCACCGAGATGTCGGTCAGCTTCCAGCTGCAGAACGGTGTGGCGCGCAGCAATGACCTTTCGCTGAAGTCGCCGCTGCTGCGGGTCGGTGGAGATGGTTCCATCGACATCGGTCGCAGTGTGCTGGACTACACGGTGCGTGCGTCGGTGGTCGGTACCAGCAGCGGGCAGGGTGGACGCGAGCTGGCTGACCTGAAGGGCGTGACCATTCCCGTGCGCCTGAACGGTCCGTTCGATGCGCCGTCCTGGCAGATCGACTGGTCGGCTGCTGCCAAGGATGCCCTGAAGTCCAAGGTGGGCGAGGAACTGAAGGGCAAGGCCGAGGACAAGCTCAAGCAGAGCCTGGAAAAGAGCGGCCTGGGCAGCAAGCTCGAAGAGAAGGTCGACACGAAGAAGGCCAAGGACGCCCTGAAGGGCCTGCTGGGCCGCTGATCGGCATCAGCTGACGCCACGACGTCAGCGCCCCGGGGATCCCGGGGCACAAGAAAAGGGCCGGAAGGAGAGATCCTTCCGGCCCTTGTTGTTCACGGCTCCTGCTCAGAACGGTCGCACGCGTCCCTCGGCCATGCGGACAAGCGGCTCGGGTTCGGACAGGGTCCACTTGCGGCGTGAACCCGCGATCCAGCCACGCTGCTGCCAGTCGGCCAGCAGACGGTTCAGCGTTTCGGGGCGGATGCCGAGCTGGGCGGCCACATGGCGCTGGCTCTGGGGGAAGTTCAGTTCGTCGCCCTGCTGCTTGCGCAGTGCCACGAAATAGGCCGCCAGCCGCTGTTGGGCCGTGCTGCTGGTCAGCCATTCCACCTCGTTGACACGGTGGTAGAGCCGCTGGCTGAAGCGCTGCAGCATCCGGGTGGCCAGGGGCGGGTGAGCCTCGCAGGTGGCACGCAGGCTGATGCCCGACAGCCGCCAGATGGTGACAGGTCCGCTGCCGGCACGGGAGCTCATCGGATAGCGGCCATGCTGCATGAAGATGGCGGCCTCGGCCACCAGCGAGTTGGGGCCGAAGGACTGGAAGACGTGTTCGTCACCCTCCTGGCTGAAGCGCACCATCTCCAGCTGCCCGCTTTCCACCAGCAGGTAATGGGTGGCGGGATCTCCCTCGTGGAACACGCTTTCGCCTGCGTCCAGCGTCTGGTGCCAGGCGTTTTCGGCCAGTTGCATCAGAACGGGCTGGGGGAGCCCCGAGAACAGCGGGTGGCGATCCAGCAGCGCGATGAGAGGGGCGGTTGCCGCGGTGGGGTTGGGGGAGGATGAGGGGGTCATGGATAAGGATGCGGGGACCCGAAAAATGGCTCTGGAATGCAGGCTCTGCCTTGCGGCCTTCAGCCCGCATTCTGCCATGCCGCGATCATCGGACGCGTGATCGCCACAATGCCCGAAGCGCCAGCCCGCCCAACACCAGCAGGATGACCGCAAGAATGGCGCTCCAGATGGAATAGGGCAGTCCGATCAGGGCCTGGTCCGCCTCGGCGCATGAGGCGCGCGGCTCGAAGACTTCGGGCAGCCAGTCGGCCAGGCCGGTGTTCATCAGGAAACGGTCGGCTGCCGTGACGGCGCAGGAACCGCTGGCCGCTGCCACGAAATGCTGATAGAGCGCCGTGACGAGGGCACCGCCAGCTGCCACGATGCCGGTCGCGGAAAAGAGCGTGGCAATGACGCGTCCCGCCGAGCTTCTGACGGGCGCAAGGGCGGCCAGAATGGCCAGCGCGCCACACAGCAGATACAGGACGCGTTGAGCAATGCACCAGGGGCAGGGCTGCATGCCCAGCACGTGCTGTGTGAACAGTGCCACGCCGACACTGCCCCAGGAGAAAAGGACGATGGCGACCGACAGGCGGCGGTGTGTTATACTATTGAATCTCATCGTGTTTCGGAAGTTTGCTCAAGCAAAGGGTTTTTGTTGTGTTTCGGCGACAATTCCTTCCTGCGCCTGCAAGAAGCACGCCTTTCATTCTTAGCTTAACGGGACTCAGGGATGAAATCGACTCGTAAACCTAATTCAGCCATGACCGCGCATCATCATAGCGCCATCGTCACGGCTCGGCATGCCGCCCGTATGCGTGCCGGTCGCGTCGAATCGCGCCCGGAAGACTATGCGGACATCGCCGTCACCGAGCAGGCCAAGCGTCTGCGCGAGGCGCGTCGGGCCATCGAAGAGCGTAACATGCTCCGTGAGCTTGGTCTCAGCTGATCTTTTCTGACGTTATTCGTTCTTATCTGAAACGCCGCACCGGTCCCTGGGCTGGTGCGGCGTTTCAGTTTCTGCCGCCTGTTTTTCTGCTGTCTGTTGCCGATGAACCGGATCCTGATCGTCAAGATGTCCTCCATGGGGGACGTCGTCCATGCCCAGCCCCTGGCCACTGACCTGCGTGCACAGTTTCCGGATGCCCGCATCGAGTGGGTCGTCGAATCGGCCTTTTCGGCCTTGCCGGCCATGAACCCGGCCGTCGATGAGGTCATTCCGCTGTCCTGGCGGCGCTGGCGCAAGTCGCTCGGCAAGCCCGAGACACGGGCGGCCATGCAGGCCTTCTGGCAGACACTGCGCGGCCGTCGCTATGACTGGATCCTTGACTGCCAGGGGCTCATCAAGAGCGCAGCTGTGGTGCGCATGGCCCGGGGCGGCGTGCGCGTGGGCCCCGACCGTGCCTCGGCTCGGGAGCCGCT
>ERZ773087.1710-NODE-1710-length-13090-cov-36.135405_pt1 | contig 13090 bp, 8 predicted proteins | sample MGYA00511375_ERZ773087 | MGnify/ENA primary metagenome ERZ773087 (study PRJEB29015, sample SAMEA2737995) | human oral metagenome | biome: human oral; feature: human-associated habitat; material: dental | place: China | collected 2063 ...
ACTAGAAACCTAGAAACCGCTAGACACCTTTAAAGGCGTTAGCCATTTTTTCACCTTTTCACTCTTTCACTCTTTCACTTTTAGGAGTCAAGCCAAATGTTTTGTTGTGAGGAGTTATGGAGTGTTGTGAGGAGTTAGGGAGTTAAGGAGTTATGGAGTTAAGCCAAATGCTTTGTGAGATTTTGAGCTTATGAGTTTTTAAGTTTATAAACTCACAAACTGATAACTTACAAACTCATAAACTTACAAACTTACAAACTCATAAACTCATAAACTTACAAACTCATCAATATCAATGCCGACTGTGCATCAACAGTAACTTTTCCGCCTTTCATCGTGCACAGACCGTCGCCGTTCACCACACCATCGCACACCACAGCGCGATAATCGCCCTGCGGAACATCCACCACTTGTGCCTCACGGTTGGCGTTAAGCAGCACCACAATGTCTTTTGCGGCATCGCCACCGGCATGGTCTTTCAAGCGGTAGGCCACCACATTGGCAGGCGATTTGATAAATTCGAGATGCTTACGAACCAACTCGGCGTTGCCCAAACGAAACGCGGGATGAGCCTTGCGCAAGGCAATAAGACCTTTGTAATAGGCAAACACCTGCGGATAACGTTCGAGATTGGTCCAGTTAAGTTCGTTAATCGAGTCGGGCGAACAAAAACTATTGTGCACACCCTTCTTGTCGCGCAGCATCTCTTCGCCACAAAGCATGAACGGAACGCCTTGCGAGGTGAACACAAACGTTTGCGCCAGGAGGTCGAGCTTTATCAGTTCGGCAGTGGTTATGCCAGGTATCGAGTTGCGTATGCGGTCGGTTAGGCACATGTCGTCGTGACAGCTAACGTAACTTATCATTTGCGTTGGCTGGTTGGCCCACGGCTTTTTGCTGTAATTTACTTGGCTCATATCCACCTGCGGATGAGCGATAGCGCCCACGACACCAAACTTCAAGCTCTCTTCGTTACCATTAAGGGCGGCCAAGAAAGCAGGCTTGCGGTCGTCGGAGAATGGCCCGCGCAGTGCATCGCGCAGCTCATCGCTAAACGCTCCTATGCCCGGCATCTGCCCCACGTTGGCTTTCATGGCCAGTTTTTCTTGCGGATAGGCACATGTGCCCGCACTCCAACCCTCACCATATATATATATGGAGGGGTCTATCTTTTGCATTTCGGCCTGAATAAGGTTCATTGTTTCGATGTCGTGAACGCCCATCAGGTCTACGCGGAAGCCATCGATGTGGTACTCCTTCGCCCAATGTTTCATCGACTCTATCATAAACTGGCGCATTAAAGGCTGCTCGCTGGCCGTTTCGTTGCCGCAGCCCGACCCGTCTGAATACGTTCCATCGGCACGTTTGCGATAGAAGTAGTCGGGCCAGGTGCGTTGAAATGCACTGCCCGAAAGGTCGTAGGTGTGGTTGTAAACCACGTCGAGAATAACGCGGATGCCTGCTTTATGCAGTGCCTGCACCATCTGTTTAAACTCGCGTATGCGCACTTCGGGGCGATAAGGATCGGTGCTGTACGAACCCTCGGGCACGTTATAGTTCAGCGGGTCGTAGCCCCAATTATACTGCGGCTTATCCAATCGTGTTTCGTCTACCGAGGCATAGTCGAACGAAGGCAGAATGTGCACGGCGTTAATACCCAGTTGGCGCAGGTGGCTGATGGCCTTTTCTTCGGTTAAGGCCAAGAACTTGCCCTTATGTTTGATGCCCGACGAGGGATGAACGGAGAAGTCGCGATGGTGAAGTTCGTAGATAACGAGGTCGGCAGGTGATGCCAACGGCGGACGTTTGTCGGCTTTCCAACCCTCTGGATTTGTCTCTTCGAGGTTTATAATGGCCCCTCGCCTACCGTTTACGCCCACAGCCTTGGCAAAGATGCCCGGCGTTTCGCCCAGGTTAAAGGCAGGAACGTCGAAGGTATAGAAACGTCCTTTGAGGTCGCCTTTGGCCGTAACGCTCCACATGTCTTTGCCTGCGGGTTTCATTCGCAAGGTTTGCAGCGGCTTTCCACCCTGCCCTTCGGCATAAATTTTTACCAACACGCGTTTTGCATTCGCAGGTGCATGAAGTTTAAACACCGTTTCGCGGGGCGAGTATGTCATCTCATTCATGTCTTGCGCACGTACGTTAAGCCCTTGGGCGCAAACAAACAAGGCAGCCATGATCAATCCTTTTATGTTCATATCGTTGCTATTATTGAGTTGATAAGTCGACAAGTTAACCCGTTAAAAGTTGACGAGTTGACCAGTTAACAAGTTCACGAGTGGACGAGTGGACAAGTGGACGGGTTGACAAGTGCACAAGTTAACGAGTGGCCAAGTTCATGAGTTGACAAGTTAACGGGTGAACAAGTTGACAGATAGGCGCAGCCATCTTTTCACCTTTTCACCCTTTCACCCTTAAAAGGCGCAGCCATCTTTTCACCTTTTCACCCTTTCACCTTTAAAAGGCGCAGCCATCTTTTCACCTTTTCACCCTTTCACCTTTTCACCCTTAAAAGGCGCAGCCATCTTTTCACCCTTTCACCTTTTCACTCTTTCAGCGTCCGCTTTGTTGAACCATATCCTTAACGGCCGTACAGAAGGGTGTGTTAGCCATCAAGTCTTCGATATTGAGGTGCATACGATAACGCCAATAATGGTGCGGGTTGGCAGGGATGTTGATGCGTTCGGCATCAGCATCGGGCAAACGCAGGTCTTCGTCGGTGGACAACCAGTCTTGAATGCTGAGAATGCACAACATGGAGGGCGACAAAAGCTGGCGCAACACTATTTCGCGAGCCAAAAAGCCCGAAAGCGGATGCGGCGCAGGACCACCTTTGTAGAGCATCGTGTTGTAGTATTCTTGTGTCCGTTCCCAGTTTTCGTCCCACCACTGGCGGAGTGTCGGCATGTCGTGACTGCTGAACGTGTTTACCGAACGATAAGGGAATGTGGAGAGATTGCCAAACCGAACACGCGGATCTTTGGGCATCGACTGTACTTCGAGCGACAGAATGCGTAGCTCGTTCATCACCCACGCCACGCAATCGGGCACCATTCCGAGGTCTTCGGCACACACAAGCATGCGCGTGGCCTCAACCAGCTTGGGCAGTTTCTTCATCGCCTCGTGGTACCAGAACTGGTTGTTGCGGCGATAATAGTAGTCGTTGTATATGCGGTTAAACACGTCCTTATCCTTATCCCAAAGGGCTTCGTACACAAAATCGTGCTGAACGGAGATGCGCGGATGGAACTTAGAGGGGTCTTTGCGGTCGCGAACGAAAAGCACATCGCTCACCAAGGCGAAGAGTCCATCGCGCAACCAGCGGTCGGCCTCCTCCTTTTTGCCCTCAAAGGCCTGTTCAATCTTGCGCTGCGTGTCGTATTCGGGGCGCAGTTGCCAGATGTCGTCGTGCAGGGGTTGCAGATAAGTTGCCTTCACGTTGTCGGCGTTTTCGCCGAACATGCGGTCGAGAACCCAATCGCTAATGAACGGACGGGTGAACGCCTCTTCGTTGAAAGGCAGCCCATAGGCCTCTATCTCCTCGCGACTCATGCCCAACGAGGGCGAGAACTGCCCCAACAAGCCATCTACACACGACACGGGAATTTCCCAAATGCGGAAGAAACCCAACACGTGGTCGATGCGATAGGCATCAAAAAACTTCGCCATGTTTTGGAAACGGCGCACCCACCAGGCGCAATCGTCGCGCAGCATCTCGTCCCAGTTGTAGGTTGGGAAACCCCAATTCTGCCCTTTAACCGAGAAATCGTCGGGTGGTGCGCCTGCTTGTCCGTCGAGGTTAAAGTAATGTGGTTCGGTCCACACGTCGCAACCGTGGCGGTTTACCCCAATGGGGATGTCGCCTTTCAGTATCACGCCCTTGGCGCGAGCATGCTCGTGGGCATGGCGCATTTGGGTGTAAAGCAAATACTGAACAAAGTAATGGAAAGCCACCTCCTTGTAAGCCTTGGTCGTAGGCGTAGAGAGGGCTTTGCGTTCGGCCTCGTCCCACGTGTTGTGGTCGGGCCATTGTGTAAAGTCGGCCGTGCCGTAGAGGTCGCGGAGATAACAATATTGGGCGTAGGGCACCAGCCAATAGCTCTCTTCTTCAAAGAACTTCTTAAAGTCCTCACCCTTCATCATTTCCTTGCCCTCTTGCTCGAACAGCTGTTTAAGATAAGCTGTTTTGGCGTTGTTCACGCGTTCGTAGTCAATCTGCGACAGCGCGTTAAGCTCTTGTCGTAAGGCCTCGAAAGCCATGCGTTCGTCTTCGTTCTTCAACAGCGGCAGCGCATTGAGGTCTACATACTGCGGATGAAGGGCGAAAATGCTGATGCAACTATATGGATAAGAGTCGGTCCAGGTGTGCGTTGTGGTGCTGTCGTTGATGGGCAACACCTGCAACACGCGCTGGTTGGTATGCGCCACGAAGTCTATCATGGCTTTAAGGTCGCCAAAGTCGCCCACGCCAAAGCTGCGTTTGGTGCGCAACGAGAACACGGGAACAAGGGTTCCGGCAAAGCGTTCGTCCCAAAGTTCGAAGAAAGCCTGGTGCAATTGGTACACGCAAACTTCGTTTTTGCCCACCTGCGGCAACTGCAACTCGCGGTTATAACCCGTCTCCCAAAGTGGTGCAACGCGGTTGTCGGCATCAACGGCCACAAACTTCACGGCTATTTCTTCGCCGTTCAGTTCGTCGAGATTGAGGTCCACCACCCATTCGCAATCGTTTACCTCGGCCATGGGCAAGGCTCGGCCAAGCGCCCACGCGCCAAGTGCCTGGTCGTCGCCCACTAAAACGAGGCGTTGCGAGGCCCGCAGTTGTGGCGCGCGCACCACCAAGCGCAACGTCCGCTCGTAATCAGATGCGGGCATGGGTTGCAGGTTGCGGCGTTTTAGGCACTGGGTAAAGGCCGAAGTGTATTGATAGGCATCTTCGGGAATGGCATGCCATTGGTCGTAAACGTGATAAGCGTTGGCTTTAAGCGCACTAAGCGACAGGCGATGTGGATGCAAGGCCCACTCCTTACGCCTTGTCACACCCGCACTATCCACACAATAGAAGTACTGCACGACGTTTTGGCAAGCGTCGGGCAACTTGTTTATACAACAAATCCAGCGCAATCCGTCGACGGTATTCATGCGGTATTGCGTTGTTAGGCATTCGCCCTTGTCGTTATTAGTAACGATGTTCAGCACCAATTCTTCTCCGAAGACGGTCTGGTAATCAATATTGAAATATAAATTCATAGACTCAGGGGTTAGTAAACTCGGCATAAAGTTAGGCATTATTTGCAAGAGCTTAGCCCTTAAAACAGGGAAATGTTTATCTTTACAATGCAAACGTTTGCGCGAACGCAAAAAGAGAACCAAAATGCAGCAGGCCAACACCCTATTGTTTGCTATCCATAATGCGCACAAACACTAACTTCGGCCACACAAACGGTAACCCTTGCAATGGGCTTTTTAACAAAGCAGTGCGCTACAAGGCCGTTTGTAGCCCGGCTACAAGTGGCTTGTAGTGGCAGTACAAGTGGCTTGTAGCGACAGTACAAACGGCTTGTAGTGGCAGTACAAACGGCTTAATACGGCAGAACAAGTACATGTTTTCCGTGCTGTTGCCATGCGTGCAAATATGGCTTAATCGCTTTTCTGTCTAGTTTTTAGTAAGAATTTTAACATTATGAGTACCCTTTCCGTCCACCAATCGCTCTCCGTGCCGCAAAAAATCGATTCTCGCGGCAGTTTGTTTTGATGCTAAAAAGGGGTAGCATGTGCATGCGGCAAAATGAATTTTTATTTAAATCAAACTGCTATTTGCAGCTGTTTCGGTGCCATTTGGTGCTAATTGGAATGCGTTTTGGTGCTAAATAGAGTGCGATCTGGTGCTAAACGCAAGGTGTTTTGGTGCAAAACGGAGTGCGTTTTGGTGCTAAATGCAAGGCAAAATGGTGCTAAACACAAGACGTTTTAGTATAAACATCCACAGCAATTGTATAAACAAAACCTTTTAGAGCCATGAAATACATGGCTGAAAGAGACAAAATAGCCATTAAAAAGTGGGGTTTTAGGGGCTAAAAGTGGGATTTTGGAGTTGAAAAAATACGGGTTAGCAACCAAACTAGAAAGGTAAAATGGTGCAAAATGCAGGCTTTACTCCTAAAAATAGACAAAACCAAAGGCACGAAAGGTTATAAATAGTGCATATTTACCTACTTTATGACCTATATTCTCGCTAGAACGGAGCGAAAACTAGAGCGACATTGTAAAACAAAAGATAATAATTTAAGGTTCTGAGTTGATGAGTTTGTGGGTTGATTAGCTTTTGAGTTGATGAGTTGGTGAATTGATGTCTTCGGGAGTTGTTGGGCTTTAGTGATTTTATAAGCCAGTGAGATGACTTGTTTTGCACTCCGCACACCTTGTAGAAATACTAAAAGTCAAGACGACTTCGTATGAGTTGAGAGAAGTTGAGCCAATATAACGATAGAAAAGCATGGTTTGGAAGGTTATATACACACTTAATTATATATTCAGCCTTCGCATTTTGCCTATACAGGGGGCGTTTCAAGATGGTCGTAACGGCATTGGCATAATGAGCAACGATTCCCCATTAAAACGTTTGCGTGGATACGTATACCGCACCCACGCAAGGTATTGTTTCGTTTTTATACATACGGCGTAATATATCTCACTTTATTTTTTGCGCCAATATGTATCAAACGGGTTAGATTTACTTCTCACTAGCTGTCTTTCGTTCGGGTATATAGAAGTGTTCCCAAGACACATCCAACACTTTCGCATCAAGGCACTTACGGATAAAGGCTTCCCTCCATGCTGGACCAGCAGGCCTAATAGAATCCCAAAAGGCACTTGACTCCCAACGAACGTCTAAGATTATGCGTATGATATAAACCTCCTTATCCTTCATCGCTTGTTGAGCGGGCTTGTTAAAGAGAGATAGACCATAGATATAGGTTTTGCCCTTATATTCTGCCCACGGGCTGGTTCTCTCCGCCCCAACGTTCCTTATCTTAAAGGCACTGCCCCTAATAACATCAAATAGCTTTTTGGCGGGTTGGCCAACAAATTCGCTTCTCCGTGCATCTAGGGTAGGCAAGAAGGCTTCGAGCATCTTACTTTCCCTTTCGCGTTCAGCATCCGTCTGCGTGTTTTGGGCGTACATGGCGATGCCAAAGCATAGCAACATCACCAATATAAATAACCTCTTCATTGTCTTAACATTTAATGTAGTTCCTCTGCATCATACGTTATTAGTCTGCATGCTGTCTATATAGCAATGGCATGCAAGCCTTCTAATGCCCTTGCGCGGGTACGTATGCAGCACCCACGCAAGGTATTGTTTCGTTTTTATACATACGGCACCATATATCTCACTTTACTTTTTGCGCCAATATGTATCAAACGTGTTGGCTTTACTTCTCACTCGATGTCGTTCGTTCGGGTATATAAAAGTGTTCCCAAGACACATCCAATACTTTCACATCAAGACACTTACGTACAATGGCCTCCATCCATGCAGGCCCAGCATGGCTGGCAGCATCCCAGAAGGCACTTGACTCCCAACGAACGTCTAAGATTATGCGTATGATATAAACCTCCTTATCCTTCATCGCTTGTTGAGCGGGCTTGTTAAAGAGAGATAGACCATAGATATAGGTTTTGCCCTTATATTCTGCCCACGGGCTGGTTCTCTCCGCCCCAACGTTCCTTATCTTAAAGGCACTGCCCCTAATAACATCAAATAGCTTTTTGGCGGGTTGGCCAACAAATTCGCTTCTCCGTGCATCTAAGATAGGCAAGAAAGCCTCGAGCATCTTATTTTCCCTTTCGCGTTCTGCATCCGTTTGCGTGTTTTGAGCGTACATGGTTATGCCAAAGCATAACGATACCATCAATAAAAATAACCTTTTCATCGTCTTAACATTTAATGGGTTTGTAACTAACCTTCTCCGAACCGTATGTGGTATAGTCGGGTTTATCTGTTATATGGCATTTCACGATACTGATACCACCATCGAAGTGGTTAATGATTGTACTTAATCTGGCAATGGCTGTTTCATTACTTGATTTAAAGGTATTAAGATGTTCATACTGTTTCAATATCCTATCACATTTTCCGCCCATTTTAAAATCATTATTTTCTGCCACTTCGTATTCAATCTCCTTGAACATGGCTGCCGCTTTCTTTCTATCGTTGATAATCAATGCGTAATAGGTGTTCTCGTCTATGAAAACAAATGAACCACGCATATTAGGACACTCTTGACCAGCCGCGGCGGAACAGAGATTTAACAAATCTTTAGCTGATGGAGGAGTAAGATTAGGATGGTTGTGGAGCGTATATTTCGTGTAGAAATTTGCAGTGTATGGCGCACGGTCTACAAGTCCTCCTCCTTCGGGCTCCAACATGTAATGACGATTATCATCATAAACATTAATAACACAAACATGCTCCACATTACCATGTTCTTTAACAAGCTTTTTAAACTGAGACAGGTCTATGTAGTTCTTTTTCTGCCCTTTATAAGGCTTCAGTGAGAACAAACTGTCCAACATTTCCTTCATGGCTCTCTTAGCCTCGTTGGAATAAGGTAGTGAGTCGCACTCTTCTGGAATCTTACTATTCGGAAGTATTCCTAAACCCAAGTTACCTGTATAGGGTCCATTATTGGTTTCAGGTCTACTTTCACCAACAATTCCTATCGTTCCACCACGCCTGTCCCAATAAGTAGCTCCATCCACACGATAAGTTGCCTGAAGAAAAAAAGAGAAAGAGTGTGTAATAGCTATACCCCGAAGTATATTTCCATAGTACATAACATAGCTCCTGGGGTCTGAACTTACATTATAAAGCTGTTCACAAGGTATGGTTATCTCTATCTTATTAAGATACCATCCTTTCTCAATCCTACAAACATAAGGATTAATCATTGTTTGTCTCAAAGCTTCTTCCGCCCATCGTTCCACGGTATAATGGTATAAACCATGACTATCTCCATCCGGTTGCCCAACATAGTTCGCCGAATAGTCTATTGTAATAATAACTCTAGAGCCATTAAGGTAAGGATTGTAATAACGCGTTTCAGGCAACTGTTCCTGCGTTAATGGCATCATGCTGTCTTTAAGAAACTCGTACGCTTTAAGGCCATCGTCTACTTGCAGCCCCTTATCAGATAAGATAGTAAAATCATTAGAATAGAGGAAACGCTGCGTTATGGGGATGTCGTTGTTGAGCGTTTCAGCAGTAACCACTTGTGGGCTTTTAAGTTTGTTGTTCAGTTCAACGCGTTCGTCATCCAGCTGTGTAAAACCAACAGGATAATACAGCGCACCACTTATCGTTCCTTCCGTGCCGAAAGGTACAATAAACACCATGCCGTGCATTGAGCTGTTGCACAAGCGAACATCCTCGAAGTACACCTGCTTGCCTTTTGTCAAGCTTTGAAACACAGGTTGCTGGTCGGTCGAGGCGTTTAATGCGTCAATAAACCGTTGGGCCTCTCTGTTTGTCACCTCATCTGGCAACGATAACCCCGCATCGTTTTCTAATTGGTTGCAGGCGCAAACCAACAAGACGCATAACCAAATCATTGGCGAAACAAGGTTCGCCTTCTTTACGTTTCGTGCCATCATAACCACTTCATTTAGATTTCATGTTAATGTTAGTGAGATATATTTTTATTAATTTATGCTCCAACGCACCCCTTTAAAGAACATTTTAATCAGGAGAAGTACAAGTTGTTACTCCTTATTATAGATGTTGCTTAATTGTTGGGATAACTCTCTTGCAATAAAACAATTGATGATTAGTACCGCTGTACAAGCTTGAGGTTGACTAACAAGCTACTTATGTCTGCAAATTTAAGAAAAATATCGGTTCGTTTTACAAATGCGCTTATGTTTCTTAACATAAAAAGAAAGGCCATGACTACACCCCTTATGAGTATAGTCATGGCCTTTAAACTTGTATTTCGCAACTAGCAAGTAGCTAAGTTGCAATATAAAAAGGTATGAACGAATCCAAGAAAAACTACATCTTGGTAACGATACCACCCTCTGTAGTCTCGATAAACTGCACGAGATTGCGTATTTCAGGGCCATCGGGCACTTGCTCTTTCACCTGCAGCACCGAGTCGAACACGCTTGTTTGCCCGTGGAACACCAGTCGGTAGGCGTTAGCAATGTGCTTAATGGTTTTGGGGTCTACGCCATCGGCTTTCAGCATCACGGTGTTTACCCCGCCATAAGCCAGCGGTTTGCCGCCAAGTATGATGTAAGGAGGCACATCTTTCGAGAATGTTGTGCCTGCTTGAATCATGGCGCGGTCGCCAACTCGCGTCTTAGCGTTCTCAATAACGCCCGTAGAGAATATCACGCCGTTGCCAATTACGCAGTCGCCGGCAATCTTTGTGCCGTAGCCGAACACGCAATCGTTGCCCACTTGCGTATCGTGCGAGATGTGCGCACCCTCCATCAGGAAGTTGTGATTGCCGATAACGGTTTTGCAACCCTCGTGCGTGGCGCGGTTGATAACCACGTTTTCGCGGATGGTGTTGTCGTTTCCGATGATGAGGAACGACCTTTCGCCCACAAAATTGAAGTCTTGGGGCAACGCTCCCAACACCGAACATTGATAAACGCTGTTGCCACTGCCCATGCGCGTGCCGTTAAGTATGCTCACGAAGGGGTAAATTACGCAGTTGTCGCCTATCTCCACATCGTCTTCTATGTAGACGAAGGGGTAAATTTTGCAGTTGTCGCCTATCTTGGCGCGTGGCGACACCTCTGCTTTTGAACTTATATCGCTTGACATCTGTATGAGTTTTAATTAGTTGACGAGTTGACAAGTTAACTAGTAGACAATTCGGTAAGTTAACTTGCATTACGCTATCTCACGCTCCTACTTTCCTCCTCCCAATGCCATGTAGAGGTTTACAACGGCTTGCATCTTGTAGAAGTCGTCTTGAACCTTCGAGAGTTCCACTTGCAGCAGGGTTTGTTGGGCGGTAATCACTTCGAGATAGCTGCCGCGGCTCTCGGTAAGCAGCATCTTAGTGTCTTCTACGTTCTGGCGGAGCGTAACGATTTGCTTAGCCTCAATCTCGCTCTTTTCGGCCGATGCGTTGTACAATACCAAGGCGTTGCTCACCTCGTTGCCTGCACTTAGCACTGCTTGTTGCCAGGTGTTGTAGGCGCGTTCGTATTGTATCTTGGCCACTTTAAGGCCTGCGATAAGCTGTCCGCGCTGGAAAATGGGTTGCACCAAACTACCAACAGCCGAGAGCAACAGCTTGGCCGGGTTGGTTATACCCATGCCGCCGCTGTTGGTATAGCCGCCTTGCGCACTCAACGTGAGCGTTGGATAGAAACGACTACGGGCCGTTTGCACATTGTAGAAACACTGTGCCAGGCTCATTTCCGCCGCATGAACGTCGGGGCGGTTGTTAAGCATCTGCAAGGCAATACCCGTTGAGAAGTTGGTTGGCAGACTCTGACCATCGAATTTGCCGCGGGCAATGGTGCGCGCCGACTGTCCGAGGAGCAGCGAGAGGGCGTTTTCGGCCTCGCGCAGCTGACGTTTCAGCCCCACCTTTTGTGCCTGAACCGAGTAGTAATTGCTCTCGGCACTCTGCACACCCGTAGAACGAACCCTGCCATATTCCTTTTGCAGCTGCATGGTTTCCCACGTATCCTTAGCCAAAACCTCCATTTCGTCTATCAGTTCCAGCTCCTTATCGAGCATCAGCAGCGTGTAATACAGGTTGGCCACGTTGGAAATAAGCCTTGTACGAGCGGCAAGTTGATAGTCTTTCATGCCCATCAAGGCCATTTGCGAACTGCGTTTGGCCGAGAGAAGTGTGCCGAAGAGGTCGATGGTCCAACTGGCCGACACGGGCAACGAGTAGGTTTTCACGGCCGCATTGCCGTCCCACGAGCTGATGGTTCCCTGCGGAGTGAAGGCAAACGAGGGCAAGAAGGCCAGCTGTGCCGACTTTAATTGCGCCTCGGCCATCTTTACGTTGAGGGCCGCATTCAGCAAATCGTAGTTGTTTTCAAGCGCCGTGGCGATGTGCGACTGCAATTGCGGGTCGGTAAACACGCTACGCCAGGGCAGGTTTCCGAAGCTAGCCGTATCGGTAACGGCCAGCGTGTCGGTGTCTGAAAGGGGCGAGCGAACCACGCCTGCGGCCTTAACCGCGGGGCGTTCGTACTTGCCATAGAGGCTCTTGCAGCCCGTTAGGGCTAGGGCTGCAAGTGCCAGGAGGATGAAATTCTTTATCTTCATTGTTTTGATTTCACTTCTTTTTCTATCGCCATTTGGCGTGCATATTGTTTCAACTCGCTCTTTACCTCGCGGTTTTCTTCGTCGCCAAACTCCAAAGGTGTGAACTTCTCTTGCAAGTGTTGGAAGATAACGAAGAGCGCGGGCACAACAAATATCTGCAACATCATACCGATGAGCATACCGCCAACGGCTGCCGCACCAAGCGTTTGGTTTCCGTTTTTGCCCACACCGCTGGCAAACATCATGGGCAAAAGACCGATAACCATAGCCAAACCGGTCATCAAGATGGGTCGCAAACGCGATGCCGCACCCAAAATGGCGCTGTACTTAATGGCCATACCCGTGCGCCGGCGTTCCAAAGCGAACTCAACGATAAGGATAGCGTTCTTTGCCAAAAGGCCTATCAGCATGATAAGCGCAATCTGCATGTAGATATCATTCTGGTGTCCGAAGAGTTGCGTAAAGATAAACGCGCCCGCCAAACCGAAGGGCAACGAAAGAATTACCGACAAAGGCAGCAGGTAACTTTCGTATTGAGCTGAGAGGATGAGGTAAACGAATACCAAACAAAGGGCGAATATAAGCGCAGTGGTGTTGCTTTGCTCGTGTTCCGAACGCGTCAAACCTGAGAAGTCGTAGCCATAACCCGTTGGCAGGTTCTGTGCAGCCACCTCTTCAATGGCTTTGATAACCTCGCCCGAAGAATATCCGTCGGCAGGCGTTACGTTGACGTTGATGCTGGTGAAGAGGTTGAAACGCCGCACGTTAGACGGGCCA
>ERZ773087.1718-NODE-1718-length-13028-cov-8.945656_pt1 | contig 13028 bp, 13 predicted proteins | sample MGYA00511375_ERZ773087 | MGnify/ENA primary metagenome ERZ773087 (study PRJEB29015, sample SAMEA2737995) | human oral metagenome | biome: human oral; feature: human-associated habitat; material: dental | place: China | collected 2063 ...
TATGAAGAACGGCATTACTAAAATCTTTTTTACTCTCCTTCATATCTCTTGCTTCATGTATTTTTTCCTTTACCCATAAGACATCCGGTTCTTTTTCCCTCAAATACGCCCTTATCTCAAGATATGCTTTATGAGATTTGCTTAGTACATAATATTTATTTTTTGCCCATAACTCTTCGCATTCTTTTCTTATATCTTTGTATCTCATATACACGCCTCTTTTAAAAAATATATAAACACTTAAGTATCTTCTCTATAAATCCGATATTGTTTTCTTTTCATTCATAAAAAGATTACCCGTATCTACAGATAATCTCTTTAAGCTTAATATCTATCAAACTTTTATCACTAAATCATTTAAGTAATTTTCCAAATCAGATTTATGGCATAGCCTAATAAAACGACAATACATAAACTTATTAGATTTACTGTATTATTAGACATCCATGAAAAACCCTTAATCGGTTTTTGATTATCATAGACTTTTTTATCACTAATAATGCCTTCTTTAGTCAAATATTTTCGTTGAAATAAAGCTCCCAAAATGCTGTCAATCAAAGTTCCTAGGAAAGCTGTAAGAGTAACAAATGCAACTCCCTGATATCCGAACTGTGGAAAAGCAAGCCAAGCCGATAAAAATCCTCCTGTAAATCCTGCAAAAAATCCCACCCAGCTGACTCCGCCTGAAACTCCTCGTTGAATATTTTTTCTGGTGATGATGTTAAAAACCTTTCCCTTACCGAGCACACCGATTTCTGAAGAAAATGTGTCAGCATTTGCCGCTGCAAAAACCACAAAACTCAGTAGCGAAAACTCAATATTCTCCGGTGAAAAATATTTACAAAATACCAGTATACAAGCGGGTAAAGAGTTGCATACAACCTGCTTCCATGTTCTGGCACCTCCGGATTCTTGAAATCGATCCGCTTCCAACTTTCGGTTATTCTTGATTTTGCTTACAATGCTTCCAAGAAAGTAAAAAGTATAAAGGCTCATAGCAATCCACACACCACCCAACAGATAAAGTGTTATTGCCGTCAAAATTGCAGCTATAACCCCATCGGGAGTCAACAATCTAAACTTAAGACTTAACAAAAGAACACCGGCAGAAAATATAAAGTAGACAAAAAAGAAGATATCTCCATAATAAAACGCCAAGGTCGCAGAAAGTGCCGAACCAAGAGGCAGAGTCAAATTATCTGAGCCTTTAGTTCCCGCAGCTTCAATAAATGCAGATAATAACCCGTTGCAAAGACCAATTATGTAAACCGTTCCAATTCCTATCCGCACAATATTCTTGGAATCTCCAATAGTTAAAATAGTTATAATTGTAACTGCAGTTGCCACGATAAAAACCGTCACACTTCCTGCCAAGGTTTTCGGTGCAAAAGAATACGGCTTTCTTCCCCGAATTTTTTGCCGACTAATGCAGCCAAGCCATCTCCATAAGCCATAATCAAAATTCCGATTATCGGAAAGATATTCCAGCCGGTAGCAAAACGAACTGCCACCGCAACACAAAGGCTGATTGAATAGTACACCGTTCCCCAACTGTCATCCTGTCTTTCCATAGAGGAAATCAATTTATACTTTCGGCTCAATATATTAATAATGATAAACACCGCCGGAACGAATATTGCCGCTTTGACATCGGTAAAAAAAATAGAAATAAAAATCCAATTTCCTACCATAATATGAATGAATTTACGGCTTAGTTCACCTTGATTCTTCCTAAAAATAATTGTTGAAAAACCGATTACTGAAAAAATATATAAAAAAGAGAGTCCTATTAACAATATATCCATAGCTTTCCTATCCTAACCTTCAGTTAGCCTTTCATTGTTCTGTATTTACTTCTTCATAGTTGAAATTCTCGCTTTTAAATTTCTCTATATAGCCGGATACCGTTTTTAGTAAATCTCTCTTCCTCTTGGAGTTCGTGTAACATCTTTTCGTAAAACAGTTATAATTGTTTTTTCTCACCTCTTCTAAGATATCCTGATAATATACAGCCGCAGCTGTCACCGGAAAAACAGCATCTGAACTGAACATATACAAATGCTTATAAAATTTATCATAGTAATACTTGGACAGCAAAGCCGTCTCTTCCCAAAGATTAACTATATTATCTCCTACCCTAAAATTTGATTTAAAAAACAAATGCCTTATTGATAAAGTACTTGGTAAAACAGATAGATTTTCTAAATCTTTTCTTGTAACACTATATTTTTTCATAAAAATTTGTGGGATATAGACTCTATTTTGCTCCCTCAAATCTTCTCCAATATCTCTGAGAATATTGGTAATCTGCATAGCAATACCCAAAGATTCACAAATCGATTCATATTGACCGTCAGCTTTATCGCCTCGAAGCATCGGTGCCAGCATCAAGCCTACCGTACCTGCAACCTTTTTACAGTACAGAATTAAATCTTCTTTATCCTCAATGATTTTAAAATTAATATCACTTCGCTGTCCGTCAATTTGCTCAAGCAATGCTTCAAGAGGAATTTTACGAATTCTAACGGCATTCTCAAATGCAAGCCACCAATTATATTTTTTATACTGTTCTTCCTCTCTTCCTCCCTCATACAAGGACTTCACTTCTTCTTCCAACACATTTAAGAGTTGAAGCTTCATCACCTTACTATGAGACTTTGTGTCCGCTAAATCATCGGCATATCGACAAAAAGCATATACCGCCGCTATATCCAAAAACTTTGCTCTCTCAATTTTATCAAAAGCCTCATAGAAACTTGAAGCATGTTTTCTCATAATGGATTCCGCTACCTGATATGATGATTCTATATTCATGAGAAATCTGCTCCTTCCACATCAAGGCGGAGTTCCTGCGCACATATTTTTCCACTCTGCATGACAATCGGTACACCTGCTCCCGGGTGGGTACTGCTACCTGTAAAATACAAACCTTCGCAGGAAAGACATTTTGCCTGAGGTCTCAAATGATTACTTTGCATCAAGGTAGGTTGCAACCCGAAAGTCGCACCTCGGTAAGCGTTGAATGAATTCATAAAATCTCGTGGTGTAAAATATCTCTCCGAGGAAATTTTATCTCTCAAATTTTTCAGTGCAGGTAACTTCTCCAAAGTTGAAATCGCACGCTCTCTATAATAATTTACAGTCTCATCATCCCATTCATACTGTGATGCCGCCACATCCGATACCGGAATAAGCAGGTAAAAAGAAGACTTGCCCTCAGGTGCCATTGACGGATCCACATTTGAAGGAATGTGAAGATATACCGATGGCTCTTTAATCTTGCTTCCGTCAAAGATACTTTCCAAATTTGAATCCAAATCATTTGCAATTACAAAGGTATGTGCAGCAAGCTCAGGATAAACTCCTTCAACTCCCCAATAAAACACTAAACAGGAGCAAGAATAATCCATAGCATCTATTTTAGCCGAATTATACTTACCCTTACAAGTCTCATCACGAATCAGATTTTTCATCGCATAGGGGAAATCGGTATTACAAATCACATAATCAGACAGAATTTCTTTTCCTAAAACTGAAATCCCTTTCACTTTTTTATCTTTAGTAATAATTTCTTCTACAGGCATACCGTAATGAATCACTCCTCCAAGTTCTTCAAACAGTTTTGCCATTTGACTTGCCATCGTAAACATTCCACCCTTAATAAACCAAACTCCGTAAAGTAACTCAATCATCGGAATGATATTATATAAAGAAGGTCCTTTCTTTGGAGAAACTCCTATATAGAGTGTTTGGAAACTAAGCATCTGTTGAAGATCTTTATCAGGTATGAACTTTGACATCATTTGGTCAGCACTGTCAAAAGTTTTCAATTTCAGTGCATTCCAAAGAACCTTTGGATTATAAAAATCACTCCTGTGTCTAAAAGGTCTCGTGATAAAATGCTCTAAGGCAATCTGATAACGCTTGTAAATCGAACTGAGATAATCATAGAACCCACTCGAATTGACAAAGCCCTTATTTTCAAAAATATTATGCAGTTCTTCCAAATCGTTGGAAAGTGAATAGAATCTTAAAGGCGACGAATTAAAATAGACATGATACATCGGATTCAATTTGGACATAGGAATATAATCGTCCGGATTGCGTCCTGCGATTTCAAAAATCTCTCGATAGATTGACGGCATCATAACCAATGTCGGTCCCACATCAAAAGAATGCCCTTCGAATTCCAATCGATGCATCTTTCCCCCGGGAACAGTATTTTTCTCATAAATCTCAACCTGATACCCAACATTTTGAAGACGAATTGCTGCCGAAAGTCCGCCTATTCCGGCTCCTATAACCAATACTCTTTTCATGATCCTCCTCCACTAGCGGTTTTATCCGCCTCAAAAAATCACTACGAGAATCATCGGCTCGTGTCTCCCATATGGGACAATGAATCGCAGTAGTAAAATATTAATAATTTTTATATATGAAATACCTAATTCAAGTATTATAGTAAAATCGTTTTCAAATGTCAATAAATACACCGGTCTTTGACACTTTATACAGCTTTAACCCCAAAATCCTCACCGGTTTTTTCTCCTTCGCCCTTTGTATTGGTAATAATAGTTTGTACAATCTTTAAAATATCTTTTTCACTTATTAGATAGGCAAATGGATTGTAATGCATGGATTTTTTGTCTTTCCAATATCCATTATTAACTGTTTATGTGACAGTTCTTTTATCTCTCTTTTTTCTTGTTCCATAAGTCTTCCTTTCCGTTTTTAGACAGGAGTTATAGAATTAAGAAGAACACTTCGTCACTATTTGAGTGAAAGATGTTTTGCTTAATTCTTTTTTTATTGAAGAATTGGAGCGAAAGGAGGTAATCGTGAGAAATTATGAGAAAATAACCGCCTTGTATGAAAGGTTAAGCCGAGATGATGAACTACAAGGCGAGAGCAATTCGATCGTCAATCAGAAGAATATTTTAGAAGAATACGCAAAGAAAAATCATTTGGAGAACATCGTTCATTTTACCGATGATGGAATCAGCGGGACGCAGTTCGATCGTCCGGGATTTATGGCAATGATAAACGGAGTTAATCAAGGAAATATCGGTTGTATCATCGTAAAGGATATGTCAAGACTTGGCAGAGATTACCTCAAAGTCGGTCAATGTATGGAGATACTAAGACAAAAAGGAGTTAGGCTCATTGCCATCAACGACAATGTAGACAGCTTTTACAAAGACGATAATTTTACTCCATTTCGAAACATTATGAACGAGTGGTATGCGAGAGATACCTCAAGGAAAATCAAGTCCACATTCAAAGCCAAAGGCGAAAGCGGAAAGCATACAGGAAGCAGTCCACCCTATGGATATATCAAAGACAAAGACGATAAAAATCAGTGGATTATCGACGAAAAAGCGGCAGAGTTTGTCCGAAGAATATTTCATCTGACAATGGACGGAAAAGGACCCTATGCCATCGCAAGAATATTAGAAGCCGACCAGATAGATATACCCGCCTATCATCAACAGAAGTTAGGATATGGACTACATCAAAGCAAAGTCTTTGAATATCTGTATCATTGGTGCAGTTCCACGATTGCAAGTATCTTAAAAAAGCAAGAGTATTTAAGGCATACAGTCAACTTCAAAACCAGAAAGCATTTCAAAGACAAGAAAAGTAAATATGTATCTGAAGATAACTGGCTCATCTTTGAAAACACCCACGAGCCAATCATAGACCAAGAAACCTTTGATAATGTCCAAAGAATACGAGGAAATGTCAAACGGTATCCTGACGGTTGGGGCGAATACCATCCCCTTACAGGACTGATGTATTGTGCCGATTGTGGCAGTAAAATGTATGTGCATAGAACAAGTAACTACAAGAATGCCCCCTATTATACTTGCAGTGCCTACACAAAAGTACCTTGCGGAACACTTTGTCCATCTGCTCACAGGATAAAAGCAGAAGCAGTCTTAAATCTCATTCAAAGCACCCTACAAGACATTAAGAAAAGCCTTGATGAAGATAACGAAGCCTTTCTCCATTCCATTCAAAATGAAATGGAAGAAAACGAAAAAATGGAAATGGAAAAGAAAAGGACAAGGCTCACAGATAGTATAAACCGGCTTCAGGAACTGGAACGCTTAATGTGTCGGATATACGAAGATATGATATTGGAGAAGATACCGAATACCCGATATGAAATCTTAAATAATCAGTATGAAACAGAGCAAAGAGAACTCAGCAAAGAAATCGATAGGTTGGAAAAAGCCATCAAGCGATACGAAAAAGAAACCAACAGAGCCAAAAAGTTTATCCGGTTGATTGAACGCTATGATAACTTTGATGAACTGACACCGACCATCATCAACGAGTTTGTAGAAAAAATCTTAGTCCACGAACGAGATCGAAAAGGCAGTCAAAACACCAATCAGAAAGTAGAAATCTACTTCAACTTTATCGGGAACTATGAACCGCCGAAAGAAGAATTACCTGAAGAAGAAAAGCAGAAATTAAGGGAGGATGAAGAAAAAGAAAGGGCAAGAAAAGACAGGCTTCATCAAAACTACCTCAAATGTAAAGCAAATGGCAAACAAAAAGAATATGAGGACAGATATAAGGCAAGGAGAGAGCTTAAAAAACAGGAAAAGCTAAGGAGTTTGAAAAGAGCGGGCATACCGGTATGCAAAATGCGGAGCCTTTTAATTAGATAATATATCTCAGAAGTCAATGAATACAAAATAAAATATTCATTGACTTTTATGTTTGCTGGTGCTATGATATTTATGAATAAAAAACGGAAAATTCATAGATTCATTTATAATATTTGGAGGCTTAAAATGGCAAAAGCATTTACAGAAGAAGAGAAGATTAAAATAAAAGAAGATATTATGGAAACAGCTCTTGATTTGTTTCATGAAAAAGGGAAAAAATCCCTTAGTATTTCAGAACTGACAAAAAGAGTAGGGATAGCTCAAGGAAGCTTCTATAATTTTTGGAAGGACAAAGAATCTCTCATTATTGATTTAATGGCATATAGATCCATACAGAAATTGAATGACATAGAAAAAGAATTCTCAAATTCATTAACAAATCCTAAAAAATTTCTTTCAGATGTGATTTATAAGTATGCCATAGATATTATCCTGAAGATTAAAACGCAGCCTATTTATCAAGAGGCATTTAAAATATTTGCAAGTCAAGATTCAAAGAAAGTAAACAGAGTAGAAAATCTTTATGGAGATTTTGTAGATAGGTTAGTAGACTATTGGTACAAAAATAATGCAGTAAAAACTGTGGACAAGCAAGGATTATCCAATGCTTTTGTTGGTAGTTTTGTTCTATGTTCAAATTATATTCATTTCAATGAAGATAAATTTGAGGAAGTACTACATATCTACATAGAGAGTATTGTTAGCAGGTATGTAGAAATATAGTTTAAAAAGGGAGAACATTATGATACTGAATTTTGATGAGATAAAAAAGGAAGATGTGTTAATTGCAGGAGGGAAAGGTGCCAATCTTGGGGAAATGACCTCTGCAAAAATAAATGTTCCAAGAGGATTTTTAATTACAGCAGATGACTATAGAGATTTTTTAAAGGAAAACAGCATTGATATTTTTATTGAAAATGAAATTAAAAAATCAGGGAATGATGAAAAAGTTCTATTAAATGTAGCTGATGATTTTAGAACAAAGATAAAGTCCGGTAAATTTCCTACACTACTTGAGAATGCAATAAGAGAAAAATATTTTAATCTTGGAGATAATGTAAGAGTTGCTGTGCGTTCATCTGCAACAGCAGAAGATTTGCCGGATGCAAGTTTTGCAGGGCAACAGGAAACTTATTTAAATGTACGAGGCTTAGATGATGTATTAGAACAGGTGCGTAGTTGTTACGCTTCTTTATGGGGTAAAAAAGCTGTGAGCTATAGATTACATCAAGGTTATGACCAAGCTTCAGTTTCAATTGCCGTTGTTATTCAGGAAATGGTAGAAAGCGAAAAAGCAGGTGTTTTGTTTACTGTGAATCCGGTAAGCAAAAAAGAAAATGAGATGCAAATCAATGCGAGTTATGGTTTAGGAGAGAGTGTTGTAAGCGGAAGAGTTACAGCAGACAGCTATATTGTTGACAAAAATGGAGAAATTATTGAAGTAGCTATTGGAAGCAAGGAAACACAGATTATATATGGAGAGAAAAACACGGTAGAGGTGAAGGTAGATGACAATGATCGAAAAAAACGAGCATTAAATGATACGGAAATATCAGAGCTAATAAAGTCTGGTTTGAAAATTGAAAAGCATTATAAAATGCCAATGGATATTGAGTGGGCAATTAAAGATGATGAAGTATATATTTTACAGGCAAGAGCTATTACTACTTTGAAAAGTTCTACCAATCACATATCTGAAGATAATTTAATACAAAAATATACAAAGGGTAAAAAAATCAATAGAAGTACACGAGAAGTGATGTCATTTTTTTTAGAAAAAATGCCTTTTGCACATAGAGCGCTTGACTTCGACTATCTGGCAGCAATAAATGATCAGAAAGTTAATATTTTATTAGAAGGCGGAATTGTTTTACCAAGAAATCCAATTATAGATGATGATGGAATACAAACTTTTACTGACGCAGGTAAGCGAATCAATAAAAATATATTTAAGTTTTTTAAGATTTTAAAAAATATGAAAGATTTTAATGGTTGCTATCATAAGTGCAAAGATTTTATGAAAATATATGAGTCTAAAATAGAAAAAATTAAGCATTTAAATTTTGAAAACATGACATTAGAAGAATACAAAAATTTTATGGAAGATAGCTACATTCTTTTACAAAAATTGGCTTATGACAGATTCAAATACGCTTTATTCCCATCTGTTTTAAACGATAAAAAATTCACTAAAATAATCAAAAAAGCAAATGCTAATTATTCATCATTTGATTTTTATTGGAATTTGGATAACAAAACATCAGCAGTTACAAATGATATTTATAAAATGGCTTGTGAGATAAGAAAAAATGAATCTTTAAAAAGAGCTATTATATCCGGAGAAAGTTATAAAGAATTATATGAAAATTATGATGACTTTAGAGATATAACAGATAAGTTTATGCGAGATAACGGATTTAAATCTGATTATAATTGCTATTGTTTATCTGCAAAAACATTTATTGAAGATCCTGATAGGCTAATAAATATATTAAGACCTATATTAAATACGGATGAAAATAGTGATAAGATTAAGCAAGGGAAAGATTTTTCCAAGTTAATGATAAGGCTAAAAGAAATTTATGGAAACAAGTATCAATATATAGAAAAACAAATAGAATATTTCAGATATTTTCATGTGGTTCGTGAAGAAAGCCAATATATCTGGGAAACCTTATTTTATTATGTAAGACAATGTGTCAAAAGAATAAACTACATTCTTCTTGGCAGTGAAGATTATGAAGTTGGGATTGCAAATCTGTTTCATAAAGAACTTTTGGAGGTGATGAATAGGGGCAGCTTAAATGAATCGGATAAGAAAAAAATAAATAGGAGAAATGAAAAATTTCCTTTAGCAATAAAAGTATGGGATGCATCAAAATTGTTAATTTTTGAAACAAATGGTGATGTCCTAAAGGGGGTAAGTGGAAGTGCCGGTATTGCAGCCGGAAAAGTGTGCATAATAAATAGTCCGAAAGAATTTTATAAGATGCAAAAAGGCGATATTTTAGTTTGCCATCTCACTGATCCGGAGTGGACACCGTTATTTAAGCTGGCAAGCGCAGTTGTGGCTGATACGGGAGCGGCATTAAGCCATGCTGCAATTGTTGCAAGGGAGTTTAATATTCCGGCAGTGCTTGGCGTGGGCTTTGCAACTACAAAATATAAAGATGGGGATATGATTCAAGTAGACGGTAATAAAGGTGTAGTTAGAGGTTTGTAGCATGAACTCAAGTAATAATAAAAAAGAATTTAGAAGAAAAGCTATTTTAAACGATGCTCTTCTACCATTATTAGTGAAAACTTCTATTCCTACCATTATAGGTATGCTCGTCATGGTAATTTATAATCTGACTGATACATTTTTTGTCGGTATTTTAAATAATAAATCCATGACAGCTGCTATCGGTATTGTGTTTAGCTTTATGAGTTTTATTCAAGCTATTGGATTTTGGTTTGGGTATGGAAGTGGAAACATAATGTCAAAAAAGATTGGAGAAAATGAAGAAAAGGAAGCAGAAATTATATCGTCTATTGGAATTCTCTTTGCTATTGTCATTGGTATTTTAATAGCTATTTTATCATGGTTTTTTGTTTTACCGCTGTCTAAATTTATAGGTGGAAGTGCTTCTGAAAACTTGTTGAATTTCACAGTAGAGTATCTAAAGGTAATTATTATCAGCATTCCGTTTGGTCTTTATTCTATTACGCTTTACAATCAATTAAGACTTTGTGGGAATGTGAAAGATGGAATGATAGGATTATTGATAGGAATGGTTGTCAATATGGTTCTGGATCCTGTATTGATGTTTGGGTTTAAATTCGGCTTTATTGGAGCCGGATATGCAACATTGATAGGACAAATTACAGGCTGCATCGTATTAACGAATTTATCAGAAAAAAATGGAAATATTGCTGTTGACTTAAAAAAAGCAAGGATAAATAAAGATAGAGTATATCATATTTTGGCAGGAGGAATGCCTAATTTTTCAAGACAATCTATTACAAGTATCGCTTTAATTTTACTGAATGTTATAGCCGCAAAATACGGTGATGGTGTTATAGCAGCATTAACAATAAGCTCAAGGATATTAGCATTAGCATATATGATAATGCTAGGCTGGGGTCAGGGTTTTCAACCTATCTGTGCGATGAATTACGGAGCAAAGCAATATGATAGAGTTAAAAAGGCTTTTAAATTTGCAGTAATAGGAGGTACTTTATTTTTAATTATAGCGGCTATTTTGTTATATGTTTTTTCTGAACCACTTATTAAAACAATGTCAAATGATAATGAAGTTATTTTAGTCGGTGTAGAGATACTGCGTATGCAATGTATTACAATGCCTCTTTTAGGATACTTTGCGATTAGTAGTATGCTAATGCAAAATATTGGACAATATTTTTGGGCATCAATAATTTCAATTTCACGACAAGGAATATTTTATATTCCGTTATTATATATTTTATCAAATATCTTGGGGCAATTTGGAATATATTTGCTTCAACCAGTGGCAGATGTTTTGTCATTTGGTTTAGCTGTTATCGTAGTTAGGAAAATAAAATTTGCTAATGATAAATGCAAAAAAGATGGCATTTAAAGTTTATAAAAGATTTATTCAGGAGGAAAAAATATGTAGCTAAGTAATGGAGGGATAAATAATGGAAACACTAAATTCTATTAAGTCAATACCACCAGCTCTGCTGGTGGTTTGTGATAGCCCTTCCAGGGCTCGTTGTGTTTCCGCCTAAAGGCGGTCTAACAAACCAGTCTGTTTGTTACTCCTTCCATCTTACATACTTTACTGATTGCTTCTCCTACTTCCCTTCTCAGATTACCAAACATTATTTTGCGACGATACTTTGGAATAAAAACTATATGATATGTGCAATTATATCTACTATGTGATAAACTTAAGTTTTCCATGGACAACTCCGTTGTTTTTAATGTGGTTTGCTAGACCTACATCTATTATACAACGGAGGATTTTTTTATGTTACTCCGTGCAGCGCCCTTGGCGTCCTCTGGTCTCCCCAGCTCTGCTGGGGGATTGAGAAGGTTTCATTCAAAAGGACTACAGCCTGTAGCCCAATTTGATGAAAGAGTTATCAACCATATTAAACAGATACCTTGGGGACATAATCAAAGGATAATAAATAAGTGCAAGACCATTGATGAAGCCATATATTATGTTGATAAAACTATTGAGAACGGATGGAGTAGGAATGTACTTGTACATCAAATTGAAAGTGGATTATATGACAGGGAAGGAAAATCTATAACAAACTTTGAAAAAAGGTTACCCGCTCTGCAATCAGATCTTGCAAGATAGACATTAAAAGATCCATATAATTTTGATTTTCTTACCATTCGTGAAGGATATGATGAAAGGGAACTCCAAAAAGAACTGGTTGACAAGATTTCTGATTTTTTACTTGAACTTGGCGAGGGAGTTGCCTACATAGGCAAAGAATATCACATAAATATAAATGGGGATGATTTTTATATTGATTTACTGTTTTACAATTTGAAACTCCATTCTTACATTGTTATAGAACTGAAAGCGGAGAAGTTTAAGCCGGAACATTTAGGACAGCTTAATTTCTATGTAACAGCAGTGAATAGAGAGCTAAAAACTGATAGAGATAATGCTACGATTGGACTTCTTATTTGCAAAGATAAAAACGATGTCGTTTGTGAATACTCATTAGAACAAATATCGCAACCTATAGGTATAAGCAAATATGAGATTACTAAATTACTTGAAGCAGAATATAAGAACAGTTTGCCGAGTATTGAAGAAATAAAGAAAAAGATCAAAGAAATAGATACAGATAATTAAAAACATCAAAGAAATGAATAAATATTGGCTAATGACGATTGGAAAAAATTACTAATCGTCATTTTTGTTGCAAAGAAAGGAGAAAATATGCAAGAAAAAAGAAATGAACAAACTACAGGAATAAAGACGATAAAGAAGATTGGAAAGACCACTTATGAGGTGATTGTCCATTTTAATGATAAAAGCAGTGAAACTATGCAAGATAAACTAAAAAGGATAATGTTGAGGGAATTTCTGAGAAAATCGGACGAAAAAAAAAGATGATTTTGATTAAAAAGTCCTTAACAAGTAGCAACAGGAAAAAGCAGTAAATATTTTTTGATTTACTGCTTTCGTATTAGTTTTTATTGAATTGTTAGTTTAGTAAACTAATAATATCCTACTTGCAATACTCTTTTATTTTACCGGCATATTCAGTCAAAAGATTCTTTGAATAAATTTTTTCATTTTTTGAATTTCTAACTTCTTTCCAAAGAATAGAAGCGACTTTTAATTTGTTCGAATA
>ERZ773087.1720-NODE-1720-length-13019-cov-25.094107_pt1 | contig 13019 bp, 6 predicted proteins | sample MGYA00511375_ERZ773087 | MGnify/ENA primary metagenome ERZ773087 (study PRJEB29015, sample SAMEA2737995) | human oral metagenome | biome: human oral; feature: human-associated habitat; material: dental | place: China | collected 2063 ...
TCTTCCAGAGGGCTGACAGCAGGTGAGAACACCGTGGAAGTTTCTTCCAGAGGGCTGACAGCAGGTGAGAACACCGTGGAAGTTTCTTCCAGAGGGCTGACAGCAGGTGAGAACACCGTGGAAGTTTCTTCCAGAGGGCCAACAGCAGGTGAGAGCCCCGTGGAAGTTTCTTCCAGAGGGCTGACAGCAGGTGCGAACACCGTGGAAGTTTCTTCCAGAGGGGTAAAAGCAGGTGCGAACACCGTGGAAGTTTCTTCCTGAGCCCCAACAGCCGGTGAGTTGAGAGGATAAAAAAGCCTCCGGACGCATGGACGACACCATGTATCCGGAGGCTTTCTGCCATTTGTGCATCCCGATAGGCCGACGATCAGCCCTCGCGCCGATGTTTATAAGGGAAGAGGATGGCGAAGAAGACGGTCACGAGGAGCGAATAACCCGCGAAGAGGTACCACACCGTAGACCAATCGCCCACCAAGAGCGTCTTGACACCGCTGGCCGTCTCCACGTCCGTCCATTGGCAGAAGATGTTCACCACGACCTGTGCACCGAGTGTGCCCACCGTGGCGCCGACGCCGCTGGTCATCAGGAAAAAGAGAGCCTGCGCACTGGAGCGAATCGAGGGATCCGTCTCCCGATCGACGAAGAGCGATCCGGAGATGTTGAAGAAGTCAAAAGCCACACCGTAAACGATCATCGACAGCACGAGCAGCCAGACGCCCCCACCGGGATTGCCGATGCCGAAGAGGGCAAAGCGCAGGATCCAAGCCACCATCGCAATCAGCACGACCGTCTTAATGCCGTAACGCCTTAGGAAGAAGGGGATGAGCAGGATGCAGAGCGTCTCGGAAACCTGTGAGAGAGAGATGAGGATGTTGGCGTGCTGCACGCCGAAGGTGTCGGCATATTCGGCCACCGACTCGAAGGAGGCGATGAAGGGGTTAGCAAAGCCGTTCGTGATCTGCAACGAGACGCCTAACATCATCGAGAAGATGAAGAAGACAGCCATCTGACGCTTGCGGAAGAGTCGGAAGGCGTTCAGCCCAAGGGCCTCGACGAACGACTTGCGCTCCATGCTTCGGCTGACGGGTATATGGGGCAGCGTGAAGGCATAGTGAGCCAGCAGAGTGCCCAGCGCACCGCAGATGACAAACTGCATGGCGGAGGTTTGGAAGCCCGTCAGATCGACCGCCCACATGGAGCAGATGAAGCCGATGGTGCCGAAAATGCGGATAGGTGGAAAGTCGCGCACCGTGTCGTAGCCACCCTGCTCAAGCAGGCTGTAGGCCACGGAGTAGGAGAGCGCCAGGGTGGGCATGTAGAAAGCTACGCCCAGCGTGTAGAGCGCAAAGAAGGTTCCGAAGGCGACGGACGGTCCGGCCGAGAGCCCATAAGCGCCCGCCGCGGCCATGAAGAGGCCGGAGGCTAAGTGGCAGAGAGCGAGCATGCGTTGCGCCGGCACGTAACGGTCGGCCAGGATGCCAAACAACGTGGGCATGAAGATGGAGACAAGACCTTGCACGGAATAGAAAAGTCCGATGTGTTCGCCCATGCCCGCAGGCCCGAGGTAGCGCGACATGGAGGTAAGGTACGTGCCCCACACAGCGAACTGCAAGAAGTTCATGATGATCAAGCGAAGTTTCAGGTTCATAGTAAACGCTGGATAGATGGATGAAGTTTAGGGGGGAGTTATAGGGTTATATAGGTACGGAAGACGATGATGCGGCCCCGGGTCTCGATGCGGAACGTATCCGTGAGGGCCTCGTTGAGCGTAGCCTGCCACCATCGGGTGATGCGTCGCCCTTCAAGCGGCCAACGCACATCGCGGAGGGTAAGCGGCGCGTCGTCCAGGCAGAAGACGGAGAGCTGTTGGCCAGCCCGCGAGGCGAACGTCTGGCAGCCTGTGGCGGGGGTGAAGACGCCGTAGTCGGTCCACATCTCCACATCCAGCCCACGCGCCTGATAGTCGGCCAGCAGACTGATGTTGCCCAGCGTATGATCCTCGCGGCGGCCCGTGGCGCCGAGGATCGTGAGGCGGCGTATCCCTTGAGAGACCGCGTAACGCACAGCCTTACTCAGGTCGTTCGTGTCCTGCTCCGATTCTATGTGCAGGCGGTCGGATAAACGGCGGCGTGCCTCGGGCGAAATCGAGTCACCGTCGCCCACAACAGCCAACGGCGTGAAGCCCTCGCGCAGCAGTCGGTCAGCGGCACCGTCGCAGCAGATGATGCGCCCCTCGGCCGCCCTCGCCAGTAGCCCCAGCGGGATCGGATGCGTAGGGAAATCACCCGCCGCAAGGATCACCGCGTCCGTCTCCGGGGCGTTTTGTGGGCCGGAAAAATCAGGTAGAATATCCATGTCAGTCGATTGTTAAAACCTCGCAAATATAGACGCTCTTCCGGCCGAGGCTTAGGGAAAGGGATACTTTTGTGCGTCAGTGTTAGGCCTGTAATCAGGCAGATAGGGGATTTGGGATGCCCCTTATCCCCCTTTATCTTTTCGGATCATCCACTATTATTCAAATCCATAAATAGCCCCATATGAGTGTGAGAAAAACCTCCTTTTATTTCTGTATGGCGATCCTCTTTGCGATCGCAGGAGCCTTTCCCTACAGCGCCTCAGCGCAAGTGCAGAAAGTGCAGCAAATCGTCAAGATCGAGAAGGACACCCTGCGGATGTACGTCGGCCAGGAAGATTCCCTCCGCGCCTATGCCTATCCCAGTGCCCGCGTATTCTATTGGGACAATCGCGTCTCCATCCCCGTCGTAGCCTCCATCGCCCCGCCCCATTCGACCAACCCCTACGATTCCGTCTACATCGTCAAGGCTTGGAAGCCGGGCAAGACGGTCATCGTTGTGCGCGTCAATGAGGTGGCAGCCCGCTGCATTGTGGTGGTTACGCCCAAGATCTATGTCGACAGCCTCCGCCTGAAGCGCGACACCATCCGCCTGCGCACCGGCGACACGGCCACTGTCACGGCCCGCATCTTCCCCTACAACGCCTCGGATAAGAAGCTCGGATGGACCACCGTGGGTGGCGCGCGCGTGCTTGGCACCACGGATAGCGTGACCCGCGTCATCGCTGCGGCCGATGCAGACACCAGTCTGCTCATCGTGGGTGCACTGGACGAATCGGGCAAACGCGACACATGCGTCATCATCACCCGCCGCATCCCCGTGGAGCGTCTGACGCTTAACCACGACACAATCCGAGTGGACATCAATAAAACCGACACACTCCGCGCTTCCATCTTCCCGCTCAACGCCACGGATCAGCGGGTGAAGTGGACCGTTGCCAGCGGTGCCGTCAAAGCCTTGGCGGTCGATTCCATCGGGCAGGCAGCCGAACTGATCGGTGCCACCGTAGCCGATACGGCACTCGTTGTGGCTGAAGCCGCTGACGGCCGACGCGATTCGTGCGTCGTAATCACCATCAATCCGAACCATCATCCCAACGCAGCCGTCGAGGTGGACGAGACGATCGCCGTCCATGGTGTCGACGGTGGCCTGATGGTGCACGTTGACCGACCCGTACGACTCGAGATTTACACCCTGACCGGCGCCCTGGCCCATCGCGAAAGTCTCACGCCGGGCGACCGTTTCGTGCCGCTCCGCCGCGGTCTCTACATTGTCGCCGTAGACCGAACGAGGCGCAAAATCCTTGTTCAATAAGCCAGTATATCAGCCAAGAGAAGGGGGACTGGGAATCCTCCTCTCTTGAACTTATCCTTGACCGCGGTTGTTTATACTGCACATCACCCCGATTATTCAAACCCCCTAATAGGAAAGAACATGAAGAAGATTACCATCCAACTACTGGCCGTCGCAGGCGCGATGGCCTTGTTCGCCAGCGAAGCACGGGCGCAAGCCACGGTGCAGCTGAACAGTCACGAGACGATCCAACTGATCTACGGACAGAAGGATTCCGTCAAAGCCACGATCTCCGCTCCGGGCCAAGTCTTGTCATGGAGCACAAACCCCGCTTCCGCATACGTCGCTGCGTCTGCCGCTGACAGCACATGGGGCGTGATCACTGCCCCCAGTGGAACGAATTACGAAGGATGGGTTGTCATCAGTTATGGCGCGGCCAAAGACTCCGTCAAGCTCCTAATCAACCACGCCGTTGACAGCGTGAGCTTCGGCTCTGCCCCCCGCGACACGACGATGGGTATCGGAACGACAAAGACACTCACCGCCTCCGTCTTCCCCAACGCCCCCTCCAACAACGCAGCATTGCAGGAAGTGCTTTACTCGTCCTCGAACAGCGCCGTGGCCGAAGTGCAGACCGTAGGATTGCAAGGCATCATCACCGCCAAAGCCGTCGGAACGGCCCGCATCACGGTATCGGCCGGCAAGGGCGCAGGCATGAAGACAGACACCTTCTTGGTGAAAGTCGATAACCCCATCACAGGCCTCAATTTCGCCATCACCACGGACACGATCCCCATGCAGATCAATAGCGAGCTGGACGTTCAGGCCGTGGCTACCCCAGCCAATGCTGACAACATCAACACGCTGCAGTGGTCTATCGTCCCGATCGCACCCGCCACACCGGGCCTCGTGACGATCGCCTCCAACAGTGGCCTTACGGTCAAGATCCAATCCGCTGCCACACCGGGCATCGCCCGCCTGATCGTCACCTCTACCAATGGCGTCACGGCAAACCGCGTCATCAAGGTGCTCGACCCAATCCACGTCACTGCAATGACCATCGATAAGGACACCGTCTCCCTGCCCGTAGGCAAGAAGGACACGCTGACGGCACGCATCCTGCCCGCCGAAGCGCTGAATAAGAAGGTAACGTGGACCTCCACCAACCCCTCTTTCGCCGCTGTGGAGCGACTGACGGACACCACCGCCGTTGTAACAGGAAAGACTGTAGGCGTGGCCATGATCGTCGGTGAGACCGAGGATGGCAACTTCAAGGACACCTGCTACATCTACGTCCGCAATGCCGTCGAACTGAAGGCCATCAAGTTGGACAAGCAGAAGATTCGCCTGAAGCTGAACACCACCGACACCTTGGCCGTAGCCTTCAGCCCGGCCAACGCCTCCGATCAGCGCGTCAAGTTCCTGTCCGCTGACACGTCCATCGCCACCGTCGATGCTAACGGCGTCATCAAGGGCCTCAAGACGGGCACCGTTTACGTGAGCGTGACAAGCCTCGAAGGCGGCTTCAAAGACTCCTGCGAAGTGACCGTTTACGATCCCAGCCCGAACGTTGAGACCGCTGCCGGTGTCAACATCTGGAGCGCCGAGAATGGTCTCCGCGTACAGTCTGACAAGGCCCGCACGCTGGCTGTATACAGCATCTCCGGCGCGCTTTACCGCAAAGAGACCGTCGTAGGCGACCGCTTCATCGCGCTCCCGAGCGGCCTCTACATCGTCACCTTGGGCGAGGTTAGCCGCAAGGTGGCCATCCCTTAACCACGGACTTGTTTTCATTTGTATTGATAGGGCTGCCTGCCACGGAGAGGTTCACACCTCTTCGCCGGCGGGCAGCCCGCTTTTTATGCCGGCGGCAAGGTTCCGTCGACCGGATCGACGGCCACCTTCAGCGTGAAACGTCCCGTCGATTGAATCGACAGCGGTTTTTAGATCGAAATGGCCTCGTCGATCGAATCGACGACTGTTTTCAGATTGAAATAACCCCGTCGATTGAATCGACGACTATTTTCAGATCGAAATGGCCCCGTCGATCGAATCGACGGCTATTTTCAGATCAGAATGGTCCCGTCGACTGAATCGACGACCTCCTTCAGGGTGAAACATCCCGTCGATCGGATCGACGTAGCCTTACCAGTCCATTCAAACACCGTTTAATCCCCATTCAAACCCCACATGAACGTCAAGTTTTTATCTCCCCTCCTACTCCTTCTGGCCACGGCTACTGTCGGACGTGTCGCAGCGCAATGCGACAGCCTTGGCTATCGGGCCGCGGTGTACGTCTCGGCCGACGGCGATTCGCTGCCTTACCGACTGTTGACGCCGGACACGGTCGTGCCCGGACAGCGTTATCCGCTCGTGCTCTTCCTACATGGCGCGGGCGAGCGCGGCCGCGACAACTGCGCACAGCTGAGACACGGCGCGGCACGCTTTGTCGACTCCACCGCCAGACGACAGTTCCCTGCCTACGTACTCTTTCCACAGTGTCCATCGGACGAGTTCTGGCCGGCCATCCTGCGGCAAGACCATTTCGGGCGTGGTGCAAACCCCTTCCCTCTGTCGCAGCCTATGTCGCGTCCGCTGCGGCTGGCCGATGAGCTGCTGGAGCACACGATCACACAGTTCCCCATCGACACGATGCGCATCTATATAGTCGGACTCTCGATGGGCGGCATGGGCACGCTCGACTTAGTTAGCCGTCGGCCGCAGCGGTTCGCTGCCGCGGTGGCCATCTGTGGCGGCGTAAACGTGCACCGGTTAGAGCTGCTGCGTGGCACACGGACACGTTTCCGTCTCATTCACGGCGACGCCGATCCGGTCGTGCCCGTACGTTTTTCGCGTGAGGCTGCGGCGGCATTGCGGCGCGCAGGTGCGTCGGTCGAGTATATCGAACTACCTGGCGTCGGCCATGGCAGTTGGTACAACGCCTTCCGCCGCCCAGACTTTCTCGAGTGGCTGTTTGAAGCTAAAAACTAAAAAGGGCATCAGGGATGCCTGTCAAGTTCGCCGTGTACATACGACGAGGATAGATGATCACGTATCCGGTCAAACTCTCCGGCTTCGGCGAGGCCCTGATTTTCTTTTGTATCCAAGGTGGAAAAAGAAAGTAGATAGAGAAGGAAGTACTCCCCCATCCAAAAACACCGAATCCCCGACACAGCCTCATCAGCTATGCCGGGGATTCTTCTTTGATGTATGGGCGGACACCGAAGCCCACCCATACGATAGGGACGGGATCGTTACTTCACGATCACCTTATGAACGGAACCATCCTTCAAGGTGATCACGTACGCACCGCGACTCATCGGGATCGACGTGTCGCCTTCGGGCAGGTCAACGCGCTTCACTAACTGACCAGCTACGGAGTAGATGCTGGCAATGTCCGCACGCTCTACACGGATGTAGATCTTCTCACCGTGCGACCAAACGGCCGTACCAGCCGTCAGCAACTCGTTCGCAACCACATCCGGACCGAAGGTCAGCGTCACTTCTTGCTGTACGCTCGGCACGATGTACTCGTATTCGCCGTTCGCATTCTTCACGCCGTTCAGCACTTCCTGCTGACCATTGACCTTGCGGTTCGTGCGAACTACGAGCGGCTTCGCACCCGAGTAAGTAGCGCTGAAGCGGAAGCTGGTGCGCGTCGGCAGCGGATAGATACCCTTGCTCGGGGTCGTCTTCACGCCAGCCGTCTCCGGCATCGTTACCGTATGCGTCAAGCCAGGCGTTACTGCGTCGCCTACGCAGACGTAGACAATGCCGTCGGTCGATACGTTCAGCGACAGCGGATACTCCTCGCCGTCGATCATCACCTTACGCGGGTTCAGCTTCAGGTTGTTGAGGCTGTTCGGTGTTACCGACTTGTAGTACATGATCGGATAGCAACGCTTCTGCATCTTCTCGCACGGACGGATCTCGATATTCACGTTCACCGGACCGTAAGTCGTCAGACGGTCTACATCGATAGCGTCACTGTATTCGCCATTCAAGCCCTTCGTCGTACCGACAGAGAAATGAAGCTCAGAGCCTCCGTCGAGACGGAGATCCTTCATCGTCAGCGTACCGCAAGCCTGCTCGTAGCACTGTCCGCGGAGGCGCAGCGAGGTAAAGCCCGGATTCAGGTTGGCACCGTTCTCCACGTGCACGTCGGTGTACTGGATACCGAAACCACCAAACGTCGACGTTGTGATCACGTCGAGTGCAAGACCCGGCAGCCACAGCTCACTCGTCGGACGACCGCAAGCGCCGATCGGCTCCAAGTGCAAGTGACGCGTGTAAAGACCTGCATAGTCTTTCGAGCCCATTTGCTCCTCAGAGATCAGTTCGAGATGACCGTCACGCTCATGCTTGGCGTCGGTCCAGAACTCTACCTGGTTGCGGATCTTGGTCGTGTCCACGAAATAGCGTGCATGCCGCACATCGCCACCCTTCACATGGTCGAACGAGTCGGTGAGGAAGGAGATCACGGTATGATCAACCACCATCACGTTCTGGCGCTCCCACTCGGTGTCGGGGCCAAACTTGACGAACATCGTATCGAGCGGCGTTTCGCCCGGAGCATACACTTTGCCTTTGTAGTGCGTCACGCACTCGCGGCAGATCTTCTGCGTACCGCCATCGTCGTAGGCGTATTCATAGAACGGCGCGGCCTTACGGCTGTATCCGAGCTTGATGATCGGTTGATCCTTCGGCAGACCGCTCCATGTCGTCAGCTGCACCTTGCCTTTACCCTTACGGATCAAGCTATCGTGGCAGATCAAGGAGTCCGTCTTGATCGTAATCATCGCCTTGGCGCCGGCGTTATCCTCGGCATTCAATTCCAGTACACCGAAGGTCTCGATCACCGGAGACTCGAGGTGTACGTGCTGGTTTTCGGCGTAGAAACGTGCATCGCTGTGGAAAGTCATACGCACCGTGTTGTGCAAGAAAGCCGTAGCCGGGCGACCGCCTTCGCCGCAACCCGTCGGAGCACACGTCGTGGGGCACTTCGGTGCTTGCAGGAGGATGTTGTCCGTCCAGTTCTTCTTGTTGGCTTGTGTCTTCATAAAGAGACCGTAACCAGCCACATCCTCGCCGTGCAGCGTACCGGTTTCTGGCACCGTGCTCAGACCTGAACCGTTACCACCCTTATAGATCAAGTTTTTGTAGACGTCGATCATGTCCGAAGCCACAGCTGCGAAACCGCCAGAGGTGACAGGCGTACCACCACCATTGAAGTCGAGGATCAGGTCGCGTGCCTGGTTCTCGCTGCCGTCCAGATCACAGTGATAGAAGCGATCGCAACCGCCACCATGCTTATATCCACGGCCAATCTTCTTTACGGCACCGTTCGGATAAGTCTCGCGATCGGTGCTCAAGAACGGATCTTGGCGCGTACCGATGTTCGTAAGACCGCCATAGTTCAGCTTGATGTTGTTGTCCGCACCTACGAACACGCTACCGCTGTTGCCTTCAGCCTTGTATTCGAAGTCTTGCAGATAGACGTTGTTACGCTCTTCGTCGCAACCACAGACACCGATCTTTGACAAATCGCCGAGTTGCTCCAGCTGAGCCAGGAAGAGCAAGCTACCCTTCATCTTCTTTGCGTCGAACGGATCGCGCATATCGATATCGCCCTCGCGGGTGCGGAACGTAGCGTCGCCGTTATCGTCTTGGAAGTTGAGCAGGGCGCCCTTATTCAGAATGATGTTACCGCGCTTACCGGCGTCTACCTTCAGATTGCCCGTGTTGCCGAGGTAAAGCAGAGAGGTGTCGTTAGTTCCCATTACCATGGCAGGTGTACCCTGTGCAACCGCGGCATACTGCGCAATATTCTTATCCCTATGGCAAGCACCCAGACCACCGATAATACCCGAATGCTCATAACGCATCATCGAGGCATCCTTACGCTCGTGGAGCAGGCCGTCGCAGGCACTACCGCAGATATACTCGTTAGAATAGGGGATACTGATCTCCGTTACGTGCTTCTTAGTAGCTGCCATGATACCACGCAGTGCGGTGAAATAGATGTTACCACCGCCATCGTGGTTCGTATTCGTAGCATCCCGATAGCCAGCCTTGATGTTCAGCAGACCGCCGTCACCCGTTCCCGAGTATGTGAAGCGGTTCGTGTTCGTAGCTGGTGATGTGGGGTTGCTATAGCCCAACCAGATGTCCCCCATATAAGAGGTAACGTTCGTCGTATCCTTAGCCGCAGCATTCGTGATACCCACTTGGTTCGTGCGGATATTGTTCATCGCCAAGATATCCGTTGTGGAGTTCGAGGTTACGGTACGCGTGATCGTTACAGAGTCATTCCAGTAGATATTACCATTCTGGTTGTTGCGGTTGCCCGGAGTACAATCCGTGTAAGGAGTGTTTGGACCATTAGCCACGCCGCATGAGGTCTGTTCGGCGGAGAAGAGCACGCGGTTCGTGTTCTCGGTAGAGATACGCACCTTATTGTTCGTAGTGATGTTACCACCGGCAGCTTGAAAGCCCATGATGCCAGTGTTCGATCCAGTGTAGGCAGCCGTGAGGATACCTTTCGTGGTGATGTTACGACGAGCCACCCACGTCAGCGTCGAGCCGACATCGTTGGTGCTGAGGAAGCTCACATCTGCATCGTTTGCTGTGGAGAGAATGTCACGACCGGCATATACGCGTGTTCTGATACTGTCCGTATTCTCCGTAGAAGTGAATGGGATATGGAACAACACATCTTGGCCTGCCCAAATGTCAAAATCTGCCTTATTACCGGCCGTGAACTTCACATCAAACTTTTTGCCCGTGCCGCCGCTGAACGATACATCGCCCGTCTTAGACTGGATACCGATGTTCGATCCCTTAGCGGCAGTCATTTCAATCTTGCCACCACCATTGAACGCAACTCCAGCATAACCATCCACAAAAAGGTCGTTAGTATCTACGCTCGAAGTGTAGTTAAATGCATCGCCCACGGTGACAGTGCTACCGGTGGACTGAATCACGGCATCGCCTTTACCTGTGTAGTCGATTTCTGCCTTCTTGGAGAAAGCCACAGCGCGTGCACCACGCACTAAGAGCGCACCTTCTATGCCTTCGTATTTGAAGTCGCCGTGCACTTTGACGGAGTCGTTGTCGGACTGAATGCGCGTCTGCAACGCTTTATTCAAGTTTCCGAACGCTCTTGTAGTATTGCCTATATGATTTGCGCAATACAAATCATAACGTAAAGTTGTGGGAGGGAGATTCGTGTTCGGTACATAATTCGATATGGCAGCGAAATAGGGTGCCCCTTGCGTGGAAATCACTTTGACATCGCCCGAGAAACGTACAAATCCGCCACAATCACCGGGATTGGAGGAACCCTGTGCCCAAACCGTGAGGTTGCCGGCATGCCCGATGTCTGCACCAGCACCGCCTTTGTATTCCAGTCCGGCCAAATTAATCTTCGAAAGCTCTGAGATAAAGGCGACGTTGTTGTTCAGGCTTGAGGCATCCATTGTTATGTTACCCGTAGCAGAGATTTCACCCAAGGCCTGTACATGCAACGCACCTGTTCCCGTATGGCCACTGCCTAACGCAGTGCTAATAGCCGTTGCACCGGCATTGGCTAATAAGATGTTTGCGCAGCAGTTGCCATTCGCTCCACCGTCGTTCAAGATGTTCAGCGGCTCCGTGTCATTGATCGTAAATGTAGGTGACTTGCCGGCCGTCATGTCAATCGCTTGACAGGGAATCGGAGTTACGCAAGTGCTGCGGAAGTTCTTGAACGTACCGCCAGAGTAGACCTTAAACTTATCGTAAGAGGCTTTCGTCGCGGCTCCGACTTCAATCACAGCGTGGTTGTTTCCGGTCAGAGCGGAAGATGATTCAGCCGTATGGAAGTTTGCATTGTTCGTATCATACGTGCCGTTCACACCGAAGATACCGCCCTCAACGTTGTACGAAGCCAGATGGGCGCTGATGTTGTTTGCATGATTCGTTGCCAGCATGCCCCAGTTCTTCTCTGTGCCCCATGCGCTGGAGGTACCTTTTTGCAGGTAGATATCCGTTATATTGCCGGTAGGGAAAGCGGGTGCACCGGAGGCAGAATACATGCCGGTGTTGTTTTCAGCGGCTGATGTCTCCACATGCCAGCTGAATTTTTGGAAGTTCCCACCTACGCGCAGACCATAGTGCTTATTATCCGGAACTACCAAATAGGCCTTGCTTCCTGACGCAGTCGTTGCATTTTCGGCACTATCCTTTACACAGGTATATGAATCACCCAAGAAACGGATGGCGCCGTCTACATGTGCATTGCCGATCCGATATGCACCTTTATTTGCAAACGAGGCGTTCTGTTTTTGATAGTAAACTATACCGCTAAAATGGGTACACCCAGTAGCGTCGAAACTCACCGTTTCATTCGTAGGATAACTTAAAACACCATGAATAGGCATTACCCACCAGCCAATATCTGACATACGTAATAAATCAAACGTATTGCCTGTGCCGCCCACCATCACCGTAGTTGGGCGTATGTAAGTAGTAGCCGTAACGGCAGGTGAGACAAGATTGTGGTAATTACTGAAATTAGAAGGTTGATCCGAGGGGATGGTATAATAGAGGATCACACCATCGTCCTTTATCGTTGTCGGATCTACCAATGAGGTGTAGACCGTATCTGACATCCCCGCGACATTGATTACAAAGTGCGTTTTATCCCAACCAGCTATATGATTATGAATAGGGAAAACGGCCGTAGTTGGACTGGTTTTAACCGCAGAAAAAACGCTTCCAAAATAGGGTGTGCCACCCGTAGCTGCAATACCAAGCAGTGAAGCTCCGGCCGGCGTTGGAGGTGCGACCGTACCAGAACCGCCAGTAAATAGACTCAAATTACCTACATCATGGGCGGCGTCATATTCCAATGAAGGGAAAAACATACGATCCTCACCAGGTTCTAGAGCTCCCCAACCCACGGGCCATGCTGTCTTAGTATAATCCTTAAAATGGACATTGGTGATCTTACCTGCAGCATTACCGCCATTATCGTAGATATTGATCACGACATTCTGAGAATACTCAGATCCTACACGCAATGCGGTGGGATTCGTATTGAGTCCATGTGAGGGAGCAGGAAATGTGACACTACCCGAATTCACAATGGCCGATTCACCGGCACCGAACTCGTTGTTCACGTTGCTAGCATTGTCGATATAGCCAACGCTATTAAGAATGTTGGCATCTCCTCTCCGCAGCTTTTGTCGCTGCTCATTACCTGAGAAGACATAGCCCTTCTTGTAGGCTTGCCCCCAGGCTGTACCGCCACCGGAGCCAAATAGGGCCGCCAAGATGGCGATGGTTGTTACTAATCGAAGTCGTTTCTTTTTCATATCGATATGTATTTAA
>ERZ773087.1735-NODE-1735-length-12908-cov-3.993698_pt1 | contig 12908 bp, 10 predicted proteins | sample MGYA00511375_ERZ773087 | MGnify/ENA primary metagenome ERZ773087 (study PRJEB29015, sample SAMEA2737995) | human oral metagenome | biome: human oral; feature: human-associated habitat; material: dental | place: China | collected 2063 ...
TCAAGTAAATTTTATACCATAGAAGGCAAATTTACAGAAAAAATTTCACAGGCTCGGCAACCCCCACATAAGAAATAAGAGATTCTATTATTCTAATCTTTTAATAACACTTATAAATCCACTACAAACTCATCTGATTGTTCTTTATTTACAACGTAATAAGCTTTTCTCTCATCAATATTTACATAAACTTCAAGAGTCTTTACTTCTACATCTTTTCTAAGTTTCTTAAAATGCTTGGTTGCTCTTTTTACAACATCTTCTACAAGTACATCATTTCCATAAATCTGTAAGGTTACTAAAACCTTAGGATCTTTCTTTGCAGCAGGCTTTTTAGTAGCCTTTTCTTCTGCCGGTTTAGTAACTTTGTCTGAACTCTTTTTTTCTACAGTTTTCTTATCTGCAGCTTTTTCTGTATTACTTTTTAATGCCATAAAACCCTCCCTTTGATATTCAAGAATCACTTGTTTTCGTTGATTATAAAATTAATAAGTTTTTTTGTCAACCTATTAACCAAGTATTAAATACCAATATCTAACACTTGTAATCATATCTCTTTTATACATTTTGATAAGTAAATAGATTTATTTATTGTTAAATTTGATATTAAAAACATATTTTAGCTATGAAATATCTTAAGCTCTTAACTTAATGCCTAATTTTTCCAAATGTTTTAGGATTTTTTCCATAACTTCATTTACTTCTTTATCCTCTAAAGTTCTTTCTTTATGTCTAAATGTTATAGAATATGCAATAGATTTATAGCCCTCAAGTACTTGGCTACCCTCATAAATATCAAAAAGCTCATACTTTTCAAGTATTGAACCTGAATCTAAGCTAAAGACATCTTCTATCTCTCCTGCTGTTATAGCTCTTGGAACTACAAGACTTATATCTCTTGTTATTGCAGGATATCTTGGAATTTCTATGTATTTTATATCAAATGAACTTAATGTTGTAACATTTTTCATATCAATAACTGCAATATAAGTTCTCTCTCCTATTTTGAAGTTATCAAGTACTTCAGGGTGTACTTCTCCAAGATAACCTATATTAATTCCTTTATAAGAAATGTCTGCATTTCTTCCGGGGTGCAAAAACTCTCTTTTTGGATTTGGAGTATATGAGATTTTTTCTTTAAGACCGATATTACTAAAGAATTGTTCGCACACTCCTTTCATATCATAAAAATCGCCGTCCCCATAAAAACCTAATGTAAACTGTATTCTTTCATCAGGAAGTTCACGAAGTGGGAGTTCTTTTGGTCTATAAACATTTGCAAATTCATATAATTTAACAGCCTTATTTCTTCTGTTATAATTTGTAGAAAGTGATTGTAAAAGTCCACCAAGTGGCAATGTCCTCATTATTGAGAAATCTTCTCCTAATGGATTTAATATTTCTATTGCCTTTCTATATTCACTATCTTCAGAGAGTCTAAGCTTTGAGAATACCTTAGGGCTTTCAAATGAATAATTCATAGCCTCTGAAAAGCCTGAAAAGCTTGCAGTAAGTCTTGCAATATCTTCTATTTTAATCTTATAACTTACTCCTCCCATTATTGCCTCTTCAACAGGTAGAGTTGTAGGGATTTTATCATATCCGAAAAATCTCGCAACTTCCTCTGCAATATCAGCCATAAATTCAATGTCCTGTCTAAATGTAGGAACTTTTACATAGCTTTCGTCGCCTTTTTTGATAACCTCAAGTTCAACTCTTGATAAAATTTCAATCATTTCTTCAGGCAAAATTTCAGTTCCAAGTAACTTATTTATCTTTTCAGATTCAAATTTTACAAATTTTTCTTTTACTTTTTCAGGATAAACGTCTACTACTCCTCCAACTACTTCGCCTGCTCCAAGTTCTTCAATAAGTGTACAAGCTCTATTTACAGCTGCAAGTGCATTTTCAGGGTCTAAACCTTTTTCAAACTTTCCTGAGGCATCTGTACGAAGTCCAAGTCTTTTTGCAGATAGTCTTATATTTGTGCCGTCAAATGTTGCACTTTCAAATACCATAGTAGATACCTCATCTGTTATTTTTGAGTTATCTCCTCCCATTATACCTGCAATTCCTATGGATTTATCCTCATCATAAATCATTAGTATCTCTGAGTCCATAGTTCTTTCTTGACCGTCTAATGTTACAAATTTTTCTCCGTCCCCTGCTCTTTTAACTATTATCTTTTTTCCTGCAATGTCTTTATAGTCAAATGCATGCATAGGTTGCCCATACTCTTCCATTACAAAGTTTGTAATGTCAACTATATTATTAATTGGTCTTATTCCAACTGATGCAAGTCGTCTTTGTAGCCACTGTGGCGACGGAGCAAGCTTTATATTTTTTACCATTCTTGCAGTATATCTCTTGCAAAGGTCATTATCCTTTATTTCTACTTTAAGATAATCATTTACATTTTCAGCATTTCCTGTTTCTTTTACAGTTGGAGGAATAAATTTTTTCTTAAAAGTAGCCGCCGCCTCTCTTGCAATTCCCATTACTGAATAGCAATCAACTCTATTTGAAGTGATTTCATATTCAAATACTGTTTCATGTAAACCTAAAACTTCTACTGCATCTACTCCGACCTTTGTATCTTTTGGAAATATATAAATTCCCTCTTCAGGTGCTAAAGGATAGAAATTTCTATCTGAACCAAGTTCTTCTATTGAGCACATCATTCCAAATGATTCTATTCCTCTAAGCTTTCCTTTTTTTATCTTAATGCCGTCTTCAGGAAGTGCTTTCTTATCATGTCCACCTGCTACTTTGCCGCCGTCAAGCACAACAGGCACTTTGTCGCCTACATTTACATTTTTAGCCCCTGTTACTATCTGTATTAAGTCTTCATTTCCCACATTTACTTGACACACTATAAGCTTATCTGCGTCAGGGTGTTTTTCAATAGAAATAATTTCTCCTACAACTATTTTTTCAAGATTTTTATCAAGTTTCTTATATCCCTCTACTTTTGTACCTGAAAGTGTCATAGCGTCTGTATATTCTTCTGCACTCACATCTAAATCAGGTACATAATCTTTAATCCAAGATAATGATGTATCCATTTGTTTTCCTTTCCTATAAGTGTTTTAGAACTGATTTATAAATCTAATATCATTTTCATAAAGTAATCTCATATCATCAATTTCATATTTTAATAATGCAACTCTCTCAAGTCCAAGTCCAAAAGCAAAACCTTGATACTTTTCCTTGTCAACTCCACACATATCAAATACATGAGGGTGTACCATTCCACAACCAAGTATCTCAATCCAACCACTTCCCTTGCAAAATCTACAACCCTTTCCAAGGCATTTAAAACATGTTACGTCCATTTCAGCACTTGGTTCTGTAAATGGGAAATGATGAGGTCTAAACTTTACTTTTACATTATCACCAAATAGTTTCTTTGCAAACTCTGCTAGAGTACCCTTTAAATCTGAAAATGTAATATTTTTATCTATAACAAGTCCCTCAACTTGATGAAAACTTGGGGAATGTGTAGCATCTACTTCATCTGCTCTAAAAACTCTACCCGGAGAAATCATTCTTATAGGGAGTTTGCCCTTTTCCATTATTCTTGCCTGTACAGGAGAGGTTTGAGTACGCAAAACTATATCTTTATTAATGTAAAATGTATCTTGCTCATCTTTTGCAGGGTGATTTGCAGGTATATTAAGCTTTGTAAAATTATATTCGTCATATTCTATTTCAGGTCCTTCTACTACCTCATAACCCATTGAAACAAATATTCTTTGAATTTCCATAAGTGCTACAGTATTTGGGTGATTATGTCCAAACTCTCTTTTTTTAGCAGGTAAGGTAACATCAATAGTTTCATGTTTCATTCTTTCTTCTCTTAAAGCCTTTGTAAGTTCCTTTTTTGCACTTAAGAGTTGATTTTCTATTATTTCCCTTGCATCATTTACAAGTTGACCAATCTTAGGTTTTTCCTCTGCTGAAACCTCTTTCATCATTTTTAATACTGAGGTTAATTCTCCCTTTTTACCAAGATATTCAACTCTTAAATCATTTAAGGCATCTAAATCTCTTGTTTGAGCAATTCTTTTTAATGCGTTCTCTCTTATTTTTTCTAAATTCTCTTTAATCATAAATTTCCTCCATTTATATTTGCACCTGCATTAAAGCCGGTAGACCAAGCTATCTGCAAATTGTAGCCCCCTGTAAGTGCGTCAACATCTAAAACTTCCCCTGCAAAATATAGATTTTTCACAAGTTTTGATTCCATAGTTTTTGGATTTATTTCCCTAACATCAACGCCACCCCTTGTTATTATAGCCTCATTAAAGCCTCTTAAACCTATAAGATTAAATTCCAAAGCCTTGGTTGTATTTACAAGTCTTTTTCTTTCTTCCTTAGTCATAGAATTTATAATTAAATCAGGGTCTAATTTGGCTTGTCTTATAATTTCAGGTATAACCTTAGCAGGAAATAGCTTAGAAAGCGAGTTTTTAAGCGACTTATTAATGTTTTCAGAAAAATCTCTTAAAATTCTTGCGTCTAACTTTTCATAACTTAAACTAGGTTTAAAATCAATCAATAACTTTATAGTTTTATTTTCCTTAAAAATCTCAGTAGCATAAGAACTTGCAGAAAGAAGTACAGGTCCACTTACTCCGAAATGAGTAAACAGCATTTCTCCAAAATTTTTATAAATTTCTTTTCCATTATATATAAGTCTTACTTCAACCTTTTCTAAGGAAAGCCCTTGTAACTGTTTACAAGCCTCATCACTTGAAACAAACGGCACTAAGCTAGGTAAGAGCTTAGTTACTTTATGCCCTGCTTTTTTTGCAAATTTATAGCCGTCACCTGTAGAACCTGTCCCTTGATAAGAAAGTCCTCCTGTGGCAACTATTACTGCATCTGCAAAAACTTTTTTATCTAAAATAATCCCTTTGCAGACTTCATTTTCAATAATCAAATCTTTGACTTCTGTATTTAAATGAATATCAACATTTAGTTTGTTAAGTACCTTTGAAAATGCCTTAATTACGTCTGAAGATTTATCAGATACAGGAAAAACCCTATTACCTCTTTCTATTTTTAGTGGGCAGCCTGCATTTTCAAGTAATTGCATTATATCTTCATTTTTAAATGCTTTAAAACTGCTATATAAAAACTTGGGGTTATGTACTACATTTTCCATAACATTTTTCATATCAGAGGCATTTGTAACATTACATCTTCCCTTACCTGTAATATAGAGTTTTCTACCTAGTTTTTCATTTTTTTCATATAAACTTACTTCATGTCCTAATGTAGCGGCGGAGATAGCTGCAATCATTCCTGCTGCCCCTCCGCCTATTATAATAATCTTACTCATAATTTAACTCTGATGATACAAATATATCATAAATCGCCTTTATAGTAGCCTCAAAATCTGATTCCTTAACACCTATTATAATATTAAATTCTGATGAACCTTGATCAATCATCTTAATGTTGATTCTAGCATGTGCAAGAGAGGCAAATATTCTTCCTGCTGTTCCTCTAGTTGAACGCATACCCCTACCAACAACAGCCACAAGTGCAATTCCTGACTCCATTTCCACTGAATCAGGCTTTGCAAGTCTATGTATACCTGCAACAACTCTTTGCTCATAGTCTTCAAATTCATTTTGATGAACTATCACTGACATAGTATCAATTCCTGACGGCATGTGTTCGATTGAAATGTTGTTTTGCTCAAATACTTCTAAAACTTTTCTACAAAACCCAACCTCAGAATTCATCATTGCCTTATCAACATTTATTGAACAAAAACCCTTTTTGCCTGCAATTCCTGTTATTGTAAATTTAGGCTTTTTACAGGTGCTTTCAACAATCATAGTTCCCTTATCTTCAGGTCTATTGGTATTTTTGATATTAATAGGAATACCCTCTGCCCTTACAGGGAAAATAGCATCTTCATGCAAAACAGACGCTCCCATATATGAAAGCTCTCTAAGTTCTCTATAAGTAATGGTTTCAATTACTTCAGGGTCTTTTATAACACGAGGGTCTGCAACTAAAAAGCCTGAAACATCTGTCCAGTTTTCATATAAGTCTGCTTTTATAGCTCTTGCAACTATTGAGCCTGTTATATCTGAACCCCCTCTTGAAAATGTCTTGATTTTACCTGAATTTGTAACTCCATAAAATCCCGGAATTACAACTCTTTCTATGTTTTTAAGCCTTTCTTCAAGCTCCTCATTAGTATGTTCAGAATCAAATGTTCCGTCGTCCTTAAAAAATATTACATCAGCTGCATCTATAAATTCACAACCTAGATAATTAGCTAGGATTATTCCATTTAGATATTCCCCTCTTGAGGCTGCATAATCTCTGCCTTGCTTAGAAACAAAGTTTTCCTCTATTTTGGCAAACTCATGACCTAAGTCCAAATTTAAATTTAAACCGTCTATAATGCCTTGAAATCTACTCTTTATCTTCTCAAATATCTTTTTATAAGATGCACCTGTGGCAGCAGCATCATACGCCATATATAAAAGGTCTGTAACCTTTTCATCTTTTGAATCTCTCTTACCCGGTGCTGACGGCACTATAAATCTTCTTGACTTTTCAGCACCTATAATTGCTGCAACCTTTTTAAACTGCTTGGCACTTGCAAGAGAACTTCCACCGAACTTTACAACTTTTTTCATAGACTCTCCTTTTCCCCTTAATTAATTATTCATCATCCTCTTCAAAGCCATTAGGGTTGTTCTTTTGCCACCTCCAAGCATCTTTACACATTGTTTCAAGATTTCTTGTTGCAACCCAACCAAGCTCTTTGCTTGCCTTTGTCGGGTCTGCAAAACATTTTGGTACATCTCCCTCTCTTCTACCCTTAATTACATAGTTTATCTTTAAATCATTTGCTTTTTCAAAAGCATTTATTACATCTAAAACAGAATATCCGACACCTGTACCAAGATTATAAATTCTTACTTGTGAACTGTCTGAAAGAATCTTTTCAAGTGCCTTTACATGACCGTCTGCCAAATCTACAACATGGATATAATCTCTTATACAAGTTCCGTCAGGTGTATCATAATCATTGCCAAATACTCCAAGACACACAAGTTTACCAACAGCAACTTGTGAAACATAAGGTAATAAATTATTAGGTATACCCTTAGGATTTTCTCCTATCTTGCCTGATTCATGTGCTCCGATAGGGTTAAAGTATCTAAGAAGTATTACACTCCACTCATCATCAGAAGTATGTAAATCTGTAAGAATCTGTTCAAGCATTCCCTTTGTTCTACCATAAGGGTTAGTTATCTGTCCCATTGGACAATCTTCTGTGATAGGTACAAATGCAGGGTCGCCATAAACAGTGGCACTTGAAGAAAATACTATTTTTTTACAACCATATTTTCTCATAACCTCACATAAAACTAATGTACCTGTAATATTATTATGATAATATTCAAGTGGTTTATAAACTGACTCTCCTACTGCTTTTAAGCCTGCAAAATGAATTACAGCCTCAATATCATTTTTTTCAAATATTTTCTCAAGCCCTTTTTTATCAAGGCAATCAACTTCATAAAACTTAAGAGTTCTACCTGTAATCTCCTCTACTCTTTTTAATGACTCTTTACTTGAATTAACAAGATTATCTGCTACAACTACTTGATAACCTGCATTTAATAATTCTACACAAGTATGACTTCCTATAAATCCTGCTCCTCCGGTTACTAAAATAGCCATATTTTCGCCTCCTAAACAAAATAAATTTAAAATAGCTTAAAAATGCTTTAGAAAGTATTATACAACATATTTTTCAATTACACTAGATTATTTATTTGATTTTATGTTATTAGATAGTTTATAGTGCTTTTAAAAATTATATGGGGTTTTTCGCCGTCGGCGAAAAACCCCATATATTAATTGACTACTCATTTCTAAGTGCAGCAAGAGGACTTAACCTCATTGCTCTAAGGGACGGCATAAAGCCTGAAACCATTCCGACAAAAGTTGCAAATATAATTGAAATCCAAGGCATCCAATTTGGTATAACTGAAATGTTGGAATCTGCATAGAAAAATTCCCTAAGTGTTGGCATATTGTTTGCTATAAATGATAAAAGATAGCTAAATAATATACCTGTAATTCCACCAATAAGCCCAATAAGTCCTGACTCTATTAAAAACATATCTCTTATTTTTCTCATATCACAACCAAGTACTTTCATAATTCCTATTTCCTTAGTTCTTTCATAAATAGACATCATCATAGTATTGGCTATACCTATTGCTGCAACCACTAAAGACACAACTCCTATTCCACCAAGCATTCCCTGCAAAGTTTGAGTTTGTTTCTTGGCTGATTCAATCCAATCAGTTTGAGAAATCGCCTCAAAGCCCAACTCTTCAATAGCCTTTCTAACAGTTTCTACATTTTCAAGCTTATCTACATTTACAAATACTTCACTATACACTAAAAATTTAAGTGGCTTTCCTCTCTTAGTAGTAGGCTGCTCAGGAATTGGTCTTTTACCATAAATTCGCTTTAATTCACTTTTTAGTATATCAATATTTACATATACTCTTGAATAAAACCTATTATATTCAGTTGGGTCTCCTGCTATAACTCCTGCTGTTGGAAAAACATACTTTCTTTCAGGTTGTTGTTTAGTACTTTCTCCACTTGTACTTGTACTTGTACTTGTACTTTGACTTGTAGACTCTGTATAAGCAGGTTTAAATATTGTAAATAAAGTCTTATTATAATCAACATCAGGGATATTGGTCGGTTCATTATGGGAAAATCCAAGTGATTTTGAGTCATAAAACTGCATTATAACACCATTTCCAAATAGTAGTTTCATCTCCTTATCAGTACTTTTTGGAATTTCGCCACTTGCAAGTTTAACATCTTTTAGATATTCCTCATCAACTCCCATAATCTGTGCGAAAAGCTCCCATTTTCCTTGTTTTATAGTTGCCGAAACACTTAAGGACGGAGAAACCGATTTTACATGGTTTAAGTTTTTAAATGTAGCTACCATTTTGTCATCGAGATACTTAGGTTCTACTTTTTTACTTGCCTCATTGGAATACATCTCCCTAGGAGTTACCTCTATTTGAGTAAGACTTCCCTCTCTTTTTATAGAATCTTCCGTCATCTTCTGTACACCGAAACCTATTGAAAGCATAGTAACCACTGAGGCTGTTCCTATCAACACACCTAAGATAGTTAGTGCAGTCCTTACTTTTCTTCTGACTAAATTACTAATGCTTATAATAATCAAATCGCCTATTTTCATATTTTTTCCTAAATAATTTAAATCTCATTTGAGTCTTTGTTTTTCTTTCTTTTTATAAGAGTTACTATAACTATAATCAATATAATTCCTAAAACTATCCCACCTATTATAAATGTTAATGGTGGCTTTTTAGTATTGTCTATATCATTTTCAATGTCAGACGGCATACTTGGTTCTTGTGGAGTATCTTCTGTAACAGTAAGCTCCATTTCTTTATCAAGCGTGGCTACGACTCCATTTTCATCTTCATAAGAAATAGTTATATTTACCTTATCCTCACTGTTTGTAACAGCAGTTCCTTGAATTAATGCACTTGCATTTCCTGATTCTCCCGGTTTAATATTTCCCACATAAACAGAATTTTCTTTTATAAATGGAGCTGAAAACTTTACCATAACATTATATAAAGTAACTCTACCTGAATTACTTATAGGAAATGCTATATCAGCCTCAGAACCCACTGTTATTGCCTCCGGCGAAACCTCCACAGTACCTACTGTAAGTCTTGCAATCTGATTTATATAAATGTCTATTGAAACTGACTCTTCTGCATTTTTAAATTGTGGAGAATCAAATTTTTCATTTATTTTTAAAGAATAAGACCTTTGGTCAATGCTTGCCTTAGATTGCAATTTCTGCCTTATTTCTTTTACTTCCCCCGGAGCAAGCTTATCTACAACTACTGAGTTAGAGCCTGAAACACTTGAAAATACAGGACTGTCAGATACTTTCTCAGGTTCAAAAGAAAATAAAATATTAGACGCTTGTAAATCTGAGGAGGCATTTTTTATATTTACTATAAGTTCAAATTCTTGACCTGCAAGTACCTTTTCAGGAATTGTAGTATATGAATCAACTATTATACGAGCCTTTGACCTGTCCTTGTCTGCAAGTGTAGGTGCCTCGGTAGTACTTTCTTCTACTTCTTTATTTTTAACATTTACATAAAATTCAGTTTCAAATGTTTTCAGCTCTCCGTCTTTTTTTTCTCTATAATTAATCTTCATTTTAATTGGATAAAAGCCTGAGTAAACATTTTTCCTTATCATAAAACTATAACCCATAGGGACTGTTGCATTTACATCAAGTTCATCAAAATGATGATTATAATTTGCCTCATTTATATCAAATGGAAATACCTTATCATCTTTATCTAACACTAATGCAGCAGTTACATCATACGCCTTTGCTATGCCGTTATTCCTAAGGTTAATAGAAAAATTCATTACATTTGGATAAACTCCATAAGGCGTATCTTGATTTTCTCCAAGCACAAATATAGCTGCTTTTTCATCTTTTGTAGTGCTTGTTTCAGTTTCTGTTGTCTTACTAATCCATACATTTATATATTCTTGAACCTCGGTTACACGAGTTTCTTTTGAACTTGTTACATAAACTTGAACTCCATAATACCCCTCGGCAACATCTCGCCTTACTCTTGCCTTTAGGGTTACAGTTCTTTTTTGACCTGCCTTTATTCTTCCGATACTTTTTAATTCGGTAGTTTCAGAAGTAAGTTCAAATGGAAATGCTACTACATCAGAGACATTGTCTTTATTTTCATCAACATTATTAATCTGATCATCATAAGCAATACCTGCATAAGCATTTTCATAGTCTTTATCAGCTGTAAATACAAATGTTACGTCCATCATTTTGCCTGTCTTACCCATAGGTATTTTATTTTGGCTAAAATAATTATTATTTTCAATATTAACAAGATTTGCTTGTGAAACAACACAAAGGTTACTTACTAAAGCTAAGGTACATATAAGTACAGTTACCATTTTAAGTATTTTATTCATATTTCCTCCTAAGAATAGAGTTTAGTTACTTATCTTTCCGTCTACAATTTTTATCTGTCTATCTGCAAAATTTGCTATCACAGGGTCATGTGTTACCATAATTAAAGTTTGCTTTTGAGTTCTTACTATTTCATGCATTAAATCCAATACTTCAGAAGTAGTCTTTGTATCAAGGTTTCCTGTCGGCTCATCAGCAAATATTATCTTGGGATTTACTGCAAGAGCCCTTGCAATTCCAACTCTTTGTTGTTGCCCTCCACTCATAGCATTTCCCTTATGATACATGTGATCTTCAAGTCCTACAAGTTTTAAATAATTTTTTGCAATATCATTTCTTTTTTTCTTTGCTACACCTCTAAACATAAGTGGTAATGCAACATTATCAAGTGCATTCATAGTTTGTAGCAAATTATAACTTTGAAAAATAAAACCTACATTTTCTCGCCTAAAAGCAACTAATTGATTTTCACTCAACTTTTCAATATGCTTTCCTGCAATTATTATTTCTCCTTTTGTAGGTTTTTCAAGACCTGCAAGCATATTTAAAAGAGTAGATTTTCCTGAACCTGACGGGCCTATTATTGCACAAAACTCTCCACGTTTTATGGTAAAGTCAACTCCGTCAAGTGCATGCACATACTCATTGCCTGCTTTATAATATTTATACAGCCCTTTTACTTCTATTATAATATCTGAGTCTTCACCTGGCTTAATGTTTTTATCTTTACTGAGTGTTTCTTTCATATAATGCCTTTTCATCTATTTAGTGTTATGTGAACCTGGCAATAATTATAGCATACTACAAGTTACATATACATTGCTTTATTATGTAGTTTGCTTAAATAATCTTTACATTTTCTAATATCTTATATCTTATATCTTATGATTTGATAATTAACTTCTCGTTCACATATTTTAAGGTTTTTGTAGTGAAACTGTAAGGCATTAGTAGTACTATGTATAATTGACACAATATAGAACCACTGTTATACTATAACAGGTTGATATGAATAAGAATAAATGATTAAAATTTTGAATATGAAAGGAGTTAATATGAAACTTACTAAGATATTTGCTTTAAGTGCTGTTATTTTAACTTTAAGTGCAGTTCCTGCTTTTGCAGGTGAATGGAAACAAGATGATAAAGGTTGGTGGTATCAAGATGATGACGGAACTTATCCTCGCAATACTTGGAGGTGGATAGACGGAAATCATGACGGTACTGCTGAGTGCTACTATTTCAATGATATGGGCTATATACTAACTAGTTGCCCTGCTCCGGGTGGTGGAAGTCTAAATGAGTTAGGTCAGTGGTATAAGAACAAAACAGTTCAAACCAGAACAGTAAAAGTCTTTAAAGAGGGAGAAATTGGTGGCGATTATATAAACTCTCAAAATAAGATTGAACTTCGTTGGGCAGACAAAGATGCAGACTATGCTTTAGACGCTAAGTTTATCAAGGTTAAGAATAATGAGAAAGACCCTGAAACCTCTTATAAATTTAAAGATATAGGCGAAAATAAGTATAAATATACAAATGATGACGGTAAATATATTCTTATTGATTACAACAACAAAGACCAAATAACTATTACAAGTGATATTGAAAAAACACATAATAGATTTGCTGATACTTACAGAAAAGTAGAGGAAGTACTAAGAAATGCTGAAACTACTGAAAATAATAAAGAGACAGCAAACAATACTGAAAAAAGTAAATAAGTATTAGTTATATAATAATTTTTTAATAGGAATGTTTGTAAATTACATAGTTATTTTTGTTTATAGGGGGTTTTCCTCGCTGTCGGCGAGGAAAACCCCCA
>ERZ773087.1736-NODE-1736-length-12902-cov-30.305285_pt1 | contig 12902 bp, 10 predicted proteins | sample MGYA00511375_ERZ773087 | MGnify/ENA primary metagenome ERZ773087 (study PRJEB29015, sample SAMEA2737995) | human oral metagenome | biome: human oral; feature: human-associated habitat; material: dental | place: China | collected 2063 ...
CAAATAATATATTACACTGACAAACAATTAGTTAGATATTTACTGAATATCCCTAGTTAAGGCATAAAGGCCATGTCTTGCAGTATCTCGCTGAGCGTGGGATGCGTATGAACTATTTCGCCAAGCTGCGTGAGCGTGGCGCCAAAGTTCATCAGTACGGCCACCTCTTGTGCTATGAAAGCTGCATTTTCGCCATAGAGATGACAACCCAAAATGCGGTCTTGCTCGTCGGTCATCAGCTTAATCATGCCTTCGGTGGCGTTTCCTGCGTTGGCTTTGCCGTTAGAACGATAGTAGCCCTTACGGCATTTGTAGGCCACGCCTTGCTCCTTGCATTGGTCTTCGCTCAATCCAACACTTCCCACTTCGGGATGTGTGAAGATGGCAGCAGGCACAACATTGAACAAAATGCGGTCTGTATGCCCCACAATGTGGTTAACGGCCCTGAAACCTTGGAACGTTGCGGCATGCGCCAGCATCTGTTTGCCGTTCACATCGCCAATGGCATACACACCGGGAACATTGGTTTGCATGTTGTCGTCGGTGGTTATGCCAGCCTTTGTGTAGCTGATGTCGGTGTTTTCCAAGCCCAGTGCGTCGACGTTTGCCGCACGCCCAGTGGCCATCAGCACCAGTTCGGCATCGGCGAAAGCCTCTTTGCCCTTCTTCTGATAATGCACGCGCAGGGCATTGTCCTCCGTTTGTTCAATCTTTGTTACGCCCGATTGCAGCGCAAACTGCACACCGCGTTGTTCCAACTGCTTGCGAAGTCGTTTGGCAATGTCGCTATCAAGTGCGGGAAGGCACTCTTTCAGAAACTCAACCACCATTACTTCGCAGCCAAAACTGCGGTAGATGCTGGCAAATTCCATACCGATAACGCCCGCACCGATGATGCAAAGACTGCGTGGAACGTGGTCGAGGCAGAGCAGTTCGGTAGAGGTAATCACGCCTTTAAGCTGCGCACCCTCTACGGGCAGCACCTTTGCCGACGACCCTGAGGCGATGATGATGTTGTCGGCGGTGTATTCTTCGCCGTTCGCAACGAGCGTTTTGTTGCCCGTAAAGCGCGCCTCGCCCCTTACAAAAGTAACTCCTGGCATCGACATTAGCTGTTCAACGCCTTGTCGAAGTTTCTCGGTAATCTCTTCCTTGCGGGCAACCACGGCCTGCATGTCGATGTCGAAGGCCGCATCTTTAATGGCAACGCCATATTGTGCTGCCTCCCTAACGGTGTCGGCCACCTCTGCATGCTTGCAAAGCGTCTTCGTTGGGATGCAACCACTGTTAAGGCAAGTGCCGCCAGGTTGGTCTTTCTCGAACACGGCCACCTGCAAACCCTTGCGTGCCGCATACTCGGCAGTGCGATAACCGCCAGGTCCGCTGCCGATAATCAAGATATCAAACTTGTTCATCAATGCTTTGTTTATAGGTGGTTATGGGGTGTTTGGCCGCCAAAACATCGTCTACACGACCAACAGGCGTATTCAATGGCGCGTCTTTCAGTCGTTGCGGATTGTGTTCGGCCTCGTTTGCAATGTCCCTCATCACCTCAATAAAGCCGTCGATGGTGGCTTTGCTCTCGGCCTCGGTGGGTTCTATCATCATGGCCTCGTGGAAAAGCAAGGGGAAATAGATGGTGGGCGCATGATAACCATAGTCTAGCAAGGCCTTGGCTACATCCATTGTGCGTATGCCCGTGTCCTTATTTTTAAGGCCATCGAACACAAACTCGTGCTTGCACAGCCCCTCAATAGGCAGGTCGTACACGTCTTTGAGCGACTCTTTAATGTAGTTGGCGTTGAGTGTAGCCAGTTTTCCCACATTTTTAAGATTTTCTTTGCCCAGCGTTAGGATGTAGGTGTAGGCGCGCATCAGTACGGCGAAGTTGCCGAAGAAAGTGCCTAAGTTCATCGTTGGCGCATCGGGAGCGAAACCAAAGGGGTTTCGTACAATCTCGTAACGGTCGCCGTTGCGTACTACATGGGGCGAAGGCAGGAACTGTTCCAAGCCTTTACGCACGCCAACAGGACCAGCACCGGGGCCGCCACCGCCGTGAGGAGTAGAGAAAGTCTTGTGCAGGTTGATGTGCATCACGTCGAAACCCATGTCGCCCGGTCGGCATTCGCCCAGCAGCGGGTTAAGGTTAGCACCATCGTAGTACATCAGTCCACCGCAATCGTGTACCATTTTGGTAATGGCAGGTATGTCTTTCTCGAACAATCCCAAGGTGTTGGGGTTGGTCATCATCATCGCTGCCACGTCGTCGCCCAGCAATTGTTTCAGGTGTTCGGTGTCAACGGTGCCTTCGGGCGTGCTTTTCACCTCCACAACATCCAGTCCGCACACGGCGGCCGATGCGGGATTGGTGCCGTGAGCCGAGTCAGGAACAATCACCTTGGTGCGTTTCGTGTCGTTGTTTGCCTGATGGTAGGCACGAATAATCATCAAACCCGTAAGCTCGCCCTGCGCTCCGGCAAAGGGATTAAGGGTAAACTCGTGCAAACCCGATATTTCGGAGAGTGCCTTTTGCAGTCCGTACAGTGCGGCCAACGCGCCTTGGCAGGTGTCGGCAGGCTGTGCGGGGTGCAGATTGGCGAAGGCCGGCATGGCTGCGACCTCTTCGTTGATAACGGGATTGTATTTCATTGTGCAGCTGCCCAATGGGTAAAAGCCGTTGTCTACGCCGAAGTTGTTGCCGCTGTGATTGGTGTAATGCCTCACCACGGTCACTTCGTCGCATTCGGGAAGTTGCGCATCGCTGCCCCTTTTCAGTTCATTGGCTATTGGATGTTTCCCGAAAGGGTTGTTCGGCAAGTGAAAGCCGCGGCATCCAGGCCGCGAAAGCTCGAATATCAAGTTGCCATATAATTTGTTGTTCATCTTGTTTCGGGGGTTATTGGGTTACTAAACTAACCAAAAGGTCAACTTCTTCCTTGGTTCTTTTCTCTGTAACGGCTAGCATCAGCATGTCGTCGGCCATTTTAATTCCGCCCAGAATGCCGTTGTCCAGCAAGCGTTGTTGCAGCTGGTCGAGGTCTCCGCCAACATATTTCACGCAGAATTCGTTGAAGAAAGGCTGGTTGAACGCATGCTTAAACTTACCCGAATGGATGAGCTTTTCGTAGAGATAGTGTGCCCCGTCTACCGACATTTGTGCGGCCTCTTTCAGTCCTTCTTTGCCCATCACACTGAGATAGATGGTTACCCACAAAGCCATAAGGCTCTGATTAGAACAGATATTCGACGTGGCCTTTTCGCGGCGGATGTGTTGTTCGCGTGCTTGCAGCGTGAGCACAAAGGCTCGTTGCCCGCGATTGTCTTTTGTTTGACCCACGATACGTCCTGGCATCTTGCGCATCAGTTTCTCGGTACAACAGAGATAACCCACCGATGGACCGCCGAATTGCATGGGTATGCCCAACGATTGGCCATCGCCAACGGCGATGTCTGCCCCCAATTCACCCGGCGATTTCAGCAAGGCGAGGTCGGCTGCCACGCTGTTCATCACGAAAAGTGCCTTTTGTTGGTGGCAATCGTCGGCAAAGCCGTCGTAGTTTTCAATGATGCCGTACTTGTTGGACTGCTGAACAATCATGCCAGCCACACCGCCTTGTTGCAATTTTTCTTGCATCGCGGTGCGCGATGTGGCGCCGTCTTCGGCAGGAACCACCTCTATTTGCACACCTTGGAAGTGCGTATAGGTGCGTATCACGGCCAAAATCTTATCGTCTACGGTTTCTGAAACCAACACCTTATTGGCCTTCTTGCCCGATGCAACGGCCATGATGGCGGCTTCGGCAGTAGCTGTGCTGCCATCGTACATCGAGGCATTGGCGATGGGCAAACCGGTAAGTTCGGCCATCATGCTCTGAAACTCGAAGATGTAATGCAGCGTGCCTTGCGATATTTCGGCCTGATAGGGGGTGTAACTGGTGAGAAACTCGGAGCGCGAAACGATGTATGGCACGACAGACGGCGTGTAATGGTCGTACACGCCGCCGCCGGCAAACACCGTCAGCTGCTTGTTTTGCTTGCCCAAGTTGCCAAAGAAGTTTCTTATCTCTATCTCGCTTTTGGCGTTGGGCAGGTCGTAGTCGCGTCGGAATCGTATTTCTTCGGGCACCTCTGCAAAGAGCGCATCCAGCGAAGGCACACCAATCTTATCAAGCATCAGCTTGATGTCTTCTTCCGTATGCGGAAAAAACTTATATTGCATAGCGTTAGTGGGTTATTGGGGGCTTACTTATTGCAGAACGCCTCGTAGGCTTTGGCGTCCATCAGGTTGTCCAATTCGGTTGTGTCGGCCAGTTTCACCTTCATAATCCAGTTAGCAAATGCGTCCTTATTAATCAGTTCGGGTTCGTCTTCTAGTGCCTCGTTGGTTTCTACCACCACGCCGCTAACGGGCGAAGTGAGGTCGCTGGCAGCCTTCACGCTTTCTACTGCGCCGAAGTCTTCGCCGGCTTCAATCTCGTCGTCCACTTCGGGTAGGTCTACATAAACCACGTTGCCCAATGCGTTTTGTGCATAGTCGGTGATGCCGATGTATGCATACTCTCCCTCTACACGAACATATTCGTGCGACTCGCTATAATAGAGTCCTTCTATAAATTTAGCCATAGTGTTGTATTTAATTTTTAGTTATTGAGTTCTTGGAAAGGAGTTGAGGGGGATGATAAAGGAGTTTAAGGAGTTTAAGGAGTTAAGGAGTTAAGGAGTTAAGCCAAATGCTTAATTGCAGAGTGGACGGAAATCCTTGTCAATTCGTTAACTGGTAAACCAGTCAACTTGTAAACTGGTCAACTTGTAAACTGGTCAACTCGTAAACTGGTCAACTCGTCAACTCGTCAACTTGTCAACTTGTCAACTTGTCAACTTGTCAGCTCGCCAACTCGTCAACTGGTAAACTCGTTAACTGGTAAACTCGTAAACTTGTCAGCTCGTAAACTTGTCAGCTCGTAAACTTGTCAGCTCGTAAACTTGTCAGCTCGTCAACTTGTCAACTGGTTAACTCGTTAACAGGTTAACTTGTCAACTAATAAGACATACTCCTCCCCTCTCCCCTTGGAGCGGGGTTGGGGGGTGAGGTCTTATCAACCCATCAACTTAATGATTCATTTCTTATAATGCTTGTCGTAGAAACGTTTCTTCACCACTGTTCCGGGGAACGTCTTCTTGCGAATTTGTATTTCGAGTTCGCTGCCCAGCTTGGCGTATTGGCTGTCAACGAGTGCCATGCACACGCTCTTGTCTACCGATATGCAGTGGTAGCCAGTGGTTACTTCGCCCACTTTCACGCCGTCTTTCACCACGTCGTAGCCGTGTCTAGGTATGGCTTTGTCTTTTAGTTCAATGCCCACCACCTTCTTTTCTACGCCGTCGGCCTTTTGTTTTGCCACAGCCTCTTTGCCGATAAACTCCTCTTTGTCTAGCTTGCAGAACATGCTGAAACCTGCCATAACGGGCGAAATCTCGTTACTTAGTTCGTCGCCGTAGAGTGGAAGGCCCACTTCAAAGCGCAACGTGTCGCGACATCCCAAGCCACAAGGCACGCATCGCTTGCTGGCCATCAGCTTATCCCACTGTTCAACGATAAATTCGTGGGGACCATAAACCTCAAAACCATCTTCACCCGTGTATCCTGTGCGGCTCACAATGACGTTTGCGCCATGCGTTGCGATGGTCTTGGCGGTGTAAAATTCCAGTTCCTTGCAGGCTAAACCCAGCACCTCTTCCATCACTTGCTCGGCCTCAGGCCCCTGCACGGCCAATTGTCCGTAATAATCAGAGCAATGGTCGATGGCCACATCATAGCCCGTTGCGTTCTGGCGTATCCAATCAACGTCCTTATCTATGTTTGCGGCATTGATAACGAGGAAGAATTCGTTCTCGCCAAGCTTATAAACCAGCAGGTCGTCTACCGTTCCACCGTCGGGATAAAGCATCATTCCGTAGAACACCTTGCCAATAGGCGCACCGGCGATGTCGTTGGTAAAGATGTGGTTGACGTATTTTTCGGCATCCTTGCCTGTGACATACACTTCACCCATGTGCGAAACATCGAACACGCCGCAATGGTTACGCACGGCGTTATGTTCGTCGGTGATAGACGAATACTGAATGGGCATGTCGTAGCCCGCAAAAGGTTGCATCAGTGCACCTAGTGCAACGTGCCTGTCGTGCAGGCAAGTTTTTTTATCTTCCATGTTGTTTAGGGCTTTTATATGATAAGTTTGATAAAGTCTTCCTTACTTAGGTTCATGATAATATCGTCTACCCTTTGGGGCAGAGCTTGCCTAATGGCCTCTTCGGTGTAGGGGATGTTCTTCAACGTTGCGAGCAAACGATTGTCGATGTCGCCCGTTAAAAAGAAGTCGCCCATGATGTTCACCTGCTTAACGATATTCTTTTTCATCTCGATGCGCACCTCAAACTCGCCCACGTTCTCAATGCGCTGTTTCCTAATAGAGGTGTATCGCGGGTTGTTTCCGTAAATAAATTCGGGCGTTAGGTACTCCTTCTCTATCTCCTCTATGGCCAATACGTCGTCGGGCGTCAGCACATGCTTGTCGCTGCATAGTTCTTGCCTGACGAAAGCCTTAAAGTGTGGCAGCGAAATGTTGGTATGGTCTTTTAGCAAGGCAATGTGTTGCCTTACGCTTTGCACGCCCTTGCTCACCAGTTTGGCATCGGTGGGGGTTATGCTGCCCACCATGTGCTGCATGTTGGTATCGTAGAGCATGGTGCCATGCACGATACTTCGCCCCGGAACGTGGTAAAAGGCCGTGCCCGACACCTTCTTGCCATGTATCAAGATGTCGTTTCGGCCACTAGCCTCGGCCTCCACGCCCAGCTTTTGCAAGGTTCGTGTCACCATATTCAGGTAGTGGTTGAAGGTGAGACTAACGTTTTCATCTTTCGTAATGTACGAAAACATCACGTTGCTCATGTCGGCATACACGCATCCGCCTCCGCTTTTACGGCGGAAAGCCTTAATGTTGTGCTCCCGACAATAGTCAAGGTTCACCTCGTTTTCTATGAGTTGGTTTCTGCCAAACAGCACAGTAGGTTCCACCTGCCACATGAAAAAACATTCTTCGAGGTCGAGATTTCGAGCCACAAATTCTTCCATAGCCAGGTAAAACGTGATCTGTCGTATTTGGTTGAAAGGCAATTCAATGTATATCATCTTCGGTAATGCTGCAATTTAGGTATGTTAGGCGTGTGTCAAGGCGTTTTTTCGCCATGTGGTTAGGCACGTTTTCGTTAAGCCAAATGAACAAAGTTGAGCTTGCTCGAACATTGTCATGGCGAGAAAACGCACTTTTCGAGGAACGAAAAAGAACGTTTTCGTTAAGCCAAATGAACATTGTCGAGCTTGCTCGAACATTTGTCATGGCGAGAAAACGCACTTTTCGAGGAACGAAAAGAACATGTTCGGGGCATGGCTAACGCATTTGGCGATGTGGTAGATTGCATGTGCGGTTCGCCCCTCTTGATGTTCGATGGCAAAAGTACAACAAAATTGACAGAACAACGAAACTTTTCGCGGGCTATTCTGTTCCCAACCCCTAAGATTTAACATTTTATTAGTGTTTGTTCAATCGGTTGGGGCAGCGCATAACACCGCTCTGTTTTTACTACTTGACACGCTTTGCCCACCTTTGCTTACAACTTGCCACGCTACCATGCGGGTTGCACTACCTAACGTAGCCGTTTTATGGAAACGTTAGACTGAATGCAGCAGCGACGCAGCCACATTGGGAAAGGTGCTGCCGAAGGGGAAACGGCGTGTAATTTGCCATACCTAGGGCTGCTTATAGTGAACAAAAACGCCTTCGCAGTTTGTCTGGCAGCAAGCCCTTTCCTGCGATTAGCCTGCATCATGTCGGCCGCAAGGGGCTACAATGTGGCTTGTAGCGTGAGTACAAGCACTTTGTAGCGTGACTACAAGAGCCTTGTAGCGTGAGTACAAGCACCTTGTAGCGTGAGTACAAGAGCCTTGTAGCGCGGTACAATGCAGATTGTAATACGGTAGGATGCGGTTTGCTGCAAGCCAATCTCGCTGTTTAAGGGGGCATTACAAATCCTCATGTTTACCCCACTACACCTTGATTGGGGCGACAGAAATCGACATGGAGCGGTTAGGGTACATGTGAAAGACCAACCTACACTAAGCCCCAATCGGTCGTTAGACCGCTTACCCGTTATTTTAGATTATTTCCATCGCTTCCTGTTCATCTTTCGTTTGCTTGTCGGCATCTTGCCCGTCTTATTCTCTTGACGTAGCCCGCTACGTCTTCAAGAATAAGGCAGACAATATGCTCAACAAGCAAATAAAATCTGCACAGGTTCTAACGGCCGATTTGGGCTAAACCAATCAACCCCCGATTTTCACAAATCGGGGGTTGATCCTTCCAAATACAGAAGTCAGAATAGATGAAATGAATTGTTTACTTAACAGTTATTGATATGATACCCAAATTATTCTTTCCGTCTTTTACCTCAACATCTGTCTTGCCACTTTTTAGTGCTTTAACAGATATTGCATAGCGGTCTACCGTCACTTCAACCATTTTCGGGTCTTTGGCAACTGCGGTATATTTCCCATCTCCGTCTTGCGCCTTCACCACTTCGGTCTTTCCCACTTCCATTGTGAGCGAAGTTTTGTCCAGCTTTAACGTCCCAACGGGCTTGTTCACAACAACACTAATCACGCCCCTATCGCCTTTCTTGTCGGTAACGGCCAGTGTAGCCGTGCCAGCCATCTTACCTTTGATGGTTATTACGCGGTCTTTCACGGTTACATCGGCAATTTGCTTTGTCTTGTCTCCCGATAGCATCGCCTTGAAAGGTGCCGTTCCGTTTTTCACTTTCAGCTCTGTTTCCATGCCTTCTGTTACTTCAACCTTCGTTTTGTCGAAAGTAAGCTTGTTCAACATGGGCTTGTTCGAGTCGTTGTCTTTGTCGCAAGCGGTAAATAACAGCATTGTTGCACAGAGGGCACTTGTGGCCATAGTTGTCAGTAAAGATTTTGTGTACATTGTTCTTATTTTTAAAGTTACTTTTATTGTTGATTACACCCCTATAAACATGGGATGAAAGAATACTTGCACGAAGTAAAGTTAAAGGGAGTTAAAAGAACATTACCCCACTCCCTTACCAAAGGGCGAGAGTAACGAAATGGCATGCAGCCACAAAGCAAATGCGGCTGAAACTAAGCACATTACTTCTCTCGCGCCCTTTGAAGCGGGAGTGGGGCAAGGTTGTTGCTTGAATAAAGGTTCTGGGGCGAGAGTTGTTGTGAAACTTCACCCCAGCCTATTACCCTCTAATCATGGTAAGCAACATCTTGAAACGCTTGTGGGCGAACAAGGCGTGGGGATGATTAGCGGGCATGATAATCATTTCGCCTGCCTTAACAATGTGCGGCACACCATCGATTTTTATCTCTGCTTCGCCGTCCAACACCTGCACGGTTGCATCGAAAGGTGCGGAATGTTCGTTCAACCCTTGTCCTTCATCGAATGCAAAGAGCGTTAGGCTGCCGGCATTGGCATGCACAAATTCCTTACTTACTACGCCTCCTTCGGCATAATTAATCATTTCGTCGGCAACAATCACCTTGCCTTTTTCTATTTTCTTATCCATATCTGTATGAGTTTATATGTTGAAAAGTTTATGAGTTATTGAGTTTATGAGTTGGTGTTTTGCTAAGTTTCTAGTTTACTAGGAACGTTAGGTTTACTTGGTGTCCTAGATATACTAGGCCTACTAGATTAACTAGATAACCTAGACTTACTACTTATCACTTACTACTTTACTCCTTACCACCCTATAAACAAAATCCGTACCAAGCTTTAACCGGATAACATTTGTTACCGAATAGCATTGCCGTTACAAAAATAATGGCTAAATTTGTAACCGATGGAGAAGAAATTATTAAATGCGCTGACTCATTGCCCATTGTTCAAGGGCATAAGCGAGCAGGGCCTCGAACAAATCGTGGCAAGCACCAAGCATAAGATTGTTACATTCGACAAGAAAGACATCTACATCCTTGCCGGAATGCCTTACCGCCATGTCGACATCATGGTGCAAGGCGAGATGGTTGCAAGGATGGTGAGCCTTTCGGGCAAGTCGGTAGAAGTGAGTCGCCTTGTGGCAGGCAACTTAATTGCGCCTGCCTTCATCTTTTCGAAAGACAACCTGATGCCCGTAAGCGTAGAAACGGAAACAGAAACCACCGTGCTGCGCATGGAGAAAGCCGACTTTGTGGAACTAATCGACACCGATGCCGTGTTGCGACGCAACTTTATTGCCATCTTGTCTAACATCGACGTGTTCCTTACCAAGAAGATGCGCGTGCTAAGCCTTTTCACCGTGCGCGAAAAGATTGCTTATTTCCTCAAAGAGGCATCGGGCAAACAGGGTTCCAACGTAATTCAGCTCGACAAGTCGCGGCAAGAGATTGCAGAAAGTTTCGGCATACAAAAGTTCTCGCTGCTCAGAACCATGTCTGAACTGGCAGAAGCGGGGGCGATACGCGTAGAAGGCAAGCGCATCACCATACTGGACCGCAACAAGCTGTAAGGCTTCTGCCCGCTTTCTTCACTGGCTTATCAGCCTACAACGGCCTATGTCCGAGCCATGTTTGCAACACAGCCAACAACGACATGGCATTAAGGTGGCGACTTTTAGCCCTGCACATTTGCAACATGCGCCCCATTGCGGCAAGTGTATAATAAGGAGAACGCGAGTTGGGTATCATCTCCCAGCTCGCGTTCTCCTTATATATTATAATGTGTATGCGTGCCGCAAAGTGCGCATCCATAGGGTTGCGGCAATGCCGCTTGGGTGCAATAGCCCTTTATCCAGCAGCCACACCATTTGCATTTAGCAGCCAACCGCCCAAGCTTTACTTGGCGTTATCCCTCTGCCTAATCTCCACGCGCCTAATTTTTCCACTGATGGTTTTGGGCAGCTCGTCAACAAATTCCACGATACGCGGATATTTGTAAGGCGCCGTTTCGCGCTTAACGTGCTCTTGAAGTTCCTTCTTCAACTCGTCTCCTGCTCGGCTCTTCCATTTCGGATGCAATACCACCGTGGCCTTAACCACCATGCCGCGGATTTCGTCGGGCACGCCCGTGATGGCACATTCAACTACGGCGGGGTGAGTCATCAAGGCACTTTCCACTTCAAACGGACCGATGCGATAGCCGCTACTCTTTATCACATCATCTGCACGACCTACGAACCAATAGTAACCATCTTCGTCGCGCCATGCAATGTCGCCCGTGTAATAAACGCCGTCGTGGTTGGCTTGCTTGGTTAATTCGGGGTCGCGATAGTATTCCTTGAACAGGCCCAATGGGCGTTTGTTGCCTATGCGAACCACAATCTGCCCCTTCTCTCCGTCTTCGCACGAAGTGCCATCTGGGCGAATCAGGTCGATGTCGTATTGTGCATTGGGCTTACCCATCGAACCCGGCTTGGGTTCCATCCACGGCATCGTGCCCAGGGTCATGCAAGTCTCGGTTTGCCCGAAGCCTTCCATCAGCTTAACACCCGTGCGTTCGTAGAACTTTCGATAAACGGCGGCATTCAAAGCCTCGCCTGCCGTGGTGCAATAGGTAAGCGAACTGAGGTCGTAATCGTTGAAATCCTCGTGTATGAGGAAACGATAAACCGTGGGCGGAGCGCAAAACGAAGTGATGCGATACTTCTCTATCATGCGCAATATCTTGTCGGCCGCAAACTTCTCGTGGTCGAACACGAACACGGCTGCGCCTGCAATCCACTGGCCATACAGCTTTCCCCACACGGCTTTGCCCCAACCCGTGTCGGCAACCGTAAGGTGAATGCTCTCCGGACCCAGGTTGTGCCAAAACACGCCCGTAGGAATATGGCCCAAAGGATAAAGAAAATCGTGGGCAACCATCTTGGGTTCGCCGCTCGTACCGCTGGTGAAGTACATCAGCATGATGTCGTCGTTGTCGTTAACCTTACTGGGGCGCACAAAGGGAGCAGCCTTCTCCACGCCCGTTTGCCAACAATGGAAACCCTCGGGCACGTCGGGACCAATGCTGACGAGTGTCTTTACCGAAGGGCTTTCGGGCATCGCGCCCCTTACCTGCGTAAGGACATAATCTTCGCCCACACAAACAATGGCCTTAACACTGGCGCTGTTGTTGCGATAAACAATGTCGTGCGTGGTGAGCATGTGGGTGGCAGGAATGGCCACAGCGCCAATTTTGCACAAGGCCAGCATGGCAATCCACCATTCGTACTTGCGTTTAAGGATGAGCATCACCATGTCGCCGCGGCCAATGCCCAACGCTTGGAAGTAAGATGCAGCACGGTCGCTCTCCCTTTTCAAATCGGAAAAGGTGAAAAAGCGTTCGCCTCCCTCCTCGCTCACCCAAATGAGCGCCGTTTTTTCTGGTGCTTCGGCCGCCCAAGCATCCATCACATCGTAGGCAAAATTAAAGTTATCCGGAATGATGAACTGTAAGTTCTTGTTGTAATCCTCTGTCGAAGAGAAAGTTGTCTGCTTTAAAAATCTTTCTACCATGGGTGTTTTTCTCCTATATTATAACACATAAAAACTTCACAGGCTTACCCCCAAGGGCTTGCATGCGATGCGGTTTGGTGGCGTCGAAGTAAACGCTGTCGCCTTCTTTGAGCACCATCACCTTCTCGCCAAGGGTCAATTCCATCGTCCCTTCAACGATATAGTCGAACTCCTGGCCGTTGTGGCTGTTCTTGCGGTACGACTTACCCTCGGGAAGTGGGTCTACCTGTGCGAGGAAAGGCTCCATTTTGCGCCCGCGAAAGCCGCTGCCCAGACTTTGATACTTATAGTCGTTGCCGCGTTCCACGCTCAATCCGTTGCC
>ERZ773087.1743-NODE-1743-length-12872-cov-4.519154_pt1 | contig 12872 bp, 10 predicted proteins | sample MGYA00511375_ERZ773087 | MGnify/ENA primary metagenome ERZ773087 (study PRJEB29015, sample SAMEA2737995) | human oral metagenome | biome: human oral; feature: human-associated habitat; material: dental | place: China | collected 2063 ...
CGACGCACTCATCATGATGCCTAGCATTATGATAGGCTTGATATCCGAAAGCGCAAGCGATAAAAAGCCAATAACGGTCGTAAATATCGCAAAAAACGACGGGCTAGCCTTATCGCGCAGCGTGAGATAGACCAGCTGGCGGTTGCTAAGATGCGGTTTTGTGATGCAAAACTCGCGGTAACTCACGATCAGGTGAATAACGACGGAGATCGTGATGATAAGCTGAAGGGCGATGTAGTTTGAGCTAATCACCGTGATCTCCCAGCCGAAAAACCCAAATAGCCCGCTCGCCCAAATAACGCTAATCACGCAGATAAAAATCGGCATAACGATGTAGCGAATCTGCCTAAAAAACAGCCAAAGGCAAAAGACCAAAAGCAGAGTCACGCTGATGCCGTAGGTCGCAAGATCCGAGCGCACGAAGCTCACCATATCATCGGCGATCATATTTGCCCCGCCCAAAAACAGGCTTTCGCCTCCACCGAATTTCGCTATCGTCTCGCGTATCTGCTCGATCGCGGCGTGCTCTTTTATACGCGCTTCGTCGCGGTGAGCCTTAAACTGCGCATTTACGGCGCTTAGGCGCTGTTTTTGCTCGCTGGTGATGTTGCCGTCAATCTTGGCATTTAGCAGGGCGTTTCGCTCGTTTAGTATGCTTTGATATTTCTCGTCGGTCTTTAAATTTAGCACGATCGCCGTAGTTTTTAGGTCGCGACTAACGAGGTTGTTCGTGTATAGCGGGCTATCCGCAAACTCGCGGCGCACCAAGGTTTTATTTATATCGGCATCAGATAGGCTTGGCACGTGCTTAACTAGCTCGCCAAGATCGTTAGTTCCGCTTTGAAGCAGCGGGATATTTAGTACCGAAATGACGCTTGAAACAAGCTCGTTTTTTTCAAGTTCGCGGCTTAAATTTTCTATCTTTTTAAGCGTAGAGGGGGCGAGCAGATCGTCTTTTGGCGTGTAGGCGATGACTAGGTAGTTTGGGCTAACGTAGCGTTTAGAAACGTCTCTAAAGACGGCTAGATCTTTATCGTTTTCAAGTAGCAGCGTCTCGGTAGACGCGTCCACCTCGCGCCTGGCGCTAAAATATCCAAAAACTAGCGTCGCGGCTAGTACGCCCGCGATAACGCTTTTTGGAAAGTTGACGATAAATTTAAAAATCCGCTTCATCAGCGCCTTATTGCGGAGCTTGGACTGAGTTTAGCTTGCTAAGCAAATTTTCAAAGCTCTCGTTTTCCATCAGACTGTCAAACTGGCTGCGGTAGGTCTGGATGATGCTAACGCCTAAAATTTCGACGTCGTAGATGAGCCAGCCGCGCTCTTTGGCGTTATAAAATTTATACGTAAAGCCGTAGTTTTTACCGTCCTCGCCGACCAAGTCGGCGTTTAAAAAGTAGCGATTTTCGTTCGGTTTAGTTACGTCTTTAAAATTTATAGTTTGGTTTTTGTAGCTTAAAAGTTTATCGACGTAGCTTGATTTTAATCTCTCTTCAAAAGCTTTGTTAAATTTGACCTTTTGCTCGGCGCTTAGGTTGTTGTAGCGCTTGCTTAGGGCGATTTTAGACATCTGTTCGTAGTCGAAATACGGATCAAAAACGGCGAAAATTTTACTTATTTTCTCGTCTTTGCTCAAATTTGCGTTTTTTAGCACCTCGATGGCGTCTTGTGTCGTTTTTTGCATCGTAGGTTTTATCTGCTCCTCGCTGATAGCAAAGAGGCTAACCGCGCTAAAAAACGCAAGCAGAATGATTTTTAAAAACTTCATTTTATTCCTTTATTAGGTGGTTGCGGCGCTGTTCGTATGCGTCGCGTAGAAACGGATACAGATCGATCGCGTCTTTTTTAAGCTCGTCGTAAGCGTCTGGGTGCAAAGATAAAAGATTGCCTTGTCGAAAAGACTTTATCGCAAACGAATCTAACATCGGTTTTACGTAGCTGACGGGATCTAGGTAATAATCCCCGACCATGCCTGCCATATCGCGTAAATTTGAAGGCCCCAGAAACGGCAAAACCACGTGAAATCCGCTGCCTACGCCCCAGTAGCCTAGCGTCTGGCCAAAATCCTCGTCATGGCGCTGCAGATTATAGTATTTAGCGCCGTCGGTTAGCCCGCCAAATCCGATAATCGTATTTGCCAAAAACCTTAGCGTCTCCTCGCCCGCCTCGCTAAATTTAAGCTGTAAGACGTTATTTACGAAGCGAACTGGGTATAAAAGGTTATCAAAAAAATTTCCCGCGGCGGTTCTTGCGGCCTCAGGAACCACGTAGTTGTATCCTTTTACCGCGGGATGGATGGCGTTTACATACATAAAATCGTTAAAACCGGTCATCATTCTATTATAACCGCTAAGCGGATCGAAAATCTCGCTAGGCTGCGTAAATTCGTCGTCAAATTCGCTCTTTTCCTGCGTTTGTTCGGCAAAAACGCAACTAAAAACGAGCAAAAAAGAGAGTAAAATTTTCCTCATCGAATCTCCGAATTTCAAGTCTGCAAAGGCAGTAATCTAGGATTTTATCTCAATGTAGCTTTTAAATTTATAAATTTCAAAACGCCCGGTATTACGAAGTTTGTTTAAGTTATTTTTCATATATATTTAAATATACTTCCTAGCAAATTATTTTTTTATATTGATAGAATTTGGGGGATTTTCATGAAAGCAGACGTTAGTTTAGAGCTATTTTTAGACGGCGGAGCATCGGTGCTGGCTAAACATATAGAGCTTTTAAAGGCCGTCGAACACACCAAAAGCATAACCAAAGCCGCCGAGTACGTCGGCATCTCGTACAAAAACGCATGGGACAGCCTGGACGCGCTAAATAACCGCTCAGACGAACCGCTAATCGCAAGAGCCGAAGGCAACAAGAAAAACAGCGGCTCGGAGCTCACTGCGTATGGCAAAAAGATGATCGCGCTATACGACGCGATGCTAGAGAGCCAAAAGATATTTTTAGAAAAAGTTTGTTCAAATATAAACGTCGATACGAACGAAATTTTAAATTTACAGCGCATGAGCATGAGTCTAAGCGCCAGAAACCAGCTAAGCTGCGAAATCACGGAGATAAAAACGGGCGCGGTAAATTCGCAAATCAGCGCCAAACTCTCAAATGGCGAAATTTTACGCGCCAACGTCACGGTCGAGTCTGAAAAAAATCTAAATTTAAAGGTCGGCAAAAAGGTCGTATTTATCTTTAAAGCCCCGAGCGTAATGCTCGCAAAAGAGGAAAATCTAAAGCTAAGCGCGGCAAATTTATTAAAAGGACGCGTTATCGAGGCTAAAATCGGCTCGGTAAACGCCGAAATCGTGCTAGAAATAAGCAATCATCAGACGATAACCTCTATCATCACCAAAGAAAGTGCGATGCAAATGCGTATCGGCGTGGGCGACGAGCTGGTAGCTATAATCAAAGCAAGTCAAATCATAGTAGGAGTATAAAAAATGAAAAAAACATTTCTTTCGTTAGTCGTCGCGGCCATCGCGGCTTTTAACCTAAACGCGGGCGAGATCAACGTATTTGCCGCGGCAAACGTCACTTACGCGTTTGACGAGCTAAAAGCGGAGTTTGCTAAATCAAATCCAGACACCAAAGTAACCGTCACTCTAGGAGCTAGCGGCGCGCTATCTACTCAGGTCAAAAACGGCGCTCCTGCGGACGTTTTCATGGCTGCAAATATGAAATTCGTAGAGGACCTATACGACGCCAAATTTGCCGTAACCAAGCCCGTAGTATACGCTCAGGGCGCGCTTGCGCTATTTACGATCAGAGATATCGACCTAGCCAAAGGCATAAACGCAGTAGAAGGACTAAAAGCCATCGCGATCGCAAACCCCGAAACCGCTCCTTATGGCAAAGCTAGCGTCGAAGCTCTAAAAAAAGCGGGCATCTACGATAAAGTCGAGAAAAACGTCATCCTAGCAAAATCTATCGGCGAGGCTCTAAGCCAAGCTCTAAGCGCTGCTGATGTCGGATTTATCGCGGCTTCTGCAATGCACGATAAAAAAATGGCCGAATACAAAGAGGGCAAAAACTTTATCCTCATCGATCCTGCGCTCTACACCCCGATCGACCAAGGCATGGTTATCCTAAAACACGGCGAAAACAATCCTGAAGCAAAAGCTTTCTACGACTTTATCAGAAGCGACCGCGCGAAGGAAATCTTTAGAAAATTCGGATACGTCGTCCCGTGATAAAGGCTAAAATTTCGGCGATAGAGCAAAATGACGGCGTTAGCGTTTTTGAGTTTAGCGCCGAAAATTTGAGCCTAAAGATGCTATCTTTGGAAAATCTGCAAAATTTAAAAATCGGCGACGAAGTTCGGCTAGGCTTTAAAAGCTCGGACGTATTCGTCGCTACCTCCCCGCTTTTAAACTGCTCGGTCTCAAACGAGATAAAAGCGCAAATTTCAGATATCCAAAGAGGGCAAATCACTAGCTCGCTGCATCTAAACGCGGGCGAGTTTGAGTTTGAAAGCATCATCACGACGGCATCGCTAAAGCGGCTAAATTTAACGCTCGGCGATCAAATTTACGCCTACGTCAAGGCAACCTCGCTTTACATCGCATGATAGAGCTAAACTGCGTAAAAAGCCTAAACGGCGCAAACGGGAAATTTGATCTAGACGTAAATTTGAACGTAAAAAAGGGCGAATTCGTCGCTCTATACGGCAAAAGCGGTAGCGGCAAAACTACGCTTTTGCGCCTGATCGCAGGCTTTGAAACGCCTGATAGCGGAACGATAAAAGCAGGCGGAAAAACGCTATTTGAGGGTAAAAACTTCACACCGCCACAAAGCCGAAATATCGGATTTTTATTTCAAGACTACGCGCTTTTTCCGAATATGAACGTGATGAAAAACCTGCTTTTTGCAAATAACGACCTAAATTTAGCCCGCAAGCTGCTAGGTCTCGTCGAGATGAGCTCGCTAGAAAACGCCGCCATCTCGCAGCTCTCGGGCGGTCAAAAGCAGCGCGCCGCCCTAGCCCGCGCTCTCATGCGAAAGCCCGAAATTTTGCTACTCGACGAGCCTCTTTCGGCGCTTGATAACGCCATGCGCGAAAAGCTGCAAGACTATCTTGCCAAGGTGCACGCCGAGTTTGATATGACGACGATTTTGGTTAGCCACGACGTTGCCGAGATCTACAAACTCGCGTCCAAAGTCTTCGTGCTTGACGGAGGCAAAATAACGCAAGAAGGCGGCCCAGGCGAGATATTTTTGCGCCACAGCGGCTCGCAGAAATTTAGCCTACCGGCTAAAATTTTAGAGATCTCAAAGCGCGACGCTATCTACGTAGCCGTAGTTTCAGTCGGTGGGCAGCTTTGCGAAGTGGCTCTAAGCGCCGCGGAAGTTGCAAATTTAAAAGCTGGCGATGAAGCGGCGATAAGCGCCAAAGCGTTTGGGCTAAATTTGCGAAAAAACGGTAGCGAAAACGACGAATTTTACGGCGCTAAATCGGGCAAATTTGACGAGCGAAACGCCGAAATTTACGCGCAAAGCGAGCCAAAATGAATATCGATTTTACACCCTTTTACCTCTCGCTAAAGCTTGCTTTTATCTCGACTGCGATCCTGTTTTTTCTCGTGTTACCGGTTGCATTTTGGCTTAGCCGTGCGAGTTTTAAATTTAAACCCGTGCTAGAAGCCGTGATATCGCTGCCTCTGGTGCTGCCGCCTTCGGTGCTCGGTTTTTACATGCTGGTTTTTCTCTCGCCTTATAATTTTTTAGGCAAATTTTTTGAGCAAACCTTTGATATCCGCTTGGTTTTTAACTTTTCAGGCCTCGTCATCGCTAGCTGCATCTACTCGCTGCCATTTATGTTTCAGCCGCTTCAGGCGGGCTTTGCGAGTCTGCCAAAGAGCCTTTTTGAGGCGAGCTACTCGCTAGGCAAGGGCAAATGGGAGACGCTTTTTAGAGTCGCTCTGCCAAATATCAAACCATCGCTTCTAACCGCTCTCATAGTGAGTTTCGCGCACACTTTGGGCGAATTTGGCGTCGTGCTGATGATAGGCGGCAGCGCCCCGGACAAGACCAAGGTCGCCAGCATCGCCATCTACGAGGCCGTCGAGCTCATGGACTACACCAAAGCGCACGTTTATTCGGCGATTATGCTGTTTATAAGCTTTACGGTGCTATTTTTAGTCTATTTTTTCAACAATTCACACGCAAAGAGGACACAATGAAAGATATAAACGCAAATCCGGTCAAATTTAGCGAACTAACGAGCGGCAAAAACTGCATCGTTTTTACCTATCCCAAAATGGGCGAGAGCGGGAAGTTTTTGCCTGAAAATTTAAAGGATTTAAAGGGGCTAACCGGTTGCACGCTTCAGTGCAAAGCCTATCAAGAAAACCTTGAAAAGCTCGAATCTGCTGGCTTTACGCTAATTGCCGTCGGCTCTCAAAGCGTAGAAAAGATGAACGAGTTTAAACAAAGCGTAGGCGCAAATTCTATATTTTTGAGCGATGAGAACTTCGAGCTAGAATCCCCGCTAAATTTGCAAACCTTTACGACAAACGACGGCAAGAAATTTTACCGCCGCCAAACGCTGATTATGAAAAACGGCGAAGTCGTAAAAAGGTTTAACGATGTGGCCGAGCCCGCAAACGACGCGGCAAACGTACTGGCTGCGATAGAGCAGCTTTAAATTTCCGTCAAATTTACACAAGGCGGCGAGCGACTTAATGGCTCAAATTTGGAGGCAAATTTATACCAGGCAAATTTGAGCCGTTTTGGAGTCAAATTTAAAATTCTCGCAAAACAGCAAGTAAATTTTAAATTCCCGTCAAATGTAAATTTAACCTAACCCAAAATAATTTTTTTATATAATTACGCAAAAATTTAGGCGGGATATGAATCTTTTTTCCATAGAATTTGGCTTGTGCTTTTTTATTTTTTGGCCGATTTATTATTTTTTAAACACGCGCCCGCACCTGCAAAAAGCCGTTTTACTAGCCTTTTCATACCTTTTTTTAGCCTCGTTCGGACTTAAATTTCTAATCATAAATTTTATCTTTAGCACTGCGATTTTTCTTTTCGCGAGGGCGGCTCAAGACAAGGACTCCGCGATACCGTTTGCTGCGGGCGTTATTTTCGTGCTTTGCGCGCTTACGTTTTTTAAATACGGCGACTATTTCGCGATCAAATTCACTCGCCTACACCTAGAAAATATCGCGTTGCCGCTTGGCATTTCGTTTTATTCATTTATGAGCATTTTGCTGCTAAAGGCCGTGCGAGACGGCGAGATAGAGGCGCCAGACTACCTTGATACGCTCATTTTTCTTAGCTTTTTTGCCGCGATTATTTCGGGTCCGATTTTGCGGCCAAAGCCCTTTTTCGAGGCGCTAAACTCCCCAAAGGTTTTTCGCGCCAGCCCCGTTATATTCGCGCTTTTGTGCTCCGCGCTTTTTAAAAAACTCATCGTCGCAAACCATCTTTTCGAGATAGTTAATCCCGTTTTCGCCGCGCCCACCCTGCCCGCGTCGCAGCTTCTTGGCGCGCTTTTTGGCTACAGCGTGCTGCTTTACGCCGATTTTAGCGGCTACGTGGACTTTGTGACGGCGCTAGGACTCATGTGCGGCTTTGTTTTGCCGCAAAACTTCAACCGCCCTTTTACGGCGCGAAATTTAAAAATTTTCTGGCAAAATTGGCACATCAGCCTAATGAATTTTTTTAAAGAGTGCGTCTATTTTCCGCTCGGAGGCAGTCGCAGCACACAGGCGCAAACGCAGCTAAACGTGATGCTAGTTTTTGCGATCTCAGGCGTCTGGCACGGCGCTGGGCTTAGCTTTTTGCTCTGGGGGCTCATCCACGGCCTTGGCGTCGTGTTTTTAAATTTAACCAGCGAGCGCAAATGGCTAAACTCAGCGATGCTTGGACGATATTTTACGTTTATTTTCGTAAGTATGGTTTGGGTATTTTTCACGATGGATTTTGAAGGAGCGGTGCGCTACATCGGAGCGATTTTTAGAAACTCGGGCGGCGAGCTTCTTGCGATTTGTGCGCTGTTTGCGGGCGTTTTCGTATTTGTATTTTTATACTCCGCGCTTGACGTTTATCCGGTTTTGGTTAAGTTTTTTGAAAATATAAACGCCCTTTTTTCAGCCGTTTTTTTGGCGATTTTTGGGATAATTATTTACTTTTTGATGCCGTCCGGTATACCTAATTTTATATATCAAGGATTTTGATGAGAGCGTTTTTTGGGGTATTTCTCGCGTTTTTTACGCTGATTGCGCTATTTTTGCGACCGCTGTCAAACTACTACGAAGCCAAATATCAAAAGGATTTTTTCATCACGGACGAGCGTGCTATGGCTCTAAGCGATAAATTTATAAATATCGCCGAGGACGGCTTACAAAGCGCAAAATCGGCTTTTGATAAATTTATGCGGGTTTTTTGGGCTAAATTTAGCAAGCCGGATTTAAAGGACGCTAGACAGGTCGCAGGCGCGGCAACGCAAAATCAAACAGTAAATTTAAACGCTCAAAACCAAACCGCAAATTCAAGCGCTCAAAATCAACAAAATTTAGCCGCAAACTCTAGCGCACAAATAGACGCAAATCTAACGGCGCAAAACGCTCAAATTTCCCCCGTCGTATCCGATTTAAATTTAGACGAAAACGGCTCGCGGGACACAAATTTAGCGAGTTTAGCGCAAAAAACAGCGCAAGAAGATAAAGCGCAGCAGCCAAAATCCCGGGCTTTTGACATCGAGCTAAATGAAAATTTAGGCGTCATCTTGATAGGCGACTCCATAATGCAAGGCTTTGGCTGGGGCTTTGAAAACACGCTAAAAACAAGCAAAATCACGATAAAAAATCTAGCCAAAGCAAGCACGGGACTAACTAATAAAAAATTTTACGACTGGAGCGAAGAGCTAAAAAATGCGCTGGAAAATCTAAAAAACCCTCCACAAAATTTGCTGATTTTAGCGCTTTTTGGCGCAAACGACGCTTATAGCTATGCCTTTGAGGGACGCGCGCTGGAGTTTGGCACGGATGCGTGGAAGCAGGCTTACGAGAGCAGGATAGCGCAGATATACGACATAGCGGACGAATACGGCGCTCAGGTCGCATGGCTGGGGATGCCGTGCATGAGGAGCGAGAAATTCGACAAAAAAATGAAAACGCTAAATCTCATCTACAAGGATGCCGCACAAAAACGAGGCGCGCGCTATATCGACATCGGCGGCGCGATCTGCGACAACGGCAAATATCTAAAGCAAGGCGCGGATAACAAGCCGCTGCGTAACGACGACGGCGTGCATATCAGCCTAAACGGCGCCAAAAAAGTCGCTCTTTACGTCGTGGATAAACTTTTAAACGAAAAAAACGATAATTTTTAGCAAGGCGCCCTCTTTTGCTTGCTAAATTTATGCGGCCTTGCCTTTTAAAGGACTTCTTATTTACTTCTTTTTTTGAAATTTTCATGCCAAAACGGCATAAGCTGCGTTTTGCTTGGTTTAAATTTAGCTACGAAGCTTAAATTTAGCCGTAGCGGTATTTGTAGCTTCCTAAAGACAGGGCGAGACTTTACGGCGCCAAAGCTTCGCTAAAGTCTTTAGCTTAGCAACTGTTGTGGCAAAACTATACGAGGTTTAAAGGTAAACGAATTTAGACGGATTATGGATTGCTTTTGATTTTACGGATGGATTTAAAGAAACCTGCGGGACCTTAAATTTAGTCCCGCAGGTTAGTAAAGGAGCTTGCTTGCTCCTTTAAATTTAGATTACGCGTTGGTTATCTCTAGTAGTTTGGTTACGCCATCGGTATCGGTTATGACATTTCCGTTTAGGACGTCGTAGTTTGATAGTCCCGCTAGTTTTACTAGATTATCTCCTGCGCTTAGAGTTTTGCTAGAGTCGGCGTCTCTTACTAGGTATGTCTCGTTACCGTAATACACGGCATATATATTATTTGCCGTAGTCGTACCCTGGCTAGCTAGAGCCGCGTTTATAGCGTCTTTTAGGTCGGTTTGACCGCTGGTAGCATTTGCATTTGTTTTTACGAAACCTGTTACCGAGTCGCTAAGGCCTATCTTGTCGCCTCTGCTTGCGTCGGTTATGGTTACGTATTTGCTAGCGGTATTATCGGTAGTCGTAGATGCGGCTAATTTAAATTTATCATTGCCTGCTCCGCCACTGATCTCAAATTTCTTATTAGCGGTTAATGCCGCGGTCGTGATAGTATCGTTGCCTGCGCCGAGGTTTACCTTGATATCGTTAACTTGAACAGTACTAAATGTTACAGTATCGTCCCCTGCACCACCTTCTACTAATTTTAATTTCGTAGAAGCTATTGTTATATTATTTTTAGTAGCAGCACCCTTGATTGTAACTAGCTCAGTATTTATAGCATTACCTTGTATATTGGTAGTACCACTAGCATTATTATACTCACTGGCATCAACGCTTTTTATCTTTGCCAACTTGTCGAGCCTAATAGACATGGATGTATCACCTCCACGAGAAGTTATACTATCTGGATTTGTTATACCGCCCTTTAAGGTAATTGTTTCCGTAAAGTTGTTAACCGCCGCCGATACATCAGGATCACCACCTATACCACCTTTAGCATTCACTATATTTGCCACAAAATCTTTAGCCTCGTTGGAAGCGGACGAGTCCAAATCTTTTATAACATGGTATATCCATGTCACGTCGTCACCTGCGTATCCTTTAAAATTTAAATTATCTTGGCTCTCTATCAATATTTTATTTCTATTCGGCATAGTTACATGGCTATTTATCGGGGCTATAACATTGCTAAAGTCTAGATCCATAGTCTTAGCAGTTAGTAGTCCAATTTCAACTTTCTGTAGATATCGGTTTATACCGGTGCTTATACTTAAATTTCCTTTTTCTGCTCTTATATGACCGCCAACTCCACTATGTTCAGTTAGCTGTAGCTCTCCAAATCCATTTGCCTTAATAGTAACATTCTTGTTTGCACTCTGTATCTCACCAAAAAATTTAGCCGTAGCGTCTAGTTGATTTGCAGAGATGTTTATATCTACATCGCCATCTACGCCGCGAACAGATGCATCGCTCGTAACATTTGTTCCAACTTCTAATGTCTTTTGCCCAGAAGCCTTTATTGTAACACCGCCACCCTCATTTTTGGTTACGCCGGTAATTTTAGCTATGCTACCAGGTATGTTTGATGAAATGGTAATATTTATATCACCCTTAGTGTCAGATGTTGTTCCACTGGCTCTTATATTACCATCTATAATAGCCTCTTTCATATTTGAGAAAGTAACATCTATGCCTTTTTTGATTGCAGTTAAATTTTTATATGTCACTTTAGCATCGGTTATACCGTTAGCGGCAGTCGCATTAATCTTTATACCGTTTGTAGCATTTTGTATAGTATCAAATCTAGTTTCACTACCCGCTACTGTTGCAGTCGTATTAATATCGGCTGCTCCCGCAAATATAGCCTGATTTCCTACACTAAGCTTTTTGTAGCCACTAGCATTTACATTTAGATTGTTGCTTGCATTTATAAAATTATATACATTTATCTCACCATTTGTTATGCTAGCATCAGAAGTATGGTTGATTGTAATATTTTTACCAAGTAAAAAACCTGATGTATTACTAACACCAATTTTAACACTTGGAGCCACCGAATCAGTCGAAATTCCTTGAGCAAAATGAGTAGTTACATTTACATCGCCTGTTGCATTTATGCTGTTAACGGAAAGTGTTTTTTGACCGTTTGCAACCAGAGTTACATTATTAACCTTATAATCCGTATTTGGATTATAAGTACTACTAAAATAACCCATATTGCCATATTTTACGGTTGCATCGGCTTTGTCTGTATTTGATGTAAATTTGATATCTCTTGACGTCCAAATTTGTCCGCTTGAAACCACATCTAAATTTTTAAGCCCTTGTGCATTTAATGTAATATCCTGAACTCCCCAAAGAGGCTTTGTTGGAACCGGCACCCTCTCCACTCCTGCAGGTTTAGGCTCTGGCTTTGTACCCATGTTTGTGCCAAAAGTTACACTAGTCTCTTCTCCGGTACCTTTTAAATTTATCGCGCTTATACCACTTAATACACTCGCGGTACTATAGTTGCCCTTAGTTTCTATATTTAACGTCTTTAAATTTACTACGTTTACGGTCGTTAGCCCTGAGGTATCGGCGGCAGTAATGTTTGCAGTTATATTTTTGCTTGTTTTGTTTACTACATTAAGCGTTTCAAGAGCAGATACATTATTTAGATTTTGCCCAAAGCCAGTGTTGGTAGACGTAGTATTGTCTAATGTAAAATTAATCTCTTTTACAGTATTTGAATTTACTGTAGTACTGCTAGTTCCCTGAGTTGTAGCCAATGTGCTAGCATTATCTACTTTGACGTTTAGCTTAGTGGCTCCATTGGCGGTTAGCGTAGCTTCAGTTCCTTTTGTAATATTAAAATTTTGAAAATCAGCACTATCGTTTATAGTCACATTTGTAGTAGAGGTGGCGTTTGCATTTACTGTTTGTATTTTTGAGTTTAATATTTCAACTCTTGGACTGGTACCGTTAATACCCAGCTCCGTTATCTCTTGTGCCCTAGTAAAGTCTAATACCGAAGCATTGGTGTTGATATTTAACTCCTCCACCCCGCTCATTTCTACATGTTGGTTTCCGCTTATGGCGTCTATGAAGTTTACCGTATCCTTGCCGGCTCCTCCGTCGATAGGTATGATTCTGCCGCTAGCTCCGGTTACGTTAAAGGTATCGTCTTGAGAGCTGCCTATTATGTGCTGGACGCTACCGTTAGCTTTTAAATTTGCAGTTAGCTTATTTCCCGTATAAGCAGACGCATCAAAGGTTTGTAGCGAGCTTGGTCCGGTTATCTCAAGTTGGGCGCTTCCTT
>ERZ773087.1744-NODE-1744-length-12870-cov-4.438158_pt1 | contig 12870 bp, 4 predicted proteins | sample MGYA00511375_ERZ773087 | MGnify/ENA primary metagenome ERZ773087 (study PRJEB29015, sample SAMEA2737995) | human oral metagenome | biome: human oral; feature: human-associated habitat; material: dental | place: China | collected 2063 ...
GTTTCAACTGTCTTCTCATATTGTCAATATTCGCTTTAGTCCATTTCCCAGGATGAGCCCCATGATCAATCGCCGCATTTTCCGCAGGTAACCCAAAACTATCCCATCCAAACGGATGCAGCACATTAAACCCTTTCATCTTCTTATATCTAGCAATCGCATCTCCAATCGCATAATTTCTCAAATGCCCAACATGCAATTTCCCTGACGGATACGCAAACATCTCAAGCACATAATAATTCTCTTTCCCATCGGCTTTATTTTCAGATTTAAAAACATCTTTTTGGGCCCATTTGTCTTGCCATTTTTTCTCAATTTCATTAGGATTATATTCCTTAATCATTATTTTTTCTCCTTCATTTTTTCAGTATTTATAAATTTTATTTTTTTATCCATTTTATAAATCTGTAACTAAATTCTATTGTTTTAACAGTACATAATACAATTACTGCAATCTCAAGCCACTTCATAATTTTTCCTTCTAGATTATTAATCAATATAATGATTGTTTGAAATTTAAATCATTATATATTTTTTACTTAATAATTGTACTATATTTTGGAATTTTTGACAATTATTTTTCAATTTATACTAAAATGTATTTTATATTTCTGCCTATTTACTTCTTAATATCTAAGAAATCCTCTATTCCTTCTATATCAAGTTTATTGTCTATAAAATATTTAATTTTTAAATTATTAGGTACTAAAAACATATATTTATTTGAACTTAAATAACCATCTACTATATTTATTTTTCCTAATTCTATAGATTTTTCTATATCTTTTTTAAGAAAATCTTCTATTTTTCCCCTATCTATTCCATTTATTGCAATTTCACTTATACTTTCTTCTATAACTTGACTATTTGATAAAATCATATCATTTAATTCTCTAAAATCTTTTAAATTTAAAAATATCAACAATAATATCATCAATGTTCTATCTATTTTCGTACTTCTAAATGTTTTTATTGATTTTTTATTTTTTTCTAAATAAAAATATATCTTTTGTTTTAAAATAATACTTTTAGAAATAACTTCTAGACCTTTTCTTATATCTTCAGAATAATTTCCCCATGTTTTACTATTAAATAAAATTTTTTTCATTTCTTTTCTTAATTCATCAGTAATTTCTCCAACTTCTCCCAAAAACATGGGAGGTTTTCCGTCTTTTGCTTTTTCTACAAATATTTTTTTTATTTCTTCTTCTACTTTTTTTATTTTCCAAATTCCAGCAGCTAAATATATATTATCATTTACATTTAATCTTATATCTAATGGTAACTCACCTATTTTACTTTGATTATTGTATACTGAATACATCTCTTCTACTTTAAATTGAGTATAAAACTCTGCTTTTTTTAATAATTTTTCAAGATTAACTCCTGCAATGATGCTATTATCCAATATTTCAATATATTTCTCTTTTAAAAGATGATTACAGATATTTGAAAATTCTTCATATTCAATGTTTTTCCAAGTTTGATATTTTTGAATAATTTTTTTAAACTCTGATAAATTTATTTCACTCCTTTCAACTATTAAAGATAATATTTGATGAGCCATTACATCATAAGGCTTCTTCACAACATCTATTTTGTCAACTTTTCCTTTTTTATAAATTGAAATTGCTGATAATCCTTGTAATAAATCCCATTTTTCATCTGAAATAAAGTGTAAATTATTTATTCCTGTTCTTCTACCACTTCTACCTAATCTTTGAGCTAAGGATGATACAGAATGAGGAGCATTGTACTGAACTATGCTATCAACTGCTCCTATATCTATCCCTAATTCAAGTGTTGATGTACAACATATTGTGAATAAATTTTTATTAGATTCTTTAGCAAAATTTTCTACCATTGTCCTGATGTTTTTACTTACTGAAGCATGATGAGAAAAATAACTTATATATTTTTTTTCTTTTTGAGATTTTTTCTTCAGATTAGCTGCTATCATTTCAACTTTTTGTCTTGTATTTGGAAAAACTAACATTGTTTCAGTTTTAGAATATTCATAAATCTTATTTAATGCTGCAATTTCATTAGAATAAAAATTACAGTCTATTTTTAATTCATTTTTCCCTTTATCTCTAATAATTTTTGTTACTCTTTTATTTTGAAATATCTCTTTCAAATCTAAATAATTGTCTTCTGATACCGTTGCAGACATTCCTATCATCCTAGGATTATTATTTTTTATATACAGGCTCATTCTTTCAAGTAAAGATTTAAGTTGAATTCCTCGATTAGAACCAATAAAACTATGAATCTCATCTACAATTATATTTTCAACATTGTAAAATAATTTCCTCACTCTATCTGATTTTGTTACAAATAACGCTTCCAGACTTTCAGGAGTTATTAACAATATCCCCTTGGGATTCTTTAGGATATCTCTCTTTTTGCTTTGGGAAGCTTCTCCGTGCCATCTAGTGACAGTTATTTCCATATATCTACATAATTCTGAAATCCGATTAAATTGATCATTAATTAATGCAATCAATGGTGAGATATAAACTATCTTAATACCTTCTTCCCAATTTTCAATACTATTAATTGCAGGTAAAAAAGCTGCTTCTGTTTTTCCTGAGGCAGTTGGTGCAATTAAAATTAAATTATCCTCACTTTCGCTATAAAGTTTTATAGAATGTTCTTGTATTTTAGTAAATTTCTGCCAATTTTGATCATAGATATATCTTCTAATTTCTTTTTTTAACATATTATAAGTGTCCATTAAAATACCTCTATTTCATCATCAAAATTATTTTCATCCTTTTCCACTTTATTCATTTTTCCTAATTTTGCTTCTATTATTGCTATTATATTTTCATTTGGATTCTGTCTTATTAAATCTAAAATTTCAATATAATCCTTTATTACTGCTCTCGGTGTCAAAAATTCATCTGCTCCCGGAAGATTTAATTTTCCTTCCATGTATAATCTTATTTCATTTGCATCTAGTTCTATAGAAGTTTTATAATTTACATTATAAATATCTTTCAGTCTTTCTAAAAGTATAAATATCTCTTCATTGTTCAAAGGTTTTAATAATAATACAGATTTCTTCGTATTAATTAAATTTGATAATTCATCATTTTCTGTCCCTAATCTCCCTTTTAATGCTTCATAACTCGACATTCCCCTAACTTTATCATATACTGTTTTTTTAGTTGCACCAAAATTTATAAACATTCCTCTAGCTTTGTTAGATTTACATTCATTAAAAATATTCAATATCTTTTCATAATTTTTTTCTCTTGTTTGTGATTGAGGTATCTTGTAAACATTAACTAATTCATCAAAATTAACTACAAAACCCGAGTATCCCATATCTAAAATTAATTCTCCAAATGTTTTCAAGGCCTCATACCAATTATCATCATTGATTATTTTTCCGATTCCTAATTCCTTTTTTGCTTCAGTTTTAGTTTCAATATTTCCTCGTAACCATCTTAAAGCTTTCTCTTTCTTATCATAATCTTCTTCTAATATTCCTCTATAATATTGAATAATTGCTTGACCAAATTCATAGGATATTGATGATGTTGTAAATGAAGAAGTTAAATTTAATATTTCTTTTTCAATAAATTGTGAATTTTTATCCAGTTCTTCTGCTTTTAAATTTTTATTATTTATGATTTGATTCTTGACTTTTTCTATCCAGATTTCTATTATTGTATTTATAGCTCTTCCATTTTGAGCAGTTTGAACTACTATATTATCTATTATTTCACTGTAAAGAGCTTTTGATTTTCCATCTGTTGAATAAAATCTTCTTGTAGGATTCAAGTCAACTGTAGAAACAGCAAAATTCTTTTGTAAGGCAATGGATTCTATTGTCCTCAACATAAAACTTTTTCCTGAACCAAAATCTCCTACCCAAAATTTTATTTCACTATCTCCTTCAGTTATTTTATCTAATATTTTTACTATTTCCTGAACTTCATTATTTCTTCCAACTAACAAATGCTGTATTCCTCTTCTGGGAGTTATCCCTCCCTCTATTGCTTTAATCACACTATCTGCTTCTTTGAGATTTATCTTAATCATTTTCTTTCAGCCACTCCTTTATATCGTCAATATAAAATTCATCTATTTTTACAGTATTATTTTCAAGAATTATTACCTGATCATTTATAATATCATATAACTCTTTATTTATAGAATCTATGTAAGCATTTAATGACATATTTTTTTCTTTAGCATAATTTTTCAAATCATTTTCGCCTATTTTTTGAGTTTCTATTATTACTTTCAATACTTCTTTTATTTTATTATCCTGAAAATTTTCTATTTTTTCTTGTTCTTTATTCCCAACAACTATATCTTTTTGTTCTTCATTACAAATTTTACTAATATCAGCTTCTTCATTTTCTTCTTTTAAATATTCTTCTAAAATATTAACTGTTTCATCAAATTTTTCTTTTGTCATTTTTACCTTTTCTAAATTTAAATTTATTTTTTTTATTTTTTGAAACTTTAATAATTTTAATTCCTCGTATATTTTTTGAGTTATTTCATTATCTTTGTCTAATAGTTTTTTATAATCTTGAAATCTATTAGCAGATATTATTTTTTCTAACATTTTTACTTCAGTTTTTTTCAATTCTCTCTTTTTATTCAATAGAAATAAATAAAATAATTTATCGTCACTATTTTGTTCTTTTTTCAATAATTCTTTTATTATTTTTTCCAAATTCTCATCATTATTAAATCTTATTATTAAATTTATTTTTTTCTCATTGAATAATTCTATATATCCTAATTTTAGTTTCCAATCTTTAGGATAGTTTTTTATCTCATAATCTAAAATTGATTTAATTTTTTCTTTGGATATCTTAAAATTTTCAATATTTTCTAATAATTCATTTGACATTGATTTAGGAAAAAATTTTTTTATACTTTCTAATTCTTTTTCTGTTTCAAGTATTTTATAATTTGGTATAAAACTCCTAATTTTATTTTCAATTATTTTTAAAATAGCATATAATCCTTCTATTTCATTATATTCAAAATATACATAATCTTGTAAATTTAAAATAGCATTTATAATTTTTTTACTTTTCTTTTTTAGTTTTTCTTCAGTTTTTACTCTTTCTTCTATAATCTTCCATTCATCTAAATATAAAAGAATCATTTGTTTCTTAGCCTCATAATTATTCCAAATTTTAGTTTGTCTAAAACTAGTTTTCTCCAATATTCTTTGTTCCAACTCTGAGAATTTATGTTCTTCTCTAAATTTCCCATTTTTATCCCAATATCTATAAGGCAATCCATTTGGTGTTAAATTATAATATTCTATAATTTCAGTATTTAATCTGGGCAATTCTTTCAGATATGCGTTTATCTCATTTATTATAATTTTATTTATATTTTCTCCTATAATATCGAAAAAATCTCGAAAGTAATAATTTTCATTTATATTTCTCTTATTTCCTCTATATTCTCCATTTATTACTTGTATTGTTCCACTAAAAATATCATTAAAAATCTTTTCTCTAAAATAATAATTTCCTTTTTTTACTTTTATAATTTCTTTAATCAAACTTTTCTTTTTCTTTCTTAACTCAATATCTGCAGTTTCACATATTTTATTATAAAGTTCTATAATTTCTCCCTTTAAAATAGGAATTTTTAATTCACTATAATAATTCCAAATTGTTTTATCTAATTCAAATTTCCAATTATTAATAATTTCTGTTTTTTCATTTTTAAATTCAGTATAATCTATTCTTTCTTCTTTAAAGTTTGTAACATTTATTATGTCATCTTCTTTAATATAATTATTATCTTTTTTCTCATTATTACTATTATTGTTTATTAAAGTTTTTTCTTCATTTATCTTTAATTTTTTTTCATTATTCTTAAAATTTAAAATTTTAATTATTTCTTTATTTACTTCTGCAAATATTTCTTTTATTAAATCTGAAATAGAATTTTTCATATTTTTTCGCCTTTCAAGTAAAACTCTTCTTATAATTTTAATAATAAAACTGCCTTAAAAACAAACTTAAAAGTTACTACCACTTTATTCAAAAATTAATTTTATATAATTTTTATAATCCTATTTTCTTTAACTCCACAACCTTTTTCAATTTTACCCCTGTTTTTTCCTAATTTCCCATAAACCTATTCAATAAACAAACTTGCAGTTAAAAATAATCTATTTCAATCTACTAATACCCAAAATTAGGATTCTCAATCACCCATTTCCCATTCTTTTTATTAGCTTCCAAAATTTCTTTTCTTCCTACATATTTTCCATTTTTTGTAATTTGTGCCAATTCTTGGTCCATCATTTCTAATTGAATTTCACCCATTATTTTAAAATATTTTTTCATAGCTTTTTCATCATTTTGTGAAATTGATTTTTGATATTCTTCCATTGTTTTTCCCATTTTTTTCTTAAAGGCTTCGTCCATTTTTTCAGCCATTTCTCCAGATCTTTCAATCATCTTATCCATGCTCATTTCATCTGTATTTACAGGAAATCCCAATTTAACTTTTACATATGCTTTTTCTCCGTTGATATAATCTATTTTTTCTATATCAATCTTGTAATATTTATACATCGTATCCACCATTTTAGAAAAATAATCCTCTCCAAAAAAAGAACCCATCATTTCTTTCATCTGATTTGACCCATCTTTTTGACTTCCAGCAAAAACTCCATTCATCATTTTATTCATCATTCCAAACATTTCCTCTTTTGAATAAATTCTACTCACTTCTTTTTCAATTTGAGAATTATAATCTGAAAGAATACTTTGATTGAGCTTTACTGCTGGTTCTACTTCCACTTGATATTTTTTTTCTGTAAAAGTTGATAAACTTAGTAATACAAATAAACTTAAAACTGTTTTTTTCATATTTGCCTCCAAAAATAAATTTAAACTTCAAAGTTATAGTTATTCTACAGTTATTATACCTTAATTGCTCTAAAAATTAAAGAAAAATAATTTTAACTCAAAATTTTTTTAATATTTTTTTTATTTCTGAGTACCACCGTAACACTCTATAATTGAATTATAGTAAAATTGTTTTCTATATTTGAAGTTTAGTTTTTATACACAAGGGTATTAAATAATATTTTTATTAGTAACTACAACTTTACTTAAAAATCCTCCATGTTGTTAATTTTTAAAGCAGAACTTAATCATGAATGCTGACATAAAAAGCTAGGTACATTTTATTTTAGTTTCTCTCAAATTTTTCTTTACATGAATATTTTCTTGATATACACTTTTTTTCTATTATTTCAAAACTTCTCAAGAGATCATATTATGAAAAAAAATATTTTTTTAGTTTGTCGCAATATATTATACAATCTATGATATCTATAACAATTTTTGTTTCAAAATTGTAATAATTATATTTATAAAATAATTATAAAATATTTATTGACAATTTATCTTATTTTTGATATAATCAAAATGTACTTGAGATAGAAATACAAATTATAATTTAAATGACAAAACAGTTACTGTAAGTGCACAGAATGGTTTTATTTCCACATGGGGAACGATTTCAAATTTAAATAATGTAAATACAAATGTTGAAGTAAACGCTCAGGATACAAGAGCATTTATGATAGATGAAGGTATAGATTATCGTGATACAAGAAATAATTTAAAACCATTTAAATATACAGGTATTATTAATTTAAATAATAGTGAAAATGTGGGTATTGATGTACAGGGAACTCACACAGGTGCTGGAAGTCAGAATCAAAGTTTTTCGTTCAATTCAACAGACATAAATAAGAAAGTAGCAAATATTAAGGTTATAAACGCAGGGACAATAAATGGAAATGGTGGAGGAACGGGGACAAATACTATAAAAAATCAGGTTGCATTTGGTTTTAATAATTTTGATAGTTCTTCAAATAATACAAGAAATCAGATGATAAATGGCTCATCTGGAACAATTAATTTATATGCTCCGGAGAGTGCTGGAATACAGTTAAGACCGGAGAACCCAAATGCTTCAGGTGCTAACAATGGACTGGGATTAAATATGATGACAGGAGAAAATGCTGGAAAAATAAACTTGTACAGTGCAGGAAGTTTTGGAATGTTGACGGTTCAAAACAAAAACAAAACATCAAATCAGCTTGCTGCTACAAAAACCTATGGAACTTATAATATTACAACTACGCCTGGTGGTCAGATAGGAAGTATTTATCTGAAAGAGTATGAAAGTAAAATAGAAAATACAGGAACAATAAATATTACAGGAGATAAATCAATAGGGATAGGACTACTTCATAACATACAAGGAGTATACGCAGGAGGAAATATAAAGATAGGAACTGAAAATCCTTCTTCCCATGCTTATGCAAATGCAGGATCTGATGCAGGAAAAGTTGAAGAAGCAGTAGGAGTATATGCTGAAGTATCTACAAGACCTGTAAAAAATGGTGAACTGGATGATTATGCACAAATAAATAATTCGGGACAAACAATAGGAACTGATGGAATAAATCTTACAGGAACAGTAACTATTGGAAAATATGCAACGAAAAGCTCAGGAGCTAGAGTAAATACTGTAGAAAGAATGGATATCGACGGAGTTAATAAAAAGATGTCAGGAAGCATAACTGTAAGCGGAACAATAGATATTCAGACAGGGGCAGAAGGAAACTATGGTATTGTCACAGAAGGAACATCTTATAAAAGACGTTACAGACATGTGATAGGAACTTGGCTTGAAGAAGATAAAATTGGAAGAGTGGATATAACAAGTACAGGAAAAGTTAATGTAAACGGAAATAATTCGGTAGGATATATATTAGTTCAGGGGGAAGGATCAAACGCAGGAAATATAACAGTAAATTCAGAGAATTCCTTGGGATTTTATGGAAAAACAGGAAAATTTGAAAATACAGGAACTATAACTTCTACAGGAACAGGAAGTAATGCCGTAGTTCTTGAAAAAGGAACAGGTACTTTAATATTCAATAATACTGGAAATCTGATTACAAATATAGAAGGAACAGTTGCATTGTATGTGAAAGATGGTGCGACATTTAATCATACATCAGGGAAAATAACAGCAGGCAACGGAGCTGTGGGTATATATAGTATAGGTACAGGCACAACAGGAACAATAGCAGCTCCTATTGAAGTACAAGGTTCTACAGCATCTAAAACAGGAATTGGAGTATATTCTGATGGTCAGTCGGTTAATACTTTCAATACAGGAGCAGAACTTCTGTTAGGAAATGGAACGGTAGGACTGTTTTCAGCAAAGACAGGCAAATTTAACAATACATTTGTTATAAATGGTTTAAAGGCAAGTCTTGATGATAATGCAGTACTGGCTTACTTTAAAGGAGATTCGCCTACAGCTTCTGAAAATGAAGTAACTATCTCAGGAAACAGTATAAATAACCTTACTGTTATTAAGATGGGTAAAAATTCTGCATTATTTTATGGAGCGGCAGGTTCCAAAGTAACACTGGGAGAAAGTATAAATCTTGTAGGAAATCCTAAATTCTCCAATATCAGTACGGATGCACAGCTTCTTGTAACTAAAGATGGTACTGCAATAGTTGATGCAGGAAAAATTGTAACTTCCAACCTTAAAACTACTATATCTGCTCTTGGAACAAATGGAGGAATAAGAGGAAACGCTGAAAATAAAGGAACATTTAATTTAACTGGAACACAGAAAGCAATAGGAATTTATCTTTCAGAAGCAACAGGTAAAAATTCTACAGGAGCAACTATAACAGCAAATGAAGATTCATCCATAGGAATATTTGGAAAAGAAAATTCCACTATTGAAAACAGTGGTACTGTAACTATGAAAAAACAGAAATCTGTAGGTTTACTGGCTCAAAATTCTTCCGTTACAAATAAAAACGGAGGAACTATTACAACTGAAGGAACAGGATCGGCAGGAATTTATGGTTCAGAAAATTCTACTATAAGCAATGAAGGAACTATAACTGCAAAGGAAACAGGATCGGCAGGAATTTATTCTGATAACAGTAATGCTGAAAATAAAGCGTCAGGTGTAATAACAGCAGAAAAAGGAACTTCAGCAGGAATTTATGCTAAAGTGAAAGATGCAAAAAGTATACAGAATGCGGGAACTATAAATGTAGGAACTGCTGCAAACACTACTGATACTCAGGGAGCAGGAATATATGGAGAAGTTGTTTCAGGTGGAACAGGTGTTCTGGCAATAGGAAATACATCAAATATAAATATAGATTTAAATGGCTCTGTAGGAATATTTGCTAAAAACGGAACAGGTTCAGCAGGAGTTTACACTGAAAACAGTAACGCATCCAATGCTGTAAATGGAAAGATAACAGTCACTAAAGGAAGTTCGGCAGGAATGTTTGGAAAATATTCAGATGCAGGAAACTATACATTGGAAAATAGTGGAAATATATCAATTTCATCGGCAGCATCTTCTGACAGTCAAAGTATAGGAATGTATGGTCAGCTGGAAAATACTGCTACAGGTACAGTAATATTGACTAATAGCAAGACAATTAATGTAGATATGGAAAATTCCCTTGGAATGTATATAAAAAATAATACATCTGATAAGACTAAGTTAAAGGCAGTAAATAATGATACTATAACAGGTAACGAAAACAAGGCTGTTGGAATATTTACAGACAATGCTGTAGCTGAAAATAATAAAACAATAGACATTAAGGGTGCGGAATCAACAGGAATATTTGGTAAGAATGGTTCGGAAGTAAAAAATACATCAGCGGGAACTGTAACTTTATCAGATGTTGCAGGAACTGACAGTAAATCAGCAGGAATATATATTGACGGTTCTGCAACTAAAGGAATAAATGAAGGAAATATACTTCTGAATGGTAAGGCTACTACAGGAATATCTGCAACAGGTGGAGCAAATGCCCTGAATTCAGGTAATATAACAGGAAATAATAATTCAGTAATAGGAATATATGGAAATGCAAGTACAGTGGAAAATGCTTCTAACGGTGTAATTACACTTAAAGGAAATAATTCGACAGGAATATTTGCTAAAAACAGTACAGTTGCTAAAAATACAGGAACTATAAATCTTGAAACTGAAAACGGTTCAAAAAAATCTGTTGGAATGTATGGAATAACAGACAATACAACTGATACAATAAATCTTTCCAATACAGGAACTATAAATTTAAATTCGGAAGATTCAGTAGGGATATTTGCAAAAAATGGAAACAGTGCCATAAATAATTCAGTAATATCTAATACAGGAACTATTAATCTTAATAAAAAACAGACAGTTGGAATTTTTACTCCGAAATCTAAGATTACAAATGTAGGAAAAATAGTTCTGAGCGATGATGCAAATTCATCAGTGGCAGTATATCTGACTGATCTGGCAGAAGCTGATACTTCAACTGGAAATATAGATCTGAACAGCGTTTCACAGAATCAGGTTGCCTATTATGTAAAAGATACAGGAAAAATAACAGGAACAGACATAGGAAGCATAAAAGGATATGGAGTGGGAGTTTATCTTGACGGAGGAACACTTGATGCTTCAAGTCCTACGCTTGATTATACAGTAACTGGAAATAGTGGAAACGGTATTATAGGATTATTATTAAAAGGAAATACAAATATATCAGGATATACACGTAAAATTAAAGTGAGAAATACAGCAGGTACAAATTATGCAATTGCAATGTATGCTGATGGACAAGGTACTTCAGGAACAGCTAAGAATATAAGTGCAGCTCTTGAAACAGGAGAAAATGGAGTAGGGCTTTTTGCTGAAAACGGAAGTAATATAAATTATACGGGACAAATGGCCATAGGAAATGGAGTTAAAGCAGGAACAGCTATCTACATAGGAAACAATAATGGAACAAATCCTTCTAAAGTAACAATAGGAAGCGGTGCAAATATTGTATTGAAAGGAGAAAATGGAGTAGGTGCCATAGTTACTAAAAATGCCACAGTAAACTTTGATACCGGATCGGTTATAGAATTACAAGGTTCAGGAGTCGGATTGTTTGGTCAGAAAGGTGCCGTTATTAATGATAATGGAGGAACTTTTAATAATAACGGACATTCTGCTGAAAGAATAAGAATTACGGGAGGTATTTCAAGAACTATTGCAAATACGACATTAACAACAGGAAATGTGTTGACTCATGTTATAAATGGGGAAGCTGTAATTGAAACAGGTGTAACTGTTAATTCAGCGCCAACTTCACAAAATGTTATCGGACTTTTAGCGGGAGGAAACAGGGATGATAATGATACTACAGTAAATTGGCTTTATAAAGATACTTCAAATCCTGAAAATAACTATGATACAATAAATCTTGGTACAATTGATTTCACAAATTCAACATCGGCAACAGGTATGTATCTGGAATCTGCAAGAGGTAAAAATAGTGGTGAAATTAAGGTTGGAGATAATTCTACAGGAATTTACGGAGTATATAAAAGCGGAACATCGAAATTTGATGGTGTTACACCTAATAAATCTGTAATTTTAAATGATACAGGAAAAAATGTAGAAGTTGGAAATGTTTCTGCAGGTATATATTCTGTAGGATTTGAAAAGGTGGAAAATAAGGGTTCAGTTATTGGAAAAGATAAGTCAGTAGGAATTTATGCGGCAAATTTCAGAAGAGAAAATGGTGCTAATATAGTAAGGGATATTTCAGCAGATATAATTAATTCAGGGGATATAACATTAGGAAACGGATCTGCAGGTATATATGTAAAGGCTGATTCCTCTTCTGTAAACAGTTCAAATGTTGTAAATAGTGGAAATATAACTACAGGAGATACTATTTTTAATGCTTCGGGAGTGGCAGAAAATTCTTCTGTGGGAATATATACTGAAAAATCCAATGTTACATCTACT
>ERZ773087.1746-NODE-1746-length-12865-cov-4.741140_pt1 | contig 12865 bp, 9 predicted proteins | sample MGYA00511375_ERZ773087 | MGnify/ENA primary metagenome ERZ773087 (study PRJEB29015, sample SAMEA2737995) | human oral metagenome | biome: human oral; feature: human-associated habitat; material: dental | place: China | collected 2063 ...
AAGACAAGAAAAAAAATCATAAAAATCGGCACGAACATCACAAGTCCCAGGCGGTCAAACAAAATGAAACGAGTGCGGCAGACGAGCCGAAATTTACCGAGCCGCACACTGAACCGCAAGTAAACGAGCTTCACAAAAAAGAGCGACCAAAAAAAGAAAGCGGTAAAAATATCCTTGATCACTCAATCATCGATACCTTTAATAAAAACGATTTTTACGAGGGTGAGGAAAAAATGGGAAGCAGCGAAAAATTTGACTCGCCAGCTTCCGGCGGCGAGACGAATTTGACGCAAAGCACTCCAAATTTAGCCAAAAAAGAAAAACAAGACTCTCGCGCGGACCGCGGCTTGGCTCAAAAACAAAAAGAGCAAAAACAAAAAGCCGACATCGATAAAGCGCTACCCGAGATAAAGCAGGGCGTAGAAAAGCTCTTTGGAGGAAATTTTTTCAAGATAGATAAGATAGATGTGCGTAAATTTGACGACGATACCGTAATAGTCGAGCTTGACGGTGAGGATGCCGCGCTACTCATCGGCAAAGAGGGCTACCGCTACAAGGCGATCTCGTATTTGCTTTATAACTGGATAGGTTCTAAATACGGACTTAGCGTACGCCTTGAGATAGCTCAGTTTTTGCAAAATCAAGAGGCTGCGATCGAACAATATCTAAAAAGCGTAATCGAGCGCATCGAGGAGACGGGTAAGGCAAAAACAAAGCATCTAGACGGCGTTTTGGTTAAGATAGCCCTAGAAAAACTGCGCGAGAAATTCCCTGATAAGTATGTTGGCGTAAAATCAAACAGCGACGGACAGTACGTGGTCGTAAACGATTTTATAAAAAAATGAACGACACCATAGCCGCCGTCGCCACCGCGCACGGCGTAGGCGCGATCTCTATCATCAGGCTAAGCGGCGCAAACGCCCTTAGCCTAGCTCTAAAACTCACTAAAATCACCTATCTAGTCCCGCGTTACGCAACTTTAACCAAAATTTACGCCGAAGGCGAGATTATCGACGAAGCCTTGCTTATTTACTTTAAGGCTCCGCATAGTTTCACGGGCGAGGACGTGGTGGAGTTTCAGCTCCACGGCGGGCTAGTAGTGGCAAATTTGATCCTAGGCGAACTTATCAAAAGCGGCGCCAGACTCGCGCGCGCAGGCGAGTTTAGCAAGCGAGCGCTCATAAACGGCAAGATGGATTTTAGCAAGATCGAGGCGATAAACTCGCTCATAAACGCAAAAAGCGAGGACGGCGCAAAGATTATGGCTCGCACGATGAGGGGAGATCTGGCTAAATTTACGAACGAGATTCGCCGCGAACTCGTAAAAACTCTGGCATTCGTGGAGACTAGCATCGACTATGCCGACGATGATTTGCCTGCGGATTTGCTAGAGAGCATCAACCAAATGCTAAAACAAAATAGCGCCAAACTAGATAAAATCGTCGCTATAAGCCAGAGCAGAAAAGGGTTGCTAGAAGGCTTTAAAATCGCGATAGTAGGCAAGCCAAACGTCGGCAAAAGCTCGATCTTAAACTCGCTTTTGTCTTACGAGCGCGCGATCATCAGCGACGAGGCGGGCACGACTAGAGACAGCATCGAAGAAGCCCTAAAAATCGGCACTCATCTAGTGCGCATCATAGACACCGCAGGCATCCGCAAAAACGCGGGCAAGATCGAGCAGATCGGCATTTCGTATTCGCTACGAGCTATCGAGGAGGCCGACGTTATCTTGGCCGTTTTTGATGCGTCGCAGGAGGCTGATGAGCAGGATAACGAGATCTTGGAGCTTTTAAAAAACTCGCAAAAAAAGATTTTTTACGTCCTAAATAAATGCGACCTCGGCGTTAAATTTAGCGCTCCAGCGGGCGCGATACAAATTTGCGCCAAGCAAGGAACGGACGAGATAGTAAATAGTCTAAAAACCTATCTAGATGCTCAGGAGACGAGCGAGATACTACTAAACTCCACTCGTCAAATTTCATGCTGCGAGGCGGCGAGCGAGGCGATAAAAAGAGCTCTAAATTTGCTAGCGGGGTCCGAGCTCGAGCTCTTTGCCTATGAGCTAAACGCGGCAATAGAGCAAATCTCGTCAATCACAAAACCGTTTGAGCGAAGCGAAATTTTAGACGAAATGTTTAGCAGTTTTTGTCTGGGCAAGTAGCGAGCTCATTTTGCAAAATCCGTAGCTTGCTGGGGCTTATCTAGCTTGAATAGCGTCCGCGTTCCAGCCAAATGCCAATTTTGCTAAAATGAAAGAGCGCAGCACGCCTAGCGAATAAAATTAAAAAAGAGTAAAGCGAAAAATGCGGTAAATTTGCTCGCCAAACTCGTCCTAAAACTATGACTAATTTAGCTTACGCTCATTTTTTTCGACTAAATTCGGCCGAGCGCCAGGCGCGATACTTGTTAAAATTACTAAGCGCGAACAAGCGTATAAAAAGAAAAAATATGAATCCGTTTAAAATTTTGATTTTTGCAATTATCGTAAATTTGGCTTTTGCCGCAGACGCGTCAAAGGATGTAAATTTGACCGCAAATGCTGCACGCAACCAAAAAGAAATAAAAATACTAGAGACGCTTTGCGGATCGATTTTGCCCTTTGGCATGGTTTCATGCGAGCAACTAGCGGACAAGCGTTTGGACGAAAACAGCGCATTTTACGATAGACAAAAGGGTCTAGCGGCGCTGCAAAAGGTCTGCGACTCGAAGGACGAGAGCGACTCAAAGCTGGCCTGCACGAAGCTAGCGTGCGAGTCCGGCGATGGGCGCAAATGCCTAAACGCCGCCAAGTACTATCAAACGCTACTTAGCGTTAACGAAAAAATGTCGGCGCTTTTTCAAAAAAACTGCGACGAGCGCGGCGGGACGGACTGCTTGTATGCTAAATTTTTTGATAAGGCTCGGGACGGAATGACGGACGAGTATGTGCAAAAGATGAAAAAGTATATCAAAAAGGCGTGCGATGCGGGCGAAAAAGAGGGCTGCAAGGAGTTTGAAAAACTACGCGAGCTTTGAGTTGCGAGATAAATTTAATGCAAAATGCGATTTTGCCTAAAATTTGAGTTACTCTCCGAGACCCGCACCCCAAAAATGCTAATTTTTATTTGGCTAAATTTAGAGCCGAATTTATTCTTGATTAATGGTTGGGCGCTTTTAAATCGTTTAGTTTTGTAACTCGGCGCAAATATTATAAAAAAGCGGTATTATAAATTTGCATGCTGCGTCAAATTTTACCCGTCAAATTTGCCTCGTTTGCGTATCTTTGGTTTATCAAGTTTTTATGCGAATTTAAGTAAAATCAACCAAAATTTTTTAAAGGCTAAAAATGGACAAAGCTACCGTAAAAGCGCACAAAATCAGCGACGACGAATACGAAAATATACTTAAAATCCTAGGCAGAGAGCCAAATTTGCTCGAGCTTGGGATATTTTCCGCGATGTGGAGCGAGCACTGCAGCTACAAGTCGAGTAAAAAGTACCTAAACGGCTTCCCGACCAAGGCGCCGTGGGTGATCCAGGGCCCAGGCGAGAACGCGGGCGTCATCGACGTCGGAGGCGGCGTCGCGGCGGTGTTTAAGATGGAGAGCCACAACCACCCGAGCTTCATCGAGCCCTTTCAGGGCGCGGCGACGGGCGTTGGCGGGATACTGCGCGACGTATTTACGATGGGCGCGAGAGTCGTGGCAAATATGAACTCGTTGCGATTCGGCGAGGTGAGGGGCGAGAGCGAAAATGCGAAAAAACAGCGCTACCTTCTAAAAGGCGCGGTAGCGGGCATCGCTCACTACGGCAACTGCATGGGCATACCTACTATCGGCGGCGAGACGACGTTTGATCCTAGCTTTAACGGCAACATCCTAGTAAACGCATTTGCGCTCGGGCTTTGCAAGAGCGACGAGATATTTTACGGAAGGGCCGAAGGTATCGGCAATCCCGTGATCTACGTGGGCTCAAAGACCGGTCGCGACGGGCTTGGAGGCGCGGTGATGGCCAGCGATAGCTTTAACGACGCGAACAAATCCCTGCGTCCGACCGTGCAGGTAGGCGATCCGTTTACCGAAAAACTGCTGATGGAAGCGTGCTTGGAGCTATTTAAAACCGACTACGTCGTGGGTATCCAGGATATGGGCGCGGCGGGGCTAACGTCTAGCAGCTTTGAGATGGCCGGACGCAGCGGCAGCGGTATGAAGATGTATCTAGACCGCGTGCCTATGCGCGAGACGGGGATGACGCCTTATGAGCTAATGCTGAGCGAAAGCCAGGAGCGTATGCTCATCTGTGCCAAAAAAGGCTGCGAGCAAAAGATACTCGAGATATTTAAAAAATGGGACCTCGATGCCGAAATCATCGGCGAGGTCACGGACAGCGGCGTGATGGAGCTTTATTGGCACGGCGAGCTAGCGGGCGAGATACCCATAGCGCCGCTTAGCGAGGCTTCTCCGGTGCTTGACCGACCGACTGCGCGCCCAAAATACCTAGACGAAATCAAAAATTTGCAAATCCCGGAGAGTGCGGATAATAAAACCGCGTTTTGGAAGCTACTTAGCGAGCCTGAGGTGCTAAATAAGTCGCTAATCTACGATCAATACGACGCAAATATCCAAACAAACACGATCAAGCAGCCGGGGCTCCTCGGCGCTGCGGTTATCCGCGTGAAAGAAACTGGCAGGGCGATCGCGATGGCGGCGCAGTGCGACCCGCGGGCGAATTTCGTTGGTCCCAAAAACGGCGCGGCTAGAGCGGTAGCGGCGGCCGGACGAAAGGTCGCGATGAGCGGAGCGACGCCTCTAGCTATCACCGACTGCCTAAACTACGGCAATCCGCAAAATCCGGAGGTCATGTGGCAGTTCGCGCAGGGCTGCGAGGGTATCAAAGAGGCTTGCCGCGAACTAAATACGCCGGTCGTCAGCGGCAACGTGAGCCTATATAACGACACCGAGGGCGTGAGCGTCTATCCGACGCCGGCGATCGTGACGGTGGGCGTAAACGAGGACGCAAACGCGAGCCTTCCGAGCGTCTTTACGCGCGCCGGCACGGCGATATACGTGCTTGGCGAGACGAAGGGCGAATTTGCCGCGTCGCTTTACGCTAAGGCGCTATTTGACGCGGTGGGCGGCGAGCTAGCTACGGTGGATTATAAAAAAGAGCGTGCGCTGTGGGATCTGGTCATCGAGACAAATAAATCGGGCGCGCTAGAGTTTGCAAACAGCGTAGGCGTGGGCGGCGTAGCCATAACGCTAGCAAAAATGGCATGCCTAAGCGGGCTTGGCGCGGAGTGCAAATTTGACGTTAAAAAGCCGAATTTCATCTTTGACGAGAGCTTTTCGCGCGCGATCGTCGGTGTAAAAGACGAGGCTAAATTTGAATCTCTAGCCGCAAAACACGGCGTCAAATTTGAAAAAATCGGTAGCGTGGGCGGAGATAAATTTAAGCTAAACGATATCGAAGAAAAGCTAAGCGACGTGAGCGAGGTTTATTTTAGCGAGTTTGCCAAGGTTATCAAGCAAGAAAGCTAAATGATAATCTTAAACGGCTTTAAAGAGATAAATTTTGATCCGCGCCTTATACCAGGCGCCGAAAAATTCGGCAAAAGTCCGGATAAAATAGACTTCGATAAAAATGCGGCTTTGATCGGTTGTATCGGGGCTTGTAAATTTGAGCTGTTTAACGTCAAAAAAGAGCTTATCTGGGAGATAGGCGGCGATTTTTTACATTTTGCCTTTGTGCCAGGATGCGCGCAAATTTGGCTGGTTAAGAAAACTAGCGAGCTTGCGTGGGAGCTTTTAGTCTATGACTACGGGCGAAATTTGATCGCTAAAGAGGAGTTTGACGCGCTTAGATCCGGGGGCACATTAGTTTGTGTAAAGCCGTTAGGCGCGGCTGTCGCTGTGGAGTTTGATTGCGGCGCAGACGGCTCTAGCGGATTTTTAGCGCGGCTTGAAAACGGCAAGATAAAAGCGCTACCTTACGGCGAAAATGTTTTTTTATCGCTCTTGGACGGCGAGCGAGCGTTATTTATGAGTAGTTCAAAAAATCTCGCCTTCATCGCCCGCGCGTCTGATTTAGCGCGGCTAAGGGAGATAAATTTCGACCAAACGCAGCTTGCGCGGGATTTAGACGGCGAGTTTTTGCTAAACGGCATTATCCCGCTTGGCCGGAGCTTCTGGCTGGTAACTAGCGTCAGTTTTGCGAGCGGTTATCGTCATTACGTATTTGACGCCCAAAATTTGCGTTTTATAGACGAGGCTGCGATAGAGGGATTTTTGCCTTATGCGCAGGAGTGGGGTTACGTGCGCAGCGAGATAACCGCGCTAAAGCTAGTAGAGGGTAAAATCGCTGCGTTTTGGGACAAAATCATAAAAAACGTTACGAAAAAAAACAAAGAAACGCAGATAATAAGGCGCTATTTTACGGCCGATTTTGCGGACGTCGTAGCGCAAATTTTAGCCGCCGTAGAACTTGGAGACAAGGGATAAACTTAGCGTTTGCGGGTCGTTCGGCGACTAGCGCAGGGCATATAGCTTAAGCCGCGCCGCGCGATATTTTAGCGGCTAATTTTACTAAATTTAAGGCGGAGCGTGATAGTAATTAGCGATTTTACCGAGCTTGACGGCGATCCCAGATACGACGGTATAAATGCTGCCGATTTTGACGCGAGTAAATTTTGCTTTAGCGTAGGTACGCTAGCAAAGCTAGTCGCGGTCTGGGGTGACGAATACGAGGACGAGGAACCCGGTTTTAAACTCTACGGCTTTGATCGCAAGCTAAAATTTAGCCTAAATGAGCCGATAATCTATGCTAAATTTGAACCTCGTGCGGCTCAAATTTGGTTAGCCAGGCGAGACAGCAAGAAGCAAATTTCGATTTTGATTTACGGCTACGGCGGCGAGCTAAGGGCAAATTTAGCGCTACCTGATGAACTTGAAAATTCAGGCGTCTGGATGGACGAGCTGCCGCAAACGGGCGGTATGGCCGTAGGTCTTGGCGCGGGGCAGGACGGCTCTAGGTCGTTTTTCTTGCAGGCAAAGGGGAGTGGGTTAAATTTAACCGCCGAGCTTGAGGACGATTTTAGTTTTTTGTTTGTTACGGCCGGCAAAAAGGACGAATGCGGAGGAAACTACGCGCCTGATGATCAAATTTGCCCCGCCGACTAGACAAAGAGCTAGAAGACGCGTCAAAACGCAAATGCCAAAACGAGCAAATGCGCAGACAAAAATGCTTTTTAGGCGGCAACGCAAAAGAGCCCAAAAGCCAAATAGGCAATCAACCGCGCGATTTTAAAAATAACTTCGCGCTCGAAGCGGTGCTGCTAAATTTATACGAGCAAGAGATCGTCATATCAAGCTACCCGCAGCTAGAGCCGCTACGCAGATTTAGCTTTCCTGACGAGATCGCGCTAGACGACGAGGCTCGCGGATTTATGCTAGGCGGTATCGCGCCGCTTAGCGACCGAATTTGGTTCGTGCGTGACGACGGATATTTTCGCCACTATCTTTTTGATGCGAGCAAATTTGAGTTTATCGCCGAGATCGCTCTGGCGGGCTTTGAGCCTAAAAATGGCGGCGCAGGCGAGATAACGTCGCAAATTTGTGATTTGGACTGCTTTGAGGGCAAATTGATATTTACGCGCTACGAGCTAGGCGAGCCGGATCGCTATTTTGAAGCGGACGCAGCAAAGGTGTCGGCGTTTATGCAAATTTAAAGCCGATTTCGTAAGCTTAAAGACTAAAATTTAAGCCGTTTTAACGTTTTTGAGCCGAACTTAAAATTTAATAAGTTTAAAAAGGCTAAAATTGGAGCTAGCCTAACGCTTTTAATCAAATTTAGCAAGCTAAATTTGGACGGCTCAAAGCCGAATAATCAAAAAAGGAGACGAAAAACAAAACGGCTTTAGGCGCAAACGAATTTATAAATCAACGAAAGGAAAAGTAGATGTCTTGGAAAGACTTTTTAAACAACAAAGAGGACGAGCAGCCGCAAAAGGAGGGCAGAGGAATGGATCAAAAAAGCGTAGCTAAGCCACCGGTGCTATTTAGCGAGACGCAGCAGGTATTAAAAGAAGTCGAAGCTAAACTAGGCGGCACGCTCATCACATACTACAACTCAAACGCGGGCAGCGTCTGCGGCAACGACGCGAGCGCGATGTATGAAATTTTAAAAGGTAAAAAGATAGAAAACGCGTTTTTGTTTATCAAAAGCGACGGCGGCAGCGGTATAGCAGCTCTTCGCATCATCAGTACTCTTAGAAACTACTGCAAAAACATCACCGCTCTCATCCCGGCTAACTGCGCGTCGGCAGCGACTATGATGGCGCTAGGCGCAAACGAGATCGTGATGGGGCCGCTAGCGTATCTAACCGCCGTCGATACCTCGCTAAAGCACGCGATGAGCCCGATAGATAACGGCAACGAACGCGTTAGCGTATCGATGGACGAGCTAAACCGCGTGATAAAGCTGTGGAAAATGCACGAAAAAGACAACGACGAAAACCCGTATAAATCGCTATATAACTACATCCATCCGCTGGTTTTCGGCGCCGTAGACCGCGCTAGCTCGCTCTCGCTAAAGATTTGCTGCGAGCTTTTGCGCTATCACATGAACGACGAGGCAAAGATCCAAAATATCTCCGAGCGCCTAAACAGCGACTATCCGGCGCATGATTATCCGATACTTTTCCGCGAGGCCGAGGAGATCGGACTGCACGTGCAAAAGATGGACAACGAACTAAACGAGATGCTCCAAGAGCTAACGCTTCTTTACTCCGAGATGGGGCAGCGCGCCTTTACCGACTACGACGAGAACAGCTACCACGACAACAACATCGCAAACATCATCGAGGCAAACGGCAAGCAGATTTATTATCAGATCGACAAAGACTGGTTTTATCGCCCCGACGAGCGCCGCTGGAACGTGATGAACGACGAGAGTTCGTGGCGTAAAAACGAGCTAGTGGGCGGCAAGCTCAAAAATACGATTTATCATTTATGGTGATATTTTGAGTTTCATTTTTTGGTTTTTGATATTTTATGGGATTTATTATCTGGTTTCAAATTTTAGTCAAAATCCCGTAAATTTAGGCGGCTCGCAAAAAAAGGCAATGTTTGAAGAGGCTAAATTTCTAGTTAGCCTGCTTGCTAAAGTCGCCAAAAGCGACGGCAGGGTAAATGAGCTAGAGGCTCGCCTCATCAGCGAGACGCTAGATGATATCACTCTAAGGCTCGGTAACGACGCAGCGATGAGGGCGGAGCTAAAGCAGATCTATAACCGCGAAAAAGAGACGGTGCATAATGCTTATTTTATCGCGCGGCAGTACAAAGATCGCTTCCGCCTTAGTCAAGACGCCGCGGCCGCGAAGCTATCTTTTTTGTTAAATTTAGCCTATATAGACGGCGAATTTAGTAAAAGCGAGCATAACGTCATCGAGCAGATCGCTTTGGGATTTGGACTTAACGAGATCGATTTTTGGTCGATTTTAAAGAGATTTGACGATTTTTACGGACAAAGGCGGCAAGATAGGGGAGGACAGAGCGATCCGTACGTAAAACGCGCTAAGAGCCCTTACGACGTGCTTGGACTAAAAGAGGGCGCGCCGTTTGACGAGGTAAAAAAACGCTACCGCGAACTCGTAAAAAAATATCATCCCGATATCCTTATGGGGCGCGGCGAGAGCGAGGAGATGATAGAGAAAAGTACCAGAAAACTGCAAGAGATAAATGAGGCGTATGAAACCATAAAACAAAAAAGCTAGCCTTTTGAGTGTCTTTAAATGAGTTTGAAAATTTGGGACTGCGGCAGACTATCTGTCTAGCCTTGCCCAAAATTTTCTGCACAACATTTAAATCCATCTCAAAATTCTACGCTTTTGGGTTCTTAAAAATTTAATCAAATTTCGGTGCGGTATTTTCTACTTCGCTACGCTCGTAGCCGCGAGCGGACGAGATGGATTTTGCAAAGTATCAAAAAAGCACCCAAAAAAAACAAATCGGGAATAACCGGGCGCATTATTTTTCGCTTATGCGAGGCGGCTTTTAAATTTTAAGCGTAGATAGAACATATCGTTCATCGAGCTTAAAATTTAAAAGCTAACGAAGCATAAGTAGAAAAAGAAAAGCCCAAAAAAGAAAGGAATATAAATGAGAGCATTAATCAGCGTCAGCGACAAAGAAGGCATCGTAGAGTTTGCCAAAGGACTCGAGCAACTCGGTTTTGAGATATTAAGCACGGGCGGCACGCACAAACTGCTAAAAGAGCAGGGCGTAAAGGCGACCGAAGTGAGCGAATACACGGGCTCGCCCGAGATGTTTGAGGGGCGCGTAAAAACCCTGCACCCAAAGATTCACGGCGGGATATTGCACAAGCGAAACGACGCAAATCACGTAAGCCAAGCCGCGCAGCACGGTATCGGCGGCATCGATCTAGTTTGCGTAAATTTATACCCGTTTAAACAAACCACTATCCGCACAGATGATTTTGATGAGATTATCGAAAACATCGACATCGGCGGCCCTGCGATGGTGCGCTCGGCGGCTAAAAACTTCGCTAGCGTTTATATCGTCACGAGTCCGCTTGATTATGACGAGGTTTTGCGCGTCATAGGTGGCGCGGACGAGAGCGAGAAGGCTACTTTTAGGCGAAATTTGATGATAAAAGCCTATGAGCACACCGCAGCCTACGACTCGATGATCGCAAACTACATGAACGAGCGCTTTAACGACGGTTTTGGCGAGATGAAATTTATCGCCGGTAGCAAGGTTTTTGATGCGCGTTACGGCGAAAACCCGCACCAAAAGGGCGCGTTATACGAGTTTGACTACTTTTTCAGCAACAACTTCACCGCGCTAAAAGGCGAAGCTAGCTTTAACAACATTACCGACATCAATGCCGCTTTGGCGCTAGCAAGCAGCTTTGATACCGCGCCTGCGGTCGCCATCGTCAAGCACGCTAACGCTTGCGGCTTTGCCATAAAATCAAATCTGCTAGAAAGCTACGTCGAAGCTCTAAAATGCGATCCCGTCAGCGCATACGGCGGCGTCGTGGCGATAAACGGCACGCTGGACCGTGCCTTGGCAGAGAAAATCAACGAAATCTACGTCGAGGTCATCATCGCCGCAAATGTGGACGAGGACGCGCTTGCGGTATTTGAAGCTAAAAAACGCATCAAAATTTTCACTCAGGGCAATAAATTTTTACAGCGCGCAAACGACAAATACGACTTTAAGCACGTTGACGGCGGCTTTGTCTATCAGCAAAGCGACGAGGTGAAGGCTAGCGAGCTAGAAAATATGAAACTACAAACCGAGCGCGCAGCTAACGAGGCCGAGCTAAAAGACCTCGAGATCGCGTGGAAGGTTGCGGCACTCACGAAAAGCAACTGCGTCGTCTACGTGAAAAACAGCGCCGTAGTCGCCATCGGTATGGGTATGACTAGCCGCGTGGACGCCGCGCGTGCGGCCGTGGCGAAGGCGCGCGATATGGGACTTGATTTACGCGGTTGCGCGCTTGCTAGCGAGGCATTTTTCCCGTTCCGCGACAGCATAGATATCGCAAGCGAGGCTGGCGTAAAGGCCGTGATACAGCCGGGCGGTAGCATCCGCGACGACGAGGTCGTGCGGGCGGCAAACGAGCACGGCATGGCGATGTATTTTACCGGCGTGCGCCACTTTTTACACTAAAATTTGATCGTTTTTGCGGCGAGCAATTAGCTACGCCGCTTTACTTTATCCGGCTTAAATTTACAAATAGCGGTAAAATTTATCTTTTAAATTTAGTTTACATGAACCCACGTAAATAGCTGCGCTAAGATAAAAAGGGGAAACTCATATGCTAAAAGAAAATATCAAAAACAAAATAGAAAAGCTGGCTCCAAATCCGTTTAGACAAAATACGGATGAGGTTGCGGAAATTTTAAGCAAGCTAAATATAAATAAACAAAGTTGCTTCGCGCAGTTATATCTTACTTATACCGGGCCTTTTGACCCGATTTTCCAGGATGTAGAGATACTGGAAATCACGGACATCCTTAGCCCTAATATCATAGAAATGACGGAATATTTTCGCGAGCATTTTTTGCTACCTCAAAGGTATATAGCCCTTAGCGACGATGCTTTCGGTATAGTTCGCGTCTATGATATAAACAGTGATAGAGTGTTTGAAGTAGATATGAACGAAGTAGATACTTTAGACGATTTTAGCGGCATTGCGAATTTAAAACGATGGGATAGCTTTGAGCGATTTTTGGACGATTTTTTTACGCAGAAATAGCGCTGCTTAAGCCTTAGCGCCGTACGGTAAATTTAAGCAGATTTTGATTAAAATTTAGGCTGATTTTTTATAAGCCGACGGTAGAAGCGGTACTAAATTTTTCGATTTGTCGGTAAATTTTACGCTAAGCCAGACAAAGTCGCTGCACAGAGTAAACAAGCCGCCGTGAGATGAATTAAATTAAAGGAAAGTTATGGTAGCTTATAGTCGCCCTATTACCTTAGAAGCCGCGCTCAAGGAAGTAACCCAGGAGCGCTTTTGCAAGGGACATCATTACAAGGATGTCGCCCTGACCGACGAGATGGTCGCACAGATCGTACAAGTAAAGTCGTTGGTCAATATGGGCTTTATCAATACCGCGATTACCGATGAAGCCCTCCAATACTTAGCAACTTTGCCCAAACTAAAACCCCTTTTCTTAGAGGGTAATAAGCAAGTTACAGGTGAAGGCTTTAAGTACTTTACGGGCAAACCTATTGACCATATCTCGCTGGACGGTTGTCCCGTAACTGATGAGACGCTAAAAATCGTCTTGCAAGTACCACGCCTGAAGTCTCTTTCACTAAAGAGAACGCGGGTTACTTTTGAAGGACTTATGGCTGTGG
>ERZ773087.1760-NODE-1760-length-12799-cov-3.203076_pt1 | contig 12799 bp, 12 predicted proteins | sample MGYA00511375_ERZ773087 | MGnify/ENA primary metagenome ERZ773087 (study PRJEB29015, sample SAMEA2737995) | human oral metagenome | biome: human oral; feature: human-associated habitat; material: dental | place: China | collected 2063 ...
AAGTATTAATTGTTTCTCAATTAGAAGTTAATAAAGTTAATGGTGAATTTTCAATTGAAGTATTGCATGCAGATGGTGAGAAATGTGAAAGATGTTGGAAATATGATGTTGATTTAAAAGATGGATTATGTCCTCATTGTAGAGAAGTTTTAGGAAAATAGAAAGAAGAATTATAGTGAAATTAGAAGATTTTGATTATTATTTACCGGAAGAGTTGATTGCTCAAGTTCCTATTAAAGATAGGGACCATTCTAGATTATTGGTTATAGATAAAGTTAATAAAACTATGGAAGATAAAGTTTTTAAAGATATTATTGACTATCTTGAACCTGGTGATTGTTTAGTTAGAAATAATACTAAAGTATTGCCTGCAAGGCTTTATGGTGAAAAAGATACTGGTGCAAAAGTTGAATTTTTGCTTTTGAAAAATATTGAAGGTGATATTTGGGAAGTAATGGTTAGACCAGGAAATAAGTTAAAGCAAGGGGCTAAAGTTACTTTTGGTAATGGAATTTTAAAAGCTGAGATTTTGGAGTCAACTGAAGATGGAATTCTTAAAGCTGAGATTTTAGAGTCTACTGAGGATGGAACAAGATTTGCTGAATTTGAATATAATGGAATTTTTAATGAAATATTGGATGAAATTGGCTTAATGCCACTTCCTCCATATATTCATGAAAGCTTAAAAGATAATGATAGGTATCAGACTGTTTATGCTAAATTTCAAGGCTCTGCAGCTGCTCCAACAGCGGGTCTTCATTTTACGAATGATTTATTTGAGAAATTAAAGGAAAAAGGTGTTGAAGTTGCTAATGTTACATTACATGTTGGAATTGGAACTTTTAGACCTGTTAAAGAAGAAAAAATTGAAGATCATCATATGCATTTTGAGCATTATGCTTTAAAACAAGAAGATGCGGATAAAATAAATAAGGCAAAGATTTCTGGACATAGAGTTATTTGTGTTGGTACTACATCTTGTAGAACAATTGAAACAATTGCTGATCCGGATACAGGACTTGTTAAAGAAGCGGAAGGGGATACTGGTATTTATATTTATCCAGGATATAAATTTAAGTGTATGGATGGAATTATTACTAATTTCCATTTACCTAAGTCAACTTTATTGATGTTGATTTCTGCATTTTTGAATGTTCGCCTCTGGACTTTACAAACGCCTATTAACTATACCGCAAATGGGGGATATTTTTCTTGGCCTCTGATTTGGCTTTTGGAAAAAGGACTAAAAAATGGTTCTCAAAGTTATATTACAGCGATATATGCGATTGTTATTGTGCTTTTACTGGGTGCAATTGTTTATTTGCTTTATATACTCAATGTTCGTTTACCGAAACTTCCTAAAATAAATATTGAACAATCAGAAGAGCCAATTAAAAAAGAAAAGAAAACTGATTCTAAAGAAGATGAAAGACCAACAATCACTATTTCTCGTCCTGATATTTCAACTGATGATATCTTGGAAAAGGTCTCTCAAGCGACTGGGAAAGTTGTCCAGGCGACTTCTAGCTGAGGATCTTTGCTCAAGGAAATGTTTAAGACTAAGGTGACTCAAAAGATTGAGGAAAAGAAGCCGAAGCCTGTGATTTTATTTTCTGGGGATAAGCCAACTTTTGGTTATTCAGCATTGGAATCTAATCTAGGGAATCAGCAAACAGTAGATGAGAACTTTTTGGTTGAGAAGGCAAAGGCTCTACAGACAAAACTTTCAGAATTCTGAGTTCCGATTGCTATTGAGGGATTTGATATTTGACCATCAATTGTTCAGATTAAAATTAAGCCTGAGGAAGGGATTAAGATTTCAGCAATCGAGGGGCTTAGTAATGATATTAAGCTTTCATTGAAATCAAAGTCGCTTAGAATTATTGCTCCGATTCCTGGTACCGATATGATTGGAATTCAGATTCCTAATCCAAAAGCTTCTATGGTAAGGCTTGGAGATATTATTAGTACGGAGGAGTTTTCGATGCAGATGAAGAAAAATTCGACTAATCTTTCTCTTGGAAAGGGGATTGATGGAAGTGTTCAGGTGAAAGCTTTGGAGTCAATGCCGCATTTGCTTGTAGCGGGTGCGACAGGTAGCGGAAAGTCTGTTGGAATTAATGATTTCATTGTCTCTCTAATGTTTCAGAATACGCCTGCTGAACTTAAGTTTTTGATGGTGGATCCAAAGCAAGTCGAACTAGAGATGTATTCAGGTTTGCCTTATCTGTTGGCTCCGATTGTGTATGATAGTGGGAAAGCGATTAAGCTCTTGCAATGGACTGTTGAGGAGATGGAAAAGAGATATTCTACGCTAAAAGATCAGAGAGTTAGAAATCTTGATGAATACAATCAAAAAATGGAGGCTGAAGGACAGGAGAAGATGTATCGTATTGTCTTTATCATTGATGAGATGGCGGATATGATGCTTTCGAGTTCAGCAAATAGAAAGGAGGTTGAAAACTGTATTAACCGTTTGGCTGCGAAGGCTAGAGCGGTAGGAATTCATCTTATCTTGGCAACGCAGAGACCATCAGTAAATGTGATTACTGGATTGATCAAGGCAAACATTCCAACGAGAATTGCTTTTGGAGTAGTTTCTGAGGTGGATAGTAGAACGATTCTTGGTCGTAAAGGGGCGGAAGATCTTGTTGGAAAAGGAGATATGCTCTATATGGATCCATCGACTAAGTTTCCAATTAGAATTCAAGCACCTTTTGTGTCTACAGAGGAGATTGAGAGAGTGGTTTCGCAGCTTAGAAATAAGTATATGCAAAACCTTACAGAGGAAGATATTTATCATCCCGAGATTATTGCTGCACTAGAGAGTAAGGTTGAGACTGCTAGAGGAGTGCTTTCTAGTGGAGGAGAAGGAGGAAATGATGAAGATCTTATCAATCAAGCAATTCAGGTGATTGCTGAGACTAGAAAAGCTTCGGCAACCCTTCTTCAAAGAAAGCTCAATGTTTGATTCGCTAGAGCAGCGAGGATTATGGATGTATTGGAGGAAAGAGGAATTATCTGACCTCAAGAAGGTGCAAAGCCTAGAGATATTTTTATTTAAGATTACATTATCAAAAGAAAAAAGAAGTCTGAAGTCAGATTTCTTTTTTTATTATTAATAAAAAAGCCAAAATCTGGCTTTTTTCTTGTTTCTGAATTTCTATTTCATAAATCGTATATTTAGAATGAGCAATAGTTTTTGAGGTCTTCAATTTTCACTCTAATTTGTTCCATTGAATCTCTTTCTCTGAGAGTAACAGTATTATCTTCCTTGCTCTGGTGGTCAATGGTGATACAGTATGGAGTTCAGATTTCATCTTGTCTTCTATATCTTTTCCCAATAGCACCACTATCATCATATTCACATTTACATACCTTGCTCAGAGATCTGAAGATTTGTTCTGCGAGTGCAACTTGATCTTCATCCTTTTTGATCAGTGGAAGGATGGCGAACTTGATTGGAGCGAGTTGTTTTGGGAATCTTACGACAACGCGAGATTCACCATTTTCTAGTGTTTCTTCATCGTAAAACTCAAGCATTGCAACCATTACTTGACGACCGAGTCCAAAAGAAGCTTCAACACATCGTGGAATATATCTTTCCCCTGTGAATGGATCAGAATATTGCATATCTTTTCCGCTAAATTCTTGATGTTGAGAGAGATCAAAGTTGGTTCTATTGTGAATCCCTTGAATCTCACCAAATCCTCGAGGATATCTATATTCTACATCAACTGCAGCTGCTGCATAGTGAGCAAGCTTTTCGTGATCCTTGAATCTTAGATTTTCTGGATTAATTCCGATAACTTCAGTCCAATACTGCATACAGTCAGCTTTCCACTGATTGTAAATTTCCATAGCTTTTTCTGGATCAGCTGGAACGAAGTACTCAATTTCCATTTGTTCAAATTCTCTTGTTCTGTAGAGAAATTGCCCTGGAGTAATCTCATTTCTAAAAGCCTTTCAAACCTGAGCTAATCCGAATGGGATTCTAGCTCTTGTGGTATCCAAGACTGCTTTGAAGTCTGTAAAAAGTGATTGACAGGTCTCAGGTCTCATGTACACCTTGCTGGCATCATTTGCTACAGGTCCGAGATGAGAATCTAGCATAAGGTTGAAATTTCTACATTCAGTCCAGTCTGCAGGTTCTTTTGTATCTAGATTATTTGGAATATGTTCAACGATAAATGCTCTCATCCCTTCATTTCCTCGTGATTCTGGAGAGAGGTTTTTTACTCAAAGTTTTACCGTTAGTTCTTCATCACTAAGCCCATTTCTTACCTCTTCAAAGTAGTTTTCTATGATCTTATCAGCTCTAAATCTTTGACCAGTTTTTTTATCATCAATCAATGCGTCAGAGAAAGAATCTAGATGACCACTAGCTTTCCAAGTGGTTGGGTGCGCAATAATTGCAGTATCCATAAAAACTACATCATCTCTCTGCTGAGTAAAGTGTTTTATCCAAAGATCAGAAATATTTTTTTTGAGTAATGCTCCATAGGGTCAAAAGTCCCAAGCGTTCGCTAGTCCTCAATAAATTTCAGAGTTAGGGTAAACAAATCCTTTTCTCTTTGCCCAAGATACGATTGTCTCCAAGCTTGTTGCCATTATGCTAGTTGATAGAAGCTAAAATACTGATTTATTTAGTTTTTTTAGATCTTTTTGTTTTTCATATATCTCTTTGCATTTCATCAATCCCTGACTGAAAAAAAGCTTGTATTCTCTTGATCCTAAGCTTGATGCAGTCTTTAAGATTTGAGAGCATACCTTTTTTTTCTTTTTGTGGAGTCTCGAGTTTGACAACACCACCCAGCATTATTTTGACCATTTTTTTGTGAAGTTTTTCTTCAATGGACATTATCTAGATCGATAAAATAAAAGGTTTTTCATACTGATTTCTGAGGTTTAAGTATACTAAAGCTATCTATAAAATCAAGTAAAATTCTGAAATCAGAGTTCTTGTTTTATTTTAGCTATTTTTGATACGTTCAGCTAGGTGCTCTGCATCAAACTCAGTTTGTTCTAACTGATAATCTGTAAGTGTAGTTGTTAATTTTGTGTAAAGAGGGGAGAGAATTCTGATTTTTTCTCCTTGAGTATTGAGCTTTTGTGTGATGAGATTCTGGAGCTCAGGAGAGTATTGTTGATCAAGAAGAAGGATAATTTTTTTAGCTTTTTTAGCCTGAAGTTTTATCTCTTCAGAACTTAGTTTCCCCATACAGGCTAGGGCTAGGAAGTGATAACTTTCTTCTTGATGAAGAAGATATTCAGAGAGTTTCACCAGTTCTTCAAAGTAATTTCACAGTCCAATGACAAGGGTTTCTGCCTCAGGATTATTGATGAGATGAATCTCTTCTGGTTGGTCTATTAAGGCCTTGTCCACGATTGCGAGCTCTTCTTCTGCTTGAATCTCATAGATATTCTCAGCGATTTCTTGGTTGACGAGATGGATGGCATGAAGTCAATCTTTTTTGAGAATTTTGATCAGCATTTGCATATCAAAAGGGAACCAATTCTCGACCTTTTGTCTCTCAAACATAGTAATTTGATTGAGTTCTGGGCTGATTTTATGACCAATACTGCTGATACCAGAAAATGGGCAGATAAAGATTATATTTTCGTATCAAAAGATTTCACTTCACAGTAAAGATATAGGAAGCTGATCAAGAATTATACAGATATGATCAGATTTTTTGATTTTATTTTCCAAGAGAAGAGTATCTAAGTTGCTATTGAAAAGAATAAAGTTATTTTGCGCTTTCTCAAAGTAAAAATCTGAAATAATCCAATCAAAATGGATTTTTTCTTCTTTGATAAGTTCAAAAAAGTAGTCGTTGACCATAAGTTTTGAGAGGTTTGTGCTGTACATAACTATAAACTAAGATAAATTCTAGAGATCATAGGTGAGCAGATATTGAGCAATTTGTCTAAAGATAGGACCTGCGGTAGAACCTCACCATTGGCTTTTTCTTGGACGACGAATCCAGATGTTAACTACATATCTTGGATCTTCTGTTGAAATTACACCCGCAAAGGTACCATTTGTCCATCCTTCTCCTCTTTGATATCTTCCTCTAAATGAAATTTGGGCTGTTCCAGATTTCGCTCAGAGCTTTTGTCCTGAAAGATTTGCATTACTAAGTTCTGGATTGGTATTAATTACATTAAAGAGTCCTTTTTTTATTTGTTCTGAGGTCTCAGATTTAAAGATTTTATTACTATTTTGATACTTATTATAGCTATTTTCCGTATTTGATGGATCAATAATATTTCCGATGATTGTTGGTTTGATGTATTCTCATCAGTTTACGAGTGCTATATAGGCTGCCGCTAGTTGAATTTGAGTCGTGGTAAGTCCTTGTCAAAACGCATTATTCAAAAATCTGGCCATAGAAACAAGGTTTACTTTGTCAATGAATCATGGCTTTTCTTCCGCAAGTTCAATTCCTGTTAATTCTCAAAAACCGAGTTTCCCTAGATAGTTATAGAAGACATATTTTCCTACTCTTTGCACAATCTTTACCATTCAGACATTACATGAATAGACAAGTGCATGGAGAAAATTATGGTTTCCCATACAGGTTTTTGTTGCATTTTTGATCGTATATATTCAGACTTTTACTGATCCTTCATCAACATAGCGCTCATCAAAGTTCATCTCATCAGTATCAATTCCGATTGCTACTGTAAATGCCTTAAAAATACTTCCTGGTTCAAAAGGAACAGTGATGTTTTTATCAACGAAAACCTGAGATCAATAGATATTTTTTGCAATATACTTTTTTAGATTTTCTTGCTTTCTTTCTGTCAAATTTGCTAGCTTATATTCTCCTCCAGTATGGACATATACAGGAATATCAATATAGGTCTGATTATCAATGATTTCTCTATTTTCTCTGCCGAGTGGAATTAGTGTATATGCGTCGTTATAATTGTTTGGATCGAAGGTTGGGGCACTCACAGATGCTCTTACCTCTCCATTTTCTGCATCTGTAACTAAAATTGCAATAGCATCAGCTTTAACATTTTCTAGTTGTTCCTTAGCTAATCTCTCAACTTCCCTCTGCAGTCAAATATCAACCGTAAGATAGATATCGCTTCCATTAGTTGGGTTTTGAATTTCAAATTCATTTGCTCCTACATTTCCTAACCAAGCTGAGGTTCTTCCTTTAATTTCTCATTTCTTTCCTTTAAGCTTTGCATCAAAGTATTGTTCAATTCCGTAGTATGCAGTTCATCACCTGTCTACGTATCCTAGGATGTTTGCCATAAAATTTCAGTATGGGTAGTATCTTGTTGTATAAGGTTCTAGCACGAGTCCATAGAGTACTGGAATTGCAATCAGTCTTTCTTTTTTACTTTGAGAGGTGTTCTCTTGCCTTGAATTTCTATTCCTTTCAATCTTTGAAAGTTCTCATCTGTGTTTTATTTTTAATTCTCTGATCTCCTGTGCAAGAGCTGGGTTGAGTCCAGAGATGATTTTGATATATTTCCACTCTTGAGGCTTAAAAAGATTCTCAAATTGGCTTCAAATAGGGTACTTCCATTTTTTGAGCAATCCCTCAATTGTTGCTTGAGCCAAGCCAGGATCAATCATGGTTGAGGGCTCTAGGTATACATAGTGATCTGCGATAATATGCACATAGGGAAGTTGTTTTTGTGCTAATTCTTCCAAAAATTTAGGTTCAGTAAAATATCAAAGATAATTCTGAGTTTTGATTCAGATTTTTATTTTTTGATCAAGTTTTGTTTTTATAAGTTCGAAAGCCTTTTCTTTTGTGAATTGGTCCACTGTTTTTCCGAAGTTTTTCTCATATTCCTCAAAGTTAAAACTTTGATATTCTGGAGACTCCATTCCGCTTCAAAAGTAGAAAAGTTCCGGCTTTTTTGGAAGAAGGTTTACTCCAGCAAATAGTTCAATATTTTTAATACAATCAGTTTTATTGACAGGATTCATTCCATTTACTTCACAAAGATGCTTGTAGAGAACTGGTGTTACGATTTCTATAAAGCGATTTTTCATTGGGACGTTAGACCCAGAGATAATCCCATCTAATTCTCTTGGATCGATGGCAAGATCATAAAGAGTAATATTTTCTGTGAGTTTTACAGGGTGTCATCCTTTATCTAGGGCATAGATGTTTCCTCTTTCAGGAGTGAGCAGAGATTCTCTATAATGTAATCTACTCAGTAGGGTATTGTATTCTTCATATTCCAATATTTGGAGCTGAAAAAGTCTGAGTATAATAACGAAAAATAGGAAACAAAAAAAAGCAATCAGTTGTGTTTCCTTGCTTTCCAAGAGGTTTGCTACCCGAGGAATTGATTTTAATCTAGAAAAGAACTGATTCCCTTTAGCTTTATGTTTTTTTTGAGCAAGTAGACCCATCATTCTATTCGCTAATTTCCTTATTTAAGGTAAAATCATTTTGTATCATATACTCATTTTAGGCTGTAGGTATAGCCAGTAAGCATATTTCAGAGTTTTTGTTTCCATTTGTTGTAATTTAATTCTGTTGTGAGCGATATACTAATGTAAGGATTTATCTGTACATCTTTTTTTTGCCAGGCATAGTCAGGATTTGTATTTGGTGCTATGTGAATCTTCCAGCTTTTAACTGAGATGTTTGAATCAAAAAGATTTACCCAACCATCATTCACGTTGTTTGCAAGTTTGTAATTCTTGTAGGTATCTCATATTGCAGTTCCGTTACAATTGAAACCTTGTCCGTAGTCACATGCCCAAGTATCAATTTCTCCATCGTAGGTTTTGGGATCTTCTGAGTTAAATGTATGGTCGCTTCCTGCGTCAAACCCCCTTAATCTAAGGAGTTGAATTGTTCTTCAATTCCCTGTTTCATTAATTCTTAGGAAGACTCTTCTTTGCCCATCGTGGGAGATAAGATAGATTTCTTGGGGATTTTCTGGAATTGCAACTGGACCTATTCCCAAGTCTCTATCATCTGAGTCTCCAACTTCTGGGAAGTAGTTTGTTGGATCAGGAGTAGCTCAATCTCTATTGAATGTCGGATTGAGTCTTTCTTTTCAGTCTGTATTGACTCCTACATCTCGAAAGAGCATTTTATATTGCCCATAGGATTGACGCTTATCATTTTGTGCAGTTATTCAGATTTCTCAATCTTTACAGTTGTTGATGCTGTAATATCTTCCTTCTAAGTCCTGCCCAGAAGAACAGTATTTAATTCTATGTTTTTTATGCCAAGTGGTGTCTGTGATTACGCTATTTTCATTTCCATAGGCAGAAAATACTGAATAATGTCAATTTTCTGTCTGAGTTCAGATCTTTGATCTATTAAAATATTCCTCATAATCAATCGTATAATCTTGGAAGAGTTCAGCAAATCTATTCATAACTCAGTTGGTCTCTTCGATGAGTGCTTGTCTAGCATCATTAAAATGTTTTACCCTTGGTAAGGTAACCATAACTGAATAAATTGTCGTTAAAAGGCTCCCAGATATGATAATAACTAGGAGCATTTCTAAAAGGGTAAATCATTTTTTCTTGTGCATCTGTAGAAAAATACTGAATAATTTATTTAGATCATACTATTGATTTTTGCTCTGGTTTGTGGACCAAATCGTCCATATCCAGATTTATTTTTTTCTTTCCCTGTGATTACTCCGTTTTTGAGCTGGAACTGATATACTGCTTCAATTGTTGCTCTATCATAAATTCCGTTTATTGCTCCTTTGTAGAATCCCCAGTTTGTAAGATAGGTTTGAAGATCCTTTACCTGAGCATGATATTGACCTTTTTTGAAAGTTTGGGTAAAGGTTGGTTTGCTGGTAGTAGGCGCTTGCTCTGGCTGAGTTGGCTGTTGAGGAGCTGTTTGTTGAGGTTGTGTTTGTTGAGTAGTTGTTTCTGTTGTTGTTTCAGTAGTAGTTGGTTCAGGTTTTTTTGCAGGTGTTTCACTCTCTAGCATGAGTTTGAAATTTCTTCTGAGTTCATTTCCTAGATCAGTGATTGTTTTATTAAATGCATTTGAAGCAACTGGTTCTAGATCTTTAAGTTTTACTTTTCAGCTTTTGATACCTGAGGTAATAAGATCCATACCTTTAATAGTATCGTTGGCTGTAGATTCAAGATCTTTTGCATAATTCGCAAAGTTTACACTTGTTGTAAGGAGTAGACTACAGTTTACATCTCCAGAGCTAGCATAAAATTTCTTTTTAAGATCTTCTTGTCTGCTCATGATATCAGCGTATTTCTCATACTCAAAAAATGCTGAGAAAGTGTAGTACACTGATTTATTGGTTTCAGCGATCATTTTTTTCATAAAGTTATCTTTATGAATTTGGTATTTCGCCTGGATTTCAGGACTAGGGTTGTGAGTACTGATCATTTGTCCAATGGTAGTATCAAAGTCCATACTCATACTTGAAAGTGTTTGATCTTTGATTTTTGCCATATTAGACCAGAGGCTTGAGTGATTATTGATTGCATTATTTAATCCAGAAAAAGCTCCGCTCACAGCATCAGCATATTTGTTTACATTCTTGATGATATCAAGTTTTTGTGCAAGTCCATTGAGAAGATCTTGATTGTTTTTTACATATTCTAGAAAGGTAGCTTTCGTTTTCCCAGATTTGAGATAATACTCATTTTCAAGATTTGTAATTTTGATAGCATTTTGATTGTAGAAATTATCTAGCGTATTCCCTAGCAGAATAGGATCAGCATCTTTGAGTTCAAGACCGTATCTTTTGATGTCTCCATCTAATCCAATGTATTCATTGAGAATACTGGTTTTGAGGTTATCAGTTAGCTTATTAAAATCTAAGTTTTGGTCTTCCTTTGGAATAGCACCTAGACAGCTTGCAGCATCAAAAAGTGTCGTATCAGCAAATTTTTTAGTTTCATCAGCTATTGATTTTAGCTTCTTTTTGCTGTTTTCAAGGTTATTAAGGAGTTTTGTTTTATTGCTTTCTAGTTTTGAAGTAAGGCTATTGATCTCTGCCGTAGTCGGTTTTGCAGCAAAAGCGGCACCACTAAGGACGATCATAGATCAAATGATGCTTATTCAGAGTTTTTTCATTTTTTTCTTTTATAAAATTAAAGGTTTGAATATCTAATGAGTATCGTTTTTGTTCTAAATTTCAAGTTGAAATTTGAAAGTAAAACGCTACTCTCAAAAAAATGAAGAAATCAGATTTTTGATTTGTTTTTATTTTCTATATTTATGGCTTATGACCTTGATCCCTACAATTATTGAAAAAACTAAAGCTTGAGAGAGAGCATATGATATTTATTCTAGACTTTTAGAGGATAGAATTATCTTTGTTGGAGAGGCAGTACATAGTGCGATGGTAAATACTGTGATTGCTCAGATGCTCTATCTTGAGAAAAAGGATCCGGATAAGGATATTATTATGTATATTAATTCTCCTGGTTGGGGCGGTTTTCAGGTAGCCTCATGATGCGATGCCCAGAATCTGTTTGCGGATGGCTTCGGCGGCTTCATCGGAAAGGCCGCCTTTTTTCGCCTGCTTGGCTGCGTCTTCGGCCACGGCGGCCACTTTGGCTTTCACTTTCGCCTGATATTCTTTCAGCCGGGTGCTGGCTGAAATCAGGCCGGCGATGCGTTTCGCCCCTTCGCTCATCAGGTCGAAGCGGGCAACCGGCGACAGCTCTTCATCGTTGATTTCGCCGATTTGCACCAGCGAATCGAACAGCTCGGTCTGCACCATCGCCATCAGGGCTTCGCTGCGGGTGTCTCCCTCGTCGGACGCGCCCTCGGCAATCAGGCGCGCGGCTTCGGTGCTGGCTTTGATGCTGGCAAAACGCCGCTCGACCTTCTGGCCGTAGCGGTGGACGGCAGAGCGGCTGACTTCGTAGCCCTGCTCCTGCAGCCATTCGGTCAGCTCGGTGTAGTTGGCAAAGCCGTTTTCCGCCAGCTTGCGCTCAAAGGCGTTGCGGATGTCTTCCGGCAAGGCGGCAATCGTGCTGCGTTTGGGCATATCAGCTCTCCCAGTATTTTTCCGGGCGGGCGATGCCGGGCTGGCAGTCGATGGTGTATTCGGCAATGTCCACGCCTAGGCGGGTTAAGTCGGCATACCAGATGCCGATGGGCTGTTTGGCCAAATCCACCAGCCTGCGGTCGGACAGGTAGTCGAGCTCGCGGCGCAGCTCCGTCGGCGTGATGTCGGGGTAGAGCTGGCGCAGCACATCAAGCAGGAAATGCTCGGAAGTGGTGTGCGGCCGGGCTTTGTTGAGGATATTGATCATCTGCCACCGGATACCGGCTGTGCGGGCATGATGGATCATGATTTGTTCCTTTCCATTTTGTAGAGGTCGTTGAGGGTTTTATAGACGGCATCCATTTTTGCTTCCAGCACCGCCTGCCCGCGGATGTAGTCTTCGCGCAGGACGTATTTTTCAGGGAGCACGGCTTTATGCTCGGCCATCTGCTGCTTGATGGATTCCACCTCGTCGGCCAGCTTTTCCTGCTGCCGCTGGCGGTCGTCCTGCTCCTTTTGAAACTGGCCCAGCAGCAGCCTGCCGAAAGCAAAGCACATCCCCAAAAACGACAGCAGGAAACCGATAAGCTGCCAAAATTCAATACTGATAAAAGTCTTCTGCTCCATTATGGAAATCCTATCTCCTGATACAGCTGGCAGCCGATGCAGCGCACACAGCCGGGCACGGCTTTTTGCCGCTCTTCGGGGATGGCGCCGCCGCAGTCCACGCAGATGCTGCGGCTTTCAGAGCCGGGCGGCAGTTGGTGTTTGGCGAGGGCGTCGGCGTGGTATTCTCCTTCGTCGGGACAATCTTTGG
>ERZ773087.1761-NODE-1761-length-12794-cov-21.410864_pt1 | contig 12794 bp, 9 predicted proteins | sample MGYA00511375_ERZ773087 | MGnify/ENA primary metagenome ERZ773087 (study PRJEB29015, sample SAMEA2737995) | human oral metagenome | biome: human oral; feature: human-associated habitat; material: dental | place: China | collected 2063 ...
GCAAAAGGTGCCCTTTAAGCCCCTTACTAACGCCCTTTTGAAGTCCAATTAAGCATCTTTTGATATGCTACTTTCTAACTAATTGATTTCCTTTTGGTTACAAGTCTTCCTTTTATATGTGTTTTTGTCCTTATTTATAGATGTTTTATTTGAAGGTATGTAATGATTTTTCAAAACTCTATCCGTATCTTTGAGGTATTAATAAGAAAAGGTATCTTGCGTCGGAAAGTTATAATAAAATATGTAGTTTGATAGTTTTTATCCTATCATTTTGTTTAATAAGTTACTTCAGTTCTTCCGTTAAAACTATGTAAGAATCATCTATAGATTTAACGGAAGAAACATATTTATTTCTTAAAATTCTGTATAATAGCGTTCTTCTCTTCTGCTTTTTGAGCTTCTTTGTTTGCTTCCAAAGCATTCTTCTTGCGGTGATACTGCATCACTTTCTTACCGAAAAGAGCAGCCATAGAGTCTTCAGAGAGGTAGCGCATAGAACCAGAGTCAAAGCCGACAGAGTCTTGTGGGATGCGGTGTCCCTGTTCGTCAAGTGTGTCTTTGTAGATATAAAGTCTACCGTTGAAGATGTGCCAGCTCGTATAAACAGTCACCTTAGGATATTCCACAGGACTTTCATCTTCCAAAGAGTTAGCTTTCATGACATAACCCACTGGCGAAGCTTGGTTATAACTCTTCAGTGTAAAGCCATACTCACGCGGTGTAAACAAGGCAGCCTTCATAGAATCGCTCATGCCAGCCAATATTTCCTCCTCTGTCTTCGTAGGGTTAGGCTTCAACTTTGGCAATACTTGGAAAGTCCATGTACCCTTCATTTGTTCAAGATTAATAACCATTTCTGCCTCAAAGGGGTCAATAGGATTAGGAACAATAGCTAATTCGTCGCCTATCTCGGGTGTACCATAAACCATGCCATTGCGTTTTGCTGTTACAATGTCAAACTTTACAGGGTCACCTCCCTCATTTGGTAGGAGAACAATTATAGAATCAGAGCAACCGTCGCACGCCAATCCGTAGCGTGTACTATCACCTTTCATTTGAACCTCAACATCGATAGCACTGTGATCTCCAGTCGATACTTGGTTGTAACAAGCTGTAAGGAAAAGCAGTGCAAAGCCGAAGAGAGGGAAAAACATTTTCTTCATGTACTAACTTTTAGACTGCAAAGATAGTCAATTATTGCAAAAAATATTAGCGGTCAGTCGTTTTTTGGAAATTTTTATCTAATTTTGCAGGTCAGATTGCATGCTGCAATCCCTTCATTTAGTAACATATTGAAAATATATATGGGAAAGAAAATTGAGTTCAGTCTCATTTATCGAGACATGTGGCAGAGCTCTGGTAAGTTCCAGCCACGTAAGGATGAGTTAGTTCGTATCGCACCAGTCTTCGTTGAGATGGGCTGTTTTGCACGTGTAGAAACCAATGGTGGTGCATTTGAACAGGTTAATCTTTTAGCTGGTGAGAACCCAAACGAGTCTGTACGTGCCTACACCAAGATTCTGCATGAAGCTGGTATCAAGACGCACATGCTTGACCGCGGTCTGAACGCTTTGCGTATGTATCCTGTTCCTGATGATGTTCGTGCATTGATGTATCGTGTAAAGCATGCTCAGGGTGTGGATATCACTCGTCTTTTCGACGGTCTGAATGACATTCGTAATATTGCGCCTGCATTGAAGTGGGCTAAGGAAGCTGGTATGACTCCACAGGGAACACTCTGTATCACTACCTCTCCTGTTCATACAATTGAGTACTACTGTAAGTTGGCTGATGAGGAAATTGCAGCTGGTGCAGAGGAACTTTGTTTGAAGGATATGGCTGGTATCGGTCAGCCTGCATTCCTTGGTGAGTTGACTCGTCGCATTAAGGAGAAACATCCAGACATTATTCTTGAATATCACGGTCACTCTGGTCCAGGTTTGTCAATGGCTTCTATGCTTGAGGTAGCCAAGAATGGTATTGATATTCTTGATGTTGCTATTGAGCCTTTGTCATGGGGTAAGGTTCATCCAGACGTTATCTCTGTACAGAGCATGTTGAAGAACGCTGGCTTTGATGTACCAGAAATCAACATGGATGCCTACATGAAGGCTCGTGCTATGACTCAGGAGTTCATTGATGAGTGGCTCGGCTACTTCATCAACCCACAGAACAAGATTATGAGTTCATTGCTCCTTGAGTGTGGTTTGCCTGGTGGTATGATGGGTTCTATGATGGCTGACCTTGGTGGTATTCGTTCAACTATCAATAACCTCCGCAAGAAGAAGGGCGAACCAGAGCTTTCTGTAGATGATATGCTCGTTAAGTTGTTCGATGAGGTGGCATATGTATGGCCACGCGTAGGTTATCCTCCATTGGTAACTCCATTCTCACAATACACAAAGAACATAGCTCTTATGAACCTCCTCACTCTTGAGCAGGGTAAGGGTCGTTTTGTAATGATGGACGATTCTATGTGGGGTATGATTCTTGGTAAGAGTGGTCGTGTTCCTGGTGAGATATGTCAGGAGTTGAAAGACCTTGCTAAGCAGAAGGGTCTTGAGTTCACTGATGCCGATCCTCACACCTTACTTACAAACGCTCTTGACGACTTCCGTAAGGAAATGGATGAGAACGGATGGGATTACGGACAGGATGATGAGGAACTCTTTGAGTTGGCTATGCACCCAGAGCAGTACCGTAACTACAAGAGCGGACAGGCTAAGAAGAACTTCCTTGCTGACCTTCAGGCTGCAAAGGATGCTAAACTCGGTGCAAAGGTAAGCCCAGAGGAGGCAGCAGCATTCAAGCATGCTAAGGCTGATGCTATTGTTTCTCCTGTTAAGGGTCAGCTTTTCTGGGAATTCCAAGGTGATGGTGAGGCTGCTCCAGCTATCGAACCATTCATCGGTAAGGAGTATAAAGAAGGTGATGTGTTCTGCTACATTCAGGCTCCTTGGGGTGAGTTTGTAACTGTTCCTGCTGCCCTTGGTGGTAAGTTAGTGGAAATCAACGCTAAGCAGGGTGCTAAGGTAGACAAGGGCGACGTTATCGCTTACATCGAGAGAGCACACGAAGAATAAAGAGTCATTATTATAAATGATAGGGCCACGGCTCCTCATTCATGGCGGTGTAAGCCGACTGGGAGAGGAGGTGTGGCTTTTTTCGTGATATGGATTACCAAGTAATTATCAATAAATACTATCCCGAGGATAACGAACTACGTCATATCCTTCTTGTTCATAGTCGTGCTGTAGCGGATAAAGCACTTGCTATTGCTGATCGTCATCCAGAGTTATCGCTTGACAGACAGTTCATTGAGGAAGCTGCTATGCTGCATGATATAGGTATTGTTCGTTGCAATGCCCCAGGTATACAATGTTTCGGCACTGAGCCTTATATCTGTCATGGTCGTATTGGTGCAGAGATGTTGCGTGCAGAAGGCTTCCCTCGACATGCTCGTGTTTGTGAACGTCATACTGGAGCGGGTATCACTCGTAGCCAAATCATTGCACAAAAGCTGCCACTTCCTCAGCAAGATTTCCTCCCTGAAACCATGGAAGAGAAGGTAATTTGTTATGCTGATAAGTTCTTTTCCAAGTCTCATCTTGATGAAGAGAAGACGATTGAACAGGCAATAGCAAGTCTTTCCAAGTTTGGCGAAGAAGGTGTTGCACGCTTTCGTGAGTGGGTTAAGATGTTCTAAAACGGCATTGAGCGTATTGACAACCTTATTATAGGAAAGCAATATATTAGCTGTTTTATCTCTGTCGTAGGTCATTCGGATGATTTATTAGGCGTGTAATAGTTTTAATCATTATTTCTTTGTACTTTTGTAGTATGATAAGAAAGAACCCATATACAGAAGAAAAATATAAGCATTATAAGGTGACGGCCCCCGCTCCGTTGCTTCAATGGTTGCTGGCTAACCTGAATGAGAGTAAGAGTAAGGTTAAGGCAACGCTACAGAATCGTGGTATCAAGGTGAATGGTAAGTGCGTTACACAGTTTGACCATCCACTGAAGGCTGGCGACAAGATATCTGTTAGTAAGAGCAAGAAGAACGATTTCTTCCGTAGTCGCTATGTGAAGATCGTCTATGAAGACAGATTTTTGGTAGTGATTGAAAAGAATATTGGTATTCTTTCAATGGCTGCTGGCCATTCTTCATTGAATGTGAAGACTGTTCTTGACGATTATTTCCGTAAGACAAAGCAGAAGTGTACGGCACATGTTGTCCATCGACTTGACCGTGATACATCAGGACTGATGATTTATGCTAAGGACATACAGACGGAGCAGTTACTTGAACATGACTGGCATAATATCGTTTATGACCGTCGTTATGTGGCTGTAGTCAGTGGTGAGATGGAGCATGATGAAGGTACGATTGCTAATTGGTTAAAGGACAATAAGTCATACGTAACCTATAGTTCGCCTGTGGATAATGGTGGAAAATACGCCGTTACGCATTTCCATGTACTTGATCGTACGGTAGCGCACAGCCTTGTTGAGTATCAGTTAGAGACAGGTCGTAAGAACCAGATTCGTGTACATTCTGCCGATATGGGGCATCCTGTTTGCGGTGACATAAAGTATGGTAATGGCGATGACCCACTTCATCGTCTTTGTCTACATGCATACGTACTCTGTTTTCATCATCCTGTTACACATCAGCGTATGGAGTTTGAGACACCAATACCTGCTGTATTCAGACATTTATTCAAATAAAGCATGCTTGAATGGAGAACTTACAATATTTTATAGCCCTTCTTGCCGTATTAGTTATCGGTCTTATTCTGATTAAGAAGATAACAGGTTGTATCTTTCGCATCATCATTATACTTGCAGTTCTTGCTTTTGCTTATTGGGCTTTGACTGGTTCACACGTCCTTTAGAAATCCTTTTATTGAATTATTTACGTGAGGATAGACGTTACTTTCTCACGTAAATATTTCTTTTTATAGTGTTATCTGATTAAATCTTTCTCATCTTGGAAGGCTGTTTGCGTCTTGCTATCTTCATTATAACGACCATAATCCCCCTTTCTCTTTATCTTCAACCGATGTGTTGATGCCTAACACATGTCGTCCTGATGGTAAGCACCAATGGTGTTGACCGCTAATAACATTTTAATTTGTTATTGAAGTAGAGTTGACTTGTCGTTAGAAACGAGTTATATAGTCTCTTCTCATTTTATAGCTTTTCCAAAATTTAAGAAACTGATTTAGTCGTTTCGTGACAAAAAGATAGCTCTCTCAGAAACTTATTCTGAGAGGGTTATCTCTTTATCGTGAATGGTGTAGTGGAAAGAGATGGTATAAGAAAGTCCGTCTAAGACATTTCTTATATCCTTGTTTCTCTTGATTACACCTGTGTAAGTTTTTGTGTGGTCTAACTTAGCGTCAACAATAATCTTGTAATCGTAGAGCTGCTCAAGGATTTTAGCAATCTCATTGATTCGCATATTGTTAAATGGGATTATGTCGTCACGCCATACAGCGTCGGCAAGTGCATAACTGTTTTCTGTCTTAATGGTCTTGGAATCCTTGCTGACAGTAGCCTTTTGGTTAGGATGAAGGACAACCTTTCCCTCTCCGTTCAGTCCTGTTACTTCCAATCTACCTTCTATCAAGCTGATAACTTCTTTTCCATCAGCAGCTTGATCTTTAAAGTTGAAGGTTGTTCCCAATACCTTTGCTGATGCTCCATCACTGTTTACGATGAATGGTTTTGCAGCGTTCTTTGTTACGTGGAACAATGCTTCACCCTTTAAGTTTACCTTACGCTCGTTGCCCTCAAAGTTATCTGCATAACTAATTGTAGCTCCCTTGTTGAGCCATACGGTAGAATTATCTGGTAAAACGACTTTCTTTACCTCGTTCATCGCTGCAATAGTGATCGTTTCTGCAGACTGGTGAAGATAGGCAAAGAGTCCTCCTCCAATCAGTAATACGGCAACAATGATTGCTGCAGCATAGCGGAGGAAATAAAGTTTATTCTTATTTCTATTTTGTTCTTCGTATTCTCTGATTTGGTCAAATAGTTTAGTCTCTGCTTCTTCAATTTTCTTAGATGTAGCAAACTGGTTGTTCTTCCCTAAGTGGAAAGCCAACTCCATCTCGAAGAATTCCTTTTGGTTTTCCTCCGAGACCGCCAGCCATTCAGCCAGCTGCTCCATCTCTTTGGCTGTTGCTTTGCCAATAAGATAGTCTTTAATGGTCTTGTTATTTATTTCACTCATTCTGTTTTGTCTCAACTGAGGTGTGTTGTATTTTAATATTTTAGTCAGCAGTTTTCCTGCTACTCACTTCTTATAACAACCTAATTTGTCTTTTTACGTAATAGGAATTAATAAAAAATGTTATAAACATTGATATATCATCAGATTATATAATGTGTTTACATTACTAACTAAGGGTTGAAGGCGTATTCTTCCCAATAAATATTGTTGTTATATTCCTTTACTTCTTACACTATTGGTGCCTCTGTGATTACGTATCTTTAAATAAATACGCTTTCATCTCCGTGCCTCCGTGTGATATTTACTTTAAAAAGATAAAGAAATATATTGACAAAATATTTGAAGAAAAGGTGGGGAAAAGTCTTAAAAAGGAACTGTTTTAGTATCTTTGTAAGTTGTTTGTTATCAAGAAGTTGCAAGGTAGCGTTTTAAAAGTTGCTTAGTTGGACTTCAAAAGGGCGTTAGTTAGACCTCAAAAGGGCACCTTTTGCAAACCAAAAGGGCGTTAATAACAAGCCATTTTGTGGTCTTTACAAAAACGATATGTGAAAAATTAGGACAAAATGAGGCGTTTTGAGGTTTGGCGTATAAGGTTTACTTTTTGTGTTTAAACTTTTAAGAGATACCACACAGAGCAACTCTAAGTTTCTTGCCACATACTTTTTCTTTGAAAAGTCCTTAAGTATGTCGCTTTAACCTTGTTCTTAAAGTCTTCAAAGCCTTGTATAAATGTACCTCAACAGTGCGAATCGAGATTCCTAACTGCTCTGCTATCTCCTTGTTTTTCTTATCGTGCTGATAACTCAGTATGAAAACTTCACGACATTTAGCAGGAAGTTCGCTGATGGCATCGTTGATTTGCTTTCTTGTCTCCAGTCCTTCTATGTAGCCCATTACGTCGTTAGCCTCTGGGTCATAATAGTCTAACTTGAACTGAGTTACTTTCTTCACGCTGTCAGCATGGTTGTAGACAACGGTGCGGTGCTTAATGACATTGAGCGCACGAGTATAGACAATACGATAGAGGAAAGCCTTGATATGGCTCTCGTCTTCAATGTCTTCTTTTCGTTTCCATAACTCCATGAAAGATTCCTGTACGATATCCTCTGCCTCATCGTCTTGTACAAGACGAGTAGCATAGAAGGAGAGGGAGGGATATAATGCCCTAAATATCTGTCGGAACCTTTGTTCTGGTAATGTCATTGTTTATTCTTTAATCCTGCTTACTATGGTTCTATCCTATCTACAACTTTATTTTTTGCAATGTTGTTAGCAGGAGAATTTCAATATTTATGAACAAAGATACACTTTTTATACTTGTAAAGAGGAATGAAGGGGTTAATTTATGTGAAATGGGTATGAGGCATCTTTATTAAATAAAGATAATTGACTATCTTTGTGTATGTAAACTCAATGTTTTGTTAGTGTATTGTAAGAATAATACTATTTAAACTGATTCCATGGTGATAGATGGTCGTCTGAAAGTATTACTTTCCCTCAGAACGTTTATGTGTGCCTTTCTTTTGATGATAGGTGTACATAGTGTTTCTGCACAGGTCTCACTAACAACAAACCAAACTGATTTAAAGACTGTTATACAACGAATTAAGTCGAAAACTAAGTATCGTTTTTTCTATGATGATGCGCTTGGAAAACAGAAGGTTAATGCTGTTTCTATAAGTAATTTACCGATTGATTTCGTCTTGAATAGACTCTTTGAAAATACGGGGATAACTTATAAAATCATTGATAATATTATCTATCTGAAGAAGGAGAAACCAGCTAAAAAAAATAGATATACGAATAGTACGGAAGCTGCTTACCAACAACGTAAGAGAGAGGAGCCTGTTGCGCCAACGCTCTATACCTTTAATGGGCAGGTGCAAGATGTAGAGGGTAATCCGCTTATTGGTGCAACCATCATGGTAAAGGGTAGTTCTAAGGTGCGTGCGATGTCTGATTTAGAGGGTAAATTTGTCCTAAAGTCAGAAACACCTAATCCTATTTTGGTTATTTCTTGTATCGGTTTTGATGCGATAGAAAAGCGTATAGAGAATAGAAATAATCAGTTGTTTGTGTTGAAGGAGAGTCCCTATGAGTTAGATGCAGTCTTTGTAACAGCTTTGGGTATCAGCCGTTCGGGTACAGCTTTGAACTATAATGTCAAGCAGATGGATGGTGACGAGTTGAACAAGGTGAAGACAACTAACATTGCTAATGCTTTGGCGGGTAGGATGGCTGGTATCTCTGTCAATGAGTCAGCAGCAGGAATGGGTGGTGCAGCACGTGTGGTAATGCGTGGTCCGAAGTCTTTAGCGCAGAGCAATCAACCGCTTTATGTGGTCGATGGTATTCCTATTAACAATCGTAGTAATGATGATGTGAAGGGGGGTATCTATTCGATACAGCCTGGTGCAGAGGGTATTTCGGATATTAATCCTGATGATATTGAGAGTGTGTCGGTGCTTAGTGGTGCTGCTGCAGCAGCCCTCTATGGATCAGCCGCAGCACAGGGGGCTGTGATGATCAAGACAAAATCGGGTCGAGTGGGGAAGACATTGGTGGAGTTTTCTACAAGTACACAGTTCCTTTCTCCCTTCGTCTTACCTGATTTCCAGAATGAATACGGCAATCGTGCCAATGAAATGAAGTCATGGGGAACGAAGAATACGTCGGGTGCTGGTGGTTACACGCCAAAGGATTTCTTCCGTACAGGAGTCAACTTTACGAATAATGCAAGTCTGACGGCAGGTACTGAGCGTAATCAAGTATACCTATCTTTAGGTTCATCGACGGTTTCTGGTATTATTCCTAACAACGATTTTCAACGTTATAACCTCACATTTAAAAACGTTTTTACCGCATTGGAGGATAAGTTAAGGCTAACTTTCTCCTTTAAGTTCGTCAGAGAAAATGACAAGAATATGTTGGCACAGGGACAATACTTCAATCCGCTGACCTCTGTTTATCTTTTTCCGCGTGGTGAGAACTTTAATGCTATAAAGGAGTTTGAAACCTATGATGCAGTGCGCAATATCAATTTGCAGAACTGGAACTATGGAGATGACTTGAAGATGCAAAACCCTTATTGGGTTACGAACCGTATGTTGAAGACAACAAAGCGTAACAGATACCTCACTGACCTTGGTGTGAAGTATCATCTTACGAATTGGTTAGCTCTTGAAGGAAGACTTCGTTGGGATGAAGCTGTTAATAGATTGGAAGACAAACGATACGCTTCAACGCTTGATATCTTCGCTCATTCGCCTTACGGATATTATAGTTATTGCAAGATAAATGACCGTTCTTTCTATGCAGATGTTATGGCTGACGTTACTAAACGGTGGGGTACTCTCTCGCTGGTAGCAAACGTTGGTACTGCTTTCTCACATACATCCTATGACGTGTCAGGCTTTCAAGGAGGTTTAAAAGCGCCTTCAAATATCTTTACTCCTAATGGAATAGATTATAATAGAGTGTCGGGAGATAACCGTCCAATCTTTGATATCACGCGTCATGCAATTCATTCCGTACTTGGGAGTGTGGAGTTAGGCTGGCATGAACGTGTTTATCTGACAGTGACAGGGCGTAACGACTGGGACTCTTCACTTAGTAATACAGCCCAACAGTCCTTCTTCTATCCTTCTGTGGGTATGTCGGCAATTCTTTCAGAGATGTTTAAATTGCCAAAGTTCGTTGACTTCTTGAAGTTCCGTACTTCGTGGGCATCAGTGGGTTCTGCCATTTCTCCTAATATTTCCTCTGCTTGGCGGTATGAGTATGTTCCTTCTACAGGTACTTACCATACGGTTACTTATAAGTTTCCAGACAACTTCTATCCAGAGCGTACGAACTCTTGGGAAGCAGGAATGACGGCACATCTGTTTAAAGAAGCCATGTCTGTAAAGTTCACGTTGTACCAATCAGATACGAAGAATCAAACCTTCCTTCGTTCGATTACACTTGGTGGGGCGTTTAATCGTGAGTATATTCAAGCAGGAGACGTGCAGAATCGAGGTTTAGAATTGAGTATTGGCTATAACAAGAAGTGGAGTAATCTTCGTTGGTCAACCAATATGACTTATAGTACAAACCGTAACCAGGTTGTTAGATTACTTGACAATCCTAATGAAACTTTGCGCCAAGGTGGTTTGAATGGGTGTGAGGTGATATTGACGCAAGGCGGTACGATGGGGGATCTCTATACATTCACAGATTTTAAGCGTGATGCACAAGGGAATGTTTTGCTCAATTCCGATGGGCAGGTGATGCAGATGGAGTTAGCTTCACCTAAGTTAGTTGGTTCTGTTTTACCTAAGGCGCAACTTGGTTTGAGCAATAATTTCTCATGGAAGGGAATAGAACTTGGAATGTTGATAACAGCTCGTTTGGGTGGTGTCTGCGTGTCACAGACCCAAGCTTTCATGGATTCGTATGGAGTTTCTAAGAAGACAGCAGAACTGAGAAACAATGGTGGTGTTTCAGTTGGTAATCAGTTGGTTTCTACGGAGAAGTATTATACAGTTGTCGGAGGAGAAACTCCGATTTGGGATGAGTATGTCTACGGTGCTACTAACGCCCGAATTAAGGAACTTTATTTAGGTTATACCTTTGATAAACTGATTCGTGGCGCAAAGGTGTCAGTCGCTTTGACAGCAAGAAACCTCTTGATGTTATATTGTAAGGCACCTTTTGACCCCGAGGCAACTTCCTCAACAGATACTTATTATCAGGGATTTGATTATTTCATGCAGCCCAGTCAACGCTCATTGGGCTTTAGTATCAACGTAAAACTCTAAGATCATGAAGTTGAGTAGAAAGAAACTGTTATTCTTCTTCTGTCTGTTGACAGTCTTTTCTTCCTGTACGGGTGAATTCGTTGATATTAACCGACCAGGCAGTAAGCTATCACCAGAGGAGTTGAAGCGTGATAACTACGCTGTCGGTTCTTTTTTGATTCAGATGCAAGGAGTTGCTTTTCCAGAGCAGGAGAATGCCTATCAAACAATGATAGATTTTGTCGGTAATTATCTGGGACGTTATACAACCTATACCAAGGAATTACCTAAGAACCATACGCTCTTTAATGCAAGTAATGCTTGGTGTGCTTGGCCTGCTTCTTATGCTCCTCCTATGGTGTCTGCATTTGATGAGGTTGTCAAACTGAATGGTAAGAAGAATATTTCTTATGCGTGGGCATTGATTCTGCGTGCACAGGCTTTCCTTCGCTTTACAGATATCTATGGACCTTTCCCACTCAGTATGAATGCAGATAATACGGAGGTTTATACATCTCAGAGAGATATCTATTTACAGCTGATAAAGGACTTAAATGAAGCTACTGCTTATATCTCATCTGACACGCAACTGGCTAAGGAAATGATAGTCTTTGCACCATACGACCTCGTATATAAAGGAGACTTCAATAAGTGGCGTAAGTTTGCTAATTCGCTTAAATTGCGCATTGCCGTGCGTATCAGTAATGTAGAACCAACGTTGGCACGTTCTTTAGCTGAACAAGCGGTGAGAGATGGTGTCATAGAAGGGAATGAGGACAATTGTGCTATTCGTTATAATAAGTCGGGTTTGTGGACAACTGCTGTTTCATGGGGCGACAGTCGTATCTGTGCTGACATTGAAAGCTATATGACTGGTTATAAAGATCCACGAATGAGTATGTATTTCCTACAGCCTATGACGGCAGGGCAGCGTAAATATATTGGCTGTCGGGCTGGAGCAGCGATAGGGAGTAACATTGTTGCTAAGCGTCTTTATTCAACAGTCAATGTGCAAGAAACGACGCCAAGTTTATGGCTCACTGCATCGGAAATGGCTTTTTGTAAGGCGGAAGGTGTCTTGCGTGGTTGGAATATGGGCGGTGGTACTGCCAAGGAGTATTATGAACGAGGCGTAACACTGTCTTTCAATCAATGGGGTGCAGATGGTGTTGTAAACTATTTGTTGGATGACACCTCGACAGAAGCTAACTATGCAGATGCCTTAGGTGGCTTTGGTGGAGCGGCTGCAAAGGCTTCTACGATTACCATTAAATGGGATGACAATGCGCCTATGGATGAGAAAATGGAGCGTTTGATAACGCAGAAGTGGATAGCTTTGTTCCCGAATGGACAGGAAGCATGGAACGAAATTCGTCGTACGGGTTATCCTCGTATCTTCTCTGTACCACAGGCAACAAATGGTTATACGCTGTTGACACCTAATAGAATACCTTTTGATAAGAATCAACAGATTAATAATCGCAGTAATTACGACAAGGCTGTCGAACTTTTAGGTGGTCCTGACGATTACGCAACACCAATGTGGTGGCAGAGATAGAAGGTTTCTTTGTGTTCATTTTACGCAACTATTTTGTTGAAACTTGTTTACAAAAATCTGCGCTTTGAGATGCTGTTCTTATACTCAAAATGACAGTTTTAGTCACTCTTGTAATCATCATGTAATCAGATAGTTATAAGAGTGCTTTTTAAAAGGTGCTTAACCCAAGTTTAATACCCACCTTCGCCTAATTGTTGCTGTCACCATACTTTCC
>ERZ773087.1762-NODE-1762-length-12793-cov-54.116502_pt1 | contig 12793 bp, 8 predicted proteins | sample MGYA00511375_ERZ773087 | MGnify/ENA primary metagenome ERZ773087 (study PRJEB29015, sample SAMEA2737995) | human oral metagenome | biome: human oral; feature: human-associated habitat; material: dental | place: China | collected 2063 ...
CACCCTCCCGGCCGGGGCGGGCAGCGGGCAGGAGACGGACGCGGACCTCGAGCGCCTGGCCGACGCCGTCGAGGGTGCCAGCGTTCTGGGGCGCGTCACTCCCGAGCAGAAGCGGGCACTGGTGCGGGCCCTGAAGTCGCGAGGCCATGTCGTCGCGATGACCGGGGACGGGGTCAACGACGCTCTGGCGCTCAAGGATGCCGACCTCGGCATCGCCATGGGCAACGGGGCACCGGCCACCAAGGCGGTGGCGCGTCTTGTGCTGCTCAAGGGGGAGTTCTCCGCCCTGCCCGGAGTCGTGGCCCAGGGGCGTCGGGTCATGGCCAATACCGAGCGCATCGCCTCCCTGTTCCTGGCCAAGACCATCTACGCCTCGCTCATCGCCGTGGTCGTGGCCGCCACGGCAGTCGCCTACCCCTTCCTACCCCGTCAGTTCACGGTCGTCTCCTCGCTGACGATCGGGATCCCCGCCTTCGTCCTGGCCCTGGCCCCCAGCTCCCAGCGCTACCGGGAGGGATTCCTCGGTCGGGTGCTCAGCCTGTGCGTGCCTGCGGGGCTCATGGCGGGAACTGTGACCCTAACCACCTATCTCTGGCTGACGCTCACTCATGCCCCCCGCGCCCAGGTGACGACGGCAACGACCCTGGTTCTCATCACCTGCGGCCTGTGGCTGCTCACGCTCACGGCCCGACCTCTGACGAGCTGGCGCCTGGGGCTGGTTGCTCTCATGGGGATGATCGCGGTGCTCGGTGTCGTCGCCCCGCCTGTACGCGCCTTCTTCCTCCTGGCCTGGCCCACGCCCGGCGTGTGGTGGGTCATCGCGCTCATGGCCGGCCTGGCCATCGGCGGCATCGAGCTGGTGCACCTGGTGCGGCGTCGGATCGTGCGCGGCCGCGGCTAAGAGACCTGCTGCCTCGCTGCCGCTCCTACCTTGCGGCAAGGAGGCGAAGCCATCCGTGCCGGGGGTGGATGCTGATATCAACCGTGAGGAAACCGGCCTCGTGGGCCAGGGCGGCAAGGCTCCGGCCGTCAGGCACATTCATGTCCAGGCGCTCCGCCCAGCGCCCCGCCGCTTCCCGATCGGCGACCTCGTTGGTGATCACGAGCCGACCCCCGGGACTCAGGACGCGGCGTATCTCAATGAGGCCTGCCTGCAGGTCGGGCCAGAAGTAGGTGGTCTCGAAGGCCGTCACCACGTTGAAGAAGCCGTTGCGGAAGGGCAGGTGGTCCACCGAACCCTCCAGGACCCGAAGACGGCCGGAGGCAATGGCGGAGCGGTTGAGGCGGCGGGTCGTCTCAACCGCCTCGGGGGAGTGGTCGACACCGGCCACCTCACGACGAGTCCGCGCAAGAATCCGGGCGATGGCCCTGCCTCCGCCGCAGCCGACGTCGAGCACCTTGTCACGGGGGCGGATCCCCGCTGCCTCCAGCCCCCACCGGTGCAGGCGGGCGTGCCCAATGTTCATGCCGCGCAGCAGCAGACGCCCGGTCAGGGAGGAGGGACGGGCGAACTGGGAACCGGTCGGCGCGGCCTCCTGCCGGCTCAGGCCAGGACTCCGATGACGGGGTTCCACTCGCGTGGGATGCGCTCGTTGATGTAGCCGGCCTGGTGGAAGGGGTCCTCCTCGAGCAGGGCCAGCGCGCCGGCCTCGTCGTCGGCCCGTACGACGATGAGGGCGTCATGGGTGCCCACGTAGGGGCCGGCGGCGAGCAGCCGCCCCTCGTCGGCCAGACGGCCGTTGAAGGCGCGGTGCGAGGGGCGAACGGCGGCCATCTCCTCGTCCTTGTCAGTGACGTAGCGGTACTCGACGGCGTAGATCTTGCTCATAGGCTCCAGCATAGGGCCGGGTGCCTCAGTCGTGGCCCGAGACGAGGCAGTGAGCATTCTTCCGGTGTGCTGGCGATGAGACATGTCGAACACGTGTGCGATCGCACGGTATCGGTGACAAGCCCCTAGACTCGAATCCCGTGAACGACTTTCTCATCATCCGTGGGGCCCGCGAGCACAATCTCAAGGGCGTGGACCTGGACCTGCCTCGCGACACGATGATCGTCTTCACCGGTCTGTCCGGCTCGGGCAAGTCCTCGCTCGCCTTCGACACGATCTTCGCCGAGGGGCAGCGCCGTTACGTGGAGTCCCTGTCCTCCTACGCCCGTCAGTTCCTGGGCCAGATGGACAAGCCCGACGTCGAGCTCATCGAGGGCCTGAGCCCCGCGGTGTCCATCGACCAGAAGTCTACCTCGCGCAATCCCCGGTCCACGGTGGGTACCGTGACGGAGGTCTACGACTACCTGCGTCTGTTGTACTCACGGGCGGGCATCCAGCACTGCCCGGTCTGCGACGCGGTCATCTCCTCCCAGACCCCGCAGCAGATCGTCGACCAGGTCCGCTCTCTGCCCGAGGGCACCCGCTTCCAGGTGCTCGCCCCCGTGGTGCGGGGTCGCAAGGGCGAGTACTCCGAGCTCTTCGGTGAGCTGCGCGGCCGCGGCTTCAACCGGGTGCGCGTCGACGGCGCCGTCGAGCGCCTCGACACTCCTCCGACTCTCAACAAGCGCCTCAAGCACGACATCGAGGTCATTGTCGATCGCCTCGTCGTCCGCGAGGGCATCCGCCAGCGGCTGACCGACTCGGTCGAGACGGCGCTTGGTCTGGCCGAGGGGCTGGTCATCATCGAGCAGGTCGATCTGCCTGACGACGACCCCGAGCGGGAGCGCCGTTACTCCGAGAAGCGGGCCTGCCCCAACGAGCACCCCCTGGCTCTGGACGAGATGGAGCCGCGCACCTTCTCCTTTAACGCCCCCTACGGCGCCTGCCCGGCCTGCACGGGCATCGGGACTCGGCTCGAAGTGGACCCCGAGCTCGTCGTCCCCGACGAAGAGCTCACCCTGGCCGAGGGCGCCGTCGCCCCCTGGTCGAGCCACCAGAAGTACTTCACCCGCCAGCTCGATGCCCTGGGCAAGGAACTGTCCTTCGACGTCGACACCCCCTGGCGCGCGCTACCGGCGCGGGCCAGGGAGGCGATCCTGCGCGGCAAGGACTACGAGGTCAAGGTCACCTACCGCAACCGTTGGGGGCGTGAACGCATCTACTCCACCGGATTTGAGGGCGTGCTCGACTATGTCATGCGCAAGCACGACGAGACCGAGTCCGACTGGTCCCGCGAGCGCTACCAGGCCTACATGCGCGAGATCCCCTGCCCCGTGTGCGACGGAGCTCGGCTCAAGCCCGAGGTACTGGCCGTGCGCGTGGGCGGGCTCTCCATCGCCCAGCTGTGCGAGCTGCCCATCAGTGAGACCCGAGACTTCCTGGCGGATCTCAACCTGACCGGCCAGGCCGCCCAGATCGCGGGCAGCGTCCTGACCGAGATCAACGCCCGCCTCGGCTTCCTGGTTGACGTGGGCCTGGACTACCTCAGCCTGGCCCGTGGCGCGGCCACGCTCTCCGGAGGCGAGGCCCAGCGCATCCGCCTGGCCACCCAGATCGGCTCAGGCCTGGTGGGCGTCCTCTACGTCCTGGACGAGCCCAGTATCGGCCTGCACCAGCGCGACAACACCCGTCTTATCGAGACTCTCCAGCGACTGCGGGACCTGGGCAACACGCTCATCGTCGTCGAGCACGACGAGGACACCATCCGCTCGGCCGACTGGATCGTTGACATCGGTCCCGGAGCCGGAGAACTGGGCGGTGAGGTCGTCTACTCCGGTGACGTCGAGGGCCTGGCCGGAGCCGAGGGCTCGGTCACCGGCGACTACCTGGCCGGGCGGCGTCGGATCGAGATCCCTGCCAAGCGGCGCAAGCGCGATAAGAACCGTGAGGTCACCGTCGTCGGCGCCCGCGAAAACAACCTCAAGGACGTCACCGTCTCCTTCCCGCTCGGCGTACTGACCGCTGTCACAGGAGTATCCGGCTCGGGCAAGTCCTCCCTGGTCAACTCCATCCTCTACCAGGTGCTCGCCAACCGACTCAATCGTGCCCGCGGCGTGCCCGGGAGGCACAAGACGGTGCGGGGCGTGGAGCACCTGGACAAGGTCGTTCACGTCGACCAGTCGCCGATCGGGCGCACTCCCCGGTCCAACCCCGCCACCTACACCGGAGTGTGGGACCACATCCGCAAGATCTTCGCGGCCGTGCCCGAGTCGAAGGTGCGCGGTTACGGCCCCGGGCGCTTCTCCTTCAACGTCAAAGGCGGGCGCTGCGAGTCCTGCCGGGGAGACGGCACGCTCAAGATCGAGATGAACTTCCTGCCGGACGTCTACGTGCCCTGCGAGGTCTGCCACGGCGCCCGCTACAACCGGGAGACCCTGGAGATCCGCTACAAGGACAAGACGGTCGCCGATGTCCTGGATATGACCATCCACCAGGCCGCGGACTTCTTCTCCGCCTCCTCGGTCATCTCCCGTCACCTCAACACCCTGGTCGAGGTGGGGCTGGGATACGTACGGCTGGGGCAGTCGGCCACCACGCTCTCCGGTGGTGAGGCCCAGCGCGTCAAGCTCGCCACCGAGCTCCAGCGCCGCTCCACCGGGCGCACCATCTACGTCCTGGACGAGCCGACCACCGGCCTGCACTTCGAGGACATCCGCAAGCTGCTCGGGGTACTTCAGGGGCTGGTGGACAAGGGCAACTCCGTGGTGGTCATCGAGCACAACCTCGATGTCATCGCCAACTCCGACTGGGTCATCGACATGGGGCCCGAGGGCGGCAAAGGCGGGGGAACCGTTGTCGTGGCCGGCACGCCGGAGAAGGTCGCGGCCACGGAGTCCTCCTACACCGGTCGGTTCCTCGCTCCGATGCTCGAGGCCGCCCGCGGGTGAACTTCAGGCGGTACACGCCAACGCCTGCGGAGGGCTCCGCCTCAGGTCCGGTTGCGCTTCTGTGCACCGCTCATCTGCTCGCGACGCTGTTCCTGCGCGTAGCGGTTGTAGATCAGCGACAGGACGAAGCAGATGATGCCGGCAGCCGCCAGCGAGACGACTCGAACGATCGAGTTCTGCGAGGCGGTATCGACAGCCGCCAGCTTGAGGACGGACAGGAGCACCAGGGTCAACCCGTAGTGGCGCAGGACGGTCATGCGCAACCTGAAGCCGACGACGATACAGGCCCCTCCGGTCAGCAGTACCAGTACCGACATGAGTACTGAACCCACTGCGATGCTGGTCACGACGATGACCGAGAGCCACATGAGCAGGGAGTTTCCGATCGCCAGGCTCAGACACACCTCCGCTCGCCGTCCCCAGGGAAGCAGGAGCCACGTGGCGCACGCTCCCAGCCCCAGGGCGACAGCCGCCAGCGCTACTGCCCAGGTCGTTGAGCTCAGCTCCTCCGCCCACGACAGGGTCGCCACAGCGGTGACGGCCGCAAGACCCGAGACGATCCAGGACGGTACCGGCGCCCCGGTCAGAGAGCTGTTTGGGTCGGGCAGTGCCTGGCCCTGGGGCCCCACCCTGTAACGAGAGCCCCGGCACTGACCGCTGAGCACTCGGAGGGGTGTCGCCTCACTTGACACGGCCCCCAGGGCGATGAAGGCGATGAGGACCAGACCCGGAACCATGTGCAGGGCCGCCCGGCCACTTAGGGAGTCGTTGACCAGAACCTTGGCGAGGAACGGAATGAGAACCGCCAGGTTGAAGACAATGGTGGTCAGCGCCGCTCGCAAGGCCAGTAGCCGCGACTGGACACGTGATGACGCTCCGCTCGGTCCGCTCGGTGCGGGGGAAGGCATGCTCCGCGCCGTTCGATCCCCCAGTCCCTCGGTCATCATCACGAGGAGCACGGAGACCACAACCGAGGCGATGAGCGACAGGCGATCGGCTCGGGCGTACATGGTCGTGGGAGGTACGAGGATTGGCGCGGTACCGAGGAGGGCCAGGATCGGAGCCGGCTCGGCCCGTCCATCGACGATGGCGGGAAGGAAGCAGAGCATCGCGGCGACGACGACGAAGAGATAGACCCGGGGATCGCTGACGGTCGCCATTGCGGCCAGTGCGAGGGGGAAGAAGGTCGCCTCGTGACTGATCGCCATGGCGCTGCGCCACTGATCGGGGCTGTGCGGAGCAAGTACTGCGAGTGCGGCTCCAGCCAGCAGCAGGAGCTGAAGGATGAAGGTGGCGATGACAGCGGAGTGCACTACCTCAACGCTTATCTGCTTCATCAGCAAATTCGGGTACACCATCAGAAGGACCAGGGCGGCCAGACCCCAGTCCCAGCCCGCAGTCTTGATACCGGTGCCCCACAGACGTCTGCCGGCGTGCATCACCTGGCCGACCAGCAGCAGGCACAGGGCCAGGACGATCCCTGTGCCTCCAACGACGGACACACGCAGCATCGGACTGATTGGTGCGAAGACAAGTGCTGCCACCGTTGCCACCACCGATGTCACCGGATACCAGGCGGCCAACCGCATCCGCCCCGTCCCTCGCGACAGGGCCGCGCAGGTCAGGGCCAGAACTGTGACGTAGACACTGATCATCAGCCATGTGACGATCGCTGTGCTCGCCTGATGCGTCACGTGGCTGAATGCGAAGCCGATAGTCACCAGGGCGCCGATGGTTGAGATGATCGCGGTGAACAGCACCCGCGTCAGGTGAGACACGACCAGGAGCACGAGCCCCCAACCGGCCATGAGTGCCAGTGCAGGTTCCGGTCCGAGCATGCCGCCGAGAAGAACCGCACCCACGATGGAGACGAAGCCGAGCCCGCCGCCGGTTCCCGTGATCGTTGCGGCGGCGACCCGGTACTTCGGACGGCTGACGCTGAGGCGGGCGCCCACGGCTGTCATCGTGACCGCGATGAGTGCCAGCGCCAGGATCTTGACCGGGTTGGGAATGGAGTCCCAGACAAGGGCCAGAAGACTGACCCCGGCGGAGAGGACCAGCAGCGCAGCCGCACCGGAGAGTAGGTAGCGCCCGAGGTTTCCCTCCCGCACTGCTCGCCGCGCCCAGCCGGGAATCTCAGCAGCCTCGGCACCAGAGCTATGACCTGCTCCAACCGGTACCCCTTGATACGGATCGCCCGTGTCGGCCCTTTGGGACGGAACGGGGGTATAGCCGGTTGAGCCGGGACTGGCCCAGGACTCCGAGGAATGCTCGGGTGATACAGGGGCGGGTGACCTGGGGGCCTGGACTACCGGCTCCTCAACCTCGGGTACTCGGGGCGCGTCGTCGTGCAATACTGCTGGAGCGGAGGCGGAGACTACTTCGTGCTGGGGGAGCTCCTCGTCGGCGGCTTGTGTAGGAGAGCCACTGAAAAGCCTCGTGGGGAGCTCGGTGGCAGCGCTCGTCGCAGGGGTTCCTGCCGGCGTCGTCGTCGCAGCGGCGGGCGAGGTGGTGGTGGACAGGGGCTCCGAGACACGGTGATCGAGGACATTGATGCTCTCGTCGGCGGCCATCGGGGCATGAGTCGTTGGTGAACTGTCCGTCGTCGTGGACCGATCGCCTTGCGCCTGTTCCGGGCTCCCAGCGGTGTAGGCCAGCCAGGTGACGCGTTCGGCGACCCAGTCGATCTTCTTCTCGATGAGGTCCAGTCGCCGCAGAATCAGAGCGACATTCGGGCCCACATTGGGAGGGATGGACATAACGGTTCTCCTCGTCGCTCGGTGCTTGGCAACAAGCAGCTCGTCACTTAACCGGTTCGAACGAGAATAGGGGGAGCGCCCGACGTCGAAAAGAGGGAAGCGCTCCCCTGTGGATAACGTGCCGGAGCGTAGAGCCTGCCGTGCTTTACTCAAACGCACAGAGTCGAACAAAGTGCCCCAAGAACGGTCAGCCTGGGTTAGGCTACGCGTCATGAGCGAGAACGGACTCACTGCTGCCCAGCACAAGATGCGCGACGCGGGCGTCGCCGAGCAAGCCATCACGGTCTTCACGCACTACTACCAGGCTCTGGAGGCCGGAGCCACAGGACTCATCCCCGAGGAGACCATTGAGCCACTCACACAGATCGACTCCCTGGCTGACGTCGAGGTCAGCGACGAGGCGGCTCGAGAGGCGCTGAGCAGGACGGTCCTCATACGGCTCAACGGGGGGCTGGGAACCTCCATGGGGCTGGACCGTGCCAAGTCCCTCCTGCCGGTGCGCGACGGTAAGACCTTCCTCGACCTGCTGGTCGACCAGGTCACGGCCGCCCGCCGGCGCTACGGGGTGAGCCTGCCGCTCATCCTCATGAACTCCTTCCGCACCCGTGAGGACTCCCTTGAGATGCTGGCCGGGCACCCCGAGATCCAGGTCGACGGCCTTCCTCTGGACTTCTTGCAGAACCGTGAGCCCAAGCTCCGTGCCGACGATCTGAGCCCGGTGGAGTGGGAGGCCGATCCGGAGCTTGAGTGGTGCCCGCCCGGGCACGGAGACATCTACACCGCGCTGCTCGCCTCAGGGCTGCTGGACGCGCTCCTGGACAAGGGGTACCGGTACGCCATGACGGCCAACTCCGACAACCTCGGGGCGGCGCCCTCGGCCAGGATCGCCGGCTGGTTCGCGGCCTCCGGTGCGCCCTACGCCCCGGAGATGTGCCGTCGCACGCCGGCCGATGTCAAGGGTGGGCACCTGGCCGTGCGCAAGAGCGACGGACGCATCATCCTGCGTGACACGGCGCAGACGCCTGAGGATCAGATGCACTACTTCACCGACCAGTTCCGCCACCCCTTCTTCCACACCAATAACCTCTGGTTCGACCTGAAGGTCCTGCGTGACACCCTGGCCGAGCGCGGCGGGATTCTTGGGCTGCCGCTTATCAAGAACAGCAAGACGGTCGATCCCGCCGACTCCGCCTCAACGCCGGTGATCCAGCTCGAGACCGCCATGGGGGCCGCGGTGGAGGCCTTCGAGGGGGCGACCGCCATCGAGGTGCCCCGCTCCCGCTTCCTGCCGGTCAAGACCACTAATGACCTGCTGCTGGTGCGCTCGGACGTCTATGAGGTCGACGACGACGGCCTGCTGCAGATGGTTCCGGAGCGCGCCTGCACCGTGAATCTCGACCCCCGCTTCTACAAGAAGATCCAGGACTTCGAGGCTCGGTTCCCAGAGGGCGTCCCCTCGATCAAGGACGCGCAGTCGCTGACCGTGGAGGGCGACTGGACCTTCGGTTCCGGCGTCGTCGCCACCGGCGAGGCGCACGTGGAAGCGGGGGGCTCGCCCGGAAGGATCGCCGACGGTACCCGGATCTGACGACGGATCGCGCCTAGGTTAGCGGGACAGTCTCACTGGCTTGCCGATGCGCATGAGCTTGTCGGGGTTGCGGACGATGAGAACCTGCTGAACACCAGTCTCCGAAGCAACCAGGAAGACCACGAACTCTACGTTCTTGGAACTGCTGACCACGGCTGCGAGCTCGCCGTTGAGCCACGCCAGCGCCACGTCGAACTGTGGCGTCTTCGCGGCGATGCCGATAAGGAAGCGAGCCACGGACTCTGCGCCTCGGACGGGACGGCGTGCCGCCGAGGCCCGGCCTCCACCGTCGGACACGAGTACCGCCTCAGGAGCCAGCAGACGTACGGTGGCCGCCAAGTCTCCCGAGCGAATGGCGCTGGTCAGCTCGGTCCACAGCTCGGGAGAGGGGCTGGCGCGTCGGTGTGTTCGTCCTTCTTGCAGCCGGGTGCGTGCACGGTGCACCAGCTGGCGCACGGCGGTGTCGGATGCATCGATGATGCGACCGGTCTCCGCCGATGACAGGGAGAAGACCTCTACCAGGAGGAATGCTGCGCGTTCGGCAGGGGAGAGGGTCTCCAGTACCATCAGCGTCGCCTCAGAGACCGTCTCCGCCAGGATCAGGTCATCGGCCAGATCTGCCTCAGTGGCGACCGGCTCGGGAAGCCACGGTCCCAGGTAGGATTCCTTCCGGTTGGCCTCGGAGCGCAGCGCGTTGAGTGCCAGGCGTGTGGCGATACGGCACAGCAGCGCGCGCTCTTGCCGCACCGGTTCTCTGACGCGTTGGCGGCGCAGCCATGTCTCCTGCACGATGTCCTCGGCCTCCGCCGCGCTACCAAGCATGCTGTAGGCGAGGGTAAACAGAACGGCGCGATGTTCCTCGAAATCCTGACCGGACCTGTTGTCCATATCTGCGGGTTGGTCGGAAGCAGTCATTGAGCTGGGCCTCTCACGATGCGGTACGAGCCGGAGCGCTGAGCCTCTTCGATCAACCACTGAGTAGTGCGGTCCATGACCCAGTCCTTGACTCGGCGGGCCATTCTCCCCGTCAGGACAGGACCGTTGGGAACGTCGTCCGGACTTACGTGCTCGACGACGCCGCGATTGCGTCCCAGCGAGACGCAGCGCATGACATAACCGACGCCTGTCTCAGGTGGCGGAGCATCGAGCACCTCGGAGATGAGAATATCAGCGGCGACGGCTCCCAGAGAGAGGGCTGAGGCGCAGCTGGGGCGTAGATGCGGGGCCGGAGGCGCAGCGCAATCGCCGACCGCGGTAATCCTGAGGTCGTCGGGGGAGTGTAGGAACCTGTTGACTATGATGCGCCCGTCGGAAGAGGTCGACACTGGTGGATCGCATGGAACAGTGACCGGTGCAAAACCTGCGGTCCATATGGTGAGCATGCCGGGCTCGGGCTGGCACATATGGTTGTCGGTTACCGTGCAGCCCAGCCGACGCAGTTGACGAGAGGCCTGCTTGCGGGCTCGTACGCCGAGGTGGGAGCCAACGGTGCCGGAGTCGACGATCTCAACATCGAATCCTTGCTCAGCAAGTTCCGCGGCGGTCTCGATCCCGGTGAGACCACCTCCGACGACGCGAATGCGCGTGTGGGAAGAGCCGACAAGTTCATCTCGAAGCGGCTGCAGATCGGCGATCCCGGAGATCGGCAGGGCTCCAGCAGGTGCCCGGCTGGTGCTGCCGGTCGCCAAGACGACCTGGTCGAAGGGAATGGGGTCGCCGTCGGAAAGATGGACGACACCCCGTTTGCGATCGATGCTCGTAGCGCGGCCGATGACAACGTCGATGGCTGGGTTGAGCAGCTCGGACAAGGGCCGTACCGGGTCTTCTTCAGCACGAAGAGCCTCGTGCAGACGAATACGCTCGACAAGGTGTGCCGAGGCACTGATGAGGCGAACACGTGTGAGGGCAGTAGCCATTGGGTGAGAAGCAATCCGGTTGGCTGCCATGATCCCGGCGTACCCGGCCCCGATGATGACGATGGTGGTGCGATGCGTTGGACTCATATCCATGAGACACATTGGCGCATCGAATCGTGACAGTCGAGCGGAGACTGTGACGGCATCCATAGTGGGAGGCTGATTCTGAGCTCGCCTTTGCTCGTCTGCTTGTAGCGCGGGGTGATGTAAAAGTACCCGCCCTTGGGGCGGGTACTGTCAACTTGGTGTCAGGATGCTGTGGTGGGCGATACTGGAATCGAACCAGTGACCTCCTCGGTGTGAACGAGGCGCTCTAACCCCTGAGCCAATCGCCCGATGCGGGGGACAGGCTATCCACCGCCGGTGCCGTCGGGCAAACGAGGCCCTGGTGAGGTGGATCACCGCGCTGTCGTTTGCTCTCGGCGGTCGTGAGGATGTTATGGTTTTCCAGCGCCACGCGCCCCGGTACGGGCCAGTGGAATGCACGCGGATGTGGCTCAGTTGGTAGAGCATCACCTTGCCAAGGTGAGGGTCGCGGGTTCGAGTCCCGTCATCCGCTCCGAGGAGCGGGGAGGCCTCCCAGCCCCCGGCATCTCACTGGTGGGTTGGCCGAGAGGCTAGGCACCGGCCTGCAAAGCCGTTTACACCGGTTCGAATCCGGTACCCACCTCGGGCGATTGGCGCAGCGGGAGCGCGCTTCCCTGACACGGAAGAGGTCACTGGTTCGATCCCAGTATCGCCCACCACCGGAGTCGTGTCTGCGAGCGATCGGCAGAGGACGATGAGCGGCTCGTTCGCCTCAACGGCGGCGGCCGTGTCGGCGGGCGTCTTATGACGCGAGATCGCCTGCCCCGCAAGCACGATGTCGGTACGGATGAAGATCCTCGGGTCTTGGTCGTGTCGATAGGGCCGCCGGGGCGGCTCGGCGGGGCAGGCGGGCGGCTGCGGAGACGACGCGCGGCATGAGCAACAAGGCGTGCGCGGCGAGGTCTGGGATGGCCGCGAGGAGCCTGCGAACCTGAGATCCGAAAGGGGCGGGGCTGTCCGGAGCGGGTGCCGCTGCGCGGTACGGGAACGCAGAGAAGACGTGCGCAACGGTCGTAGCGCAGCGGACATACTGCAACCGCACATGCGCGGCGAATCATGTGCAACAATTGCTGAACATTGAGTCTTGCGCAGGATTCTCGCGCTGTCTAGGGTCTCCCTATGGTCCGCAAAGTCGCCGGCCCCGCCGTGATGAGAGCCGTCGCCCACCCGCTTCGCCTGGCGATCCTCACCGAGATGTGGGATGCCAACAGGCCGCTGCGGGCGGCCGACCTCGCTGAGATCCTCGGTGAGCCCGCCAACTCCATCAGCTACCACGTCCGCAGGCTGCGGGACGCCGGGTACGTTCTGGACGCCGAGGGGCCCGAGGGCGGCACGGCGCGCGACCACTGGTACACCTCGCCCCGGCGCGGGATCACGGACTCCGGCGAGGCGACCGACGCCGATGACCTGAATGACGCCTTCGGCTCCGTGCTGCGGACTCGCTTCAGCCAGGTGGCCGAGCACGTCATCCGTGCGCAGGCGGCGGAGGAGGGGCCGCTGGTCCACATCGACGGCATGATCTGGAGGCCGAAGGACCTGGCCCGCACCTATGCCCGGCGTCTGGCGGACCTGGCCATTTATTAAGTGTGTAAAATAAGGGTGGCGCGTGTGTGGAATGACGACGCCTA
>ERZ773087.1767-NODE-1767-length-12747-cov-17.588245_pt1 | contig 12747 bp, 11 predicted proteins | sample MGYA00511375_ERZ773087 | MGnify/ENA primary metagenome ERZ773087 (study PRJEB29015, sample SAMEA2737995) | human oral metagenome | biome: human oral; feature: human-associated habitat; material: dental | place: China | collected 2063 ...
GCGCGGTCGTCGGCACGCCTCGCCGCTCCGACATGGTCGCCGTGCAGACTCCGCAGGGCTTCCGCTGGGACGTCCTCATTCGCGCGCACGAGGAGGGCGCCTCCCTGGGCGCGGATGAGGCCTGGGCGGCCACGGACGACGCCGGCCTCGTCGAGGCGATCGGCGGGACCGTGCACACGGTCGCGGGGGACGAACGATCCCTCAAGGTCACCCGCCCCCTCGACCTGGCGCTCGCGCAGATCCTGGTCGCCGAGGAAACGAGCGCCTGAGCGCGATCTTCGGCTCGCGTGGACTGAGCAGGGGGCGTGTCAGGGAGCCGTCAGGAGCGAACGCACGAGTCGCGCACCCTCCGGCTGGCCGAGCTTCGCGCGTTCCTCCGGCTTGTCGACGAAGTAGTCGATGAGGCGCCGCAGCAGGACGAAGCGCATGGGGGATCCCGTCATATCAAAGACCAGGCCTTCGTCGAGTCCGTCAACGGAGACGTGCATCAACATGCAAGGGAAGAAGGCGGAGTCGTCTGCGGTGAAACCCTCAATGCGGGGGTGCATGTCCCACGGGATAGGCGTCGGAGCGCTGTCCGTGAGGGGGTGAATCTCGAAATGATCGGGCGAGAACACGATGAATGGGCCGCGGTGAATAGAAGAGGGGCGCCGCGGATTGCTGGCGCACAGCATGAAAGATATTGCCGACAGTAGGAATCCGCAGAGAATATGGATGATCGCGTGCAGGATCGGGACTCCAAGTGCTAGCTCGACGATCAGTGAGATTGGTCCGGCGGTAATTCCGAAAGTGTAGGAGTACTGACGCACACGAATCTGAATGAGGGATGGATAGAGTGCTATTCCTTTCCGCTCCGCGTGCACGACCGGTCCCCTGCGTCGGCGAACGGACTCCACAATGCCGATCACGAGCGACACAGGGCATATCACAAGGCAGTAGATAAACAACAAGACGATCAAGCTGGGCGGCAGCAACCCGCCTAAGAAAAACAAGGCGGCCACAGCGACGGGACAAGCTGCTGCAATGAAATACCAGTTGAGGGGTTCCATTTGACGACCGCCTGCAACGGGAACGCTCATCATCGGGCTTTGCTCCATCGTCTTCTCCTTCCTGGGTGACATACCAGCATATGGCATGGAGTCGACGAACGTGCGGGCTTTTCCAGCCTCGTTGCGGGATCCTTCCAGCGACGGGCCCGCGTCTCAGGCGTCCGGGTCTTGTCCTCGCAGGAGCGCTCGCACCACGTCGACGCCGGTCTCGGTGCCGAGAACGCGCCGCCGCCGGGGGTTGGAGGCGAAATAGTCAATAAGTCGCTCGAAGGCGACGTAGGAGAGCCCTGGATCCTTGAGGCACAGCCACGTGACACCGTCCTCGCCATCCGAGGTCCAGTGGACGGCGGTCATGCCCTTGATAGTCTCCCCCACGCCGGTCACATCACTCCAGGCTGCCGTTTTGAGCCGAGGAAGAATGTCTTTCTCGGCGAAGGCGAAACCCGAGGGGACGAGAAGGAGCTTCTGTGCTTTGACGTCGCGCGGTTGAGGAAAATACAGATACGTGTGCTTCACGAGAAAGGAAACGATAAGGATGCAGGCCAAGAGTGACATAAGGAAACCATTCTTGGTGCTCGAGGAGAATGCGAGAGGAATGAGGGAAATCAAAACGCCGCTCACTCCCCATGTAAAGCCGGCGAGGCGCCTCTGAGAGAAGGTAGTGTCACCGGTGATCATCAGCTCGGTGACCGTGCGTTCCTCCTGGCGCGTCGTGGTGGCAGTGACCGTCGGCGGGCGGCTGGGTGCGCGCGCGTAGGCAACGGCGGCTGGAATGAAGGTGACGAGGAGAATGCAGACGATAGCGAGCCCGTAACGCAGGCCGAGGGCGGGGACACCGAGTGCGATGAGGGCGACGAGAATGAGTGCTGCCGCGACTCCGGCGGCATAGAAGCATGCGGGGACGATCCACGCTCGTTGCATGATGGCGTCGGCTTGTGCTGGGGTGAGAGGACGGCGGATGAGCGTGAGGGGGAGCATGCGCCTAGCCTGCCGTCAGGATGTCGGTGACGAGCTGCGGCCCCTGCGGTGTCCCGAGCGTTGCTCGATCCTCGGGGTGGGCGACAAAGTGGTTGATGAGACGCGCGAGTTGCCAGTAGCAGATGGGCATCCCCTTCATATCGAAAACGAGCGCATCCTCGGAGTCTCGGGTGGATACGTGCATTAACTGGTGTGGCTCATTGGCGACGACGAAAAGCTCGAATCCCTCAATCTGGGGGTTGCGATCCCAACGGATGCGTGTCGGGTTGTCGTGCAGGAGGGGCTGAATCGACAGGTGATCGGGACCGAGCGTGATCAGTGGCGACCGGTGGATGCGCGAGGGGCGATATTTGGTGGTGACGAATAGCGTGTAGGCAAGGAAGGAGAAGCAAAAGCCGATAATAATGCTGGTAATGCTTTCTGGCCGAACGAGATAGAACGCAACGGAAGCGGGTCCCCATGCCATCATCATGATGACGCATGCAAAAGAAAAGCGAATGACCGTTGTGTACGGATACAACGTCACTGTGCCATGCTCGACATGGAGCGCAGTTCCCCGGTGGCGACGTATGAAGCGCTCTACTCCGATGTAGACAACGCCAAGCGTGGCAAGCGACAGGTAGGCAGCGAAAAAAACAGCAATACCCGCTGGCATAATAAAGCATAGAAAAAAGCTCAAGGCGGTGCATGCAACCAGCAATATGATTGGTTTGAACAGCCGGCCAGCTGTACTGAGTTGTTCATCCGCATCGGAAAGGCTTTGCAAATGAGGTGACTTTACCATGATCCTCCAAACATGTAGTAGGGTAGATGCGTGACAAAGGCGTCAGCTCTTTCGCGATATTCAAGTGGAATCTCTTCGTAAAGAGTGTCGCCTCCTGCTGCAGTGATGATGCCTGCTACGACGCCTGTAATGGCTCCAGCGGCTGCGCCAACGGCAGCGCTCGCAGGGCCGCCAATTGCGCCATCCAATGCGCCTGCGACCGTATCCGAAACCACGGCACCGGCGATGGTTCCTATGGCCAAACTTGCAGAACCTGTGATGGCTTTTTGCGCGGGAGTGTCTGATGTGACCACCTCGTATCCAAGATGTGCGACTCCAATGGCGGTTGCTGTTTTTGAAAGTGTTGAGCCAATGCCGCGCATTCGCGCCACAGTGTCGTCACTAGCAGATGCAAGGCGTGTGACGGAAGCTTCGGTTATGGCTGCTGGCACCTGCTTCGCGGTACTAGGTTTGATCATTTCTGATGCTGCAAGTGTGTCAACGAGTGATGCGTATGAATTTGTCGCGACATCCCATGATGTTGCGACGGCATCAGGGAGAAGTTGCCAAGGGTCGTGCGCATATTCTAATATGCCATCACCGACTCTGCGAGCAAAAATTAATAAAGCGCACTCTTCTTGAACTGAGCGTACATGTTTGATTACCCATTGCTCGAGATCATCTCGTACATCCTGAGCTTTTTCCTCGAGCTCATGAAAAATCTCAATTTGGCGATCGCGTGAGAACTTGCCGTCTGGGCTTCCCACTTGCACACCTATCGAAGGGGGGCTTCCGTAGGGTGATTCCGGGTAGCACTTGCCCAGGGTTGGTTCTGGAATGGGGGTTGGTGGCAGTATATCGTACTCATTGACAATGGCTAGGCTAGCGTATTCGGCTTGCTCGCGAATCGATTGCATATCGCGATAGTGATAATCGAGTTGTTGAGCGTAAGCGCGGAGTGACTCGTATGCGGAGTAAAAGCGGTCTGTGAGTTGTTGTACTTTGGACCCCATGCTAACGGCGGCATCGTCATAACTATGCGCAGCTTCTCCGTTCCAGGCGTAAAAGTTCGTCCGTAGCCTGCTCCTAAACTGATTTGAGAGTTCATCGAGGGCCTCGTAGATCGTGTACAGCTTGTTAGCCGCTGCGCGAATGTCCTCGGGGTTGCCGTAAATTCGAGTGTCGATTGCTGCTTGGTCAGTCATGCCTGCGCCTGCTTATTTATGTTATCGAATGCTGCAGCAGTATCCGCTTCATTTTGCTCAAAAGAAGAAATTAATGCTTCGAGAGAATCGCGTGTGTCACCAAGCATGAGTGTTAGAGTGCTGGCGTCCGTTGAAAGTGCGCCAAGTATGTCTGTGATGATGAATTCTGCGATTCCGGCGTCGATTTCCTGTGGCATGGTGGGAGCCAAGCGGTCCAATCCTGCCGCTGCGATTGTATAGGATTGCTTGAGTTCGGCCAGAAAACCGTCGGTGCTGACCTTCAGGTCACCGCTCATACTCACTCATCTTTCTTACGATGTCGCTGACGAAGTGATCGACAACGAGGTGCGTGTAGCCAGTTTCTTCCTTGATTGTCGACAGCTGGGCAGTTGGGATGGCGGCCCATGGCTGCTTATCGCCAAGTGCGTCAAGGAGCCTATCGAGTGCTGTGTATGCGAGAAGAATCTTCTCCTTCTCCGCCCCGTCCGCAATCGATATCTGGAAGAGTCCTTCCTCGTCTAGCCAAACGGGAATGTAGAGGTAAGGAGGCGCTACATCGGGGTGTGTGTTAACGGACATCTCTGCCATGGAGGCAGTATATGACTTGTGGTCAGGTCGCGCCGGTGGTTTCGGGGCCTCGCTCCCGGGGCGGCCCGAAGAGAGCGTGAAACGCGAAACGTGGTAGTTTCACCCTGGGCGCAACGCGCGCCGCCGAGAACTCCCACCGAAGGAGCCCAGACCTCATGAGCACCTCGACCTCCTCCACCCGCCGCGTCATCACGCGCAAAGTCATCGACTGGGCGGCGTGGGACTGGGGCAGCGCCGCCTTCAACGCGGTCGCCACGACCTTCGTGTTCACGACCTACCTGACCAGCGACGGAGTCTTCACCGACTCGGGAACGGCCTCGTCCATGCTCAGCAACGGCATGACGATCGCCGGCCTGTTCATCGCCCTGCTCGCCCCCATCACGGGTCAGCGCGCCGACCGGCGAGGCCGAGGCGGCGTCTGGCTCGGATGGTTCACGGGCGCCGTCGTCGTGTGCATGCTCGCCATGTACTTCGTCCACCCAGACTCGGTCCTGGGGGCCAACGGCGCGCTCATGCTCGGAATCGCGCTCCTCGGGCTCGGCAACGTGTTCTTCGAGTTCGCGTCCGTCAACTACAACGCGATGCTCAACCACCTCGGAGAGAAGGAAGACCGAGGCAAGATCTCCGGCTTCGGTTGGGCGGCCGGATACATCGGCGGCATCGTCCTGCTGCTCATCCTCTACGTCGGGCTCATCGGCGTGAACCTCGCGCACGTGCCCACCGACTCCCACCTGAACATCCGCGTCTCGATGGTCATCGCAGCCCTGTGGCTCGGCGGCTTCGCGCTCCCCGTCATCCTGAACCCGCCGCTGCCCAAGAACCCGCAGAGCGGCCCGAGCCACGAGAACATCCTCGAATCCTACAAGCTGCTGTGGCACACCGTGCGCACCCTCAAGCGCGAGGCCCCCCACACCCTATTCTTCCTCGTCGCCTCCGCCGTGTTCCGCGACGGGCTGGCCGGCGTCTTCACCTTCGGCGCCGTGCTGGCCAAGACCGCCTTCGGCTTCAGCGCCAGCGACGTCATGCTCTTCGCGATCGCAGCCAACATCGTCGCAGGCCTGGCGACCGTCGCCTTCGGGTGGGTCGACGACAAGATCGGACCGAAGAAGGTCATCATCCTGTCCCTATCCGCCATGGTCGTCGCCGGATTCGGTGTCTTCTTCCTCCACTCCAACGGGCCCCTCGTCTTTTGGACCCTCGGCCTGATCCTCTGCGTCTTCGTCGGCCCCACGCAGTCGGCGTCGCGCTCGTTCCTCTCTCGCATCATCCCCGCCGGACGCGAAGGCGAGGTCTTCGGCCTCTACGCCACCACCGGCCGCGCCGTGTCCTTCATGGCGCCCGCCATGTACAGCCTCTTCCTCGCCATCGGCGCGGCCCTCACGCCGAGCGGAGCGGACTACACCTACTGGGGCATCCTCGGCATCATGCTGATCCTCGCCATCGGACTTGCCCTGACGATCCCCGTCAAGGCACACCGCGCCACCCTGGACCACATGGCGAACTGAGCTCCTTGACGAGGCGCCCGCAAGCGATACGTCCCCGACACCCGAGTGAGTCTCGGACGTCGGGGACGATCCTTTGCCCTTCCGCTTAGTGGGTGTCGGGCGTGAAGGCAACGATCGCGCCGCTGCGAGCCCCGACGAGCAAGTCGTCGTAGACCCACACGAAGTTCGTCGCCTCGTTCATGACCGGCGACACGTACGTCATCGGGCCCTCCGCGTTGAAGAAGAACGAGTCCGTGGGGCTGCCTGAGTAGCCCTGGATGTACAGTGCCTTGCCATCGGAGCTGGCACGCACCTGAGCGACGGACCATCCCCCGCCCCCTCGCGTTTCACGGAATGACTCGCCGGGGTTGAGCGTGAGGTTCTTCCCGTTGCTGAGAGTGAGCGACAGGATATAGCCGTTTGCATCCTTGGAATAGACGCGCTCCAGGGCGCCAGACGTCCACTGGGCGTTGCCCTGCGTCAAGAAGGCTCCGAGGTATGCCACGCTCGGGAGCTCGCGGTCGGTCGTTGGGAACCTTTCGAGCTCCCAACCGGCGTTGAACGTGGCGACAACCTGGCCTGCGGTGTCGTAGGCGATGGTTTCCTTCTCTCCGGCCACGAGGAGTCCGTCTCCTGCCAGCGTGACCCTCGACGAGAGCCCCCCACTCGCGGAAGGAGCGTCCCCGAGCGTCGTGAGTGCGCCCGTGGTCGGGTTGATGATCTGCGGGGCGTAGTGGGCATCGTCGACGGGGACGACCACGGCCTCGTCCGTACCGCTGCCGATGACGGCCGTCGTGGGCTTCGTGAGCCCCGAGTGTGCGAGGCCCGCGCGGCGCTGAGGCGAGGTCTGTGTGGACCACAGCGTCGTCCACTCTCCCGACTCGTGGGACCATCCGGAGCACGAGCTGAAGGTGTCGCAGGTGACGAAAACACCGCCTGCCACCCCCATCGGGAGGTCGGAGCCCCAGGGCGCCTGCGTCTGCTCGCCGGTTGACCGATCGACGATGATATCGCTGAGTAGAATCTCTCTCTCGGTGGAGATGGAGGCCGGGAACGCCTCGGCGCGAATCCGCGACGGCATCGGTCCGGTCGTGCTCCACCGTGCGACCGGCTCGGTGCCTGAGACGTCGTAGGCGGACACGGTGACCACCGCGTCGGCGCTGCTTCCGTAGGACAGCGCGTACAGGGTCGAGCCCTCGGCGATCAACCGCGTGGGCAGGAGAGCGTCGCTGGCGGGCAGGGTCCAAGCCGTCGCAATGCCCGAGGCCCACGAGCTGGAGAGCTCGCCCGTGTTGGTGGCCTGTCCGTGGTAGCCGATCGCGTCCGGGCGCGCCGTCTGTTCAGGGCCGGGGACGTGCGGATCGGGTATCCCCGCCGGGCGTTCTGAGGCATTGAGGGCTCCGGTGCCGATCGAGAGTGCAAGAAAGATGCCGAAAACCGCGACGAGAGCGACGCCAATCAGGACAAAGGGCGTCTTCCGAGAACGTGCGGACTGCGGGGATTCAGTCCCGTACTGGGGGTCATTGGTGCTCACAATCTGTGCCTTATCTGTCGTTGCTCAGTGCGCGGGAGTCACGATGCCTTCGGGGTGAACGCCACAATGCCGTCGATCGTCACGCCGATGGTCAGGTCGTCGAACACCCACGAGAGGTCTTCTGCGTCGCGAAACTCGTCCGATCCGTGTCCCTGACCGCTCGCGGTGTCGAAGAGGAATCGATTACCCCTGTTGGCGTGATCGGCGGACTCGATATACACGACCGACGTGTCGGTGCTGGCGCGGACCTCGGAGGGCCAAAAGGTGCTGACGTAGTAATGCTGGTCGTTGTTCCCGGGATCAAGAGTGAAGGCCGGGCGTCCGTCGCTCGGCGTCACCGTGAGGCTAAAGGGGAAGCCGGCCGCCGCCTTTGCCGGGGCGGTGACCGTCGCGTTCGACCATGCAGGGCGGGCACCGTTCAGGAAGTCTCCGAGTTCGGCCGTGGTAGGCAAGCGTCCGTCGCGTGTTGGTATTCTCTTCATCTGCTTGTAGGACTGGGTGCCCGTGATGAAGCCGTCGGAGTCGTAGGTGACGAAGAGGTCATCGTTGAGGGCCAGGATCCCATCGCTGGTGACAACAAACGACATAACGTTGTTCTGCCTGTCCCTGAAGGGGCTCACAGATCCTACGTCCGTGACCTGTCCGGTTCGCGGATCGAGGAGCTGGGCCGCATGCGTCTGCGAATCGACGGGCAGGACGACCGACTCGTGCTCTCCGGTACCGATGACGGGTGTATCGGGGTAGGTGAGCTTGGTGAACGTGGACATGCCCCGTTGGCTGGCAGTGGTTGTTTCCCACTGGCGCACCCACGACGAGGCCTCCTGCGTCCAGCCCGAGCACGCTCGTTTGTTATCGCAGGCCACGACGACGCCATCAACGGCCGCGAGTGCCTCCGACCCCTCCCAGGGAGCCGAGGACTGCGCCCCCGACGCCTTGTCGATGACGATGCTGCCGACGATGAACTGGTCTTCGTAGGACACGAAGCTGGGCCGCCCTAGCGAATTGGGAAGGGGGCCCGTCGTGCGCCACAGCTCGCGCGGCTGCTCGGAGGAGATGTCGAAGGCCGCGGCAGTGACCTGGTGGGTGGAGTGATCGGGGTCTTCGAAGAGGGCATACAGTGTGGTGCCCTCCACGGTCGTGTGTGCCCGCGGCCCGTACTTCGTGGACGGGAAAGGGATCCTCCACGCCGTTTCGACGCCCGAGGCCCAGGCGGGGGAGATCGCTCCCGTGCTCGTCGCGGACCCCGAGTACCCGATGGTGGGCATCGTGGTGTATGAACGCTGATCGTCCGGTTGTGAGGGTGAGGGCACGAGTCGGTGAAAGCCGATGGCGGCGACGACGGCGACGACGGACAGGAGCGCCATGAGAAGGACCGGCATCACGCGACTCGTCGGGCGAGGCTGGGGCGTACCGATCAAAGTGGCGGCGCGCGCCGCGCTCAGCGAGTGCGTGCCTTCCTCGCGCGCGGGAACGTCGGCGCCCGTGTGATCGTCGTTGGTCATGAGTAGTTTCTATCACATGACAGTGTCGGTGTTAACCGGATGGTGACCTCAGGAGGCCGCCGGTACGAACGCCTTGAGGCCGCTTCGGTCATTCTGATGATCATGTTGTCGAAGACCCACATGGTCTGTCGTGGCCGGTTGAGTTCGTTCGACGCGTCGATGCCGACACGGTGACCGTGCCCCCCGACGCGCGCGCATCTCAGGACCACCGGGGGGTGAAGGCCGTGACGCCCTCGTCATGAATCACGAGGACGAGGTCGTCGTACACGCGGATGACCGCTGAGGCTTCCGTGCCGTAACCGGTGGAACCATGAAACTTGAAGCTGCCGGAGGTGTGGAAGAGGCTGGTGCCGTACATGTCGATGGTGAAGTCGTCTCCGAGCGCATTGTCGGATTTGAGGCGAATAATCGAGTGATCTTTGCTGATCGTCGGGTTCATGGCCCCGATGAAGCACTGCCCGTCCTCGTTCTGGACGATGTGGTAGTTCCAGGGGATGACGCTCTCGTGGCTCGGACGGTCGGAGCCGGTCGGTGTGAAGGAGAGGGTGTCGCAGACCGTTGCCCCGTTGTCGGTTGTCGTGGCCCGGGCGCGCAGCAGCCCTTCGGCCCACGGGGCCTCGCCGGTTGTGAGGAAGTCACGCAGCTGCGCGCTCGTGGGCGTCTGCCCCCCGATGGGGAGCGCTGCCTTGTGATCACCGGTCCCCGCGGAGGCGGAGATGGCGAAGGACTCCAGGGGGCGCCCGTCGGAGGCGAACACGGTCGCCTGGTCGGTCTCGGAGTCCGCTACCACCCACCCGTCGGCGGTGGAGTGCAACTCCAACTGGCCGTCTTTGGCTGTTTCGTCGAGGTAGAGGGAACGGACCTCCCCGGTCTGCGTGTTGATGATGCGTCCCTCCTGCGCGACCGGGTCAAGAAGCCGCCCCCCTTGCGGGGCGGCCTCGGGCGCGGGCCCCCAGCTGAAGACTCGCCGGTCGTTGAGGATCACCCATGTTCCCTCCCCGCATTCGGGGCAGTCCTGGTAGTCGCCCAGGGGGGTGGGGGTGGAGTCGCGTTCCCATCGCATCGTCCACTCGCCGTCCTCTTTTTCCCAGCCGGAGCAGATCCTGCGGCTGCAGGCGATGACGACCCCGTCGCGGGAGGTGATCACGATCGTCACCGCCAGGTTCGGGTTGTCCTGCCCGTCCCGGTTCCGCCCGGCCCACGGGGCGGGCGAGGCGGCTCCGGTGGTGGGATCCAGCCGGTGCTCCCCGATGAAAAGGTCCTCCCCCACGAGGACCGGCCGGGTCTCGACACGGAGTGAGGAGTCGCGCGGGAGGGTGGCCTCCCACTGGATGGCGGGCTTGGCGCCGGACACGTCGAGGCTGATGACTCCGGTTCCGGCGTCCCTATTGAGTTCGTGGGCGAGGATCACCTGGTCGCCGTTCTTCATGACTGCATACTCGCCAGGACCCGCTGTGTCATGGTCCAGTTTCCATGCGATGTCGGTTCCGTTGGCCCACTTGGGGGAGGGGCGGCCGGTGTCGGTGCGGGACCCGGTGTAGCCCTGGGACCGCAGTTTAGGCTTGTGGGGGGAGTGGAAGGGACCCCAGACGTAGACGGCGGAGAGGACGAGTGCGAGCACGACCCCGGCGGTGGTCAAGTACCTGCGGCGCATGCGCTGGCGTCGCTCGCGCAGGATCTCGGAGGGCTTCTTACTGACGATCTGCGAGAGGTCCCTGCCTCCGAAGCGGGAGGTAGCCCCCTGCCCGCACCATGAGGACACTCGCGAAAGCTGCCACGCCCTCGCCTCGGCCCGTGAAACCCAGGTGATCCGAGGTCGTCGCCGACACGGTCACCGTGCCGCCGACGATCTCGCTCATGACCCGGCACGCCTCCGGCAGGCGCGCCGCCATACGCGGACGGTTACCCACAACCTGTACGGTCGCGTTGCCAAGCATCCAGCCGGCCTCCGTCGTCATGCGCCGCACCTCCTCCAGGAGAGCACGCCCCGACGCGCCCGACCACTGGGGACGATCCACCCCGAACACGCTCCCCAACTCACCCAGGCCCGTGGCCAGCAGCATCGCGTCGCACAGCGCGTGAGCGGCCACGTCGGCGTCCGAGTGCCCCGCAAGGCCCCGCTCGCCAGGCCACTCCAGGCAGGCAACCATGAGGGGACGGGGCGAGTCGGGCGCCGCAAAGGCATGCACGTCGACCGCCTGGCCGACGCGAAAAGGCAGATCAGTCATGCCACTAGGGTAGCGTCACGCGCTCTTCGGAGTGAAGGCCACGATCCCTCGGTCCGTCGTGGCGACCAGCAGGTCGTCGAACGCCCACGCGAGTCTGAACGCGCCCGACAGGACCGACGATGTGTGGGCCTTCTTATCCACCGTGTCCATGAAGTAGACGTAGCGCTCCGCGCCCGCCGAGCCTTTCACGAGGAAGACGACGGAAGCGTCGGTGCTGGCGCGCACGTCGAGAGGGGTAAAAAAGCACGGCTCCCCCGAGCCCAGTGACACTCCCGTGGCTCCGTAGGCCGAGTGCGGAACGACATCGGAGGAGAGAATGAGCGTCACGCTCGTGCAGTCACGTCCAGTCATCTGCACGGTCCCCAGCGCCCACGTGGCCTTGCCATCCTTCAGATAGGTTGTCAGCTCAGCGAGCGAGGGCACGGGGCCGTCGCTCGTGGGCATCGCGTAGGACTTGTCGAACTCGAAGGTGTCGATCAGCTGCCCCGATAGGTCGTAGACGTCCGCCGTCCTGTGGTTGCGGATGTTGATGTAGCCGTCGGAGGCGATGAAGAAGCCGTCGGTCTCGAAGCGCTGGGTTGGATCGCTTACCCCGAAGGTCGTCACGACGCCGGTACGAATGTTGATGAGCTGAGGGTTGTGCTCGTCCGCGATGGAGAGCACGAGCGAGGTCTCGTCGCCGTTCCCGACCAGGCGCGTCTTGTTGGGGAACTCCAGGTCAGAGTCACGGTCCTGCAGGGAGGTGATCGACTTCCACTGCTGCTCCCAGGCGTCAGACTCCCATGTCCATCCGGTGCAGGTCTCGAATCCCGAGCACGTCACCAGGATGTCCTCCACTGCCGCCACCGGGACCTCGCCGATCCATGGTGCCGCCGAGATCGCGCCGGTTGTCTTGTCCACCGAGACATCGGAGTAGATGATCTTGTCGCCCGCCGCAACGAGGTCAAGGGACGTGTTCCTGGAGGACACCTTGATCGCGGTGTCGGTGGAATCCCAGAGTGGGCGAGGAGTGCTTCCGGAGACGTCGAACGCCGCAACGTGGGGGTGGCGCTCGCTGGGAGTTTTGGCTGCCACGTAGAGGGTGGTTCCCTCGACCAGCAGGGCAGGAGAGTCAAGCGCATCGGAGGAGACGAAATCGCTCAGGGTCCAGGCCGTATCGATGCCGGATGTCCACGCGCTCGATGCGGTGCCCGTCAGCGTTCCCGTGCCCGTGTATCCCTCATCGCGCCCAGAGGAGAACGGGGTAGGAGACGCGGAGCGGAAGAACCAGAGGCCGAGCGCCACCGCGACTGCTGTCAGTGCCGCGACGGGGACGAGGAGCCACCACCGTCTCTTCTTGCGCCGAGCCGTTCCGTCGGCGGTGGCATTCGCCTGCGGAGTCGCGGCGGCACAGGCGTTGGCCGAAGGGATCAGTGC
>ERZ773087.1778-NODE-1778-length-12655-cov-7.187698_pt1 | contig 12655 bp, 12 predicted proteins | sample MGYA00511375_ERZ773087 | MGnify/ENA primary metagenome ERZ773087 (study PRJEB29015, sample SAMEA2737995) | human oral metagenome | biome: human oral; feature: human-associated habitat; material: dental | place: China | collected 2063 ...
TGTCGAAGCTTTGAAAATGGGTTGCTAGTATGATTGAATTATACGGAGTTTTTTACAAGCATAATTGTTTATGCTGCCAACTCAACATACTAACTCAATTTTGAGTGCGGGAAGTTTGAGTGTTTTAATAAAACTAAAGCTCTCATATATGTTCCACATGGAACATAAAAAACATATATAAAAATCATTTATTTTATGCTATAATAAAACACATGACAGATGAGAGGTGTAATAATAAATGTAATATATTATTAAAAAGGTGATTATATATGGGTAGGATTATAGCTATAGCCAATCAAAAAGGTGGAGTCGGAAAAACCACTACAGCTATAAATTTAGCTGCAGCATTAGCCGAGGCAGGGCAGAGAGTTTTGGGAATTGATTTTGATCCGCAGGGCAATCTGAGCAGTGGTATAGGTATAGAAAAGGAAAGTATAAAAAACTCTGTATATGATTTACTTATAAATGGGGTTGATTTTTATTCCGTATTACAGGAAACAGAAATTAAGAATTTAGATGTACTTCCAACAAATGTTAATTTGGCAGGTGCAGAGATAGAATTGCAAGATGAGGCGAATAGAGATACAAAGTTAAAAGAAAAGATAGAGGCTATTAGAGCTAATTATGATTTTATAATTGTAGATTGTCCTCCCTCTCTTAGTTTACTTACTATTAATGCACTTACAGCTGCTGACTCTGTTCTGATACCTATACAGTGTGAGTATTATGCCTTAGAAGGATTAGGACAGATGGTAAAGACAATAAATTTAATAAGAAAAAAATTAAATAAAAAATTAACCATAGAAGGTGTTGTTTTTACCATGTATGATGCAAGAACTAATTTAAGTCAGCAGGTGGTTGAAAGCGTTAAGGAAACATTGGATGAATATATATATAATGCAGTTATTCCAAGAAATGTAAGACTGGCAGAGGCTCCAAGTTATGGTAAACCTATTACTGAGTATGATACGAGGTCAAGTGGAGCAGAGAGTTATAGAATGTTAGCAGCAGAAGTCATAAGTAGAAATTAATGTAAAGGAAGAATATAATGAATGAAAAAAAGCGTGGTTTGGGCAGGGGGCTAAATGCACTTATAAATACAGGAACTGATACAGAGAGCAAAGAAAATACAAAAGAGAATAATGAATATAAAGAAGTTTTTGTAAATATATCTCTTGTAGAACCTAATAGAAATCAGCCAAGAAAAGAGTTTGATAAGAATGCACTTTCAGAATTAGCCAATTCAATAAAACAATACGGAATATTACAACCTATAATAGTTCAAAAAAATGAAGATATGTATGAAATTATTGCAGGTGAAAGAAGATGGAGGGCTGCAAAAGAGGCAGGATTGACAGAAGTGCCGGTTATAATTAGAGATTATGATAAGCAAAAAATCATGGAAATCTCTATTATAGAAAATATACAAAGAGAAAATCTGAATCCTATAGAAGAAGCTATGGCGTATCAAAGCCTTATGGAAGAATATGGGTTAAAGCATGAAGAGTTGGCTGAAAGAGTTTCAAAAAACAGAAGCACTATTACAAATTCAATGAGATTATTAAAGCTGTCAGATAATATACAGCAAATGATCATAGATGGAAAAATAAGTGCCGGTCATGCTAAAGTCCTTTTATCTGTGGAGAATACAAGTGAACAGGAAAAAATAGCTCAGGAACTTATTTCTAAATCTTTAAGTGTAAGAGAGCTTGAAAAATTAGTAAAGCAGTATATAAAGCCAAGAAAGAAGAAAAAAAGTAAGGACGATACGGATTACAGTCTTTTCTATAAAGAATATGAGGATAGGTTAAAGGATATTTTAGGGACAAAAGTTCAAATAAATACCAAAGATAAAAACAAAGGTCGTATTGAGATAGATTACTATTCAGCAGCAGAGTTGGAGAGAATAGTTGAGCTACTCAATACTATAGTTTAGGAGGAAATAAAATGCCAATGTTAAATACCATGGATATAATTTACATCTCAATTGATGTAATATTATTAGCATTGCTTATTTATATGATTGTAAGATATAGACAGTTATCTAATTCATATAATTTTTTTATGAGGGGTAAAAGAGGAGAAAATTTAGAGGGTACAATATTTAAAATAACCGAAGAAATTAAAAAACTTAAGTTTGAAGATAAAGAGAATAAAGATGCTATAAGAGTAATCAATAAGAATTTAAGAGCGGCTTATCAAAAATTTGGTGTTGTAAAATACAATGCCTTTAAGGGGATGGGCGGAAACTTGAGTTTTGCATTTGCAATGCTTGATTATACAAATACAGGTTATATACTTAATTCGGTACATTCAAGAGAAGGTTGTTTTGTATATGTCAAAGTGGTAGACAGAGGGCAGACAGAAGTGTTATTAGGTACAGAAGAAAAAGAGGCTTTGGAACAAGCTCTTGGATATATAGAAAGACCGGTATAATAGCTTTTATAAGTGAATAGGCTGTCGGGATTTATCATTTTCTATATTAAAAAAATCAATACTATATTGATACCTGATAATATATTTAATGATACTTCTCAACAGCCTGTATTATGTATCTGATTTTAATAATATTAAATAAGTTATCTTAATCGTTTTCTGATTTCATTCCCCAGCATACATGCTGCAATAATCTTAATCACATCGGTTATTATAAAAGGAAATACACAAATAAACAGACTTTCTATGAAAGTCATTTTCTTAAAAATAGAAAACCAAATAGTTCCGCAAACATAACATAAGATCAAAGTAATAAACATAAAAAGTAATTGTAATATTTTATTATAATAATATTTATGATTATAGTATGAGCTGATATATACCACTACTAAATAGGAAATAAGGTAGCCTCCGCTTGGACCGAGAATAACCCCTAATCCACTTTTATAACCTGCGAAAACAGGAAGTCCCACTATGCCAATAAGCAGGTAAATAAATACACTTATAAGCGCCGAATTAGCATCAAGTATATAAGAAATAATGTATATAATAAATATACTGAGTGTGATAGGAACAGGACCTATTGGAATTGAAATAGGAGCAAGCAAACATAGTAGAGCGGACATAAGTGCCATTAAACTCAAATTTTTTGTACTTAGTATGGATTTCATAGAAAACTCCTTAATTAAATTAATTGCAAAAGCTATTTTAGTTTATCTAAAAAGAAATGTCAACTAAATTATAAAAATAAGATGACAATCAAACAATAGTTTGAATAACTAAATATAATGTTATAAGTAAAAGTTTGATTTTGGGGTAAAAATAGTATTATTAGTCTATAGCTACCGGTGAATGTATCGCTTATATTCAGCCTTCTAGTGTAGTATATCGTTGATATCCGGCTTTATTATTACTTTGTCAATAGATTGTAACATATATAGTCAAAGATAATTAAGAGCTACCCTGCTATTAATTAAATGTCAATGATACATTACATCGCCTGCTTTGTTAATAGATTGAAGCAGATACATAATAGGGAAATTTAAGATTTATGCTAATATTGCTGCTATTAATTAAATGTCAATGATACACTATACCGGTTTGACTTGGAATTTATTTTAATAAATTTATTGGAGGTACTTGTAGGAGTTTTATTATTTTGCGAAACTGTAAATTTTTAGTTTAAGTATTAGGGGGCTTAAGTATAAAGGTTTGATATAAAATGAAGATATCTAAAATTATAAAAATGCTATATAATAAGTAAAAGTGTTTTAAAAATATAGGCTACACATATAAATAATGATTAGATCAGTTAAAGAATTGTAATATATTAGAAAAGGTAAGTTATTATGAATATATATTTTAGTTGTGCAGGTTTTTCAAAGTATAAAATGCGAACTGAAGTTAAATGTATGCTTGACAGGTTACAGGAAGATAATATTAAAAATATTAATATAGGAAGAAATGAAAAGGATGAACTTGTGTGGGAGCTTTATACAAAAATTTCTGAAAGTATTCGTATCTGTATTAATGGATATATAGATGAGAAAAGTGGAGATCTGGTAAGAGAAAGATATTTTCCTTGTCTTTTTGCAAGTGATATAAGTTCTATGTCGGAAAGTACGGTGCATAGATTGGTTGACTATGACTATTACTCTGTTATCTTGGATGACTCAAGACTTGGAATATATATTATATATAGAATGATAAATAATTTGGAATATATAAGTAGAAAAAATAAAAAGCTTTCTACCGTGGTGCTTGCAAATTATATAAGTGCATGGGCAGAGTCTGCAAAAGTAATATTGCCTTTGTTCAAAACATTTGAGCAGGCGGAGTTTGAAAAAACTGAAAGTATGAATAGATTTATACGCATAGATGCCGCAAAAAATGGGGATGAGTTGGCAATGGAAGAACTTTCTGAAGAAGATATGATGCTGTATGAGATGGCTTCAAAACGCTTGGAGCATGAGGATATATATAGTATAGTGGAGACCTGTATAGTGCCTCGTGGTGTGGAATGTGCTATATATTCTATAGTTGGAGATATAGTGAATTTTAGAACAGAGGAAAATATTTATACAAAGGAAGAAATATGCATATTTACTGTTAATTGCAAAGATATAGTATTTGATATGGCAGTTCCTAAGAAAACATTGGAAGGAGAGCCTAAAATCGGAAGAAGAATTAAAGCTGATATATGGATGCAGGGAATAGCTGCTTTTGAAATATAAAGTAAATCAAAATAAATATAGAAAAAAGAAAAATTATAGGTGTTATAGTGTAAAAAATACTTTTATAGCTATTTGTGCCCTTGTTTGGCAGTGAAATATAGTGTATCGTTGATATCCGGCTTTATTATTACTTTGTTAATAGATTGCAATAGATATATAATAAAGAAAATTGAGAGTTACTATACTATTTGATATTAATTAAAAGTCAATGATACTATACAGTAGATTAGTATATTTGTAGGTAAGATGATTAGTAAAACAGTTTTAGAATCAAATTAGCACTGACAAATAAATTTTATTAAAGATTAGCAGTAACTGCGCAGTTTTATTGCTATATCAAAGCAGTTTATACACTAATAAGGGGTAGGTGATATGAAATACATAACAGGGCAGCACGCTCTTAACATTCCTTGTTCATTATTGACATGTGGGGATTGGCATCAATCCGCTATTCGATGGGAAATACCTTGTTTTAGGGACAGTGATGATAGTGTATTTAAAGATTACGGTATAGAGTTGAATAAGAAAATTCCCGAACACATAGAAAAATATAATGTTGCAAATCATATTAGAGCGATATTGGATTTATTGGAAATGGGAAATTTTTCACTTGCCCAAGGCATGAATAAAGATTTTATATGCAATGATGAATATACAGAGGAAATATTTGAGCAGGTAATGAAGCTGGAACATAGTCCTGACTGGGATAAAATAGATATGTTTATGGGTAAAGAATATTTTTCTGAATGGTTGGATTATAAGAAAGGTAGTGATTTAAAAAGTGCAGTAAGTATAAATGATTGTAAATTAGAACATAGAAAGATAATAAACTCATTTTTGGAATATCTTAATAATAGTTCTGATTCATATATATTAAAAGGAGGAGCGGCATTATTTATATGCTACAAATCGGATCGTTTTTCAGAGAATATAAAGCTTGATAGTAATAAATCAAATATAAAAAATATAGTGGATGCTTACTGTAAAAATAATAATTATAGTTATTGTACTTTAAAAGAAACCGATAGTATAAAAAAATATATGATTAATTACGGCAATTATAATAACCCCTTAGAAATAGAGCTTTCTTTAAGAAATAGAGAAATTAATGATAGTGAAGTAAGTACAATAGATGGTATAAAAGTTTATAATATAAATACACTATGTATTATGAAAGTCATTGCTTATATACATAGAGAGAAAATAGGGGATTTATATGATTTAACTTTTATAGTGAATAATTATTTTGAAAACCTAGATCAACAGATAATAAATATTGTGCAAAAAAATATAGAATATAATGGGATTGAACGATTGGATTATCTTATACAAAGTCAAAAGGATGAAATTATAAATAAAAAGAAATTAGTAGTAGATTTCGTAGCCATGTCAGATAAACTAGGTTTATTATATTCAAATAAAGAGAGAGAAATAATTAATTCATATAATATTATTTTGGGAAGATAAAAGAATCTTTAGTTACCGGACTTATGAGTAAGAATATATCATAAATAAAAGTTAAATATTTTTAGTTTCTTGACGAAGATAAATAACCTGCCTGAACTGTAACAGTTATGTAATTATTGACAATTTATAAGTATAAAAACAGCTGGAAAAAAGTTTATATATATGATATAATCAGTTTCGGTTTATTAAGAAAGTTAATAAACCATATAGATATGCACACTCTATATTAGTTTTATTAATTTGACAATATCCTATGATTTTAGGAGTTTGCCGAGTTATCAATACTTGCTTTTATTATTAGGAGCGGTTTTGACTAAATATTTTACAAATGTCTGCGTAGCTCAGCCGGATAGAGCGTTCGCCTCCTAAGCGAAAGGTCGGAAGTTCGAATCTTCTCGTGGACGCTGGTAAGAATTAAGGAGCTATGTAAACTCCTTTAAAAATCGCCGAAGCTTAAAGTTTTGGCGATTTTTAGTTGGATGTTTTTCTTCACATACCCAGTTATATAATTGTTTTCTAGTTGGGTATCCTAAAATTCTTACAGTTTCACTTACCGATTTGGATTGCTTATACAGTTTTAATGCCGCCTCTTTTTGTTGCTTAGAATACATAAAAGCTCCTTTCAGAGTCCTATAAGAGTACAGTTTTATGTCCGCACCCCCTACTCACTATACCTGAAGGAATGGATGCAAATCTTCTGATAAAGGTACTTGGCAACTCGGAAATGGCAGCTCTGATTACGAGTTTGGCTAAGGCTATGAAGGGGTGGGAATAGAGAAAAGGACGATACTGAATTGATAGGGATATCTGTGAGGTATTGTCCTTTTGTTATGCATATAATATATCTGTTATATTTCAGGATTTAATGGTTAAATGTATAAATAATACTTAATCTGAATTATGGTATTCAGGTTGGCACTCAGGCTGATACCCGGATGGAACTCGGAATGTCTCCGAAGTGTCTTCAAGGCTGTCCCTGAAGTGTCACTCAAGATTACTGTACTAAATCGATATAATATCTGTGAAGTCTTTTTTGCTGTTTAATAAGTGTTTATATTGAAGAGAGTATCTAACGAAATCGTGAGAAATATTGATTTTAAACCCGTTAAAATGCTATTATACTATAAACCATATTTGTGTTTAATTATTTTGGAGGTATAAATTTGGCTATTTGCTATAATAATCTTTGGAAAATGCTCATAGATAAGAATATGAATAAAACTGAGCTTAAAGAAACATCGGGAATAAGCTTCAATGTAATGGCTCGTATGAGTAAAAATGAAGCAGTTTCTTTTGAGAGCATAGAAAAAATATGCAATACATTAAACTGTGACATTGGTGACATTATTTCCATCACTCAAGATGTAAAGCAGGAAACAAAAGCAAAATCATTTAAAACGATAGAATTGTTTGCAGGGGCAGGAGGATTAGCTTTAGGCATTGAGAAGGCAGGATTTGATACGATTGGGCTAATAGAGTATGACAGAGCAGCATCAGATACCTTGAAATGCAACCGCCCTGACTGGAGGGTTATAAATGATGATATTGCCAATGTATCAGGATTAGATTTAGAGGAATATTTTGGAATAAAAAAAGGTGAACTTGATTTATTGTCCGGTGGTGCACCCTGCCAGTCTTTTTCTTATGCTGGAAAAAGGTTAGGCTTAGAAGATGCCAGAGGCACACTCTTCTATCACTATGCAAAGTTTCTCACGAGCCTCCAGCCTAAAATGTTCTTATTTGAAAATGTCAGGGGTCTGCTTACTCATGACAAAGGGCGGACATATAAAACTATTACTGATATCTTTGAAAATGCAGGGTACAAAATACAGAAGCGTGTATTGAATGCCTGGGATTATGGAGTCGCACAAAAAAGGGAACGCCTCATTACCATTGGAATTAGGAATGACCTGGCAGATACCATACATTTTGATTTTCCGGCTCCGCATAAATATAAACCTGTGCTGCGTGACATACTTCTTGACTGCCCTAAGAGTGAAGGAACTCTTTATTCTGAGTATAAGAAAAAAATATTTGAACTTGTTCCTGCCGGCGGTTACTGGAGGGATATTCCGGAAGATATTGCTAAAGAATATATGAAGAGTTGCTGGTATATGGAAGGCGGTCGTACAGGAATACTAAGGCGTTTAAGTCTGGATGAACCTTCATTAACAGTATTAACATCACCAAGCCAGAAGCAGACAGACCGCTGCCATCCGTTAGAAGCCAGGCCATTTACAATCAGGGAAAACGCCAGGTGCCAAAGCTTCCCTGATGACTGGGAATTTAAGGGAAGCATCGGGCAGCAGTATAAGCAGGTAGGGAATGCCGTTCCTGTAAATCTGGCATACGAGATTGCATTAAAAATAAAAGAGACATTGGAGGAACTGCCATGTGGAGTTTAACTTTTATATCAGAGGAAGATTTTACAAACCATGTAAAAGCCACTATTGAAAAATATGGGGAAAAGCTGGATTCATTTGACTTAAAGCGTTTTAATAAAAACATTGTTGACCCTGTAAAGCTTATTTTTGATAAGACTGTTTACCGGTCTTCCTGGAATGAAATTGTAAGCAATGAAATCTTCCGCCAAAGGGATAAGTCAAATAACAATGACATAGGCTACTTTCATCAGAGGATATTTCAGTATATGGCAAACTGCCATGTTCCGCCAAATGGTGAAGAAGGCGGATGGGATGTTATATATGAGAATTCCAATGGTATAGAAATTCCTGAAGCAGGTACAGTTCATACTGTATATGTTGAAATGAAAAACAAGCATAATACGATGAACTCTGCCTCAGCAGGGAAGACATTCATTAAAATGCAGAACCAGCTTTTAAATGATGATGACTGTGCCTGTTTCCTGGTTGAAGCTATTGCAGGGCATTCTCAGAACATAAAGTGGGAAACAACTGTTGATAAGAAAAAGGTTGGACATAAGCTGATCCGCAGGGTAAGCCTTGACCAGTTTTATGCCTTGGTTACAGGACAGGAAGATGCCTTTTATCAGATGTGTATGGTACTTCCATCTGTAATAGAAAAGGTGGTAAAGGATTTAGAGGGAAAAATTGTGCCACATGATACTGTTATTGACGAGTTGAAGGAGCTGGCAAAAAAGCAGGAGGCTAGGTCTGAAGATATGGCTATTGCAATGGCGGTGTATATGCTTGGGTTTGGGGGTTATAAGGGGTTTGGAAGATGAGATTAAGAAGAGTGGAAATTAGATACTGCATCACTAATCAACAAAAGAATTAATAATTTTTTTGTTGAAAATAATTTTAACCTGACAAATTCGATAATATATATAAATATGCAACTTAATTATTAAAGGAGAATAGCTATGGAAAAGATTCTTAATTCGCTTAAAGAAGAAATATCTAAAATTTCATTTAATTTTCAGCGTATAAGAGAAGACAACGACAATGCGCATGACGATTATGTAAAAGTTGAATTTAATTCTGTAAAAGAAGACAATGACTTTTTGAATATTATTGAAGATTTTTATTTAGTGGAAAGTATTAATAAACTAGATTTAAGAGAGTGTGATAAAGATATACATCAACATATTGCTAATATAAAAAAGATTTCAACCTCTCATGGAAATCTATTAAGATTGGCATTTTTTTATTTTTCAGAGTTTGAAAAATGTATTGATGAGAGTAATAATATTAATTTGGAAAATTATTATTTAGACATACCTTATTTAGACATACCCTATTTTAATTCTATTGATACTATGTTTGAATATTTGATTGAGAAATCAACAGATAATGATTATGTACTTGAGAGGTTATACACGTTAAGTATCCTTTATGCTATTATTACAAATTATGATTTTTATCATATATTATTACATATTAGAAGAATTAAAAGAGATAATTGGCGACAATATATTACTAAGGAGAGTATTGAACAAGTCTCGAAATTATTTGGGCATATAAAAGAATGGGTTAATGACGCTATCAAGAATCATGAAGAACATCTATTAGGTTTTATTACAGATCAAGAGTTTAACCATGTTGGTAAGTATGATGGCATTAATTATTTTGGAAAAAAATTTCAAAAAGCTCTAAAAGAGAATCAAATTAATTCGCATAGTAAATTTATAAAAGATAAGTTAAACTGTTACGCCTCTGTTGACTATGAAGGAAAGAAGTATTTTAGTATAAATGGCTTGGATAATGACAAAGAAGACCATAGTTCAAATAAATGCAAAACTATAACCATATTAGAAGATTTACTAAAAAAGGAGACTAAATGTCCAACAGTAGAGTATGTTCGTATTCCCAATGGAACTAGATATTATTTTAATAAACAAGAAAATTGCTGTATTAGTTATGAAGAATTTAAAAATAGGGAGCCTGATAAAAAATATAATAGAATGTTTACTTGTTGTGAAAGGAAACTAATAGCTAAAATTAGAGAAGAAACTGGTAAGGAAAAATTTGAGGTAGTATTAAATATTACAAAACAACCATGTGAATTATGTGAAAGAGAGATTGGACTTGTTAAAGCTAAATTTCAAAATCCTAATATAGAAATAAATAAGGATGAAAAGGAGTTTGAAGTGAAAATTGAAGATATGGATGCTTATGCTAGAGATATTTATGACAATAGATAGTCACAAATAGATTTAGGTATTGATTTAATTTGATTATAATCGTTAGGGTATGGATATGAAAAAAATAATGGTCAAAACCCTATCGACATCCGACCTAATTAACGCTATAATGTATTTAATCTAATAAGAAAACAGAGCAATCATTGTTGCAAGCTTTTTGACAATGGTAGCCATAGGTATGAACTCTATGGAACTGAAAGGTTATATCCTTTTGGTGTTTAGGGTACCGGACAAGCACCGTCAGGTACTTTTACAAGGGATAAAACAGGTTTTCTTATTTTGATACAGATTTACAGGAAAGTTAGAAAATAAGCTGCTTTCATTGACTTATGTTGACAGATAATTTTAGCAAATTACAGTACCAACCTTAGCTCCTAAGCGAAAGGTCGGAAGTTCGAATCTTCTCGTGGACACTGGTAAGAATTAAGGAGCTATGTAAACTCCTTTAAAAACTACCGAAACTTAAAGTTTCGGTAGTTTTAGTTTTAAATAAACTTAAGATTAGTTTTCGTTTATTCTTATTTGACAATGTATATAAGAGTTTGTATAATTAATTATGAAAAAGGTATTTAAATGATATATATATTAACATAAAATTGTTGAATATACATAGTACATATCGGTTATTATACAAAAATATTATATTTGTTTTGGTCCGTAAAAAATATAATAAAAGAGTTAAAAGTAAGATATTATTAGATATAGAATTCCTTATGTATAATAATCTTTATGCTGTTTATAGGAGTAAAAAGCGGTATATGTATGTTATAAATGCAGTTTTGGTCATGATTTGCAGTAAAGTATAAGGTTTATTTTGCAATTAATTTCATATAACAATGATATCGAGTCTATGCCATATAAGATATGTGGTATAGAGAGGGGGCAGGTATTGAAGAATCTGAAAATATTAAGGAAAAAGGCTAAGCTTACTCAGTCTAAATTAGCTAAAATGCTCCATGTCGACAGGCAGGTAATATACAAATATGAAAAGGGGATTAATCAAGCTTCTTTTGATACACTGGTTAAAATGAGTGAAATATTTAATGTACCTGTGGAATACTTGATTAATGATGAAATAGATATTGGATCTTATATAGAGGAAAAAATTATAAAATTAAGTAGTTTTGAACAAGAATTTTTAATGCTTTTTAGAGGTATGGATAAGGCTGCTAAAAAGAACATAATTAATATTTGTAAAAAACTTATTGAGATAGAGCGTTATAAATAGTGATTTTTTAGATGACGGCTTAGGCAGAGCAAAAAATTATTATTTTTATCGGTATAGTGTGGTAGGGTAAAACAACTAAAGATATTATAAACTCAACTATTTTTAGTTGTAAATCTCTTTATATGTAATATAAGAATGATAAAATTTATAGAGCATATAAAGAGGTCAGACAAGTGAGAAATTTAAAATTATTAAGAGAGAGAGCTAATTTAACACAGGCACAGCTTGCAGAACTTTTAAATATAACACAGCAGGCAGTGAACAAATATGAAACAGGAAACAGCGAAGCATCGTTTGCCATATTAAGCAATATGAGTAAAATACTTAATGCGCCGGTAGAATATTTGATAAATGATGATATAGAGGCGGAAAAGTACATTGAAGGACAGGGAATATCTTTAAGTGAGGAAGAGAGGGAGTTTATTATTCTTCTAAGACAGCTTGATAAGTCATCACAGGATATAGTAATTGATTTGTGTAATAATCTTTCTAAAGCACAGAGTAAAAGCACCACATTTAAAGAATAGTATAAACAGATCAAAATCAATATAATAAAATTTCTTTAAAGTTGAAATAATGCTACCTTATCCCACCGGCTTTAGCCGGTGGGATAAGGTAGTATAAGAAAAAACAATAGGGCAGGGACTGCCCGAATTAACGCCTGTG